>Ga0307375_10001163_pt1 | contig 29465 bp, 21 predicted proteins | sample TR1MG_FD_202531 | JGI IMG/M metagenome (GOLD analysis project Ga0307375, IMG submission 202531) | Soil microbial communities from Risofladan, Vaasa, Finland - TR-1 | ecosystem: Environmental > Terrestrial > Soil > Coastal area > Acid sulfate soil | place: Finland: Risofladan, Vaasa | collected...
CGCTGACACCCGCACGCCGGCACTCGCGGCTGATCGTGCTCGTCGCGCGCCCCAGCGACCGCCCGATGGCTCGCAGACCCTCACCCGACTCCAGGCGTTGCTGGATCTCCACTCGCTCTGCCAGCGTTAGTTCGTTGTACGTTCTCATCGCAACAGCCTATGTCAAAGTTGGCAAGGTGTTGCACGTGGAGTTTGAGCCGGCCAGGTCAAATGCAGATCAATGATGCATCATTCGATGCGTTTTTCCACCATCGAGGAAATACGGTCATGGAATCTTTTGTTACGTCCGCGCGATGACGTCGAGAGGATTCCTTCTCCGCGATTGCCTTTGCAAACGCCTGCGCAGATGTCACGTCATAGCACGCAGTAGCACCGGTTACCGAGATTACGGACATCCCGCGCCCCATATCTGGCAAGATCTACCGGACGATCAGCGAAGAACACCATTGCATTGGAATGCGCACGGGCGCCCAACAATGTCAGACCACGTACTTCGCTTTGAGAGCGCACAAAGTAAGCCTACACTCAAGGAAGACCCATGAAACTCATCATCCAGATCCCCTGCCTCAACGAATCCGAGACGCTGGCCATCGCCCTGGCGGAACTGCCGCGCGAAGTCGAAGGCTTCGACACCGTCGAGTGGCTGATCATCGACGATGGCTCGACCGACAACACGGCGGAGGTTGCTCGCCAGAATGGCGTGCATCATGTGGTGCGCCACCCGGTGAACCGTGGCCTCGCCGTCGGTTTCATGTCGGGTCTGGAAGCCTGCCTGCGGCTGGGCGCCGACGTGATCGTCAACACCGATGCGGACAACCAGTATTGCGGCGCCGACATCCCCAAGCTCACCGCGCCGGTGCTTGCGCAGGAGGCGGATATCGTGATCGGGGCGCGACCGATCGACGAGACCGAGCACTTCTCGTGGATCAAGAAGAAGCTGCAACGCCTGGGCAGCTGGGCGGTGCGCATGGCCAGCAAGACGGACGTGGCCGACGCGCCCAGCGGCTTCCGCGCCATCTCCCGCGAGGCAGCCATGCGCCTGAACGTGTTCAGCGCCTACACCTACACCCTGGAAACCATCATCCAGGCCGGCCAGAGCAACCTGCGCATTCTTTCCGTGCCGATCCGCACCAACGGCGACCTGCGCCCCTCGCGACTGGTCAAGAGCATCACCAGCTACGTCAAGCGTTCGCTGGTGACGATCCTGCGCGTGTTCGTGATCTACAAGCCGCTGAAGTTCTTTGCCTTCTTCGGTGCCATCTTCGCGCTGGCCGGCACGATCGCTGGCGTGCGCTTCCTGTGGTTCCTGTTCGAAGGCAGGGGTGAAGGTCACATCCAGTCGGTGATCTTTTGCGCGCTGTGCATCATTGCGGGCCTGCTGCTTTTCATGATGGGCATCATCGGCGACCTCATCGCCACCAACCGCAGGCTGCTGGAACGTATCGACCTGCGAATGCAACACATCGAATACCGGCGCAAGTGAGTCACGGCCCCGATCAGCGTCGAAACCAGGCGGATAGTGAATCCACCTTGTTCGCTCTGATCCCTTCGCGGTGCTCCGGACGAACGGCAGAAGCTGGGCTGAGTTTCGACGCCGTCAGGAACGCGGATTCCGAATCCGCTCACACTTGGACATATACAGTAAGCGATTGGACCCTGGCCGATGGCTGCCAGCACGGCCCGAACCGGACGACCATCCATCCAGTGCAGCGATAGTGTTGGCGGCTTGCCTCGTTTTTTCAGACAATAGCGGGCAGCAGATGGCGTTGCCCGCAGCTCGAATTTAGAAAGGAGTTCTTCATGTTGACCCCCGTCATCCTCAGCGGCGGCAGCGGCACCCGGCTCTGGCCATTGTCGCGCAAGAACCTGCCCAAGCAGTTCCTGCCGCTCGCCGGTGATGCCACGCTGTTCCAGCAGACCGTCACACGAGCGCAGACTTTGCCTGATGTCGGCAGCCCGGTTGTCGTATGCAGCGAAGGCCATCGTTTTCTCGTTGCGGAGCAACTGCAGATGCTTGGCGTGACAAACGCCGCGATCCTGCTGGAGCCGGTCGCGCGCAATACGGCGCCGGCTATCGCGTTGGCGGCACTGCAGGCGCTGAGCCGTGATCCTGACGCGATCCTGCTCGTGCTGCCTGCCGATCACCTGATCGGCGATACCGACAGCTTCACCGACGCCGTGAACCGTGCGTTGCCGTTGGCCGCCGAGGGTTGGCTGGTCACGTTCGGCATCCGCCCGGACGCCCCGGAGACGGGTTTTGGCTATATCCGGCGCGGCGACTCCCTTGGCGACGGCGGATTCCGGGTCGACGCCTTCGTGGAAAAGCCCGACCGTGCCACGGCCGAGTCCTACCTCGACACCGGCGGCTACGACTGGAATTCGGGCATGTTCATGTTTCAGGCACAACGCCTGCTGGAAGAACTGGCCCTGCAGGCGCCGGCGATGCACGCCGGTGTGGTCGCCGCCTTCGACGGCGCGCATGCGGACCTCGACTTTGTGCGCATCGACAAGGCGGCCTTTGCCCAGGTGCTGGAGGATTCGATCGACTATGCCGTGATGGAAAAGACCGCCCGCGCGGCTGTGGTACCAGTGAGCTGCGGCTGGAGCGACATCGGATCGTGGGCTGCGCTGTGGGCCGCATCGGAGCGCGATACCGACGGCAATCGCCTGGAAGGCGACGTGCTCGCACTGGACAGCAGCAACTGCTATGTGCGCGGTTCGGATCGTCGCCTGGTGACCATGCTCGGCGTCCAGGATCTGGTCGTGGTCGACACTCCCGATGCCGTACTCGTCGCCGCTCGCGATCGCGTGCAGGACGTCAAGAAGATCGTCGACGCATTGAAGGCCGCAGACCGCACGGAGCACACGTTCCACCGCAAGGTGTACCGCCCCTGGGGCAGTTACGATTCCATCGACATGGGTCCGCGCTTCCAGGTCAAGCGCATCGTGGTAAAACCCGGTGCCGCGCTCAGCCTGCAGAAGCATCACCACCGTGCCGAACACTGGATCGTGGTCTCCGGCACCGCCGAGGTCACGCGCGACGAAGAGGTGTTCCTGCTCAGCGAAAACCAGAGCACCTACCTGCCGCTTGGCAGCATCCATCGCCTTCGCAATCTCGGCAAGCTGCCCCTGGAATTGATCGAGGTGCAGTCCGGAAGTTACCTCGGCGAGGACGATATTGTACGTTTCGAAGATGTTTATGGTCGTGCCTGATGGAATTTTCTGAATACTTCTGTTGCGATATCACCCCTCCCATTGGAAAAAAAGGAAATCCCGATGCGCGCCGTTCGCCATACGTTGATCGCAGTTGCCGTGACCTCCACTCTCGCACTGGCCGCCTGCAGCTCCGGAAAAGATGATGCCGCTACCAGTCCATCTGCAACCGCGAGCTCGGCATCGGCAGGAATCTCCACTCCACTCTCCGCTGATCAGATAGGGGTGCAGATGGCATTGCAAGGTTCCCCGGCACTCTCCGCAGACGGCACATCGGTTACCGCCACCGTTGAACTGACCAACAAGGGGAAGGTCATGCTCAGCTCAGCGGGCACCAAGCCAGTCAATCTTGGCGCACACAGCGCAGATACAAACGGCAAAATCATCAACCGCGATCTGGTGCATGCCCCCATGCCGGATATTGCCGTGGGCGGTCAGGCCGCCGTGACCATCCACTTTCCTGTGGACCAAGTCCTCGGTAAAACCGTGCAAATTGTGCCCGTGCAGGAGGGCGTAGCCTGGTTTGACAACTTGGGCGTCAAGCCCCTGGTCCTTGGCCCGTTCAGCAGTTGTGCCAGCCCTGCAGTTGCCAAGGTATGCGACGCCAACGGCCAGCCTTTGGCAGCAGCGCACTGACTACGGTGTGCTGGAGTGGTGCATGCCCCTCCAGCACCGCTGTAAGCCGACAGAACCTGGCTTATCCTGCGTCATGTGAAATGAGCCCCGTGATATGCTCAATGATCAGCCGCAATGAGAAGGTGTTCTTGCTCAGCGAGAGTCAGTGCGCCTACCCGCCGCTGGGCCGCGTCCGAGTCAACGAACACGCCTGAGCAAGCATATCGCCGCAAACGCTACCGCCCTTCAGAATTGAATCTGGCCTCTTGTTTATGAAAGGACACAGGTGAAAGAGCGATCATTCCCAGCGAGCAAATTGCTTGCTTTCGAGAAACATCTCGCAGGCAAACATATCCTGGTGACAGGGCATACCGGATTTACCGGCAGTTGGGTCTGCAAGTGGCTGCATGCCATTGGTGCCGAGGTCACCGGCCTCGCACTGGAGCCCGAAACCGACCCTTCACTTTTTGGGGCACTAGGCCTGGGTCAGGATCTCCGTTCGGAGATCGGGGATATCCGCGACTACGACCGCGTGCATGAAGTGTTCGCTGCAAGCAGGCCGGAAGCCGTCATTCACCTGGCTGCACAACCGCTGGTGCGGCGCTCGTACCGCGAGGTGGTGCCGACTTTCGCCACCAACGTGATGGGCACCGCACATGTGCTGGAAGCTGCTCGCCTGACGCGCTCTGTGCGTGCCGTGGTCTGCATCACCACCGACAAGGTCTACCAGAACCAGGAATGGCCGTGGCCGTATCGTGAAAACGACAGGCTCGGCGGCAAGGATCCGTACAGCGCATCGAAAGCGGCCGCAGAAATGGTGATCCAGAGCTACACGCACTCCTTTGGCAAGGACGTGGACCACGCGCTGCCTATCGCCACAGCGCGCGGCGGCAACATCATCGGTGGCGGCGACTGGTCGGAGGATCGGCTGGTCCCGGATTTCGCACGCGCGTTGAAGCACAAGACCACCTTGACCCTGCGCTATCCGGATGCCATCCGCCCTTGGCAGCATGTGCTGGCGCTGGCCCAGGGCTACCTCATGCTGCTTGCCGGCTTGCTGGTGGATCCGGAGCGCTACGCTCGTACCTGGAATCTCGGCCCGCATGATCCGCGTCCGTATTCCGTGCGCGAGGTACTCGAGTTGTTGTCCCAAACCTGGGATCGCCCCGTACTCGAATACATGCACAACCCCTTGCCGGAAGCTGGCACGCTGATGCTTGACAGCTCACTGGCACGCAATGTCCTGGGCTGGACAACGCCATGGGATACGGCACAGGTGGTGAGCGAGACTGGCGCTTGGTATCGGGAGTTCTACGCTAACCCGAGATCGGCGGAAGATATCACCTCCGACCAGTTGCAACGGTGGCGCCAAGCCTTGGCCAAAGTCCATGCTTGAACGCATGCACCGAATATTGCTTACTGGCGGGACGGGGTTCATCGGCAAGCAGCTGGCTCAGCGACTGGTCGATGACGGGAGAGCTGCCGTCACCGTTGTCGGCCGTCATCCATGCACGGTTGAGGGCGTCGACAATGTGCTGGTTCCACAACTCGAAATCTCCGCCATCTTGCAAGCGCTGCAAGGTTTGCATTTTGACGCGGTCATTCACCTTGCAGCCGCTGGTGTGCATCCCGCCGACCGCGAGTTGGACAACCTGATCTCCATCAACACCCTGCTCCCCGCGCAGACTGTGCAGTTGGCACAGCGTCATGGCGCGCGTGCCGTGGTGATCGCCGGCAGCAGCGCGGAATATCTGCCGTCGCAGGATAATGCGGCACTCAAGGAGAGCAATCCTCTCGAGTACCGCAAGCTCTATGGCTCCAGCAAGGCTGCCGGCGGCCTGCTCGCCCTCGCGACGGCAACCTTGCTGGGCATCCCGACTGCTCACTTGCGCATCTTCAACGCCTACGGACCAGGAGAGGCGCGCCACCGGTTGCTACCCTCACTGCTCAGCCAGTTGGAGCGCGGCCAGCAGGTGGATCTGTCCGCGGGAAAGCAGGTCAGGGATTTCATCCACGTCGACGATATCTGCTCGGGTTTGCGGGAATCCGTCCGCGCTCTGCTGGACGGCAGGATGGTGACCGGCTCGTTCAACCTGTGCTCCGGTGAAGGGCACAGCGTGGAGGCATTCGCCCGCGGCGTTGCCGACGCCATGCAGGTACCGCATCACCTGCTCGCATTCGGCGCGCTGCCCCTGCGCTCCGACGAGGTGCCGCATCTGGTTGGCGACCCATCCGCATTGCGAGCCTGCACCGGGTGGCAGCCAAGCCTGAGTTTTGAACAGGGACTGCGCGACGCAGTGAAACAATCGCGCCACTCCACGACTGCGAACTGAGAGACATGTCCGAACTTCCACTGATCTCCATAACGATCCCCGTGCTGAACGAGGCCCAGAATATGGACGTGCTCTACGCGCGGCTGGCGGCACTGGGCACGCGCATGGCGGATCGCTGCAGACTGGAGTTCGTCTTCACCGACAACCATTCCAGCGATGCCACCTGGGAAAAACTGACGGCGTTGGCCATGCATGACCCGCGTGTACGAGCGGTCAGGTTCTCGAAGAATTTCGGCTTCCAGCGCTCGATCCTCGCCAATTACATGCACACGCGCGGGGATGCCGTGTTGCAGCTCGATGCAGACTTGCAGGACCCTCCGGAATTGCTCGAGCAGTTCTTTTCCCTGTGGCAGGAGGGCTTCCATGTGATCTACGGAGTTCGCCGCAGCCGCCCGGAGCCCTTCCTGCTGCACAAGTTCCGCCAACTCGGCTACTGGGTCATCGACAAGCTCAGCGAGCACCCAGTTCCCCGGGAGGCCGGGGACTTCCGACTGCTCGACCGCAAAGTGATCAAGGCACTCACCCGGTTCCGGTCATCCGAGCCCTATCTGCGCGGCATCATTGCCAGCATGGGCTTCAGGCAATGCGGCATTCCCTACGACCGCGCCGCCCGCAACGCGGGAAGCAGCAAATTCGGATTGGTCCAGTTGATTCGACTGGGACTGACTGGCGTATTCAATCACTCGGTGGTGCCGCTGCGCCTTGCTTCGGTGGCTGGAGTGCTGATTCTAGGTCTGAGCATTCTCGGCGCGATCTACTACGTGTTCCTCAAGCTCTTTCATCCGGAATTGCCGCGCGGCCTGGCCAGCGTGCACATCCTCATCCTCTTCGGCATCGGCTTCCAGTCACTGCTGCTGGGCATTCTCGGCGAGTATCTGCTGAGGATCTACAAGATCCTGCGCCGGGAACCTGTCGCAATCATCGAAGAGAGTCTCAACTTCGATCCCGCCGAACTCAAGCTTTGAAGGATTAGTCATGAAAGCTGTACTGCTCGCCGGCGGCCTCGGCACCCGAATTGCCGAAGAATCCGACCAAAAGCCGAAGCCAATGGTCGAGATCGGCGGCCGGCCGCTGCTCTGGCACATCATGAAGACCTACAGCCATCACGGCATCAAGGAATTCGTCGTCTGCCTCGGCTACAAGGGCTATGTGATCAAGGAGTTTTTTTCCCACTACTACCGTCACACGGCGGACATGCATATCGACCTCAAATCAGGCGATATTCAAATCATCGATTCACAAGCAGAAGACTGGAAGGTCACCCTTATCGACACCGGTGTGGACACCATGACAGGGGGGCGCCTGAAACGAGTACGTCCGTATCTGGAAGACTCGACATTCTGCCTGACCTACGGCGATGGCCTTGCCGATATCGATATCGGCCAGGAACTCGCCTTCCACCGGGGGCACGGAAAGCTGGCCACTGTGGCGGCGGTCCAGCCCCCGGGGCGTTTCGGCATCCTGAACATGACTGAGCAAGGTCATGTCACCAGCTTCGTGGAAAAATCCAACAACGAGATCGGCTGGATAAATGGCGGTTTTTTCATCCTGGAGCCTGAGGTCATCGACTATATCGCAGGCGACGAGACCTCTTGGGAGTTGGCTCCACTCGAGACTCTCGCGAAGGACGGTCAGCTCCAGGCATATCGCCATCACGGGTTTTGGCAACCGTGCGACACCTTGCGCGACAAACGCTTGCTCGAGAAGCTCTGGCAGGACGGGCAGGGGCCCTGGTGTGTATGGAACAGAAAATGACTTCTTCTGCCTCGATCAACAATGAACTCAAGGCAATGCCGCCAAAGTCCGGCAGCCGATGGATCAGGCAGTCCATCGGCATAGCCATATCGATAGTCTGCCTCATCGTCGTGTTTCACAATGTGAACCCGCATGATCTCCTGTTCGCCCTGGAGCATTTCGACTGGAGATATCTGGTCATCGGTGTCGCCTCGCTTGGCTTCGGTTACAGCATGCGCATCATTCGCTGGGCTGTCATGCTGCGTGCGGCCGGCGGCAAGGTTTCCAACCGCAGTTGTGCCGCACCTTTCCTTGGTTCGATTGCACTCAACAACGTATTGCCGCTGCGAGCGGGCGATGTGATCAGGGCTCTGGTGTTTCCCGCCGCGCTGGGCCTCAGCCGCGTCACGGCGACGGCAAGCCTGCTGCTGGAGCGCCTGATCGACCTGCTTACCCTGCTGATCTGCCTGGGTTTGGGCATGACGCTCGACCGCACCGCAGTGATGCCGGCATGGCTGCACGAGGTTGCGACGACACTGTCGATAGCCGGCAGCGTCATGCTTCTCCTGGTCATTTTTGCCAGCCCGGTGGTTGCCCGGCTGTTGCGCTCATTGGCCGGGCGCATGGTCTCGGGGCGACTTGCTCGGCTGGGCTCTGGTGTCGGCGTGGCGGGCGATCTCGCGGCACGCATCCATGACATGTCCAGGCCGGGAACATTGCTGGTGCTGTTCCTGTTGTCGCTTCTGGTCTGGTCCGGCGAACTCGGTCTTTACGTTTGCTTGCTGGGCGGCATGGGCTTCGGGTTCGGTGCATCCGCCGGTTTGATCCTGATGTCCATGGCAACGCTCGCCACACTGGTACCGTCTTCCCCGGGTTACGTCGGTCCGTTTCATCTCGCCGCAGCGGCCGCCGTCGACATGCTTGGTGGTACCCATGCGCAGGCGGCGAGCCTTTCCATTCTTGCCCATCTGAGCGTATGGCTCCCTACCACGCTTGCCGGCGCGGCAGCCATGCTGGTGAACCGGCGCCTGTTCCAGCGTGTGCACGCTGGCTCACGCCCAACTCGAAATCGGCCCCAGGAAGCAGCGAGCATGTCGGAATCCCATGACCACCCGTAACTCTCATGATGTCGTGATCGTCGGCGCCGGATTTACCGGACTCGCAGCGGCCCTCCATCTCGCCAGGGCCGGCCGCAAGGTACTGATCGTCGAAGCGGACCACGCGCCCGGCGGCCTGGCCGGCACCTTCGAGTTTCGCGACGGCGTGCGGATCGAGAAGTTTTATCACCACTGGTTCAACAATGATCTGTTTGTGCCCAAGCTCGTCGAGAGTCTTGGTCTGCAGGATCAGATCCTGACGCTGCCCTCGCGCACCGGCATGTTCTACAACGGGCGCATCTGGCGGCTGTCGAGTCCGCTGGATGTACTCCGGTTCTCGGCGCTTTCCATGATCGGACGTCTGCGTCTCGGATGGCTGCTGTTCCAGGTACGCAAGGTCAAGAACTGGAAGGCCATCGAACGCCTCACTATACGGGAATGGCTGGTGCCGCTTTGCGGCGAGGAGGTCTTCCGCGTGGTCTGGGAGCCACTGATCAAGGCCAAGTTCTCGGTGCATGCCGATACGGTCAATGCAGTGTGGTTCTGGAAAAAACTGGTGCTGCGCGGCAACACCCGCGATACCAAAGGTGGCGAACAACTCGCGTACTTTCGCGGCGGCTTCGGCGCCCTGGCGCAAGCCATGGCCGACGAGATCGTGCGGCTCGGCGGAGAGATCCGCTATGGGGTCAAAGCCATTCATGCACGGACAGGCAACGGCAAGGTCGAGGCACTGGAAACCAGCGACGGCACGGTCACCGGGCACCACTTCCTGTTTACCCCGGCGCTCCCGATTGTTGCCGGAATCCTTGCCGACGCCGACTCCTCGTGGATAGCCCGATTGAACCGGGTTCGCTACCTCGGCAACATCTGTCTCGTACTTGAATTGACCCGCAGCCTGTCCAGCACCTATTGGTTGAACGTCAATGACCCCGGTTTCCCTTTCGTGGGCGTTATTGAACACACTAACCTGGACACTTCCGAGCACTACAACGGCAGACACATCGTGTTCCTGTCGCGCTATATCGCCGCCGAGGATCCGGAATGGTCTTATGGCGACGAGCAATACCTGGATGTCGCTCTGCAACATCTGACGCGCATGTTTCCCGACTTCGACCGCACCTGGCTTACCGATTACCGGATCTGGCGTGCCGACTATGCGCAACCCGTCACCGAACGTGATTACTCCACCTATGTGCCGGGTCGTGAAACACCTTTCGACAATGCGTGGGTCTCGACCATGGCGCAGATCTATCCGGAAGACCGTGGCACCAATTACGCCATCCGCGAAGGCGAAGAAATCGCCACGCTGATCAACAGTAAACTCTGAGCGCATCCCGACCCATGTCCCAGGTTCCTGAAACCGAAGAGTCCTTCCTGCTGCCCGCCATTGCTCCCGCCTGGAGGACCACCGTTAAATTGCTTCTCTTCATCGGGGTGGTCGCTTTTGTCCTCATGTACTTCAATACATTGTGGTCAGTCAGTGTCGATCTGGCGCATCACTACGCCCTTGTGGTCTACATTGCCAAGCACTTCCACGCGCCAAACCTTGTGCCGTACCTCGGTGAAATGAGCCTTTACCCCCATTACAGCCATGCGCTGGCGGCGATCCTGGGTAACATCATTGGTTCGTCGCTGATGGGTCTGCAGCTGGTTACGCTGCTGTCGATCTGCGGCCTGTGGACCGCCATCGCGATGGCGCTGGGCACGCTGCCTCAACGGCAGGCATGGATCTTTCTGCCGATTTTTGCAGCCCTGCTCGTGCTCAATCGATTCGCTCTGCACGCGGAGCTGTTCGGGCATGAGGTCATAAGAAATTTCTTCTTTGCTGAACTGGTCGCACAGGCGCTGTGTGCCTGGATCTTTACCCTGATGCTGCTGATGGAGCGTCGAGGCACGCCAGCACTTCTCCGCTACACCTTCTGCGTAGTCGCCCTGCATTTCGCGGTTCGGGTACATCTGCTGCCAACGATCGAACTGTTCGGGTCACTGGGGCTGCTGGTCGTGCTTGACGTGATCGAGGCCGACCGCCGACAGCGCCTGCATGCCGCCCTGCTGGGCGGCGGCGCGCTGATCCTGGGTTGCGCCGTCATCGTTCTGGATCCGGCGTTTGCAACCATGCGCGGACTCAGTGCAAACAACGGCGACCTTAATCTGCATCTGCTGCCCAACCTGCCGGCGCTTGCCCTGCTGGCAATCATGGTCATTCTGCTGTCGCTGGCCTTGATTTGGCCCTGGCTTGGCAAACGTCGCGCACCGCCAGATAAACGCCTACTTGCCTACAAGTATTTCGCCTGCTTTGGCGCGGCGACCGCCATCCTTTGTCTGCTTCAGATAGTGCTGTTGAAATGGGGCATGGGTTCAGAATATGCCTGTCGTAAATACGCATTCGCCCTGCAGACTGCCGTCGTCATTGATCTGGCGCTTCTGATTTGCGCCTTTGCCACGCGTCATGCCGCAATGGGAGCAGTTGCCAGCCGCCGCGGATTTCAATCCGCTCTCATCAACCTGAGCCCCGTGCTAGTACTGGGGCTGGGCTTGGCTCTGGGCTTTGCGCCACCCTCGAGTCGGCACGGGCAGGATGTCGGTCATCTCGTGTCGATTGAGCGCACCATCACAACAATACACAGGACGTCATCAGCGACGACTCCAGCCAATCAGGACTATGTCGTAGGCATTATAGGTCTTCCCTGGATAGACAGTTATCTGTTCTCGATGGGCGAATTTGAAGCACCATTGGGCCACGCCACAATTGATTTCGTAACGGGGGAGCCCGTCCTGCATCCGGAGCGGATCGGCCGTATCGTCACCAGCATCGGCAGCCGGCTTTGGGATGTCGCGAGCTGCCGCGAGCATGCCTATGCGGACGGCCTTGTCGTACTCGACGGTGCCTGCGTGATGGCGAGCTTGTCCACGTGCGGAGCGGAGTATGACTTCTCGCAAGCCGGCGACCTGCCACCCGGAGTAGCAGATGGCTTCAATGGACCCGAGTCAACCGGTCGCTGGAGCCAGGGGCAACACAGTTCGATCACCTGCACGCTCGCGCCTGGTGTACCCCGACCCACCCGTGTTCTGATCTATGCGCATTGGCACCTTGCGGCTGGCCCCCAGCGTATGCTCGTGTCGATCAATGGAGGACCCGACCAGACCTTCGTGTACAGCAGGCAGAACCCGTTGCCTGTCATCAGCATGTATATCCCGCAGGTTCAGGGCGACAAATTGCGGCTCGATTTCAAGTACCCCGATGCCCGGCAATCCAGCAGCAGGGATCTGCGCGTCATATCGATCTTCTTCCACAAGATTCGCTTCGAATAACGTGGGATCGTGCCCTTCCGGACCCAGCCCGAAGCGAGGCGGAATAGAAGACCTAATGGCAATGAGGAATGGCCCGTCGGCCCGCCTCTGTCCGAGGCGAGTCAGCTCTCGATAAGACGACGCAACTCATCGGTCCTCTTGGCAAGAAGCGCGAGGCTTCCCCGCGTTTCCACATTCAGACGCAGCAAAGGTTCGGTATTGGACGAGCGCACGTTGAAGCGCCATTCGGCAAACTCGACGCTGAGTCCGTCGGTATGGTCGATCAGCGCCGCCGCCGTCGCATAGCGATCCTGTAGCCGCTGCACCACGGCGGCCGCATCGGCCACCTTGAAGTTGATCTCGCCACTGCAGGGGTAGGCAGCAATGCGCTGCTCGACCATCAGCGCCAGGCTCATGCCGGTGATGCTGAGACGCTCGGCAATCAGCAACCACGGAACCATACCGGTGTCGCAATAGGCGAAGTCACGGAAGTAGTGGTGCGCGCTCATCTCGCCGCCATAGATGGCATCTTCCGCACGCATGCGCTCCTTGATGAAGGCGTGACCGGTCTTGCACAGGATCGGAACGCCACCGGCGGCCTTGACCAGATCGATGGTGTTCCAGCTCAACCGCGGGTCGTGCACGATATTGCCACCGGGATGCTTCGCAAGCAGTTGAGCGGCGAGTAGGCCGACCAGATAATAACCCTCGATGAACTGGCCCGCGGCATCGAAGAAAAAGCAGCGGTCGAAGTCGCCGTCCCAAGCGATGCCGAAGTCGGCACCGCTGGCGCGCACCGCCTCGGCCGTGGCCGCGCGATTTTCCGGCAGCAGCGGATTCGGAATGCCATGCGGGAAGCGGCCGTCCGGTTCGTGGTGGATGCGGATGAATTCGAACGGCAGCTGCGGCGCCAGCTTGTCGATCACGACACCTGCCCCGCCATTGCCGGCGTTGACTACGATCTTCAGCGGCCGCAAGGTGCTGCGATCGACGTAGCCGAGCAGATGCTCGATATAGGCGGACTTGTCCGCATCCACCCGCAGCGAGCCGACCGTTGCCGTCGGGGCAAACCGGCCCGACTCGACCAGTGCCTCGATGTCGCGCAGGCCGGTATCGCCGCTGATCGGACGTGCGTCCTCACGCACCAGCTTCATGCCGTTATAGTCCATCGGGTTGTGGCTGGCGGTCACCATGATGCCGCCGCCCACTCCGCGATGCGCGGTCTGGAAATAGACCTCTTCGGTGCCGCACAGGCCGATGTCGATCACCGAAGCACCAGCGTCGTTCAGACCTCGCGCCACCGCCGCAGCCAGTGACGGGCTGTCCAGACGCACGTCACGCCCGACCACCACTTCTGGCGGGCAAAGGATTTGTGCAAACGATCGTCCGATCCGGTAGGCCACGTCATCATTCAATTCATCCGGGATTCGACCGCGGATATCGTAGGCTTTGAAGCACTTCATGGTATGAGGGGATCCTTGACGCTGCTTTCCCGAAAGCGCTTCGTGTCAGGCTTGGGGACTGCCGTAGCCGGCAATGGCTGGGCTTCCACGCTGATCAAGCCCAACGATAGTACCCGTGTGTCAGCACCTAGATTGAGCGATTGCGGAGATACCGCATCGGGCAGGTTGAAATGTACGACAAGCTTGCGTCGCGATTGCAGATCCTGCGGCGATACGGGTACGTCGAATGTAGTCTGGGTCGATGGATAGTCGATCTCGATCGACTGCATGTTCTTGCCATCCACATCAATCCTGACTCGCTGGCGCGGGTGCTGGAGCGACACGAAGGCCTGCGCCTGAAAGTGCAAGCGGATTCCGGTCTTGCTTGGCGGTAGATCGTTTGTAGCAACCACCAGACTTGCATCTTGACCAATTGCCCATACGCCCCACGACTCAGGAGCACCCCATCCAACGGCCAGCCAGCGGTCCCAGGTATGCGCCTGCAAAACCTGCACCACGTTCATCGGCAATTGCACACGGGCACGACGAAACAGATAAAGCCGCACGTTTTCCCGCAGATCGACATTGCGAGGAGGGCCAAAACCCCATCTGAAAGCCTGAACCTGAATACGCACGCTGTCCTCCTGCACAAACCCCGGCGGGGCGCTGGCAGTCGGCGTAATCAGGTACATATCATCGAATTGTTGACCGATGGCCATCAGATACGTCGGGTCGGCCAAATCTGCATCGCTGACCGTCACCACCTGCTTTCCAAAGATATACAGCAGCGGCGTCTTGATCTCGCTGGTGTCCGGCAACCCGGCATCCATCGAGTCCAGCAGAATGACGTCACTCGTGTCGACATGCGACACCAATTCACCCAGCGATGCATAAAGCCCTTCGTTTTCCTGCTTGCCGAGCTGACCTGCCGATACGATGCCGGCATAAGCCACGCTGAGCGCCAACACTGTACCGAGCAGGCCGCGGCCGTATCCGGCCCTCAGACTTGCCCATATGCAAACCACGAAAAGGATCAGATACGGCAACGCCTCACTAAGCAGATAACGGGCGTAGTAGGGGCCGTAAGGCACGATCCATTGCAGCACCAGCACATACACAGTGAAGCCTGCAGTCACCAATCGCATGTATTCGGTTGCTGGATCCCGGCGCGGCCAACACAACAACCCCAAACCTGCAAACAGCAGTAAAGGATCCATGTATACCGCCAGTTGGGCAAAGCTTGTTGCCTTCAGTGCGCGCCAGTGTGACCCTGAGAGAATGAACTCGGCGTTCAACCCAACATCGTTCGCATAGTGCTGAGTCCAGCCAAGCCAGTGAACGCGCAACACAATGACCACCAAGCTTGCAAGCACGCAGACAGCCGGTAACACACGCACCGGATCAATCAGAAGATTGCCCAGTCGCTTCCGCCACGCAGATGTCTGAGGCAGCCACAGGCAGGTGGTCCAGAGCATAAACGCCAATGCACAAATCGCCCCTATGCGACGTCTCCACGACGGCCCGAACACGCCCCCCAGCGCCAGACGATAGATGTCGCTGGCATAGCTGTGCGACCAAACAAGCCCGTAGATCACGGAAACTACGTAAGCCAGCAGGACGGCAAGCACCCATGCCTGTACCGCCCACTTCCGTACCTTGTCTTCGTCGCGCAATGCACTCAGGCAGGCCAGTGCAATGAAAAATGGCACGTACATGAAGCCACTGATGCGCATGAAGAACAGCGACGCAAAGGCGCCCAGCGCCAGAAAAAGCACACGCAGCCGGCGCTGCTCCGGGCTGGCCTTCCAGTAGGCGGCCAGATAGCAAAAGCCCGCCAGCGAACAGGCCAGCGTGGGCACTTCGGTCACCGGAAACTTGGAGAAAAAGGCATGCAGCGGGTTCAATGCCAGCAGTATCGCCGCGAGCAGCGCGGCCCGATGCTGTCCAGTCAGAGTCAATACCAGGCGATACGCAAACAACACCGACAACAGCGCAAACAGGGTGAGCGCGTAGACGCCGGCGGTCAGGCCGAATACTCCCGCCACCAGCGCCATCCATACCGGAAACAGGTGGTAAAACTGGAACTCGAGGGCTGAAAGGTTAGTATCTGAACTGTAAATACCCGCGAGAAAACCACCCGACAATCGGTTCGATGCGAGATATTGCGACAGTGCCGGGGTGCCCATAAGCTTTCCGACAATATCATCAGAGACACGCACACCCCCCGTACGCACAATGTGGCTGCTCACGTTGACGTAGATGCCCTCATCCTGTCCACCCAACACATAATGGAAGGCCGGCAGGCGAAAGAAGAGCGTCGCCACGATCAGCAAGGTGATGTGCAGCCAACGCATCTTTGCCTGCTCATGCAGCGACCGACCACGGGTGCGCTGCTGGTATACCCCTGTCAGCAGCAAGCCCAGCAACCAGATCTGCGGCGCCTCGAACACACCGATCAGTGCCGTCAGCAGTCCGAGTGCGCCTGTGATAAGTACACCGACGAACACCAGTTCGAGCACGCGATCCGCACTCGGCCGTCGCCATGCCAACGGCGTACCGGTCTCGATTGAGTCAATCTGCATTCCCCACCCCTTCACAGGTATCAAAGCCCGGACACGCCCGCGTATTGCCAGGACAGCGTTTGCGCCAACGGGTGATGAACCCGCCAACCCGTGCGATCTGCCAGTCGCGCGTGCGAGCCAACCAGCCGGGCCACCTCATTGTTGCGTACAAACGCCGGATTGACGCGTACTTCGATCCGATAGCCGGCAATCCCGGCCATCATCTCAAGCACGTCGCCGAGCGAATGACCGACGCCGGAACAGATATTGAGAGTCTCTCCCACCGGCAATGTCTTCACGATCGCCGCATAGGCCTTGGCTACGTCGCGCACATCACCGAAATCACGAATCACGTCGGTATTGCCAAGCTCGATCACCCCCTCTCCACGACGGAAATGGTCGACGATCTTGGGGATCAGAAACTGCTCGGATTGGCCGACGCCGGTGTAATTGAACGGGCGCGTGATGATGATTGGCAACCGATCCATCCACAACCGCGCCATGTACTCCATCGCCAGCTTGCTCACCGCATAGTCGTTGGCGGGCGCTGCCGGGGTGTCCTCGGTGATCGGCTCGACCTCGGCATTGCCGTAGATGTTGGCGCTGCTGGCCAGCACCACGACCTGCGGCTTGCGCGGCAGTTCTGCCAGCGCCTCGAGCAAGTTGCGAGTGCCCACGACGTTGACCCGGTAAATCTCGTCCACGTCACCATGGGCCACGAAGGAGATCGCCGCCAGGTGCAGCACCACATCCGGCTTGACCGCGGCAACCACCGCGGCGACCGCCTCACGATCGAGCAGGTTGGCGTTGATCGAACCGGCTCCGGCCGGCTCCGGCCGGTCGCTCAGGCCGACGACATCGTAGCCGGCGGCCTCGAGTTCGGCGGCGACATACCTCCCGGTAAATCCATTTCGACCGGTCAACAGTGCGCGTGGCCTGCCCACCTCAGAACGACGCCCCACGCTCGTTCCGAGCCAGGTCGGCGTCGACCATCATGCGACACAGGTCCTCCAACGAGGTCTTTGCTTCCCAACCCAGCTTCTCGCGCGCCTTGGATGCATCGCCGATCAGCAGCTCCACCTCGGCGGGACGGTAGTAACGCGGATTGATACGCACCAGTTCACGCCCATTGCTGGCATCGATGCCACGCTCGTCCTCACCGCTGCCACGCCACTCGATCGCAGTGCCCGCGGCCTTGAACGCCATGCTGACAAAATCGCGTACTGTTTCCGTACGGTTGGTCGCCAGCACATAGGTATCCGGCTCATCGGCCTGCAATATGCGCCACATGCCATCCACGTATTCCTTGGCGTAGCCCCAGTCACGCTTTGCATCAAGGTTGCCCAGCTCCAGCACATCGAGTTTGCCCAGTTTAATCTTGGCGATGGCGTCGGTGATCTTGCGGGTCACGAATTCGCGACCGCGCAGCGGCGACTCATGGTTGAACAGGATGCCGCTGCTGCCGAAGATGTCGTAGGCCTCGCGGTAGTTCACCGTCATCCAGTGCGCGTAGAGCTTGGCCACGCCGTACGGGCTGCGCGGATAAAACGGGGTGGTCTCGTTCTGCGGCACCGCCTGCACTTTGCCGAACATCTCCGAAGTGGATGCCTGGTAGAAGCGGATGTTCCGGTTGATCGTGCGGATCGCCTCCAGCATGTGGACTGCACCAATACCGGTGATATGACCTGTCGTGATTGGCTGGTCGAACGACACGCCGACAAAACTCTGGGCGGCCAGATTGTAGACTTCACTGACGTCAGCCATTTCGAGCAAGCGGATGCTGGAACCGAGATCGGTCAGGTCATATTCCATCAACGACAGGTTGGGATGCTGGTCGATACCCAACTCATCAATACGCCAGAAGTTGACGGAGCTTGTTCGACGATAGGTCCCGTAGACGCGGTAACCTTTTTCCAGAAGCAACTGTGCCAGATAGGCGCCATCTTGCCCAGTAATCCCCGTAATGAGTGCACTTTTCATTTTTTTCACCTATCCATGCCGATATTCGTTCTCTACTTCAGCGTTGCGTTCGATCAACAAGCCGCAATGACCTGAAGGTAATCCTTGTTCTACGAAGGCGAACGTACCTGTCAGCATCGAGCAACCCTGACACCATGACTCCCCGATACTATCATGTAGCGCGCGCGTCCATTACCTATATTAATTTCGAATTCGTGGCAATACAAATACTGGTACGCTGATTGCAACCGCTCCACCAAAGCCAAGCAAATTCACACCATTTATCGCAGTTGAATCTCGTTATTTGATTTAGATTTACAAAAAATGTCTAGGCATCCATTGGCATCCATTGGCATCCATTGGCATCCATTGGCATCCATTGTCTCAGTTTTTGACTTGTATTGCTACAATAATTGGTTCGCCACCCTTGTGGCGAAACCAGGAGACATTCTCCTGAACAAGATCAACGATGAGATTATAATTTCCAGCCTCACGAGGAACCGTCACTCGTATTATCTGGCCACACAAACCACCAGGAGAAATCGAGTCCACTAGTCGCATCCGGGGATTTTCTCCCAACGCGTGGTCATCACCATATTTATGCCAATGGTAGCCGACAAATATTCCAAATTCATCGGGTTGCGAAGGCCTGGGGCTGACATACGCCACGTTGGACAGGTTGCTGATCCGTATCGACAATTCCAGGGTATCTCCTGGTCGTGCCGCTGTGTCTTCAAATGCTGTTCTCAGTTTGCATTTGAAATCACCCTCTTTCAGCGGCTCGCGACGCACACAGACCCCGTTTCTTTTATCCAGACCTTGCCACGTATGATGGACTGCCGATGACACTACTGAAGCCAGTTCCAGTCGTGACGTAAAATTACACTGTACATCGATACCAGCGATAGCTCCGGCAAGCGAACCGTCGGGATCAATCTCCCATGAGGCCAGATGATCCGCTACCCGGGACCGCAGTCGCGATGCGGCCGTCATCTCTGCGAGAAACCCTATATATAGACGCGCGGCCTGCCTGGCTCCGGTCACGTGGCGTTCTGACATGGCGTAACAACTATCCGCCCATTTCGCATACGCAGACGTTCCTCGTTGACCGACATGGTCAACAAGGAAATTCGCCAGTTCTGTCGACACCCCATCAGTCGCCTTGATCTTGTGCACACAATCCGGAAGCTCCGCATACCACCCTTGATCCGACACGATAGTGGGGAGCCCATATTGCAATGCTTTGGATACAATGGCAGAGGTTTCTCCCATGGTGGGATGCCGAAACGCGATCAACAAATCTGCCCGCGCGAACGCCTCCTCGAATGACCTGTCATCCACCCGACCAAGCAATTTTAGATCAACCTTGTCGAGCCCTCCCATTCTCGCGATAATGGGCTCTACGGCTGGATTTACTTGCCCTGTAATCTCGATTGTAAGCTGGGATACAAGATCGTCATGAATTCGTGCAAGCGCATCCGCAACCCAGTCAAACCGTCGATTTGGCTCACCGCCACCGATGATACTTATGGTATTGAGTTGTTTTCGCTGTCGCCTTTCGCCTGTTATCGTGTACCACTGCGACACAACCTGGACAGGTAAGTATGGAAAGCTGGCACGCAGCGCCTTCGCTGCAAACTCGGAGTGAACAACGACAGCAGTCGCCATGCGCACTACCGGCTCAAACAGAGGCATCGCGGCAACCGTTTCCCGTTCCCATATCGGATGTGCGTGGTCAAATGCTTCGATCGCGTCGTTTTGCATTTCATAGGGATACCACTCGTCCAGAAGCTTGGCATAGCTTTCGGATGTTAACTGCGACCGCTCATGCATCGCCGTTACCACGAAATGATGCAAGATAACATCATGTAAATGGATAATCCCTGGCACCTTCGCCATCAACGGAAGCATCCACGCGTGGTGACCGGCATGATTTCCAAGCTGGTAAACAACTACGTCTTGAGCTGCAAGCAAAGCCGCCGCGTCGTCCATTTTGACGGTCTTGTCTACTCGCGTCACAACCGCGCCGAAGCTCTCGAGTTGCCCAGCCAGGTCAACTGCATATTCAGCAATCCCTGTGGACTCTGGTGGCCAAGGCCCCACCATGGCGATCCGCATATTCATTACAACCTTGGCTCGATGAGGTTCTTGATAACATTTTCCCAAGTGATACTTCGCGCCAATTCACCCCCTACGCCAACCATCCTCTTCAGATCAGCGGGGGAAGTAGCAAAACATGCATTTAACGATTCGGCGACCATCCGTGGTTCTGGTTCCGATACCCAGCCACTCCCGGTGCTGGACACTATTCTTTCGACTTCACCACTGTCTATACAGGTGATAACGGGCTTCTGTGCATGGAACGCTTCAATGGTTGCGAAGCCAAAATCTTCATCGACCGGTGCATAAAAAATAGCTCTGGCCCCGGCAATAAGAGCCAGCAAATCAACATCACTAACAAACCCCCTTAGTTCAACCCGATCACCAATCCCAAGTTTCTCCACCTTGGATTTCAAGGCAGCCCCCAAACTTCCAGTACCGGCGATGACTGCGCGCCCAGTCGGACAGTGTGTGATTGCATCAATCAGCAACCCTGGCCGCTTTATGGATTCAAGCCTTCCAAGATACAAAATGTAATCGCCGTACTCGCCCGCGTAGATGTGCTGTGCTAGCCGCGAGGGTGGATAAAGCACTCCAGAAGTAAGTCCACAAAATCGTTCAAGGCGATCGGAAACTGTGTGCGATATGGTGAACCTGGGATTGATGCCGGCTAGCATCCGTTTATCAATCGCGCGCAACGAATCGCGAACTGACTGCTGCTCTGAGGTCAACTCGGGAAAATCGTACGGGGTACCCTGCAGGTCATAGAATACACGATGTTGATGAACCAACCATAGCGCCATGTTCGGATGGCTGGACGCATAACTTGGAAACTTTGTAGCAATCGACAGGTTTATCTTGTACCCATTGGATTCACAAAGATCCAGCAGACGCCAGGCAAGCAAATCGGAGAGGATTTGCGTCTCCGGATACCACTTGTAAGGCAATTGAATAAGCTCCGCCTTTACCTTCCTCCCTTCGCCCCATATGTTTATTTGCCGGACGAGTTCTTCATTCAAATATTCTGCGCCGCCACGAACAAAAGGCACCTGAACACCAAGAACTGCTACACGCTTGACTCCAGTCGTACTTCCCATAGCTAAACTTGTCCCGTTAGTTAAATCGTCCTTCACTTGACACTATTGCGGTGACGGATTCGACTGCGCAAGTCCGTGAGCGCCTCCACATCTTTTCCAACAAGGATCGCCTCCACCTCAGGTAAACCTTTTTGTGATGGATCGCCCAAACTCGGTCTTGAACCACTTGCGCTGACAACCTCGGCCGCCAATAAACGATATTTCGACTCGATGTCACTTGCAGCACCGTGGTCGCCATCGTGTCCTCGCCGCCACGAGTACCAAAGGCCGGCGATTAGGCGCAGTGGTCGCGTAATTTTCCAGCTCCGACTGCTAAATATTAACTCCAAATCATTCATTGTGTTGGCGGCCTGCTGGCGAAAAGCTGCTGCCCCGGAGTCCGTACGACTCATCTCTCGCAAGCTGGTTTCAAGGGCCTCGGCCAAAGTTGCCCTTGCCTGTCGCAGATCTTCGATTTCTGCGAGATTGAGCGAAAGCTGATCATCTTGCCGCGCCAATGCAGCCTCCAAACCCTTGATTTTCGAAAGCTCTTCCCGTGACTTGGACAACTCGGCTTCCATGGCCGCTATTTGTTGATTCTTTTCGATCAAATGTTGCGTCATGCGAACATTTTGCGAACGCTGCGATTCCATATTGATGCGCAAGCCTTCGATCTCGCCAACCAAACGCACCTCGTGCTCTGCCGCCTCCCCCAGTAGCCGTCGATGCTCGACCAGCGCAGCCTCCCGCCGCCCATTTTCGTTGCGCAAGTATTCGAGATCGGTTCGCCATTGCTCGCGTTCGGCCTGCACGCACGTCATGCACTGCGCATCGCGCTCTGCCGCCTCGTCCAGCAGCCGTCGATACTGGGCCAGTGCTGCCTCACTTCGCTCATGCTCGGCCTGCAAACGCGCCACGCCCTGCGCCTCGCGTTCGGCAGCCTCGCCGAGCATCCGTCGATGCTCGGCCAGCGCCGCTTCCCGTCGTTCATTCTCGTTGCGCAAGTATTCGAGATCGATTCGCCATTGCTCGCGTTCGGTCTGCATGCGCTCCAGGCTCTGCGCTTCGCGCTCGGCGGCCTCTTCCAGCAGCCGTCGATACTGGGCCAATGCTGCCTCGCTGCGCTCATGCTCGGCCTGCAAACGCGCCACGCCCGGCGCCTCACGTTCGGCCGCCTCGGCAAGCAACCGTCGATGCTCGACCAGCGCCGCCTCCCGACGTTCATTCTCGCTGTGAAAGTATTCGAGATCGATTCGCCATTGCTCGCGTTCGGCTTGCATGCGCTCCAGGCTCTGCGCTTCGCGTTCGGTGGCCTCTTCCACCAGCCGTCGATACTGGGCCAATGCTCCCTCACTGCGCTCATGCTCGGCCTGCAAACGCGCCACGCCCTGCGCCTCGCGTTCGGCCGCCTCGCCAAGCAACTGTCGATGCTCGGCAAGCGCCGCCTCCCGACGTTCATTCTCGCTGCGAAAATATTCGGCACTGGCGCGCAGCTGCTCGCATTCCGATTCGATTCGCGCCACGCGCTGCGCGTCACGCAATGCCGACAAGTCGCCCTGCGCTGCCTGCAAGTCGTTGCGCGCCACAGCCTCGGAGGCACGCACGAAATAATCAAACACATTCGGCGGATGGGAAAACACCTGATCCAGTTCGCCGTGCTCGTCGGCCACGTAAAACCGGTTGAGGCCATCTTCATAAACGAAATGATAGCCACCCCCAGTGAGCAGCGGCTCCCATTCCATGTAGACCGGCTGCTGGCTGTTTGGCGCAGTGGCTTCGAGCAATATGACCCAGGGGCGTATGCGCTCAAGCGAAAGACCACGCAATGCAGCCGCCTCGCTGCCTTCGCAGTCGATCTTGAGGAAATGGACCTCGCCAACCTGCTGACTTTTGCAGATATTGTCCAGAGTCAGGCAATCCACGTCCGACTCGCGGATTTGATAGCCCGCCTGCGCATGCCGTTTTGCGAAATCGGGGTCGGTCGTCGAGAGCCCACTATCCATCACCTCGAACAAATGCAGCTTGCCTGGACTGTCGGATACAGCGACCTGCAAATTGATGTCATGTGGGCGATCGGTAACCAGTCGCTGAAACCAATGCGTGACTGGCTCGATATTGATGCCTCGCCAGCCCTTTTCATAGAACGCCTTGGTCACCGAATCATCAACCGGATCCTGGGCGCCGACATCAATGTAGAACCCGTGCTCGATCCCGCGCAACGCGCGAAAAAGCATCACGTCCTCGTAGTTCTGTGCATAGGAGACAAAACTCATAGACTGCAGACCTCAATCTTCGGTGGCACCCAGGCCGAGCCCACAAATACCGGTCGTGACAGATTGGAGACAGTGAAGACCAGCGCCAGATCCCTCCATTCGTAGTTATTGACGAGATGGGTATCGGTGCTGACCAGTGCTGTCGAAACCGAATAACTTCCCTGCCCGAAACTCATCGGAAAACTGATGCGAAATTCTACACGCTGACCAGCCCGTACATTCTCCAGAGCCTGCTCAGTATGGTGTGTGTTGGTGCCGAAAACAGGTTGTCCCAAACGATCCTTGATCATGTACCCGAGTACCAGTCGCGGGATATCTTTACGCGCAACCACCTGTATGAGCAGCGTCACGGGCTGGCCAACATCCACAAACTCCACCTGTTCCTGGGCGGCGTTGAGAAGCATGATGGTCTCGACCGTGGCTTCTCCGCTGCCTGAAATGGTCTGCGCGCGGCCGCTGGCGTGACTTGAAATCGTGATCGTGTTGTTCTCACGCTCGGCGATCAGCGCGTTGTAAAGATCCATGACTTCCGCGGGATCCCCATCTTTAATGAGAGCACCGTTCTCCAGAAGCAGCGCGCGATCGCACAGGTTCTGCACCGCGCCGGCATCGTGCGAAACGATCAGCAGGCTGGTGCCTTGTTCGCGAAATTCCCTTATACGCTTGAAGCATTTGTGCTGAAAATAGGAATCACCCACGGAGAGCGCTTCGTCCACAATCAAAATGTCCGGACGGAAAGCCGTTGCCACGGCAAAGGCAACACGCATTTGCATACCGCTCGAATACGTACGCACCGGCTCATCGAAATATTCGCCAATCTCGGCAAACTCTTCGATGGCAGCGATCACACCAGCAATGTCTTCCCGGGAGAACCCCATCAGTCCGGCCGTGTGATGGACGTTCGCCCGGCCGCTCAGATCAGGGCTGAAGCCCATACCAAGTTCGAGGATCGCCGCAATGCGACCGTGCACGGCAATGGTTCCCTCGGTTCCCCTGAGCGTACCTGTTATCAATTTGAGCAGCGTGCTCTTGCCTGCGCCATTTTGGCCAACGATACCGATCGATTCGCCACGTGCGACATGGAATGAAACGCCACGCAGGACCCAGGTTTCTGTCTTTGTCCGCGCATGCAACCCACACCATGAGGCAAATCGGCGCCACTCCGACCCATAATCGCGAAAGGCCTTGCCAAGACCACTCACAGCAAGCAGTGATTCATTCACAGCACATCCACCATTTCCGGCGCCGCGCGCCTGAACAAAATCAATGAAAAAAGCAATAGAAAAGTCGCTGCCACGGCGATGACAACCAACCCGGCGATAGCGGGCGCACGCCCGTAGAGAATCACATTCTGAAATGCCACGGCCATATGCATCATCGGATTGAATTCCAGTACAGTACGCAATCGATCCGGAATGATAGTTGGCATATAGACAATCGGTGTTAGCCAGAAAAGCAGCTGCAACACTACCGTCATGACCTGGGCCACATCCCGGACGAACACATTCAGCACCCCCAGGATCAGGCCAAGACCGACGGCAAATGCCAGGTTGATGCCAATCAGAAGGGGCAGCCACAGCATTGCCATGTTCAGCGGATGACCGATGAGCAGGAAGAGCCCTACCGACGTTACTAGCAACAGCAAATTGTTCACCAGCGACGACCCCGCGATGATGATGGGCAGGCAAACACGCGGAAATGCCATCTTCTTCATCAGATTGCCATTGTCGACAAATATGGTCAGCGATCGCGTCACCACCTCGGCAAACAGCGACCAGGCGATCATGCCGGCCATCAGGTAGATCACGTACGCGTAGCGGTTGTTGATACCGGGCAGCTTGGCCGCCATGATGCGCGACAGCACGAGAGCGTAGATGGCAACCTGTGCCAACGGCTGCAGGATCATCCAGAGGCCGCCAAGTTTGCTGCGTGCGAACCGCGAGCGCAGATCGTTCCTGATCGAGGAAACGATGAAATGGCGATAACTCCATATCGCCAGAAAAATCTCTTTCATGCAACGTGTACCTTTTTAAGTGGCGCCAGTTACCGGAACGGCTCCGGCAGCGGCAGAGGAGGCATCTGACGACAGCGATAACGTCTGGAGCCGCTGAATAATCCTCTCTGCCGCAGTATGCGGCGAAAGCTTCTCGCGTACATCGGATGCCGCCTGAGCACCGATCGCTGCCGCGAACCGTGGGTCCTCGACCAGGCGACGCATATGTGCAGCTGCCTGGCGTACGTCAGGCTCGGCCCAACGCTGGCCAGCGTGGTGCAGATACTCGCCTTCACGCACTGGCACCAACCGATAATCGACCAGGCAGCTGTTGTCCGCCGTCATGTATTCCATGTTGCCGGACCAGGCCGTGGCGATCACCGGTTTGCCCATGCGCATGCATTCGGCAAGCCCCAGGCCGAATCCCTCCGCACGGTGCAGCGACACGTAGGCGTCCGCGCAGCGTTGCAATGCCTGCATGTCACCTCGATCGATCACCTCATCACGCACCATGATGCGCCGATCGGTAGCTACCGCATTCAGCAATTCGCGCAGCTTTTCGGGATGGCGATGGCCATTGCCGGACTTGATCAGAAGCCGGACATCTGCCCGTCCATCCGCGAACGCCTGACGGAATGCATCGATAACGGCCAAGGGATTTTTGCGGGCCAGGAAGGAATTGAAATCGAAGCTGGTGAGAAAGATGAAGGCATCGTCGTCCAGACCGAAATCCGCACGCTGCAAACCGCGGTCATCGACCTCATCGACGGGCAATGGCACGTGCAACAATGGCTTGTCGGTCACCGCCCTGATCGCTTCCCCAATAAAACGCGACGAGACCATGATCTCGTCAACGACCTGCAGAGCCGGCAGCCATTCCTCCGGAAAGTTCTCCAGCTCCCAAAACCAGCAGGCAATCGTATGGCGGCCGGCCAAACGCTCACGCCCGATGCTTGCCATGGCATCGTCAAGGTAATCCGGGTTGATGAAAACCAAATTGGTGCCGTAAGGCGTATCCGTACCGATAAGCCCATCCAGGCTGGTGTCATCCATGCCATGCGGTATATCGATGTCGATGTTGTACACAGCCACTGGATAGCCCTCAGCAAGGAGTGCACGCGCGTACAGACGAGCACTTTCACCCAGCCCGGACTGGCCGCGAGCATAGGCAAAGACGTTCACGCCGGCGGCCACACCAAATTCGTCGCGTCGTACGGCCTCTGGCAACGGCGAGACAGACGAACCCGCGCGGCACTGCCAGTTCGCGGTTCGCTTGAACCTGACTTGCTCACTGGCACGCGCGGCAAGGGCTTCGGATACCCTGTTGCGAAGAATCTGGGGAAAATGACGATAGATGCTCCTCAACCAGGGCTGCCGACGAATCCACGCCGACAGGTTGAGCAGCGCGAGCCCAGCACCCTTCCTTGGCTTGCCTGGGGTGTTCACCACAGGTCACCAGCCACAATGCTGCTACCGACATAGGTAGATCTGCATGTCATCATTCAGCTACCCAAGGCGTGCGTCAGCTCCTTGCGCAGATCGGCAATATCCTCCACCCCCACCGACAGCCGCACCAGCCCATCGCTGATGCCCAGCCGCTTGCGGTTGGCCGTCGGCACCGAGGCGTGGGTCATGATCGCCGGGTGCTCGATCAGGCTCTCCACGCCGCCGAGCGATTCGGCCAGCGAAAACAGTTCGCAACGTTCCAGCATGCGCCTGGCCTTTTTCAGCCCGCCCTTGATCTCGACGCTGATAATGCCGCCGAAGCCGTCCATCTGGCGTTTGGCCAGGGCGTGCTGCGGATGGCTCTTGAGGCCGGGGTAGATCACCCTCTCGATTGCCGGGTGCGTTTCCAGCCACTTCGCCAGTTCCAGCGCGCTGGCGCAATGCGCCTGCATGCGCAGGTGCAGGGTCTTCAGGCCGCGCATGGCGAGGAAGGCGTCGAACGGCCCGGCGATCGCGCCGACCGAGTTCTGCAGGAAACCCATCTGCCCGGCCAACTCCTTGCTGCCGGCGACCACGATGCCGCCGACGATGTCGGAATGGCCGTTCAGGTATTTGGTGGCCGAATGCACGACCAGATCCGCACCGTATTCCAGCGGACGCTGGACCATCGGCGAGCAGAACGTGTTGTCGACCACCAGGATCAGGCCGTGCTTCTTGGCGAACGCGGCGACCTTGGCCAGGTCGACCAGCTTGAGCATCGGATTGGTGGGCGTTTCGGCCCAGATCATTTTGGTGTTGGGCTTGAGCGCCGCCTTCATCGCGGCACTGTCGTTGAGGTCGACGAAGCTGAAATCCAGCCCGGCCGAACGGCGGCGCACTTTCTCGAACAGGCGGTAGGTGCCGCCGTAGAGGTCGTCCATCGCGATGACGTGGCTGCCCGAATCGAGCAAGTCCAGCACTGTCGCCGCCGCGGCCAGGCCGGAGGCGAACGCGAAGCCGGCGACGCCGCCTTCCAGATCCGCCACGCAACGCTCGTAGGCCATCCGCGTGGGGTTCTGCGTGCGCGAGTATTCGTAGCCCTTGTGCTTGCCCGGGCTCTGCTGCACGTAGGTCGAGGTGGCGTAGATCGGCGTCATGATCGCGCCGGTGCTGGGGTCGGGGTGTTGACCGGCGTGAATGGCGCGCGTGCCCAATCCGTGCTGCTTGTGCTTTGTCCCGGTTTTCATCGCTATCCTCGCAGGTCGCCTGGGGTATGTCTGAACAATCCGGCATCTTAGCTTTTATGCCACCCGCTGCCGACATCTGCATGAACAAGCGTTCATGCAGATGTCGGAATCAAGACATCGCGCACAAGGTGCGCTCCCGCCCGGCACTGCGCGGCCAGTCGAGGGCAGTGCGGCGGGTAGATGCGGTGCATGGACCGGCAAAAAGGTGGCTCTGGCAGGGCGCGCAGCAGTAGGAGCCCGCTCGCGGGCGATGCCCTTGCTCTAGATCGGGATTCACCGGGTCGGGATTCAGAGCAGGGGCATCGCCCGCGAGCGGGCTCCTACAAAAAAGGGCGCGGAGGGTCGGGGATGGCGGTCTCCCTTGGGGTTGGTCGTTGCGGCCATAGCAGGCATCATTGGCAGTCTGCCGGGCCACGATTCTGCCCGGCCTATCCTCCGCCGAGCATGGACGTAGTTGATGAACCACCCATCCCCAGGGATCGCGACACTGCTGGTTACCGGTGGCGCCGGTTTCATCGGCGCCAATTTTGTGCTGCAGGCCATAGCCGACGGCTTGCGCGTGATCAACCTGGACAAGCTGACCTACGCCGGCAATCCGGATACCTTGGCGTCGTTGCGCGGCCATGACCGGCATGTCTTCGTGCACGGCGATATCGGCGACCGCGTGCTGGTCGCCGCCTTGCTGGCCGAACACCGGCCCGACGGCATCGTCAATTTTGCCGCCGAATCGCATGTGGACCGTTCGATCGACGGTCCCACCGAATTCGTGCAGACCAACGTGGTCGGCACGCTGGCGCTGCTGGAAGCGGCACGGGATTACTGGCGTGGCCTGGAAGGCGCGGCGCGCGACGCGTTCCGCTTCCTGCACGTTTCGACCGACGAGGTCTTCGGCTCGCTGGGCGCCGAGGGCAAGTTCACCGAGCAGACCGCGTACGCGCCGAACTCGCCGTACTCCGCCTCCAAGGCGGCATCCGATCATCTGGTGCGCGCGTTCCATCACACCTATGGCCTGCCGGTGCTGACCACGAATTGCTCGAACAATTACGGCCCGTACCAGTTCCCCGAAAAGCTCATTCCGCTGGTGATCCAGAAGGCGCTGGCCGGCG
>Ga0307375_10001164_pt1 | contig 29439 bp, 36 predicted proteins | sample TR1MG_FD_202531 | JGI IMG/M metagenome (GOLD analysis project Ga0307375, IMG submission 202531) | Soil microbial communities from Risofladan, Vaasa, Finland - TR-1 | ecosystem: Environmental > Terrestrial > Soil > Coastal area > Acid sulfate soil | place: Finland: Risofladan, Vaasa | collected...
GAATTCGGTCGTATAGACACGTTTGTGTTCTGTCATTGTCACTCTGCTTTTGCTTGTCATCACACTCTCCATTTTATCTCAATCTTCTGGATCGGAGGTGTCTGAAAAAGTGTAGCAGGGTCAGTCTTCTCAAAGAGCCGTGAGGTCGCCTCATGCCGCAGATCGTGGAAGGTCAGTCCCTCGATACCGGCGGCCTTGCAGACCCTCTCAAAGGCCTGAGAGATCGAGTCCGGGCGCATGCCCCACACGCGCCCATCCAGGCGCCGGGGCAGCGCGTCCAGGACCGCCAGCGCGGCCGTGGAGAGCGGCACCCGCCGAGGCGCCCCGGTCTTCGTCTCCGGGATCAGTAGGACGCGGACCTTGCGGTCCAGGTGGTCCCAGCGCATGGCCGCAATCTCCCCGCGGCGCATGGCGGTTTCGATGGCCCAGGTGATGATACCGGCGATACCGATTCCCGCACGGGGGCCCGCGTCATAGGTCCGTGCGGCGGCCAGGAGACGGGCTTGCTCATCGCCGACGAGGCGGCGGGTGCGGCCGCCGGGGAGCTTGGGACGCTGACCCTTGACGAGATCCACGGGGTTCGTCAGGGATTCCATGCCCCAGGCCGCGCGGGCCGTGTTGAAGAGGTGGGAGAGTAAGGCGAGGCGTATCCGAATCGAGTTCGGGGCCAGTCCCCGCGCTTCTAAATCGCGGACCGCTTGCGCGATATCCTTGCCCCGGATGGATGCCAGGGCGCGAGGCCCTAAAACGGATTCCTGCCAGGCCCGGATCGTAGAGGACTCTCTCGTGCCGCTTTTTTTCTTGCTACTGACCTCGACCGCGTAGCGTCCCAAGGCCTCCGCCAAAGTCGTGCCCTCGGCCTCGGCCCGGGAAACGAAGGTGCCCCGGGCGATCTCGGATTCGATGGTGGCCGCCCAGGCCTCCGCTTCGGCCTTTGCGTCGAACGTGCGAACCAGCGCGGGGTACCCCCGGCGCCGGATATGGGCCTGCCAGACACGTTTGCCGCCTGGACCCTTGCGCGGAATGAACGATGCCATGTTGTAACGCTCGCTATAGCCTCGACGGGACCACTCTATCCGTTTTTGGGGCTCGGTTACAACAAAATTACAACAAAGTCGTGGTAATGCGTAGGTGCTGCGACTGTAAGTCTTTGATTTTATGGTGGGCCGTGCTGGGTTCGAACCAGCGACCACCTGATTAAAAGTCAGATGCTCTACCGACTGAGCTAACGGCCCCAAAAGCCGGTCATTATTGAGACAGACTGCCCCGCTGTCAAATGCCAGCAGGATCGGCAAGCCCCGCCTCAGCAAAACCCTTGGCGCGCAGCCGGCAGGCATCACATACGCCACAAGGTCGTCCCGTCTCGCTCGGCGCGTAGCAAGAGAGTGTCTGCCCATAATTGACGCCGAGGGCCGTGCCGATCTTGATGATACCGGCCTTAGTGAGGTCAAGGAGCGGCGCACGCACCCTTAAGCTATGACCCTCTACGCCGGCCTTCGTCGCGAGGTTGGCAAGCGTCTGAAAGGCCTCCAAGAACGCGGGGCGGCAATCGGGATAACCCGAGTAATCCACGGCGTTGACCCCGATAAAAATGTCATAGGCACCCAAGACCTCGGCCCAGGCCAGGGCCATGGCCAAGAACACCGTATTACGGGCTGGCACATAGGTAATCGGGATGCCGGTCGTAGGTGCCTGCGGCACGGCAAGACTCATATCCGTCAACGCCGATCCGCCGATAAAGCTCATATCCAAGGTCGCGACCTTATGTACGACCGCGCCCAACGTCTCGGCCACCGCGCGCGCGGCGAGCAGTTCGCCCCGGTGGCGTTGCCCATAATCGAAAGACAGGGCGTAACACGCGAAACCCTCTTGGCGGGCCAACGCGAGCGTCGTGGCCGAATCGAGACCACCCGACAATAAGACCACCGCCCTCTTTTCACCTTCCACGCGCGTCCCCCCACAGGATCTTATGCAGCTGCATCTGAAACCGCACCGCCAGTCGATCTCGCAAGATCCAATCCGCCAGACTCTGGGCTGGCAGTTCCCCGTGAACCGGGGAAAACAGGACCTCGCACCTCTCGGTAAGCGCATGCCGATCGATCAGCTGCCGTGCCCAGTCATAATCCAAGGCGCTTGCGATGACGAACTTCACTTGGTCTTGGGGCCTTAGGCGATCTAGGTTCGTATAGAGATTGCGCCCTACCTCACCCGATCCAGGCGTCTTCATATCCAAAACGATACTCACCCGCTCGTCGACCCCATCCGTGGCCAGTGCGCCGCTCGTCTCAAGCGACACCGCATACCCCCGCTCACAGAGCGCGGCCAACAACGGCAGTGTGGCCGGTTGCGCCAGGGGCTCGCCCCCCGTCACGGTCACAAAGCGTGGTGAGTAAGCGCCCACATCTTCTAGAATGGTATCGAGAGAGTATCGCTCCCCACCCTGAAAGGCGTATGCCGTATCACAATACCGGCACCGCAAGGGGCAACCCGTGAGCCGCACAAAGACCGTCGGCCAGCCGACTGTGCGGGCCTCGCCCTGAAGGGAATAAAAGATTTCGGTAACGCGCAGATCCTGGCCCATAGAATGTCTTCCCTCGCCGGATCGCACGGGGCGATTGACGAGCAAGGCTAGGTGCCGGGACTTAAACTACTGAGCGAGTTGCGGGCCACCTGCGCGGCCATGCTCTTTGGGTATTGCGCGATAAGCCCCTGCCAGGTGGATCGGGCCTTATTGGGGTGACCCTGCCATTTGGCGATAAAGCCAATTTTTAGTAGCGCGTTCGGCACCTTCTTGCTCATTGGGTAACGCGTCACGAGCGTCTTAAAGGCCGCATCGGCCTGCGGGTACTCACGTTCCACATAGTCGGTCTCGGCTACCCAATACTGGGCCTCGGCCGCGCGCTTATCGTGTGGGTAACTCTGCAAAAACCCTTGGAACCCGGCAACTGCGTGTTGGTAGCGCCCCTCGCGCAGAAAATTAAAGGCGCGATCATAGGCTGCCTTGGCACCATCTTGGCTAGCGCCGAGGACGCTCGATGAGGGCGCCGAGCCCTGGGCTGTCGGAGACGGCGGGGGGACCGCCACGGCCACTCCCGATGCCGACGGAGCGACAGAACCCGTATTAGGGGGAATCACCGTGACACCTAGTCCACCTGCCGAACTGCCGGGGGTCTGAGCCACACCTGCATTCAAACCACCCGATGCTGCCCCTGAGGGACTAAGCTGGGTACTGGGGGCTACGCCGCCATGCTTCAATTGGCGCAGCTGCTGATCAAAATCGGCAAAAAACGACTGCTGTTGAGCCTGCAAGCGGCTGATCTGATGGTTCTCGATCTCGACTTGGTTTTCAAGGCCGCGGAGTTGCTCCTGAATAGCCTGGAGCGTCTGCATCATGGTTAAAAGACCCCCACTCGACGCCGCGGAGTTGCCGGAGGCCAGACCGCTGCCATCGGTGGGGACAGTAATAATGGGTGGTTGCTGATCTTGGGCCACGGCGGGAATCACAGCGATCCCCGCCGCCAATAACACCGCCCCGATAAGCCAGCTGGACCGTGCGCCCATCAATCTTACTTGTTAGCGAAGTACGCGTAGTTAAAGAACGTACGACGATTCTTTGCCCATGCCATTTCGTTGTGACCGAGCGCAAGCGGACGGGACTTCCCAAACGAGACGGTCGCCAACTGCTTGCCTGACACGCCCAACACCTCAAGCATATGCTTTACGGCATCGGCACGACGTTGGCCCAAGGCCATATTGTACTGAGCAGTGCCCCGTTCGTCGGTGTTGCCTTCCAGGCGCACACGCACGTTCGGGTTAGCCTCGAGATAGGACGCGTTCTGCTTGATGATTGCGGCATTGCTGGAGCTTATGGCTGAGCTATCGAAACGGAAATGCACCATATGCGAGAAACTATCCAATGCCATACTCTGCGTACCACTGGCGCTTGTCTGAGTCGCCGCGCTCGCCTGCGTGCTTGTGCTACGAGAAGCCGTAGCCGAGGCACCAGACGGCTTGACTGCCTCGTTGCCAGCGCAACCCGCCAGCGCAGCAAGGCCCACGACAACAAGCATCCGTTTGTTCATTTTCATTGCACCACTCCTTCCTTAGGTCATTATTGGGGATGACGAAAAGGCGACCACGCGGGATCACTAATATCCCCCCCTCTGAGTCCTAGTATACGATGGCCCTGGCCGTTTAGCGAAACCGATGCCAGTACCCTGTGTCCTCCGACCACCGTGCTATATAAAACTTCCTGCCCATTCGGCGCGAAGGTCGGGGACTCATCTAGGCTAGTAGTAGTCAGAACCTCTAGGGTTGAGTCAGCCAAATCAAACACAGCAGCATGATACTGACCCTCGCGCCGACTTACCAGCGTCAGCCACTTGCCATTCGGCGAGAACGAGGCGTCGGCATTGTAATCGCCGTCAAATGTTAGGCGGTGCTTATCCGTCCCCTGCACCGTCATCTCGTAAATCTGCGGCTCCCCGCTACGGTTCGAGGTGAAAACGATATGCCCTCCGCCCGGCGACCAGGATGGTTCTGTATTGATTTCCGGACCAAAGGTCAACTGGCGGAGATGGCGAGTCGCCAAGTTCAAGACATAAACCTCCGGGTAACCCGTCTTGGATAGGCACAAGGCGATATGGGTCCCGTCCGGCGAAAACGAAGGGGCGCCATTTAACCCATGAAAAGCCGCTACTTGCGAGCGCTGGCCGGTCGCCACATCCTGCACGTAAATCGCGGGCCAAGTAGTCTCGAACGAGACATAGGTCAGCCGCTTGCCGTGGGGGGACCAGCGTGGCGACATAATTGGCTCATGGGAGCGCAAAATGACCTGGGTATGGTGGCCTTCGGCATCCGCCACTACCAAGCGGTAGAGATAGTGCCCTGGAGCTCCGTGCGGATACATGGTCACATAGGCGATACGGGTGTCAAAGACGCCGCGCACGCCCGTCAAGGCCTGATACACCGCATCGGCGATCTTATGGCCTACCGCACGCAGCTGATTGGGTTTGATAATGTACTGAACCCCTTGCATTTGCGCCCCTTTATTCACATCAAAGAGCCTAAAAGCCACGTTGAGATGCCCGTCGCCCAGGCCTTGGATATGGCCTATCAAAAGCGCAGTGGCCTTTAGAAGCCGCCAGTCATTAAACTGGACTTGCGCGGCATGATGGGGTTGGGCGAGATAATCCTTACTCGGAAGGCAGTCAAACCAACCGCTCCCGGTCAGATCCCGACTCACTATGGCGGATATCTGAAGTGCCGGAGGCCACGCGCCCTCTCCCTTGAAAGGCACAATGGCGATCGGGAACTGCTGTCCATAACCATGGTTGATATGGATCGTAACCGCGGCCCTGGTAAGGGGTGCGCACAGCAAGGCGAGCAGCCCCGCCCACGAGCGATATCCGAAACGATGCATGGTGATCATCCCTTAGGGGCTGTAAAAACAAAGTGAAACCGGCTCATATACTGTAGCTCGGCCGGCGATTTCGGTACTGGCAACGGCGCCGCATTATAAATCGCGGCCACTACCGAGCGATCAAAAACGATGTTACCGCTACTCTCCAAGACACGCACACTCACAATCTGACCACCAGCGATCACGTGCACCGCCACCTCGCAACGCAGACCTTGGGTACCAGGCACCGTGACCCAGGCCGCACTTACGCGCGCTTCAATAAGCGCCTTGTAGCGATCCACGATGCCGCGCGCCGCGACCTCGGCGGCAGCTTGCGCGGCCGCCTGTGCGGCCGCGGCGACTTGCCGAGCCAAATTCGCGCGTGCCCGCAAAGCGGCCTGCCGCTCTTCGGCCTTCAATCGCGCCAAGGCCTGGGCATGAGCCTCCGCGGCCTTCTTTGCCGCCGCTTCAGCGCGCGCGCGCAGTTGTTCTTTGGCCTGCAACCGCGCCTGCGCTTGGGCACGCGCCTGTGCCAGGGCCTTTTGATGGGCCAGTAGCCGGGCCTGAGCCTGGGCTTGCTGCCTAGCAAGCGCTGCCGGGGATGGACCTTGCACCACGGGCTTCGGCACCGGAACCGGACGCGGGGCCGGTGGGGCCGGTGGGGCCGGTGGGATCGGACGCGGTATCGGGCCCACTATAAAAGCGTGAATTACGCGTTGATCCGACCTCAACACATACGAGGTGCCCACGTGGCTCCAGTGAAAACTTAAAGCCAAGAGGCCGATCAGCGCGAGGTGCACACCGAGCGCATACATGCTCGCGCGCAGACGCCCTAGCGGTTCGCGGCCTCGCTCGACCACGCTAGCTCCCGCGGGTCTTCGTCATAAGCCCGACGCTTGGGGCACCCGCCTGCTGTAAAAGTACCATCGCGCGGACCACATCCTGATAAGGAACCGCACGATCGCCTCGTATCAAAACCGGGGTATGCGGGCGTAAGCGCAACAAACGGCTCGCCCGCTGCGCCAATTCCGTAGGAGTGACAAAGTGACCATCGAGAAAATAGCGGCCCCTCCTATCGACCGTCACCACCAATACCGCCCGATGCGGGTTCGGGATGGGGTGGGCCGTCGCCTGTGGCAAATTGACCTTGACACCACGCTTCAGTATCGGGGCTGTGATCATAAAAATAACCAGCAACACCAGCATCACGTCGACATAGGGGACAACGTTGATCTGACTCATGAGCCGCGCGTGTGAGCGGCGGCACTTTCTCATGTGCCGACCTTCGCAACATAGGCTTGCCGCTGCAAGACGCCCGAGAACTCCTCTAGAAAGACCTCATAGCGCGAGACGAGGCGCTCGACGTTATCGGCGTAACGATTATAAGCAATCACTGCCGGGATCGCGGCCACGAGCCCCATGGCAGTCGCAACCAAGGCCTCGGAAATCCCCGGACCCACTTGCGCCAAGGTCGCCTGCTGCAAGTCCCCAAAGGACTGAAAAGCAGTCATGATGCCCCATACCGTCCCAAAGAGCCCGATGTACGGGCTCGTGGATCCGACCGTTGCCAAAAATGACAGGTTAGTCTCCAGATAATCAATTTCGCGGCTCAGCGCGACCCGCATCGCCCTTTGTGCCCCTTCAATGATAGCGGTCGGGGAAATGCCCTTTTGCTTCTCAAGGCGGGTGTATTCCCGGAAGCCCGCGACAAAGATGCTCTCGTCGCCATCCAGCGCGTCTTCCTTGCGCGTGAGTTCGGCATACAAATGATTCACGTTGGCGCCCTTCCAAAACCTATCTTCAAAATTCTCCGCGTCCCGATAGGCCTTCTTAATAATGAACCATTTCCGGAAGATAACGGCCCACGAAACCACCGACACAATAAGCAAAATCAACATCATGAGCTGAACGACGAAACTTGCATGGTCCACCATGGACCACAGGGTGATCCCTTGGTGTGAGGCAATAACTTTCAAAGTGCTCTCCTTTACGAAACGGGTGCTTTACCTAAAGCGAGATTCAACTCCTCTGGGAGTCGGCGTGGCGCAAACGATTGCGCGTCCACGCAGGCGAGGTCTACCTCACCGCGACACACAGTCTCAGTGCCGCGCAGGCACGCCTGGCGAAGCGTAATGCTCGCCCCCCGAACTGAAACTGGTTCGGCAGTGATCGTCAGGAGATCGTCCAGGCGCGCGGGCGTCAAAAACTTCAATGAAACGGAACGCACCGCGAATAAGACCTGCGCTGTCAATGCAAGTTCACGAGGCCCGCGAAGCCGTGCCCGTAGCCACTCGCTGCGGGCACGCTCCATAAACCGCAAATAGTTCGCATAATAGACGATGCCGGCCGCATCGGTGTCTTCGTAATACACCCGAACGGTCACCGCAAACGGGGGGGCTGGCTGGCTAGTCATCGCCGATGAACGTACCTTGCCGGTCAAGAGGGCCTTCCGGTATGGCCAGCCCAAACAACTGATAGGCGCGCGGGGTTGCCATACGCCCACGCGGGGTCCGCATCAAATAGCCCTTTTGGATCAAAAAGGGCTCGACTACGTCTTCTAGGGTGCCGCGCTCCTCGCCGATGGCGGCCGCCAAGCTATCCAGTCCTACCGGACCTCCTTGGAAAGTATCGGTCACCGCCCATAAGAGCTTGCGATCCAGCATATCCAGACCATAATCGTCGACCTCGAGCATCTTTAGCGCATCGCGCGCAACCGCCTCCGTGAGGTGGCCGTTACCCCGCACCTCGGCAAAATCCCGCGCGCGCTTTAGCAGACGATTAGCGATCCGCGGTGTGCCACGCGAACATGAGGCGAGCGCCCGCACACCGCCCTCGTCGACTGCCATCTTTAAGAGACTCGCCGAGCGCGCCACGATCTGCGCGAGATCCTCGATCTCATAGAACTCAAGTCGTTCTACGATGCCAAACCGGTCGCGCAAAGGGGAGGTCAGAAGCCCGGCCCTGGTGGTCGCACCAATCAGCGTAAAGGGCGGCAGGCTCAATTTGATTGAGCGCGCCGCCGGACCCTCGCCGATCAGGATATCGAGCTCGAAATCCTCCATCGCTGGATACAATATCTCTTCGATAACCGGGCTTAGCCTGTGGATTTCATCGATAAAGAGGACATCGTGCGCCTTCAAGTTCGTCAAAAGGGCGGCGAGATCGCCTGGGCGCTCGAGAACCGGCCCTGAGGTCTGACGCAAAGTCGCGCCCATCTCGGTGGCGATAATATGGGCAAGCGTAGTCTTGCCCAGTCCGGGGGGGCCAAAAAGCAGCACGTGGTCGAGTGATTCCAGACGGCCACGAGCTGCGGCCAGAAAGATCTCCAGCTTCGCGCGCAGCCGGGGTTGGCCAATATACTCGGCGAGCCTTTGTGGCCTTAAGGTCACCTCTTGTACGCGCTCATCAGGTGGCCCGTCGCGAGCCACTAGGCGCTCGGTTTCGATCATCGAATCATACCCCGCAGGGCCTCGCGAATAAGCGCTTCACTGGTTGCCGTCTTGCCAAGCTCCTTGGCCGCTCGATCGACTGCGGCCTGCGCCTCGCGCTCATTATAGCCAAGCGTCAGCAAAGCCCCTACCGCCTCCCCACTCTGACTTGGACCCATCCCACCAGGCTCCGGCATCCTGCCCCGCAACTCAATCAAAAGCCGCTCGGCGGTCTTGCGCCCGATACCGGGGGCGCGCGTCAGACGGGCAACATCCCCCTCCTGCACGCACCGCCACAACTCCTCATCACTCAAACTGGACAGGAGCGCCAAGGCCACGCGCGGGCCAATCCCGTTGACCTTCAAAAGCATGCGAAACCAAGCCCGACGATTGATCGTCAAAAAACCATAGAGCAGATGCGCATCGTCACGGACCACGAGGTGAGTATACAAAATGACATCACCTTCCGCAGGGAGTTCGGCGAACATCGAAAGGGGCAACTCGATCTCATACCCTACCCCCTGAACATCCAGGAGTAACTGGGGTGGAATACGCTCGATAATAACACCGCGTAGACGCCCGATCATGATCGCCCCACACCGGACAGCCGGGCCTTTCCCTGACTATGGTGCATATGACAAAGGGCGCAGGCGAGCGCATCGGCGGCATCAGGTGACGGCAGCGCCGACAACCCCAACAAGGCGCGCATCATGTGCTGCACCTGGGCCTTGGTCGCGTGCCCGACACCCACCGAAGCCTTTTTGATTTGCAAAGCCGTGTACTCGTAAACCGCCAAGTTGGCGCGCGATGCCGCCACGAGCACCACCCCACGGGCCTGGCCCAGCTTTAACGCGCTGTCGGGATTGCGCGCAAAAAACACTCGCTCTACGACACAGACATCCGGACGATAGTTCTCGATCACCTCCACAACCCCGCTAAAAATGCGATCCAAACGTTCGGGAACCGTGCCGGATAGGGCAACGATGGCGCCACATGCCACATAGACTGGCTGGCCCCCAACATCATCGAGGACACCAAAACCCGTGCGCTGCGATCCTGGATCGATGCCAAGGATCCGCATCTAGAAGCCCGCTCTAGGCGGGCTCCTCCAAGAACGCGGCATTCGTATAGACCGTCTGGACATCATCAAGATCCTCCAGCGCCTCCAAGAGCTTCATGACGCGCTCGGCCTCTTCACCATCGACGACAACGTCGGTAAGCGAACGGGTGACGAGTTCCGCAGAACGCGGGTTTAGGCCGCGCTGCTCTAAGAGCCCGCGCACACTGATCAGGTTCTCGGGTTGGGTCAAGACCTCGATGCCTTCCCCGGCAACGACTGCTATGTCGTCAGCGCCCGCGTCCAATGCGGCCTCCAGCAAAACATCCTCATCCCCATCAGAAAACAGAATCACCCCGCGCCGCTCAAAGAGATAGGCCACCGACCCTTCCGTGCCCAGATTGCCGCCATGCTTACTGAAGGCGTGCCGAACCTCGCCTGCCGTTCGGTTGCGATTATCTGTCGTGCAGGCAACCAGAACCGCGACCCCGGCCGGGGCGTAGCCCTCGTACTGGATCTCCTCGTAATGAGCCCCATCTAATTCCCCGATGCCGCGCTTGATCGCGCGCTCGATATTATCCTTGGGCATGTTTTGCCCAAGCGCCTTATCGATGACCAACCGCAACCTCGGATTATGCGCCACATCGCCGCCGCCGACCCGCGCCGCAATCGTGATCTCACGAATATACTTCGTGAAGACCTTCCCGCGCCGGGCGTCCTGAACACCCTTGCGAAAGCGAATATTGGCCCATTTGCTATGTCCGGCCATAAACCATCCCCTCAATCACCAAAACGCCCGTGTTCCAAATAGTTCGCGACTAGGCGAGCGCTCTTCGCGCTCGTCACCAGACCGATATGCGATACGCGCAACGCTACCGCATCGGCTACACCCCGTAAACGGGTCTCGGTACTCAAGACCACGCCGTCATGAACCCTCTTCTTGAGCCACAAACCGGCGATACCCCAGGGCTTAGTACCGGTTATGACCCCAAAATGCGCCGGGGCGGTATCCGCTATCCCCCACAAAAGTACGGGGGCGGCCGCCCCCAGCAGCCATCGAAAAAATCGGCAACGCCACCAGCGCCGAACCGCCCAACTACCCCGAAACGGCGACCCGAGCGCCAGCGCCCGGGTATATAAGGTCGGATCGTGTTGACAGACGGCGCACACCAAAACACCGCCTAGGCTGTAACCGACAAGGTAGCGACTCGCGTGCGCCACCGCGTAGTCCGCCAAGTCCGCGCATGCCTCCCCAAACGCCCGGCCGGTGCTGTCATAAGGAAAAAGATGGACCCGGAAACCACGCCGGGTCAAGCGGTAGGCCAGCCACCACAGCGCCGGGCGGCCAAACCACAAGCCCGGCACCAGCACGACATCGCCCTTATCCTGAGAGGAAACCGCGCTCACGGCCCAGAACCTCTAACGCCCACCGGTTGCTAGCGGAACTCACGCGCGCCACGGCCACCGGCCAGGACACCCACTCACACTCTTCATGCTCACCGGGGTGCAAGGAGACCGCCACCTGGTCGGCGAGTTCTAGCGAAAAGACATGCTCGATATTGCGCGTAATTCCGGGCTCATAGCGGTAACGCCAGTGCGGGAAGATCTCGTACTGATGGCTTACCTCCCAATCGCGCCAGCCGTGGGCCGTCACAATTCCGGTCTCCTCGGCCGCTTCGCGTTGCGCCACGGCCAAGAGATCCTCCTCGTCCCACTCAAGACTGCCCGTCACCGACTGCCAAAATGCGGCATGATCGCTACGGCGCAAAAGCAAAACCTCACCTCGCGCCGTAAAGATCACCACGAGAACAGACTCGGGGCGCTTGAAAGAGGACCGGGTAACGGCGGCCATAATCAGACCTTGGGGGCTTCGCTCCGAAGATGCAATTCCGCGAGCTGGTGGGGAGAAACCGGGGTCGGGGCATCGGTCAAAGGGCAAGTCGCCTTCTGGGTCTTCGGGAACGCAATGACATCGCGTATTGAGTCGGCACCTGCGAGCAACGCGCTCAAGCGGTCGACACCAAAGGCGAGCCCGCCATGCGGTGGCGCACCAAAGCGCAAGGCATCGAGCAAGAAGCCAAACTTGTCGCGCGCGGTCGCCTCGTCGATCCCCAGCACCGCAAACACCTGCTCTTGTAAATGCCGTTCATGGATGCGGATCGAGCCGCCCCCCACCTCGGTTCCGTTCAACACGAGGTCGTAGGCCCGCGCACGGGCGGCCCCAGGATCGGTCGTAAGGTACTCCACATCCTCAGTCTTGGGCGCGGTAAACGGGTGGTGGATCGCCTGGAAGCGCCGATTGCCCTCATCGTATTCGAGTAACGGAAAATCGACGATCCACGACAGGCTCCAGCCATCAGCTACGAGGCCTCGATCTATCCCTAAGCGTAGACGCAACGCGCCCAAGGCATCATTGACCACCTGCGCCCGATCCGCTCCGAAGAACAGCAGATCGCCGGCCACGGCCTGGGTGCGGGCGAGTATCTCCGCGACCACGGATTCCGGAAGAAACTTGAGAATCGGGGACTGCAGACCCCCTTCGCGAGTCGGGTCGTTGACCTTGATGTAAGCCAAGCCCCGGGCCCCAAAGCCTGCCACATAGGTGGTGTAATCATCGATTGCCTTACGCGAGAGATCGGCGCCTTGGGGCACGCGCAATACTACGACACGCCCCTTTGGATCCTTGGCGGGTCCCGCAAACACCTGAAACGCGACATCGCGCATCAGATCCGAGACGTCGACAAACTCCAAGGGATTGCGCAGGTCGGGCTTATCGCTCCCGAACCGCCGCATGGCCTCGGCATAGGTCAGCCGCGGCAAGGGCAACGGGACATCGAATCCGATCGTCTCTTGAAAAATGGCCTGTATGAGGCCTTCCATGAGCCCCAGAATCGCCTCTTCATCGAGAAACGAGGTCTCGATATCGAGTTGCGTAAATTCCGGCTGGCGATCAGCACGGAGATCCTCGTCGCGGAAACAGCGCGTGATCTGGTAGTAGCGCTCAAAACCCGACACCATGAGGATCTGTTTGAAAAGCTGCGGTGACTGCGGCAAGGCAAAGAAATGGCCAGGCTGGGTACGGCTCGGCACCAAATAATCACGCGCCCCCTCGGGGGTCGAGCGGGTCAACATCGGGGTCTCGATTTCGACGAACTCACGATCTTCAAGGAAACGTCGGGCCGCGCGAACGAGGCGATGGCGCAACATCAATCGCTCGCGCATCTCTGGGCGGCGCAGATCGAGATAACGATGCTTTAGGCGCACCATCTCACCTACGCCGGGCTCATCTAACTGGAAAGGCAGGGCTTCGGCGGCGTTCAGGATGACAATATCTGTGGCATCCAGTTCCCAGGCCCCGGTAGGCAAGGACTCATTCTCGGTGCCGGCCGGACGCTTACGCAAAAGGCCCGTCACGCAGAGCACGTATTCGCTACGCACCTCCTCAGCACGCGCAAATACGGCGGCGCGACTGGGGTCGAACACGAGTTGGATGAGCCCCGCGCGATCCCGCAGATCAATAAACAGGACACCGCCGTGATCCCGGCGGCGTTGGGCCCAGCCGCATACGGTAACCTGTGCGCCAGCCCCTGCCGCAGGCAGTTCTCGACTTAAATGTGTACGCATAACACCCTTAGACTGCCGCCCGATGGGCCGCCGTTAGGGCGTCCTTCCTCGGTGAGCCGGGCATGACCATACCCATGGATAAGATCATCCGCAAGCCCTCATCGACAGTGATTTTAAGCTCCACGACCTCCGCACGGGGAATCATCAGAAAAAACCCCGATGTCGGGTTCGGCGTGGTCGGGACATAGACGCTCACCAAGTCCTCCCCGGTCACATCAACCGCTTCCCGCAGACCCTCCCCGGTCTGAAAGGCCAGTGTCCAAATTCCGACCCGCGGGTATTGAACGAGCACGACCTTGCGAAACGAGCTCCCCGTACCCGACATCAAGCTCTCGAGCAGCTGCTTTACGCCGGAATACAAAGACCGCACCAGCGGGATACGCCCCAATACCGACTCGCCGACCCTCACGAGCCGCTGCCCCAAAAGATTGGCGGCAACAACCCCGGTCGCCAACACCACAGCGACTACCAGCACCACACCCAGGCCGGGGATATCGCGACCCAGCCAATGTTCCGGCTGTAGCGAAGGCGGCAAGATCAACAACAGACCATCCATGAAAGTCACGAGCGACCCCACCACCGCAACCGTCACGCCAACCGGCACCCATATCAAAAGACCGGCCGCTAAATAGCGCCGAAGACGGGCCATCTAGTGGCAACCACAGGTGCCCGACCCACACGCGGCCGCGGGCTTTGCGCTATCGTCCTTCGGCTTATCTTCGGTCTTGGGCCCGTCTGCAGCCGCGGATTTGTCCTCGCCCGGCTTGCCCTCACCCTTTTTGCCGTTGCCGCGAAAATCCGTAGCATACCAACCCGACCCTTTGAGTTGAAAACCAGCCGCCGAAATCTTCTTCTTCAAGGTTGCCTTCTTACAAACCGGGCACTCCTTTAGTACCTCTCCCATCTTCTGCATCACCTCGACATCGTGACCACAGGATTCGCACGTGTATTCGTAAATTGGCATAAATAACCTCGTAAAAGGCATCACTTCCGATCCCTGAAGGATGGGGACGAAAAGGGGGAAAACAACGGCGCTAGTATAGCGGAAAGTGCAATCGCTCTCTATCTCGGGCAAAAATTCCGGGAAACCTGTTTCCTTCCGGCCTTTTTATGCTAAGTTAATTCTCGTTTTTCCCAATCTCATAGGATGACCATGGCAACGAAAAACAAGGCTCCCAGCAAAAAAGCAGTGAGAAAGCCGATGTCAAAATCGGAGCTCTTGTCCCACCTAGCGGACAAAACCAACCTGAAGCGCAAAGAAATCAGCGCCGTGTTCGACGAACTCACCACGGTCATAAAACGTGACATTAAAGGTCCCGGCACATTCAACTTGGTCGGCCTCATGAAGATCAAGGTCGTGCGCAAGCCTGCAACGCGCGCACGCAAGGGCATCAACCCATTTACCAAAGAAGAGATGGTGTTCAAGGCCAAGCCCGCGCGCAACGTCATCAAGATCCAGCCGCTGAAGACGCTAAAGGAGATATTCTAGAAACGCCGGGCGGCCTCTCGGCCGCCCTTCCCTTTTATCTCCCTGAACCCTGGAACCTCGCCAGACGGCGGGCCGGGGGCAACGAGGCTCACGCCTGGATACAGTGACCTGCGTCGGGCCCAGTGGGTAACCGCCGGCAGCCATCGGTTATATACAAGAGGCCATGTAGGGGCCATCCCAATACCGAGATGGCCGCACCAGGGCCCGGCCCCAAGCGCGACCTCCGACTCGTTCGGGTGCTGATGCACCGTAAGGTGAGATGAGCCCTAAAGATCGGCCGTCGGCCAGGCATTCCCGCAAAGTAGGCTAGGGAATCGAAGCAACCGGGAGTTGCGATGGAGGAGTGGCATTCTGTTGCCCAACATATTTCCCAGGCCACGGACCAACCGTTTGTGGTCCAGACAGTGCGCGCCGTGCGCGGGTCGGGGGTCAACGATGCCACCATTCTCACCGCCAAGGATCGATCCTACTTCATCAAGCATAACGAGCCTGACCGGCTCGACATGTTTCGCGCCGAGGGTTGGGGTCTTCAGGAGATCGCCCGCGTCCCGACCGTACAGGTAGCGAGACCCCTATGTTGGGGGGCAACCGATCAGTTCTCCTATCTCGTGCTCGATTACCTGGAGCTGCACCCACGCAGCAAGGCTCAGGACATCGAACTCGGCCATATGCTCGCCACGCTTCATGGGCGCCACTCGTCTGACTTTGGCTGGGATCACGACAACACGATAGGCACTACCCCGCAAGTGAATACACCACACGCCGACTGGGCCACGTTTTGGCGTGACCGCCGCCTGCTCTTTCAATTGGATCTCGCCGCCCGTAACGGCTACCAGGGCCGCATCCAAGACCTCGGCCACAGACTCGCCGAACTCATCCCGCAGCTACTAGCGGGCCACTCCCCGACGCCAAGCCTCCTCCATGGCGATCTTTGGGCCGGGAACTGCGCGGCCTGTGGTGACCACCCGATCCTCTTTGACCCCGCTGTCTATTATGGGGACCGAGAGGCAGATCTCGCCATGACCGAACTCTTCGGGGGCTTTTCGCCTACGTTCCACGCCGCCTATCGAGAGGCCGCGCCCTTAGGAGTCGGGTACTCAGTACGCAAAACGCTCTACAATCTGTACCACGTTTTAAATCACTTGAACCTAATGGGTGGCAGCTACCTAGGCCAAGCGGAGCGCATGACGATGTCGTTGCTAGCCGAACTCGGAACCTGAGCCCACCTGCTCTAAAAATCGTAGCCCGGAACAACCGGGGAGGAACGATAAGTCACGAAGAGTCCGACGCCCAATCACCATTCTCGCATCGCGAGGATGCGCGCTACGGTCAAGGATAAGGCCTCGGCAGCAGATCGCCCCGTCACTAGACTCGCGCACTGCGAAAACAGCGGGGCAAGTGCGGCAAACGAGGGCTCGATGCGCCCACACACCGCGATCGCGGGCTTTCCGAGACGGTGCGCAAGCGCGGCCACGAGCGCCGGCCCCTTGCCATAAGCGGTCTGTCCATCACACGCGCCCTCGCCCGTGAGCACGAGACCCGACACCACCATGGCCCCATAAAGGCCTGTCAATCGCGCAACGAGCGGCGCGCCGCGCACAAGGGAGGCGCCCAATAACGCCAGCGCAAAACCCAGACCGCCGGCCGCACCACTGCCTAGTCGCTGGCGCACGCGGCACCCAAAATGGGCCTCCAGCCGGTCGGCAGCCGTAACGAGGTGCGCCTCCAATGCCATCAAGTCCTGTGCACTTGCCCCTTTTTGGGCGGCAAACATCGTCGCACCCAGGGGGCCAAGCAGGGTGTTGGTGACATCCGTAAGGACGATGATTTTCGTGAGCGGGAGTCTCGGATCCAATCCGCTGCTGTCGATGGCGCCGCCATCGGCGAGCGTGGCGAGGCTCGGTCTGGCAACCCCCTTAAAGCGCAGCCCCAAGGCCGACAAAAGACCAACGCCGGCGTCGCTCGTGGCGCTCCCACCCAAACCGATGTAGAGGGTGCGCGCCCCGCAATCGAGCGCGTAGGTCATGAGCTGCCCCAAACCCTCTGTGGTGCGCTCCGCGAACGGGCAGCCCACGCCCTGCGGCGGTCCGATCACCGTAGCACTCTCAATGATGGCCACGCGCCCGCGCCGACGCTCGAGAAGACCGAAGGAGACGAGTCGGTCACGCCCACACGCATCGATGACCCGACAATACCGCCGTTCGGCTTTGAGCGCGGGCAGCAACACATCGAGCGTTCCATCACCGCCATCTGGTAAGGGCCGCAACAGGACTGGACGGCCTGGGCAGGCCATGCCCACCCCTATGGCCATCGCCTGTGCCGCATCCAAGGGCGACAAGGTTCCCTTGAACGCGTTCGGGGCCACGACTATCGGCGAAAGAACCATACGAGCAAGCTAAGGACGACGCTTAAGATGAGCGATGTGGCAAACAAGATATGAATGCGCGCACGGCCCACCCGAAAAACCCAGTCGCCGGGCAAACGCCCCCACGGCAGACGAATTCCGACGTTCCACAAAAGCCCCACTACCACAAGCAAAAGGCCCAACAGGATAAGGTCTCGACCCATAACGTCCCCCAACAATTGCCTCGGCGAACCACCAAGCCCCGCCGGCGTCGCATCTTAGATCCCACGGATGCCACGCCAACACCGCGCGCACCGGCACCCGTTTCCGGCCCGGCGGCTGATCATTAGTGCGGCCGGGGGCGGGTCTTTAAGTAGGTCGCGAGATCGTAGGCCTGGGCAGGCGTCAAGCTGCCCGGCTTTCCGTAAGGCATGGTCGCGGCCAAAAAGGCGGCGAGCATCGGGACGCGGGCCAGGCTTGAACGCACACCATAACTCGCAGACCCCCACACCGGCGGAAATAGCCAGTGCCTGCCACGACGCACGCCCTGACCATGCGCGCCGTGACACACAGCACAGCTGTGCGCGTAAAGGGCTGCGCCTTGAACCGCGCTCGGGGGGTGCGCGGGCTTGGCAAGCGATGGGTAGCCACGGCCCACGACCGGCACCCCGATCCGCTCGCCGCGGCTCATCCAGTGCACATAAGCCAATAGGTCAGTGAGTACCGGACCGCCGAGCGACGGTGGTCGCCCATTCTCACTATGCACAAAGGCCGCCTGCATCCGGACCGCAAGCGTCACGACCTGCCTCTCGTAGAGTTGCGGATAAAGGGCCGCAGCCGCCCACATAGGGCCGGCACCGGCCATTCGCCCCTCCGCTAGGTGGCAATCGCGACAAGACAGGGCGTTGCGAACATACCGGGGCGCATAGCGCCCGGTATGGTTAAAGAGGGCACGACCACGCAAGACCGCCTTGCCAAAAGGCGTGGTGGGGACGGCGGCGCGACGTGGTGGGACAAACCGCTCGACACGATAATGCGTAGATGGCTCGGGGCTTAGTCGCGGAAAGACGAGCGGGGGGCGCACCCCCACCATACTGAGATAGCTGGCGATATCGGCAATCTGGCGGTCATTCAAAGGCCGCGCCGCCTCCCGCATAAGCCCGAGACCGATCCGGGCACCGGCACGAAACGCGCGCAGCTGCTCTATGACATAGGCCCGGGATTGACCAGCAAGGCGTGGGAACTGCGCGCCCATGCCCTCTGCATGAAGACCGTGGCAACGGGCGCAGGGCAACACCTTGTCGGCTAGGTCACCGTGCTCGTAGAGGTCGCGGCCGACGGCCAAACTGGCCACGCGCTCATAACGCGCTTTAGCCGGCGGCCGAGGACGAAAGGCTGCGTAATAATGTACGACCGCACGCATCTCACGTGGCGAAAGCGCACGGGCTATCGGCGTCATGATGCCGTTCAAGCGTCGCCCATCGGCGAATGACCGTAAGGCATCCAGAAGGTAAGGCGCACCCAGCCCGGCTAACCGGGGGTACCAAAAATGCCTGCGCCCTTGCCCTTGTGCGCCATGGCAATTGGCGCACGCCTGCACCCGCCTCACCCCTAGCAACGCGATGCGCTTACCCATCGGCGCGGAACCGGCCTGCGCAGACGACAGCCAACTGGCCGCGAGCACAAGCGCGAGTGCGCGCCTCATGCTTAGTGCACCATGCCCAGCACCCCTATGATGATCAGGTAGGCCGCCACGATGTAGGCGAGCAAACGTGGCACGAGAAGAATCAGAACACCGGCCAACACAGAGATAACTGGTGCAAGTGAAATATGAATATACATATGCTCTCCTATAGGTTTACTAGTAGCTTAGCTGATTTTTACCGATGCCGTCCTTAAAGCCACCTTTCAGCAATGGTGTTCGTGGTGGTGCCAATGCCAGCCAAAAATGCTAGGCGAGATCCACTGACGGTGGGCGTGAGCATGCCCGTGGTCGTGCCGGTGCCAATGGCGATGTCGGCCCTTGGGCCACTTGACGGTCATGAGCACAATACCGAGCAGCGCCAACACAAACGCGGCCCCCATGATCCCTGTGACCGAGGTCTGCCCCGAACCGGCGGCCAGCGCCGCCCCGACAAAGGGGGCGCTCGCGAAATAACTGCTCGTTCTCGCCGCACCAAGTGTCCTGAGTGCCAGCACAAAAAACAAGAGACTCAACCCATAACCCACAAAACCGACCAAGAGGGCCGCTAGCGCTGGCGTGAGCGGAATGGACAGGGAGCCGTCATAGGCACGGAGGATGCCCAGATCAACCACGCCCGCAACAAGGCCCTTCATACTGGCGATGACGAGCGCATCGGAATCGGCTATGCGCCGCGTCACGATATTGTCGAGCGCCCAGCCAAGAGCGGCCCCGGCAACCAGCACGTCCCCTAAATGCCAGGAAAACGACAGCGGCGCAGACGCCGCAAGGCTCAAGAACACGGCACCCACCACAACAAAAATCATACCCAGGAGCCGCTTCCCGCCTACGGTCTCACGCAGAACGAAACGGGCCAAGGCCACCGTGAACACCACCTCTAGGTTCAGCATCAAGGCCGCTGACACCGCCGAGGTTCTGGCCAGCCCCGTGACAAAGAGGATGGGGGCTACGATCCCACCGCTGACAAGTGAGACGACCAGCAAACCGAGGTGTCGGCGCGAGAACCGCAGACGCACCCCAGCGGCCCTTCTCAACAAAATAACTAGGGCCAGACCGACACCGCACCCCAAATACAGGAGCGCCGCCAGCGTCAAAGGCGGGAGGTTCCCTAACAGCTCCTTGGTAAGCGGGACGGTAGCCCCGAACAAGATTGCAGCGGCAAGCGCGAACGCGACGCCCATGGCGCTAAATCTGAGTGGCACGAGCGGCCGGTTTGGCAGCCGGCAGCTTGTGTTGAGACAGGGTCTGCGCCAAGCCATGGTGAATGACATAACGTTCGGCGCGAATGAGAAAGACCACCAGCGCCACCCCCAAAACCGCAAACACGGCTACCGCCTTGACGCGGTTGATGCCATGCACATAGATACTGCCGATAATCAATAGACTAAACCACCACACCACGCCGACAAATGCCAAGTGGGGGATAAAGCCGATGACCGTAGTCACCGGCGAAACGGCGTAGCTATACACAAATGTCCGATAGGACGCCTCATAGGACTGCGACGAACCCATGAGTCGCCAAAATACGAAAAACACCGTGGTAAGCACAAACCCCGAGACAGTCAGTGCAATAGGGGCGAGCACCAACATGTTGCCCGCAAACGTCAAACCCATCGCCGGTCCGGCCACGGCCCCCACAAAAAACGAGAACAACAACATGTCAAAAAGACCAACGACCAACAAAAAGACGAACGGGGCATAGAAGCCGCCCTGTTTTGGCATGGTCTTAAAGAAAGCTACCGGCCGCAGGGTAACGGCAACCACCGTGTCCCAGATGACCTTCATCGCGCCCGTAACTGCACCCCCTGCCCGCATCCCGCATACCCCCTGTGTCAGGGACCAGCATACCAGTGGCCGCCAAGAGACAGCTAGGCCTATGGAGCCTAAGCTTTAAGCCACGGGTGGACACCAGCAGAGATCCTTAAAGATAGCCGTGCGCATCTTTTGGCGAGTAACGTATCGGGATTTCCTCCTGGCGAGGCCCCGGTCACCCTTAAAGCCCGCCCGAAACCGCGGGGCCCGGACGGCGAGGACCGCAGCCAACGCAAGCCTTGGTCGGCTGAGGCCTTGGCGAGGCTTGGCGTCTCCCTCGCTCCCATCCAGCGCACGACGCCTATCGGGCCTTGATCGCAAATCACGACCAGGGCCCGATAGGCGTGAACAAACTGCCCCAGACCACAACCACCGGCTTCATGTGCGCCACTAGCCATTGGCGTCTCCAGCATAAACAGCGATGGCGCCCGTGTTCGTGGCCACATACGGCGAGGCAGGCGGCCTGCACCGGTTAACCCTCCGCGAGCGCTGGGACCGGCATTAGCTTATTCCGATCGCGCATGAGCAAAGCGGCCCACGCCCGCACTAGTGCCACGACCGATGCCGTTACGATGCTGGTGTGGATCCCCGCCCCAAACACCGCAGGCCCGCCCTTGATCGCCTCGATTTCTATGACCGCCATCGCATTGGCCAAAGACCCGCTCCCGATGGCGCGTTCCTCGTAGTGGCGTAACCGAATCGGCACCGGCAAGGCATGGACGAGCGCATCCAGAGGGCCGTTGCCACGCCCCTCGTAATAGACGACGCGACCCCCCCACTGAAGACTAAGCCGAATGACGTCTTCGCCATGATCCCGAGTGAGTTCGTACCCCTTGTACTTAAGCTCGTCATGATCCCGCAAATATGCCTCGCTAAAGACCGCCCATACTTGCTGGGCGGTCATCTCGCCACCCGATAGATCGGCCGCGTCCTTGACCAATCGACTAAACGCGATCAACATGCGCCGCGGCACGATAACCCCGTAATGCGTCTCCAACAGGTAGCTGACCCCACCCTTGCCCGATTGGCTGTTCACGCGGATCACGGCCTCGTAATCGCGCCCGACATCAGCGGGATCTACAGGCAGGTAAGGCACATTCCACAAAGCCCCCGGTTTCCGCGCGGCCAAGCCCTTCTGGATGGCGTCTTGATGGGACCCAGAGAAGGCCGTATAGACAAGCTCACCCACATACGGGTGGCGCGGACCGATTGGCAAACGTAGGCAGCGCGACACAACCTCGGCCACGTCGTCGATGCGCGAAAAATCCAGTTGCGGCGCAATGCCTTGCGTATAGAGGTTCATCGCAAGCATCACTAGGTCGACGTTGCCCGTGCGCTCCCCATTGCCGAAGAGACAGCCTTCGACTCGATCCGCCCCCGCCATGAGCGCCAACTCGGCGGCCGCTATACCCGTGCCGCGATCATTGTGGGGGTGGACGCTCAACACAACGGCATCACGTCGCACAAGGTGCCTATGCATCCACTCCACTTGGTCGGCAAAGACATTGGGGGTGGACATCTCCACGGTTGCCGGCAAATTGATAATCACTTTCTCCCGGTGCCCAGGGTCCCAGACCGCCACCACGGCATCGCAGATCTCCTTGGCAAAGGCCAATTCAGCGGCGCTGAAGTGCTCCGGGCTATATTGTAAAACCCACTCGGTTTCCGGAAACGCCCGCGTCAACTCCCGGGCGCGTAACACGGCCTCGCAAGCCATGGCCACGACACCTGCCCGGTCTTTCCGGAACACAATCTCGCGAAACACGGGCGAGATCGCGTTATAAATATGCACAATGGCGCGCTTTGCGCCCCGTAGGGCTTCAATGGAACGAGCGATGAGATCACCGCGGGCCGGGGTCAAAACCCCGATGGTGACATCATCCGGCACGAGACCTTCTTCAATGAGTTGCCTCACGAAATCGAACTCAGTCTGGGAGGCCGATGGAAACCCCACCTCAATCTCTTTGAAGCCAATGGCGCAAAGGAGAGTGAACAACTCCCGCTTGCGACCGAGGTCCATAGGCTCAAAAAGCGCCTGATTCCCATCACGAAGGTCCGTGCTGAGCCAAATCGGCGCGGCCTTTAGGACGCGATTGGGCCAGGTCCTATCGGGGAGATCGACCGCCGGAAAGGGCCGATATTTGTATTGCGGATCTTTTAACATGGTAACGCCTCCAGAATTCGACAGCGACATTGCCGTGGTCAGCGGCAACTGCTGGGCAACCGCGACTCGCGGCCCAGCAGGAGCGTCGCAGTCGAAGAATGAATCTGGAGCGGGATGGCCGCACAATACACCTCAAATTGATGCTGTACCGAAAACGAGACAACGAGAAAAAAGCCGAACGACTACAGAACCGGGTAACCTAGCAGTCGCCCGGCGAGAGCGAGGGGAAGCACTTTTAGAGAAGATAAAGTCATGAGTCGATTGTCGCCGAGCAATGGCATGATGTCAATTCTTCTGCGCCGCCGCCCTCCAAACCGTCAATGATGCCAGCAGCACGGGGCTGTGCGGATACAAACGGGCTGGATACGCCGGGGACCAGTAAAGCGCTTGTGCCCAGGAAAGCGGCTGCGTGCCAGACGAGAATCGCACTATGACCAGACAAAACAAGGCCCGCGGGCGGTGAATGATCTTCGCCACCCGCAGGCTAATTCCCCATCATTGTCGCCGGTGATTCTTCCCTCTAGGCGCTCTGAGTCGTCCATCCTATCGTTGGACCCCTCCTCCCTCACCCCATTAACGAGCGGTGATCGTGTCTGCGTTTCTCAAATCGCAAGCCAAACCGCAACAGATATAACCCACCCTATAATCGCAATCCCTAGTAACGGCCAAGGTGTCATGTCTCATCTCCTCATGGTTGGGGTTGTTAGAACGGTCCCTGATGGCCCGGCGGCATGGACCACAGGATGCCTGGGATCGCAAAGGTGTAGATAGCCGCGAAAGTGACTACCCAGCCGACAAGACGCTCGTTCATGCGTTTTTGCATGAGCAGTCCCGCAACATTCATAGCCACAAACCAGACTAAGCAGATCGAGAAGTGATATATCCAAGTTCCTCCCCCGTGTGGTGCGGGGTGAGTCAAGAAGAAGTAGCCATACACACCAGTCAACCACCCAATGAAAATAGCGACTGCGCCTATCGAGTGCCTAGACTCCACATGAAAGAGTTGGGTAAACCCCAAAGCAATGAAGAAAAAGGCGTACATGCCGGCTAGACCCGTCACAAAATTGGTCAGCGGTCCGAGTCCTTGGACAACCGTCATGGCAATAAGAAAGGGCCACCACATAAGCCCCGCTACCGCCGTAATGATGCCCACGCCGAACTCGCTCGCTTTCTTGCGCTCTGGATCCAGATGCATGAGCCCATTAGCCAGCAACGCGAACGCGCCAATGTACATAAGTGGCGCTATCCATTTGCCTGCAGTTGAGTGGGCAGCGGGTGCTGCTCCACTCACGGCCGCGAGCGCCGGATGCACGCCACACAAAAGTAACCCGACAGCGGCGACCACCACAAATAATACCTTTAACAAACTCCCCTCCAAAGATCGCGTTCTCAACATGCTCCCTCCTGGTATCTTTTGTTATGAGTATCTTTTGTTATGAGTATCTTTTTGTAACGATAGGCACGTGCAGTGTAGCTAGCCCATAGCGGAAAAGTCCCATTGCTTTTTTTTATATAGCAGAACGTATTTCTATCAGACTATTCCCGTATATTCCTATGTACTAATGCGTTAACAGTTTTGTCATCATTAAGCATTCCTTGTCACAATACATTCGGCATTCATTATGTAGTCGACTTATAATGACTATAGTTTCACTCACCTGCGCGCCTCAACCGAGCGGCCACATAGCCCCCGGGTCGCGCCTCGCCCGCGACCGCCATGATCACGGAACACGCCCATACTCAGATACCACCCATCGACATAAACCGCCAAAGGAGCCAGCAGATGCCGCCTCGGAGAGGAAATAGATTGTGTATATAGGGGCCACGGCGAATATCTGCGCCAAGTATGGGGGTGGTGAGTCAGTGGCGAGATACAATGCCCGAGCGTGCCCTTTCCGCACAGGGGGCAGCGGAAAGATAGGCCGCCTTTATTGCGCTATGTCAATTACACGCACGCCCTTTTGACGCTTCAATAGGGCAGGTTCGCGCACCACGGGGTGGTCCCTGCGCGGTGGTCGGGCCGGTCTTGTCCGTCCCAGCGCCGCAAAAGTCGCATACGCCGTACGCAGTCACTTAAAAGATATAGGGAGGTCGCGCTCGCGCCTTATGGACGACAACAAGACTTTACTCTTATCCGCTCAGGGTCGGGGGCTCATGCGTGACCCAGACGTCCGTGTGGCACAAAGCCGTTGCCTGCCGCCCAGATCGTCGTGGATGAGCCCATGAATTGGCTTGATAAAATGGCGAAAGCGAGTTACGGAAACTACCTGACCGCCATGGTTTTATCGGGGCTGTTGTTGGGCCGGGGTACCGATATCTTCTTTCACACGCCGTTCTACTTCACCGTGCTGGGTGCCGGACTTGGCCTAGGAGGTGGCCTCTATCGTCTCACCCAGATGTTAGGAAAGCCGACGGCACCGCCGTCAAAGGGCCGCGAATGACTTGGTTTGCTAGTGCATGGCACGCCTTCTGGCAGCGCACGGGAACCCGGACCACTTACGTACAGGATCACCTTACCAATTTGTGTGTGGGCCATTGCAGCCCGCTTACGCATCAACCGCAGGGGTTCTTTGCCGTTCAGGCGGATATGGTGTTTTTTGGTCTCTTACCGATCTTCCTTACGATATGGGTAGCCTATATGCTACACCGGCGCATGGCCACCGGTGTACCAGGTCGCCTACAAAACATCGTTGAGGCGCTCGTCGAGTTCGTGAGTCGCCAGATCGGCGATACGTTTCCGGTGCGGGATGCGCTCGTAGGACCCTTGGCGTTCACCATACTCGTCTGGGTATTGCTGATGAACGCATTGGACTTAATCCCCGTAGATTTAGTCCCGGCGATCGGGCATCTCATTGGGATCCCGTATCTAAGGATCGTGCCCACCGCAGGCCTCAACACGACCTTCGCGCTCGCGCTCGTCGTGTTTGCGCTCGTCCTCTACCACAATATTCGAGTAAAAGGGTTATTTGGGTATCTGAAGACCTTTATTTTCCATCCGTTCGGCAAGTACTTTGTGCCCGTCAACATCGTGATGACAGTCATCGAGGAGGCGGCGAAACCGTTGAGTCTCGCGCTACGACTATTTGGTAATATGTTCGCCGGGGAGCTGGTATTCGTCCTTATCGCGCTATTGGGTGGAAGTGCCGTTGTCGGATGGGGCTTCCTTATTTGGTTACCATTGCAGGCCGTTCTAGATTTCATGTGGCTCTTGTTTCACTTGCTCATCGTGGTACTGCAGGCATTTATTTTCATGGTTCTGACAATAGTCTATCTGGCCATGGCACAGACTGACGTGGAAGACCATAACGTCGGCGATGTCACAGAAGATGCGGGCCACGCGCTAGATGGCTAAAACAACAAGGAGGGACCACTATGAGTCCAGAAATGATAACGATGATCTATTCGTACACGGCAATTGGTATCGGCGTTATGCTAGGAGCCGCGGGGCTTGGTTCGGCAATCGGCTGGGGACTGATATGCGCAAAAACCCAGGAGGGAATAACGAGGCAGCCTGAATTGAAGCCAATGCTTATGACAAACATGTTTATATTCGCGGGGCTCATGGAATCCTTCCCCTTCATCATGATCGCCTTCGCGATGTGGTTTTTGTTTGCCAACCCCATTCTTGGCAGCGCTAGCGCCGCGATCATGGTCAATCACGGTGCCGCGATCGCCGCGCACGCGAGCGTGGCCCACGGGATACACTAATGAATATTGATCTCACGCTTCTCATCCAAATAATCGCGTTCCTGGCCTTTCTCCGGTTCGTGCAATTAAAGGTATGGGGACCCGTGTCTGCGTTATTGGCAAAGCGCGCACAGAACATCGCCGATGGCCTGGCGGCCGGCGAGCGCGGCACGAAACAGCTAGCACTTGCCTCGCGCCGGGCTGCCGACATTCTTGAAGAGGCGCGCACCAAGGCCGGGGAGCTGCTGAGCGAAGCGGCGGATCGGCAGCACGCACTCATCGAGCAGGCACGCCAACAGGCGCTGCTGGAGGCACAAAACATTTTGGCCGAGGCACAAGAGCAGATTACCCAGGAGCGGGTATCGGTTCGCGAGGATTTGCGGCAGGAGGCGGGGACGATGGCAATGACCATAGCGCAGCGCATCCTCCAGCAGAAGCTCGATGAAAATAGCGATGCTAAGCTTTTAGCGCACCTCGTAAAGGAGATTTAAATGGCCGAGGTGCGTTCTTTGGCGCGTCCTTATGCACACGCACTGTTTGCGCTGGCCGAACAACAAGGGCGTGTCGATATCTACGGAGAAATCCTCGCCAACCTAGACGCGATCATGGCGAACACCGTAGCGCGGTATCTGGCTGGCGCCCAGAAAAAGCAGCGACTAACGCTCCTAGCAGTTATTCGTGACACGTTACCGGACTTGCCGGTAGAGATGAGCCGGTTGCTCGACGCAATGAGCGATAACAAAAGACTGATCCTGCTACCGATAGTGCATGACCTCTATGGGCAGTACCGGAGGGCGCATGTCGGCACAACGAATATAATGGTGACTTGCGCATACACGCCGAGCGAGGAGATAAAAGCGGAAATTGAGCGGCGTTTACAACAGCGAGTCAAGGGACAACTTCGGATTACATATGATTGCGAACCGGTGCTCATGGGCGGCTTTCTCGTTCGCATCGGAGATCAGGTTCTCGACCTATCCGTACGCGAGCAAATGCGGCGCATAGGTCGAGAATTGCAGCGATAGTAGGGGGCGGCAATGGCACTAAAGGCTTCAGAAGTCAGCAAGTTGATCAAGGACCGACTAGAAGGCCTCAACCTGTTGGCGCAAGTGCGCACCGAAGGGCAAATCCTGTCGGTAACAGACGGTATCGTGCGCCTAGACGGTCTATCGGACGTCATGCAAGGGGAGATGCTGGAATTCCCGGATGACACCTACGGGATGGCGTTGAATCTCGATCGGGACGCGGTCGGCGCGGTCATCCTGGGGTCGTATGAGCATTTGCGTGAAGGGACAACAGTGCGCAGCACCGGGCGCATTATGGAGGTGCCCGTGGGTCCGGAACTTTTGGGCCGAGTCGTCGATGCCCTCGGGCAACCCATCGATGGGCGCGGCGAGATCGGAAGCCAACTCACGTCCCCAGTGGAACGAGCGGCGCCCGGCGTTATATCCCGCCGCTCCGTATCCCAGCCATTGCAAACCGGACTCAAGGCGATTGATGCCTTGGTGCCGATCGGGCGAGGACAGCGCGAATTGATTATCGGCGACCGCCAGACCGGGAAGACGGCATTAGCCATTGACGCCATCCTGGCGCAACGAGACACGGGCGTGTTATGCATCTATGTGGCCATTGGCCAAAAGGCATCCAGTGTCGCAAGCATCGTTCATCGTCTAGCCGAACGGGGCGCTATGACTTACACCATTGTCGTTGCCGCGACCGCGGCTGACCCCGCGGCCATGCAATATTTGGCGCCCTATAGCGGATGCGCCATGGGCGAGTACTTTCGCGACCGCGGACAGGATGCGCTCATCATTTACGACGACCTGACGAAACAAGCGTGGGCCTATCGCGAGATTTCCCTGCTCCTGCGGCGGCCACCAGGGCGCGAGGCCTATCCCGGCGACGTATTCTACCTGCACTCTCGCCTTCTGGAACGCGCGTCCCGCGTCAACGAGGGCTTTGTCGAACAGTTTAGTGGCGGCGCCGTCAAGGGGCGCACTGGCTCGCTGACCGCCCTGCCCATTATTGAGACGCAAGCAGGGGACGTCTCGGCCTTTATTCCGACTAACGTGATTTCGATTACCGATGGGCAGATATTCCTGGAGGCGGATCTTTTTAATTCCGGTATCCGCCCCGCCATCAACGCGGGCCTCTCGGTTTCGCGTGTCGGCGGTGCCGCACAGACTAAAATCATAAAGCGCTTCGGAGGCGGCATCAGACTCGCGCTCGCCCAATATCGGGAGTTGGCCGCCTTTGCACAATTCGCCTCCGATCTCGACGCGACGACCCGCGCCCAGATCGATCGGGGGCGGCGCGTGACCGAACTCATGAAGCAGCCGCAGTACACCCCCTTTAGCGTGAGTGATATGGCGGTGTCCTTATTTAGTGCCAATCAGGGGCTACTTGACGACATTGCGATCGACCGGGTCTCGGCATTTGAATCAGCACTGCGCGCGGAACTGCATAACAAGCATGAAGAACTGATGGACAAGATACTCAAGGCTTGCAATGAAGGCCCTGATCCCGACCTTGAGGCGGAGCTTCTTCAGACTATCGTTGCCTTTAAGCGCAACGGTATCTTTTAGGAGCAATTAACCGATGCTTGATTGGTATGCAGATATGCCGATACTTATTCATTATGAGTAAAGCATACCGCATGGGCGAGTTCGCAAAACGTATCGGCAGGTCTGCCCAGACGGTTCGACGATGGGAGCGCGAAGGCAAGCTGGTT
>Ga0307375_10001166_pt1 | contig 29409 bp, 28 predicted proteins | sample TR1MG_FD_202531 | JGI IMG/M metagenome (GOLD analysis project Ga0307375, IMG submission 202531) | Soil microbial communities from Risofladan, Vaasa, Finland - TR-1 | ecosystem: Environmental > Terrestrial > Soil > Coastal area > Acid sulfate soil | place: Finland: Risofladan, Vaasa | collected...
TTGGATCATGCGTCGTACTCGCGCCGAGGTGGTGATTGGTCGATTGCGTCATGTCAACGGGCAACCCGAATCCCATGTCAAACATCGCACCGGACAGACATCGGTGCCTATGTGCACATTATCGGTGTTGCGCTCACAAGTCCTGAGAAGCCACTCCGGGGCCGTGGCCATGCTACTCAACGCAGTTGTGTCGCCACCCTCGTCGAAAAGGAACAGGTCTGCTTACAATTGCTCCTCGAAAGAGGCATTCTTCCATGCCGGTTCCGGCACCCGCCGGGCAAAATGGTAGTTCGGGGTGCCTGGTAGGGAGACTGAGTCTGCCTGCGGCTGCCGGGGTAGATGGGAATCCCGAAACCAATGGCCCTTCGGAGGTGTCGCGAGTGGCATCAATTGCGAACAAAGAATTCGAATCGGCGACGCTCAGCTGCGAAGGGGGCTCTTCCGATTCGGCTGCGCCATTCAAGGCCTCGCCCTCTCCGTCGGAATCTAGATCATGACTCGCGCAGCTGCGGCAGGTTCGGCGGTCCCAGTCCGTCGCACGGCGCCTCATCTGCCACCCCTGCGTTGGGCAGGAAGCAAGCGTGCTGTTCTGCCACTATTCGTGGACTTGGTTCCAGCGCGTTATCGTACTTATATAGAACCCTTCGCTGGATCCGCATCCTTATTCTTCCGGCTCGCGCCTCGGAGCGCAATCCTGGGCGACATCAATACCGAGTTAGTGCTGTTCTATGAGGTGCTTGCGACGCAACCACAAGCATTGAGTCGTGCACTGTCCCGGCTGATGCGCCGTAAAGCGGACTACTACGATGTGCGCGCCACTGAACCATCGACGCTGACATCGGTCAACGCTGCAGCTCGTTTCCTCTATTTGAACCGCAAGTGCTTCAATGGCGTCTATCGCACGAACCGCCAAGGAGCATTCAACGTTCCCGAAGGGCATCACACCGGCGCCATGCCGTCCTTCGCCCGACTGAAGGCCGCGGCCGACGCTCTCCGGTCCGCCGAGCTATACAACGCTGACTTTGAAGACACCATCGCAAGGGCCCGAGCGAAGGATTTTGTGTACTTAGATCCACCTTACGCGCGGCGGCGTTCTAGGCGGCCCGGTGAGTATGGTTATGCGGCGTTCGACGGCGGGGTGGATATTGAACGTCTATCAGCGGGATTAGCGGAACTTGATCATCGGGGTGCATATTTCATGTTATCATATAGCCGATCGCCATCGCTGCTCCGCAGAATTCCGTGGACGTGGAAGCGAACGATCGGAGTAACCCGCAATGTCGGGGGGTACCGATCATCCCGACGGATTGCTCAGGAAGTTGTCGTCGGAAATTACGAACTGCCGTAGAGGTCCAACGAGCGCCTATGAGCACCGTCCTGGCAATCTTGAGTGACATTCATGCTACCGATTCACGTTTCACGTCTGCTGTATCGGGGCGAATGCGCCACCGACCGCCGGGTAAGGGGACTTGGCTGGATTACGGTGACGCGGCCTCGCCGGATCCGCTAAGGGAGTTCGAGGAATTCGTCCGAAGTCACGGGCGTCGTGCCGACTACTTGGTGGTTCCAGGTGATATTGCACACCAAGCCAATGGAGATGGGTTGCGTGCTGCATGGGACCGGCTAGCTACAATTGCGGCGACACTGGGTGCGAGAGCGATTATCGCTACTGAGGGCAATCATGATGTCGACTCACGGTTTCGGAGCAGTGCGTATGATCCGACCCAGGCGCTTCGACAGCTGAGCCCGGGCTTCCCATGTGCTGATCGAGCCCCGAGAACGGAGTATTGGGCGAATGGCGTTGCCAGCCTAGTGTTTCCAGATGTGCGCTTCATCATTCTGAATTCCTGCAAGTTTCACCCGAATCGCCCAGCGGAAGTGGAGCACGGGCGGATTTCGCCCGAGATGTTGGACGAGGTGCAACGGATCCTCGATGCTGGTCCGGCCGTTCGACACAGCGTAATCGTCTGCCATCACCATCCGCATCCGTTCCCGATGGGGCGCGAGACCGTTGACGACCGAATGGTCAATGGAGAAGATTTGATTCGCGTGTTGGACTTGGATGGCGCGACGTGGATTGTAATCCACGGCCATCGGCATGTACCGCGCGTCGTTTATGGATCTGGCGGCGCAACAAGTCCAGTCGTCTTCGCCGCCGGAAGCGTCGCGGCGATCATCGATCCGCAGTATGCGCCTGGAGTCCGGAACCAAGCACATTTCTTGACGCTTGTTGATCCGGCTCCGGCCGGCCTATCGGTTGCTGGGGAGGTCGAATCGCTCGAGTATACACCAAGTGCTGGGTGGGAGGCTGCAACGGCCGAGGCGACGAGCATCGGGAGGCCAGGGAGGCCGATACCGACTCTACCGCATCGGTCGGGGTTTGGGTACCGCGGTAGCCTAGACGAGATGGGACGGCAAATTGCCGTTGCAGCGACACGGATTGGTCTTCCGGCGGCGTGGCGGACCGTCGTGTCACAGGTACCTGCAGCAGGATTTCTGATTCCCGATGACTTTGTGGCGCTGAAACAGTACCTAACCGATACTCACCAGCTCCACCTCGTGCCGGATGGGTTCATGCCGGAGGAGGTTGTCGATGGCTGAAGTCGTTGAGGCTCCGAGCATCTTTGCCTCATACAATGCGAGATCGCTACAGCCAGGCGAAGTCGCAAAGAGCTTCGTCCCGTCAGATAGCTTCGAACAGCTATGCGGCCTGCGCCACGCGGTGATTCTGGGGCCGCGCGGTAGCGGAAAGACAACGCTGTTGAAGATGCTCCAAATTCCGGCGCTCGAAGTCTGGGCGCACGCACGGGCTGAGGAACTGGTTGCCGGCATCGACTTTATCGGTGTCTTCGTGCCATTCGACAGAAGTTGGCAGGCGCAATTCGAAGCCCTCGGGCGCAATCTATCTATGCCGGCGCGCCGCACCATTACGCGAGCAGCGTTCACGACGCACGTGCTTCGGGCGCTGCTTTCGACGTTGTTGAGCCGTGTCTCTCCAAGTCAAGGCATAAGGCAGGTGTGGCGACACTCACTGGGTCCAGTTGACGAGCGTGAATTGGCCAAGTCCCTTTTCAGGCTGTGGGTGCTCGACTCTGGTCCCCAGTCGTTACTCGGAATCAGGCTTGCTCTTAGTCAAAGGCTCGGGGAGATCGGTCGCTTGGCTGGGCGGCTGAACTTCTTGGGTGAGCGTGAGCAAGCGAAGGTGTTGGGTGAGATTGATTACTTGCACCTCAACTTCGTCGATAGCGTGACCGTGGCCTTGGATGCGTGGGAAAGCGTGACTCAAGAGCCGCAACGGCACTGGGCGTTGCTCTTCGATGAGCTTGAGCTTGCACCAGAATCGATAAAGCTTGAGTTATTCCAGTCTATTCGCTCGACTGATTCCCGCCTTCTCTTCAAGCTGGCTCTAAGCCCCTACGACGGTGACATTCACCTTGGTCAGTCTCCTCGGGATCCGCAGCCGAGCCAAGACTACGATGAGATAATGCTGTGGTTCGCGGAAAAGCGAAGCGGTCTAGCCTTTTGCGAGGCGCTGTGGAATTCATTGGCTGCCTCCACGGACGGCATTGCTGACCCGCCAGCCAAGCGCCTCGGGCGTAGTCTGTTCGAGACAGAGATGGCAGAATGGTCCACTAGCGAATGGCGCACCGCATATCGGCGTGGTACACGGAAAGAGCGAAGTTTTCGCGAACTTGCGCGGTTCGATAAGAGCTTTCGGGCGTACCTTCATAAGCGCGGCATCGCACCCACCGCGTTGCAGGAGATTGCGGGCGGCAGCAGGGCAGCCGAGATCAGAAAGATCGCCCCCCTGGTTGAGGCAAGGCTCTTCTTTCTGCGCGACGTTAGTGCACAAGAAGCGATTGATGGGAGAGGGAGACGTGGCAGAAAGACGAAGACACTCTATTCCGGATGGGAGAGCCTTTGCGCGGTGACCGAGGGAAATCCACGGGTGTTTATCGCTACCGTACGTTGGATACTGTCGAAGGCGCCGAAGCGTGAAGGGTTGATTCCGCGCGCCATCCAAGCGGACGCGATAGACCGGGCATCCAACCGTTTTCGGGCCATGCTCCGGACCGTGCCGGTAAGTGATTCAGTGGCACGGACCAAGAACCGCGGCCTTCTGTCCCTCCTTGATGCACTCGGTGCGTACTTTCGCCGCAAACAGATAGACGACGCCTTCGTTCCGGAGCCCGTCGGCAGTTTCGTGGTTGATTCAACGTACGGCGACGACATGTTGAGGGCTGTTGGCCAGGCACTCAACACGGGCGCTCTCATTTATGTCGGGAGTGGGGGGGACGAGAACGTCCTGTCCTCTCTACGCGGGAAGCGATTTCGGTTGTCCTATCTCTTGGCCGCCCACTACGGTTTGGTGCCTCGTTTGGGACGCTCTATTTCGCTGAGGCGGATTCTAAGTGCAATTGACTTCGAATCGATAGATCAAATCGCGCTTGATCTCAGGCTCCGGAGCGATTCGTGATCTTTAAGGGTGAGACCGAGCTGAAACCTGGTACTCAACGACCGACGTTTGATCTCGTTGTCGCTGCTTGTGGATATGAATCCCGTGCGCGATTTCTGCTGGAGCATGAGGGTATACGCGGTTCGAAGAATTACGCCCTTGAGTTTGGAGACAGGCGAGAGCTTGCATTCGACGCGAACTACCAGTTCTTTCGCTCTGCTGGCGTGGTGTGCACCGGTGTCTCTGACGATGGAGTCTCGGCGTGGATGGCTCAGGCTGTGGCGCGCGTGAGTAAGCCCCGTGCCGATGGCATTGTGCGAGTGTTCGTTGACATTTCGTCACAATCTCGCGCGCGTCTGGCCGGCATTGTCGAAGGATTGGAATTGGCTGGGAAGTCTTGTTGCGTTGAAGTGGTGTTTGGGTACGCATTGGGAGCGTATAGTGCTCCGAACGAAAGCATCGTCCCGAACCTCTCGATTGGGCCGGTGTCGCCGCGCTTCGCCGGTTGGAGTCTACATCCGGAGCTCCCTTGCGCATTAGTCGTTGGCCTTGGGTACGAGGAACAGCGCGCCATGGGGGCCGTCGAGTTCTTGGAGCCGACGGACGTGTGGGCGCTGCAGCCGAGATCTCAAATCGACGAGTACACCGATGCGTTGGAACGCGCGAATGCCGAACTCCTGACGTCTATCAGTGGGCGGCATCACGTTGCGTATGCGGTTGAAGACCCGAACCATACCTTTGCCATTCTCAACTCGCTTTCGCTTCACCTTGCTGGTCGGGCGAACGTCGTCCTGCTACCCTCTGGGCCGAAGATACTCGCGTTGCTGTCGCTACTAACGGCGCTTGTTCAGAGGGACATTGCCGTGTGGCGTGTGACAGCGGGAATGGCTGAGGTTCCGGCCGATCGTCGCGCGTCGGGGACGAATATCTTTGTGGAGGCAGAGTTTTCTCCGGTTCGGGCGGAAGTAGGTGCGTAGTAGGTGCCTCGGCGACGACGTGGACACATGGTTCAGTCACCTCGCGCGCCCACGTTCCGCCTCCGCCACGCCCGCCTTCACCGAATGCCCCCAAGCCACGCGATTGTCCTGTTCCAGTGGTCCTTGAAATCCGCCTGGCTTCCGTTCCGTCCCGGTCCATGCCCGGCGTCCGCATACCGCACCCACACCGCTTGTTTCCTGAGGCGGCGTAACCCGTAGTAGATCTCCCGATCGATCGTATTCGGCACGTTCCAGTCCTGCTTGCCGGTGAACATGAGCAACGGCGTGTGGATGCGCTCGGCGAACATGACCGCCGAATGCTGGATGTACTTCATGGGCGCCTCGCACGGCGCGGCGCCAATGCGGTTCCGGCGGTTCTCCGCCACGCTGTCTGTGCATGCCGATTGTGGGGCTGTCGCCTGGGAACGAGCTGATGTCCACCTTTCCCGAGATGTTCACGGCCGCCGCGGGGTGATCGGTCTGCGTGATCAGCAGGGTGGTGGCGTACCCGCCGTAGCTCGTCCCCTCCATGTTCAGTGTGGTGCCGTCCACCCGCCCGCGCTCCATGCGACTGTTGATGCCGTCGGTCACACCCTTCATCCACGCCTTGCCAGGGTAGCCGATGTGCAGGTCCACGCTGGGATGGAATACGCCCCCCCCCGCAACGCCAACGGGCTCATGCTCTCGTTACTCCCGTTGGGGAAGGAGGTCTCGTAGACCTCCGCCGCCAGCGGATACGTCTTGCCGACGCGGGCGGGCCGGGGGGAGGAAGATCGGGCGTGCGCCTCCGGGCAAAGCGCGTAGGTTGGTGGGTCCCTCAACCAATCGCATCGGTGAAGCACCAATACTTCGGCGATATCAACGATTACCGGAAGTACGGACTAGTCCGCGTACTTCAGGAACGCACCCAGCTCAGCCTAGGGGTGTGGTGGATGCTCACCAATGACGATGGGCGCACGGATGGAAACTTCATCGACTATCTCGCCCAGCCGACTCAGTGGCGCGGATATGATCCGGTCCTCTTTGACGCGCTGGCAGCCGCCGTACCACGCGGGCGCAGCCTCGAGCACGTGGGTCGGCTGGACTTGCTTCCCCACTCGCGATTTGTCGGCGATCCCGTGCCGGACTCGCTCGCCGGTCGGGAGGCCGCGTTCACGGCGGCTCGAGATGCCCTCCGGAGTGTCGATCTCGCGTTCCTCGACCCGGACAATGGCATCGAAGTGCCATCATGTCGGCCCGGCCAGCGCGGCTCCAACAAATACGTCCGGTGGCAGGAGCTCGTGGACTTGTACGAGGATGGCGGGTCGCTGATTGTCTACCAGCACTTCCCTCGTGAGGAGCGGCAGGGGTACGTCGAGCGTCTGGCCGACGCGTTGATGCTCCGCACGAGGGCGCCGATAGTTGGATGCCTCCGCACCGCCAACGTGGCGTTCTTCGTCATTCCGCAGCCGCAGCACCGCGACGCGATCGTCCGTGCGGCGCTGTCGGTTGAACAGGCCTGGAAGGGCCAGATTGCGGCGTGGTTCCCGGGGCCTGGCCCACCGGAGCGCGTCGGTGCTATTTAGGGGTCCCGGAGTGCTCCGTGGATAGTCTCCATCGCGCCGTCGAGTGCCAGACACCGACCAGCAGCTTCGGCTAGCGGCCTTCGCGTGGCTCGCCGCGCCGCGCGACCTGTACGGCGACGTGCTTCGTCGACAGCTGCTCGCTGATGGCTTCGAGTTCCAGGGCGAGCGGGTGCCGCTGCTCGGACCTCAAGGGATATTCAAGCCGCGCCTGTGCGAGTTGCCGCTCTCGATCACCACGGCGCCGAACGGTCCGTACGACGACCGATTCTCGCCCGACGGCCTGCTCGCCTACCGGTATCGCGGAGCGGATCCCCAGCACCCGGCCAACGTGGGCCTGCGCGCCGCCATGGTGCGCAAGATCCCGCTCATCTACTTCAACGGCCTGGTCCCCGGACGCTACTTGGCCACGTGGCCGGTGTTCATCGTTGGCGATCGGCCCGAGGCTCTCATGTTCACTGTCGCCGTGGACGACGAGGCGAGGGCATACGACCCGGCGCAGGCATCAACCGGAGAAGGGCCGGATGCCCGCCGAGCCTACATCACTTACACCGCGCGCCGCCGGCTCCACCAGCGAACATTTCGCGAGCGGGTCCTGAAGGCCTACCAAGAGCAGTGTGCGCTCTGCCGGCTGCGGCACAATGCGCTGCTCGACGCCGCGCACATCATCCCTGATGCGCACCCGGACGGGGAACCCTCGGTTCAGAATGACGTCGCCCTCTGCAAGCTTCACCATGCCGCGTTCGACGCAATGATGGTTGGCATCCGGCCAGATTACCTCGTCGAGCTCCGCCGCGATCTACTCGAGGAGATAGACGGCCCGATGCTGCAGCACGGGCTCAAGGAAATGCATGGTCAGCGGCTGGTCCTGCCGCACGATCGGGCATTGTGGCCGGACCAGTCGGCATTGGAACAGCGGTTTGACCAGTTCCGGCATGCCTCGTAGCGAGGGCCAAGCGGCCGTGGGCGCCCTGTCCGGGTCGCGGAGACTTCAGAAAAGAAGTATTTGCGTGAACGCAAATACTAACGCACATTCGACTGGCGGCGGCGATGGTCGTCGCGGCGGCACGAGCCCCTTCCTCCCGAGGTGGCAACATGAATGTCAGTCGAATAGCGGTCACGGCGGTCGCGGTATCCCTTCTTGGTGGATGCGGAGCCATCCTCCACGGAACCAGGCAGAGCATCGATGTCCAATCGTCCCCGGCTGGCGCGAAGGTCGAGACGTCACCGAGCTCCGGCGTCTTTACCACACCAACGACGCTCAACCTCGAACGCAAGAACAACTACGTCCTCACCTTTTCGAGCCCGGGCTATACATCGGGGTCGCTCAACATCACCAACAGTATCGGAACGGGCACGGTGATCGCGGATGTGCTCCTGACGGGGCTGGTTGGTGTGGTCGTCGATGGCCTGACGGGCGCGTGGTACGGTCTGAACCCGGAATCGGCTAATGTGACGCTCAACCGCATGGGAGCAGGACCAGGCCCCGAGAGCATCCATATCCAACTGGTAGAGTCCCGGTCGCGGAACAACGTCCAGATTCAAGCCGACGCTCCCGGGGTCTCAGTGCGAGTGCTTCCGCAGCACTAGGACAGCCGTGCAGTGGAGTGAGCGGTAGGATGACAGAAGGCGCCCGCTCTGCGGGCGCCTTCTGCATTTGGCGTAGACCGCCGCCCTGTGACTGGTGGCGCTGTTATAGTTGATCCCGCCCCGCTACGTCCCGTCCCGAAGTTGACAGTCGCCTGACCATCAACATCTTTGCCCGTCGCCCGAACAGTGAGGAGTGCCTTGGGAAAGGCCGTCTTCGGCATGATGCAATCGCTCGATGGCTACGTCGCAGGCGCTGACGGGAGCATGCAGGTGCCGCCACCCGGCCCTCTGCTCGCTCGGCATCTCAATGACCAATTTCGGGGTCTCGCCGCCATGGTTTACGGCCGGCGGATTTACGAGCTGATGCGCTACTGGGACGACGATCAGCCCGATTGGGACGCCATCGACCTCGATTTCGCCGCGACGTGGCGCGACAAGCCGAAATGGGTCGCATCACGTACGCTCAAATCGGTCGGCCCCAACGCCACGCTGATCCACGACGACGTCGAGGGGGTCGTGCGCAGACTAAAAGGCGATATCGATGGAGAAATCGACGTCGCCGGCCCCGAACTGGCCGGGTGCCTCACCGCCAGCGGCCTGATTGACGAGTACCGCCTCTACTTCCGCCCGTTCGTACTCGGCGGTGGCAAGCCATTCTTCGCCCGGCACCGGCCACCACTCCACCTCGTCAGCTCGGAATCCGTCGGTGAAGACGCGGCGCGGCTGATATCCGTCATTTAGTCCACTTCCGTCTCACTCCCGCCCCTCCCGCCTCCCCGTCCCACGCCGTAGTTTCGCCCGCGTAGTTGGCCAACTCGTCTCCGACCGGGCACCTGCGTGACCTCAGCACCACCAAGAATCTGCAACCCCGGGGCCCGGGTATGACGCTTCCCCGCGCCCTCCGCTGGTTCGACGCCCCCGCGCCCACATCCCCCGAGGCCTCCCGACGCGCCCGGGCGCTGTGGAAGCTCCAGTGGAGCTTCCTGGGGGTGCTCGCCACGCTGTTCGGCGTCGCCACGGTCCTCATGCCCCAGACCATCGGCCGGCGCGCGGTGTCGATCCTGGCCGTGGCCGCGCTCACGCTCGTGATCCATGCCATCAACCGCGCCGGCCGTACCAACCTCGCCAGTTGGCTCCTGGTGCTCGGTCTCACCGCGGTGCTCACCCAGCGCGCGTGGATCACCGGCGGCGTGCACTCGCCGGTGGACGTGTTCTACCTGCTGTTCGTGCTCATGGCGGGCGGGCTCCTCGGCACGCGCGGCAGCGTCGTCACTGCCGCGGTGTGCCTCGTGTGCGCCATCGCGTTGGCGGTCGGCGCGCCCACGGAAATCGTCGCTCCCATCGCCGGACTGCGATTGACCGCCGTGTACCTCCTGGTGATCGTCCTCGGGCTCGCCGGCACGCTGGTGGCCCTCACGCTGCTCCTCAAGCAGGCCCGGCGGTCGGCCACCGACGACCTGATCCAGATGTTCGTCCACGACATGCGCTCGCCGCTCACCGTCATCGCCGCCAGTCTCGCCATGCTGCGCGAGGACGTACCCCCCGATTCGGAAATGGCCGAGCACGTGGACGCCGCCCGCGCAAACGCGATCCGACTGAACGCGCTGGCCAACAACTTCCTGGACGTGCACCGCATGGAAGCGGGATCGATGCCCGTGCGTCGGGCCCCGACGGACGTGGCGGCGCTGGCCCGGGACGTCGTTGCCGGCCTCCGCGTCCTGAGCCCCACCCGGCAGATCGAGGTCTGCGCGCCCCGCCCGGCGGTGTGCGACGGCGACCCGCAGCTCGTCCGCCGCGTCATCGAGAACCTGCTCGGCAACGCGATCAAGCACACGCCGCCCGACTCGGCCATACGAATTGACGTATCAGGCAATGAGGAGCGCATGCAGGTGGCGGTCCGCGACGAGGGCCCGGGCATACCGGTGGACCTGCGCACCCGCCTGTTCGAACGCTACTCGGCGACCAGCGTCGCTTCGGACCGCGGCGCGCACTCCGTGGGGCTGGGGCTGGCGTTCTGCGCGCTCGCCGTCAAAGCGCACGGGGGCTCCATCCGCGTGGAAAGCGGGGATCCCCGTGGCAGCGTCTTCATCGTCGAGCTTCCCACGAGGGCGTAAGGATAGAGCCGAAAGCCCGACGCGCTCGCCCGCGCCAGGCGTTCGGCCTTCCGCCTCCGCTCCGCTCGACCTGCCTCGCCCTGCTACTGCGTCCGCAACACCAGCTTGGTGACGGACACGATCGACTCCGACACGTACTGCCCTTCGATCTCGACCCGCGCTCCCAGCAACCACGCGTCCTCGTCGGAGTACACGCCATACAGCCCGACGGTGGTGCCATTGTCCTCACGCAGCGCGAACCGGGGCGGGGCGCGGTCGTCGGGGTTCCGGATCACCCGGCCCCGCAGCGCCACCAGCCGCTGGCGACCGGACGTCGTGTGGTGCGGGCGCGCGTGGTGGGATGCGTCGTCGGACGTCTCCGGCCCGACGACCTCGATCTCGGCCGTCACAATCGGGTGCTTCATGCGAATGCCCTCTAGGGTGTGGATCCGCCAACGGGCGCCGGCGCCACGTTGCTGCATCAGAGGGTAGCGGAGCGCAGTTCCTCCGCCGTTTATCAGGCGTTCGTCCAGCGTTCTTTTTGCGTTCTTGATGGATCGAGGCGCCGGGGCCACCTTGGTGAACGCCCTGACCCTTTCACCCCGCGCCCTGGATGCCATCCGCCGCCGACCGTTCGACACCCAGATTGTTGCTGCTTGGCGGGATCGACATGCGTGGCCTGCCGGCCCCGTCGACCCACGCGCTGCTCGCGCAACCCAAGACCGTGGCGTTTCTCGCGCTCCTGGCGCTCGCGCCCGAACGGCGATTCCAGCGCCGCGACCGGTTGTGCGCGCTGCTCTGGCCCGAGCTCGACCAGACTCACGCCCGCGCCGCGCTTCGCAAGACGGTCCACGCGGTGCGCGCGGTGCTCGGCGCCGAGAGCGTGGTTGGGCGGGGTGACGAGGAGCTGGCGCTCGCTGCCGATGCGCTCCAGTGCGATGCCGAAGAGTTCGTAGCCGTCGCGGACTCGGGTGGCATCTTGCGTGCCGTGGAGCTGTACCGCGGAGAGCTGATGCCGGGCTTCCACGTGTCCGGGTGCGCCGATTTCGACTACTGGCTGACCGGGGAACGCGCGGCGTTGCGGGAACGGATGGCCGCGGTCGTGTGGGCGCTGGCTTGTCGCTTGGAGAGCGAGGAACGGCACACGGACGCCGGCTCCTGGGCTCGCCGCGCCGTCAATTACACGGGGACCGACGAACGCGTGCTTCGGCGCGCCGTACAGATGCTCGCGCGGCTGGGCGACCGGGCGGGCGCGCTCCGTCTGTACGGCGACTTCGTCAAACGCCTGCGCGACACGCTCGACGTGGACCCGTCGGCCGAGACGGTGGCGCTGATCGAGTCGCTGCGGCGGGGCTAGCGTCCCCTCACACCGCCGTCACATCCTCCGCCTCATCCGGCCTCGTACTGTCGCTCTTCGGGATGTCCGACCCCGGATCGTCGTCGCTTCCACCGCTGAATCCGTCGGCGAAATGCTCGGCGGTGTCCGCGGCGAACAGCGCGGCCACGTCGTCGCTCGTGCCGCTCGCGCGGCCGGTCAACTCCCGGGGCAGCGGCTTGCCGCCCTCGAGCGACGGCGTATCGGGACGCGAGGTACCCGCGCCGCCTCTCCGAATGCGATTCCTGTTCCGCGTCTTGGGGTGCTTGGACATGCGAATCTCCGGTTAGTCGGCTTCGGGGCCGGGTTCATTCTCGGCGCCGCCGCTGCCGGCACTGCCGCCCATGGAACGTACGCCCGCTCCGGCGCCCGGGGCATCGCCCAAACGGGGGATGCGTGGACTACCTTGGCGCCCCGCGTACGCCGGTCTGGGCCGGCGCCGACGCCGGTTGCGCCACATGACCGGGCGCATCGCCCGTAAGGCCGTACATATCCGGCAAAAACCACACGACGCCGTCTTCCGTGGCCATCGCCGTGTTGTACTCCAGAATCACCGGGATCGGTCGCGGCAGCATCACGCGACGGAACCCGGGGCCGGCCATGGCCACGTTCACGCTGTCGGCATTCCACCCGCCCACGTTCGCCAGGATCCACGTGGCCAGGTCGCGCGCCTTCTCCAGGCGAATGCATCCGTGACTGAAGTCGCGCCGCGCGTCGGCGAACAGCAGCTTGTTGGGAGTGTCGTGCAGGTAGATGTTGCTGTCGTTGGGAATCACGAACTTGACCAGGCCAAGGGGATTGCGCGGGCCGCGGCGCTGGCGCACGCGCAGCGTCCCCGCCGTCAGCGCGTCGATGACGCGCGGCGTGACCGCATCGCCCTGCGCCACGTCGCGCGTGTCCACGAGTACCATGTCCTCGCGCCGCAGGTACGTGGGATCGCGGCGGAGCTTCGGAATCACTTCGTGCACGAGGATGCTCCGCGGCACGTTCCACTGCGGACGGAAGTCCACGTAGCGCAGCTGCTCGAACAGCATCGGCGTCGGCGTGCGCACGGCCTTGCCCACGATGGCGCGCATGCTGAGGGTGGGAACGAAATGGCCGGCTGCGCCGCTGAACGCGAACAGCCGGAACGCGGCCACGTTCACGATGATGAGCGGCCCGCTGTCCACCGGCGGTTCCAGCCGGATGCGCGCCATGGCCTCGTCGATCTGCCGCACGCGGAGCGCGAGCGGCGCCTGCAATTCGGCGAGCGTGCCGCGCCCGATGATGCCGTCGTCGGACAGCCCGTGGCGTCGCTGGAAGCGCCGGACCGCACCCACCAGCGGTTCCACGTACCGGAAGTCGGTGACGGCGGCCGGCGCCTCGCTGAGATCGCCGAGTGCGCGGAGGCGCGCCCGGAGCACGTCGACGGACGCCAGCGAATCGCCGGGGCGCACCGGCAGCGTGGCCGGCGTGGGGAACGCCGGGATCGCGCGATCGGTGGCCAGGGCGCGATAATGGTCGCGCGCCACCGCCAGATACCGATAGTCGGGGCGGCGTAACGCCATGGTGTCCACCGCCGTGGTGAGCGGCACGGTGTCGGCGGCCACGCCGGCGATCGCCGAGTCCGCGTCCGGCCGCCGCGAGGAATGGCAGGCGGCCGACGCGAGCGCGACGATCAGCGCGGCAACGAAGTGCGTGATGGTGCGCGGATGCACGGAACTACCGGTACGCGCGGTGAGTGTCAGGTGCCATGCTCGCAAACTAGGGGCGCCCCGGACACCCAGGCATCGCACGAACGGGTGACTCTCGGGGTACGCCAGAGTAGTTTTCGCCCATGATCCGCTGGTTGATGCGCCGCCGGCGCGACGAGATCCGCCGCCGCCCGTTTCCCGAGGCCTGGCGCGCGATTGTCGCCCGCAACGTGCCCTACGTGGCGCTGCTGCCGGCCGCCGACCGAGCCGAACTCGAAGGCCACGTCAATGTGTTCCTGGCCGAGAAACAGTTCGAAGGCTGCAACGGCCTCGCGATCACCGACGAGATCCGCGTCACCGTCGCCGCCCAGGCGTGCATCCTGCTGCTGCACCGGCAGACGGACGACTTCGCCAAGCTCGTCTCCATTCTGGTATACCCGTCGGCGTACGTCGCCTCCGGGGAGCGCCACCTGGAGGGCGGGCTCATGTCGGACGACCCGCAGGTGCGGCTCGGCGAATCGTGGGTGAGCGGCGTGGTGGTGCTGGTGTGGGACAGCGTGCGCGCCGGCGCCGGCGACATCCACGACGCGCACAACGTGGTGCTCCACGAATTCGCCCACCAGCTGGACCAGGAGTCGGGGGCGAGCGACGGCGCGCCGATTCTCCCTCGGCGCTCGATGTACGTGGCCTGGGCCCGCGTTCTGGGCCACGACTTCGAGCAGCTGGTGCAGGACACCGAACACCGGCATCGCACGCTCATCGACGCCTACGGCGCCACCAACCCCGCCGAGTTCTTTGCCGTGGCCACCGAAACGTTCTTCGAGAAGCCGCGCCAGCTGAAATCAAAGTTCCCTGAACTGTACGGGCAGTTGCAGGGGTTCTACCGGCAGGATCCGGCGGCGCTCGGCGAGCCCCGTCCGCAGCCGTCCGGTTGACCGCGCGACCCGTAACCGGTACCATGTTGCGCGCGGATGCGATGTTCCGCCGCTGACGCGCCTGTCGCGAACTCCTCCCCCGAACACGACGTCCTGGTGTCGCACACCGGCGGCCCCGACACCCTGAGTCTGATGGAACACCGGGCGCCCGAGGGCCACTCGCCCCCGCTGCACATCCATCGCACAGAGGACGAGCTGTTCCACGTGCTCGAGGGGGAGTTCGAATTCCATGTGGGCGACGAACGGCGTCGCCTCAGTGCGGGGGCATGCCTGCTCGTGCCCAAGGGAACGCCGCACACGTTTCGCGTGACGTCGTCGGGCCCGCCGACGCTCGAAGCCGTGGCGCACCTGACCGAGGTGGCCAGCCAGTTCGGCATCGAGATCGTGGGCCCCCCGCTGCACTAACTGCAGGGGCGAGCGGACGGGCCCTACCGGGCCCCGTCCGCCGCGTCCGGCTTCGCGCTCTTCTTGTCGAAGTGCGTCCCGAACCACCCGAACATCCGCGTCCAGTGATCGCGGAAATCCGCCTCGCTGCCGTTGCGGCCCGCCCCGTGCCCCGCGTCGGCGTACTGCACCCACACCGCCTCCCGGCCCAGGCGCCGCAGTGCGTAGTACATCTCCCGCTCGTTGGTATCCGGCACGTTCCAGTCCTGCTTGCCGGTGAGCATGAGCAGCGGCGTATGGATGCGGTCGGCGAACATGACGGCGGAATGCTGGACGTACTTCATGGGCGCCTCCCACAGCGTGGCGCCAATGCGGTCCTGTCCGTTCTCCGCGGCGCTGTAGTTGCGCGTGCCGATCTTGGGGCTGTCGCCCAGGAACGAGATGATGTCCACCTTGCCCGAGATGTTCACCGCCGCCGCGAAGCGGTCGGTCTGCGTGATCAGCAGGTTGGTGGCGTACCCGCCGTAGCTCGTGCCCTCCACGCCCAGTCTGGTTCCGTCCACCAGCCCGCGCTCCATGAGCGTATTGATCCCGTCGGTCACCCCCTTGACCCAGGCCTCGCCCGGGTAGCCGATGTGCAGGTCCACACTCGGATGAAACACGAACCACCCCTGCGACGCCAGCAGGTTCATGCTCTCGTTGAATCCGTTGTCAAAGAAGGTCTCGTAGATCTCCGCCACCAGCGGATACTTCTTGCCGCGCTCGTAGTTGGCGGGGTAGTAGAGCACGCCGTACAGCTTCCGGCCGTCCACGTCCAGGTAGCTCACCAGCTCCGAGTGCGTGAGCGCCACGCCCGCGAGCTGCGGATTGAGATCGGTGAGCGCGTGCGCGTCGGAGAAATCGCGCCCCGCGGTGTACACCTCGTTGGGACGGTCGCCGTTCGACCGCTCGAACACGAACCGCGACCCGTCGTCCGACACGTGCCACGACGCATAGACGTTGGCGTCGCTCGCCAGCGCGGTGGCGCGTTGCGTGGCCAGGTCGTACCGCTCGAGTCCCCGCGCCCAGTGATCCCTGGCCGACGTGGAGAGAAACACGTAGCGCCCGTCGCGGCTCCACCCGGCGAAGGCGCGCTTGGGACGCGTGGCGGTGTCGCCCTCCAACGGATAGACGAGCGTCATCGAGTCGCGGCGCGCATCGAGCAGGTGATAGCCGTCGTTGGCGCTCACCAGCAGCGCGCCGCCGTCGGGGCGCCAGGCGACCAGAGAATACGGGACCTTGGCGGTGTCGGTCCTGGACGTTGGCTTGCGATACCTGGCCGTGAGGTTGCGGGCGCTGTCGGCGTCCAGCCAGCGCACGAACACGTTGCCCTTGTCGGCATACGCGAAGGCGGTGGCGGCCTCGTTCCACTGCACGTTGATGCGATGCTCGGTGGGCTTCACCAGCGTGTCGGGCGTGCTGCCGGCCGCGAGACGCAGCCGGAACACCCCGTACTCGGTGCCCGTCTTGTTGTCGTACGCGGTTTTCACGGGCCTGGCGGTGGAGTACGCCAGATACGAGCCGTCGGCGGAGAACTGCGCGCCGCGGATCGGCGTCTCGGGCAGGATCTCGCGCACGGCGCCGTCGGACACCATCACGACCGCGGGGATCTGCCGGTCGCCCAGGTTCCGCACGCTGTCCCAGGCCAGGAACGGCTGTCTGGCGTCCTGCACCACGACGGGCCCCTCGGTGATGTGAAGGAACGCGGCGCGGGCGCCGGCCGCCCACCCGTCGGGCCGCAGGGTGAGCAGCAGCGAGGAACCGTCGGGCGCCCACACCAACGGCGAGTTCGACGCGATCGCCTTGCTCGTGCGCAGCGCCAGCGGACGCGTGCGGTTGGCGGCCACATCGGTCACGTTCACCACCCAGTCGGATCCCTTCAATAGAAAGAACGCCAGCTTGCTCCCGTCCTTGGAGAACGTGGCGCCGCGCACCTGCACCTGGCCGGCGAAGAGCGGGCGACGCTGTCCGGTGGTGGCGTCCAGCAGCGCGAACGTCACCGGCGACGGCGCGACGTACGTGGGGTCGCCGAACCGCGCGTTGTCCACCAGCAGCCGGTCGCGGCGCACCTGCACGGTCAGCGCCACCCACCGGCCGCCCTTGCTCACGTCCTCGATGTGTCCGGTGCGCACGTCGAGCGCGTCGTCGATGGTGAAGGGCCGCGCCGGGGCTTGCTGTGCTCTCGCGGTCGGACTGGCCAACACGAGAGCGAGCAGCGCGAGAGCGAGGGTGGCGGCAAGAGCGGGGCGGGCGATGCGACGGGACATGGGAGGGCTCCCTGCGGGGTGGGAATGTCTACCGGGCCGCAGGGAGTATGCCGACCGGGGCGGGAGGCGGCAACGTCGCCTTGCCTGGATTGACCTGTAGCCGAGGTGTAGCCAAATTGGCTACAGGAGGTCGCATGCCAAAGAAGCCGAAGAAGAGTGCCACGCCGCGTCCGCCCGCCAAACCTGAGAGCGGACGCCTCACCTACCGCGAACTGCGCAACACGCCGGGTCGCGTGTGGGAGCGCCTGTCCAACGATGAGCCGCTCACGCTCGTGGCCGACGGCGAGGCCAAAGCCGTGCTCATCCCGGTGCCCGACGGCGACGTGGCCACGGCGCTCGAGGCCTACCGGCGCGGACGCGCGCTCATCGCCCTGCGACGCATTCGCGAGCAGGCCAGGCAGAACGGTACCGCCGCCATGACGCTCGAGCAGATCAACGAAGTGGTCCGCGAGGTCCGCAGCGAACATCGGCGTCGGGAACGCGGAGCATAGCCGGTGCGCATCGTGCTCGACACGAACGTCGTCGTGTCCGGTCTGCTCTCGGCGGTCTCTCCGCCCGGGCGCGTGGTGGAGAGCGTGTTCGCGGGCGAACTCGTGCTGCTCTACGACGAGCGGATACTGGACGAGTACGCCGACGTACTGGCCCGCCCCCGATTCCGCTTCGACCCCGGCGACATCGGCTGGTTCCTGACGGTCGTGCGCCTGGGCGAGCCGGTGGTGGCGCCGCCATTGCCGTTGACGGTGCCCGACCCCGATGACTTGAAGTTCGTGGAGGTGGCGGTGGCCGGTGGCGCCGATGCGATAGTCACCGGGAACGCGCGCGACTTCAAACTCGCCGAGGGGAAGCTGGCGGTGCCGGTGGTCAGTCCGCGACGGTTCATCGAGATGCTGCGAAAGGGATAGGCGCCGTGGCGCCCGGCGCTCAGTCCCGGGCAGGCGGCGGCGCGGCCGCGCGCGCCATCAGCATCGAGCGCTCCCGCGCGTTCGCGGTGAGCGATGCCGCCCGCTCGAACTCGGCCCGCGCCTCCGCGAACCGCCCGAGCTTGAACAGAAAATCGCCCCGCACGCTCGGCAACAGGTGATAGCCCGCCAGCGCCGGATCGCCGGCGATGGCGTCCACGATCGCCAGCCCCTCGGCCGGCCCGAACGCCATCGCGTACGCCACCGCGCGGTTGAGTTCCACCACCGGCGACGGCGCGAGCTGCGCCAGCGCGTCGTAGAGCGCGGTGATCCGGGTCCACTCCGTGTCTTCGGGCACCAGGGCGCGGGCATGACAGGCCGCGATCGCCGCCTGCAGCGTGTACGGTCCCAGCGCGCTGCCCGTGCGCACGGCGCGGTCCAGCGCCGCCAGTCCGCGTCCAATCAGTATGCGGTCCCACCGGCTGCGGTCCTGATCCAGGAGCAATACCGGTTCGCCGGTGGGGCTCACGCGGGCCCGCAGCCGCGACGCCTGGATCTCCATCAGCGCCGCCAGCCCGTGCACCTCGGCGTTGTCCGGCGCGAGTTCGGCCACGATGCGCCCCAGTCGCAGCGCGTCCTCGCAGAGGGCAGGGCGCACCCAGTCGTCGCCGGCGGTGGCCGAGTAGCCTTCATTGAAGATCAAGTATATCACCTCGAGCACCGAGGCGAGGCGCGACGCCAACTCCGCGCCCCGCGGCACCTCGAACGGCACGTGCGCCGCGGCCAGCGTGCGCTTGGCGCGCACGATCCGCTGCTGCACCGCGGGTACGGTGGTGAGGAACCCGCGGGCGATCTCCTCGGTGGTGAGCCCGCCCAGCAATCGCAGGGTGAGCGCCACGCGGGCCTCCACCGAAAGCACCGGGTGGCAGGCGATGAAGATCAGGCGCAGCAGGTCGTCGCCGATCTCGTCGTCGATCGCCTCGTCCAGCGCCGACGCGACGTCCTCGCGCTCCTGCATCGCGATCTTCCATTCGTCGTGTTTGCGGTCGAGCATCTCGCCGCGCCGCAGGTGGTCGATGGCGCGGCGCTTGCCGGCGGCCATCAACCACGCGCCCGGGTTGTCGGGCACGCCCGACGCCGGCCACTGCTCCAGCGCCGCCACGAGCGCGTCGTGCGCGAAGTCCTCGGCCAGCCCCACGTCGCCGACCATCCGCGCGAGGCGGGCGATGACGCGTGGGGCTTCGATGCGCCACACGGCGTCGATCGCGCCGTGAGCGGGCGAGTGGGTCACGCCGTCAGTGCCCCATCGGTTCATCGGCGATGGCGCGGACCACCGAACGGCCATCACCGGCGATGTTCACGAACCGCGTGCTCCACGCCACCAGGTCTGCCTGCGAGGTGAACCGCATCACCGCGTAGCCGCCGATCACTTCCTTGGCCTCGGTGTACGGGCCGTCCTTGACCACGACGTTGCCTTTCTTGCGCGTGATCACGGTGGCCGCCGCGTCGGGGTTCCATCCGCCCGTGTCCAGCAGCACGCCGGCCTCCACCGCTTCCTGAATGAACGCGCCCATCTTCTGCATCGTGTCCTGCGTGGGGGCGCTGATGTCGCCTTCGGGGTACCACAGAGCCAGGACCCGCATGATCGAACCTCCCATTCGGTGAGTGTGGTTTAGCCGCGAGCCGCCGCCTGCACGTCGGCTGGAAAATCTTCGAGTTCCTGGATCTGCCGCACTTCGATGATGTCGCCGTCGAGCATCGGGGCCCGCTTGGCCCACTCGATGGCCTCGTCGCGCGACTTGACCTGGATTATCCAGTAGCCGCCGATCAGTTCCTTGGACTCGGTGAACGGGCCGTCCTTCACCGCGGGCCTCCCGGCCGAGAACGAGACCCGCGCCGCCCTGGCCGGCGGCGCCAGGCCATCGAGGGCGAGCAGGACGCCGGCCTGGGAGAGCGAGTTGTTGAACTTGGTCATCCTGGCCACGAGGTCGGCCGGCGGCACGAAGTCGGCCGTGGCGGTTTCGTAGGCCTTGGGGATCACCAGCATCATGAAACGCATCGCGATTGTCCTCTTCAATGGGTGTCGGGCCGATTCGGCCCTCAATCATACGTCGAACGAGGCGGGTGGGAATCGACAGACCTGGTGGCGGCCCCGCGCTGAACGCGCATATTGGCCGTCATGACTTCCCGTCGAGAGTTCGTCAAGCGTGGCGCGGCGGCGGTGCTCGCTGCGTCGCTGCCCGTCCCGATCGGCGTACCGGGATTCCCACACCGCCATGGCGGCTTGGAGCTCGACCGTCCCCCCGACGCGGTGAGCGCAGAGACCGCGGCGGGCGTCCAAGCGCTCGCCGCCGCGCGCGGCGAAAGCGGCCGGTGGGGCGGAGCCGGCGTTTCGGTCCAACTCGCCGACGTTCCGGGCGCCACACGCGTCGAACTGTCGGCGGCAGCCCCCGTCGCGCGTCTGTCTCTCCGGTGGAATGCCGATCTTTCCGCCGTGCGGCTCATACTCGGCGACGCGTGGGAACGCGGTTACGGCGATCTGGAATGGCGCGGCTTCGTGCCCGACCGCGTCATGCCCTGGTACGCCCTGGCCTTCGACGGCGCGCGCACCGACGGCTACGGCGTGCGCACGGGCGCCAACGCCTTCTGCTGGTGGCAGCTCGACCCCGCCGGCCTCACGCTCCATACGGACGTGCGCAGCGGCGGCGTGCCGGTGCAGCTCGGTGGCCGTACGCTCCACGTCTGCGATATCGTATGGCGTGCCGGCGCCGACGGCGAATCGCCGTTCGCCGCCCAGCACGCCTTCTGCGCGCAGATGTGCGCCGCCCCCCGGCTGCCGGCGGCGCCGGTGTACGGCCACAACGACTGGTACTACGCCTACGGCGACAACAGCGCCGCCACCATGCGCGCCGACGCCGAGCACATCGTGGAACTCTCGCCGCCGCTGGGCAACCGGCCGTTCGTGGTCATTGACGACGGGTGGCAGCCCGGGCGCGGCGCCAGCAAGGACGGCGCCGGCACGTGGAACCGCGGCAACGAGAAGTTTCCCGACATTCCCGGCCTGCTGGCCGACGTGCGCCGCATCGGCGCCCGGCCCGGCGTCTGGATCCGCCCGCTCCAGGCCCCGGCCGGCGCCCCCGACAGCTGGCGTCTGCCGCGGGTGCGAAGCGTGCTCGATCCCACGGTGGCCGGCTGTCTCGACAAGATCGCCGCCGACGTGCGGCGGCTGCACGACTGGGGCTTCGACCTCATCAAGCACGACTACTCCACGTGGGACATCTTCGGACGCTGGGGCTTCCAGATGGGCTCCGCGCTCACCAAGGACGGGTGGACCTTTGCCGAAGGGCCCCGGCGCACCACCGCCGAGGTGATCAACGCGCTGTACGCCACCATCCGCGGCGCGGCCGGCCGTTCGCTGGTCATCGGCTGCAACACGGTGAGCCACCTCTCGGCGGGCGTGTTCGAGATGTGCCGCATCGGCGACGACACGAGCGGATCGGAGTGGGGGCGCACGCGCAAGATGGGCGTGAACTCGCTGGCCTTCCGCGCCGCGCAGAGCGATGCCTTCTACGTGGCCGACCCCGACTGCGCGGCCGTGACCACCAAGGAGCCGTGGGCGCTGGCGTCCCAGTGGCTCGACCTCGTGTCGCGCAGCGGCACGATGCTCTTCGTGTCGCTGGCCTCCGACGCGTTGGGTGCCGCGCAGAAGACGGCGGTGCGCGCGGCGCTGGCGCGGGCCGCCAGGCCGCAGCCGCTGGGTGAACCGCTGGACTGGCAGGGCAGTGTGGATCCCGCCCGGTGGGAGCTCATGGGAGAGGCACGGACGTACGACTGGGGATACGGCACCGCCGGCTGACGGTCCCCCGGCCGCCCCACTGCTGGCGAACCGTCCGCGCGGCCGGCAGATTGGTGGGGCAGCAGTCCCACCCACCCCCAACAGGTTCGGGAGGTTGCATGAAGAGCAACATGGGAACCGCCGATCGCGCCATCCGCGTTCTGGTCGCCATCGTCATCGCGGCGCTCTACTTCATGGGCAAGCTCAGCGGCACGCTGGCGCTGGTGCTCGAGATCATCGCCGTTGCGTTCATCGTGACCAGTCTCATCGGCTGGTGCCCACTCTACATGCCGTTCGGCATCAGCACGCGCAAGTCCAAGGGGCCGCCCGCGGCCTGAACAGCGGGTGACCGCGGGGCGTCCTCGTTGGGTCTGTGACTCGGCACCATCACCCAACCCTGCAAGGACTCTCTGCCCATGCGAACGACGTCCCGCGCCGTCCCCCCGTTCCGCGCCGCCGCGCTGGTGGCCGCGCTGGCCATGCCCACCGCGCTCCGGGCGCAGATCATCACGCCCCGGCCCGCCACGGCGCAGCAAGCCGACCAGAACGGGCGCACGCGGCTCCCGATGCCGGTGGCCAGCAGCATCGCCTTCCGGCAGATCGGGCCTGCGATCAGCGGCGGCCGCGTGTCGGCGGTGGCGGGCGTGCCGGGCCAGAACGTCACCTACTACGTAGGCACGGCCGACGGCGGCGTGTTCCGCACCACCAACGGCGGCACCACGTGGACGGCCGAGTTCCAGCACCAGCCGGTGCTGTCCATCGGGGCGCTGGCGGTGGACCCGACCAACGCCGAGGTGGTGTGGGCGGGCACCGGCGAGGGCAACGTGCGCAACAACGTCTCGTTCGGCGACGGCGTGTACAAGTCCACCGACGGCGGCGCGCACTGGACGCATCTGGGCCTCGCCGGCACGCTGCAGATTCCGCGCATCGTCATCGACCCGCGCGATCCCAACACCGTGTTCGTGGCCGCCATGGGCAACCCCTGGAAGGACAGCCCCGACCGCGGCGTGTATCGCACTACCGACGGCGGCAAAACGTGGCAGAAGGTGCTGTACATCGCGCCCGGCGTGGGCGCCGCCGACCTCGCCATGGACCCGGTGAACCCCAACGTGCTATACGCAAGTACTTATAAGTACCGCCGCACGCCGTGGAGTTACGACGACGGCGGCCCCGAGGACGCCATCTACAAGTCGGTGGACGGCGGCACCACCTGGACGCGGCTGTCGGGCCACGGGCTGCCCACGGGGCCGGTGAGCCGCATCGGCCTGGCCGTGGCGCCCAGCCAGCACGATCGGGTCTACGCCGCCATCGGCTCGAGCGAGGGCGTGATGTGGCGCTCCGACGACGCCGGCGCCACCTGGACCAGGGTGAGCGACGACCAGGAAGCCGACGTCCGCGCCTTCTACTTCTCGCACGTGGCGGTGGACCCCACCAATCCGGAGCACGTGTTCACGCTGTCCATGTTCCTCATGGACTCGCACGACGGCGGCGCCACCTTCACGCCCATCGCCAAGCAGAACCACGTGGACAACCACGCCATCTGGATCGACCCCTCGGGCTCGGGGCGGATCATCGAGGGCAACGACGGCGGCGTCATCCTGTCGCAGGACGACGGCGCCACCTGGTCGTTCGTGCACAACATCGCCATCGGCCAGTTCTACCACGTGACCGCCGACAATGAATTCCCGTACCTGGTGTGCGGCGGCCTGCAGGACAACAGCTCCTGGTGCGGACCCGGGTGGAGTCAGGACTCCAAAGGCGTGGTGGACCGCCAGTGGTTCGCCATGAACGGCGGTGACGGCATCTACGCCGTGCCGGCGCCCGACAACCCGTCGCTCATCTACAACAGCACGCAGAACGGCTACCTGATGACGTACGACCGCACCACGCAGCAGGTGCACGACATGGAGCCGTACCCGTACGACTTCGGCGGCGACGGCGTGGCCAAGGTCAAGTACCGCCAGGACTGGCAGGCGGCCTTTGCCGTGTCGCCGCAGAACCCGGGCGTGCTCTACGCGGGCGCCAACGTGGTGTTCCGCAGCGCCGACCACGGCCGCACCTGGACGCCCATCAGCCCCGACCTCACGCGCAATGACAAGTCCAAGCAGGGCTCGTCGGGCGGCGACATCATGAAGGACAACTCGGGCGCCGAGGTGTACGATGCCATCCTCATCGTGACGCCGGCGCCGAGCGATTCCAACGTGCTCTGGGTGGGCACCGACGACGGCCTCGTGCAGGTGACGCGCGACGGCGGCGCGCACTGGACCAACGTCACCAGCCACATTCCCGACCTGCCCGCCTGGGGGCGCGTGGAGTCGGTGAAGCTGTCGGCCGCCAACGCCGGCGAGGCGGTGATCGCCGTGGACCGCCACTTCCTGGGCGACTTCAAGCCGTACCTGTACGCCACCAGCGACTACGGCCAGACCTGGCATTCTATAGTAGGCGACCTGCCGGCCGGCGTGTACGCGCGTTCGGCCATGCAGGATCCGGGCAACGCGCGCATGTACTACGCCGGTCTGGAGAACGGCCTGTACACCAGCTGGGACGGCGGCGCGCACTGGTACCTGATGGGGCTGGGCCTGCCCAACGTCTCCATCTACGACATGTACCTCCAGCCGCAGGAGCACGACCTCATCCTCGGCACGCACGGCCGGTCGGTGTGGGTGCTGGACGACATCACGCCGTTCGAGCAGTTCACGCCCGCCGTCGGCAAGTCGGCGGTGCACCTGTTCCCCATTCGCGACGCGCACCGCTACTGGCCCTGGTCGCAGACCGAGGAGCTGGGCGACGGGGCGTACTACGGGCAGAACCCCGAGTTCGGCGCCACCATCACGTACTTCCTTGCCGACTCCAGCAAGGCGCCGGGCACGCTGGTGATCACGGATGCACAGGGGCGCGTGGTGCGTACCATGCAGGGCACGCATGGCGGCGACGACGCCGACGACTCGACCTCCAGCGCCAAGCCCTTGGTGCCCGCCGGCGCGGGGATGAACCGCATTGCCTGGGATCTGCGCGCCGACGGGCCGGTGCGCTGGACCGGCACCAAGGACTTCAACAAGGGCCCGGAGAGCGGCGCCGTGGTGCCGCCGGGCACCTACACGGCCACGCTCACCGTGAACGGACACTCCGCGTCGCAGACGTTCCAGGTGGTGAACGATCCGCGGTCGCACGCCGCGCCGGCCGACATGCAGGCGCAGTACGCGTTCACGTCGGGCATCGTGCACCAGATGTCGCAGCTCGACGTGGCGCTCAATCGGTTGGACGCGATGCGCGCGCAGGCCGCGGCGTTGCAGGCTGCGGTCAAGGGGACGGCGAACGCGAAGGCGGCGGCGGCCGCGGTTGCCACGCTCGACGCCGGCATCGACTCGGTAAAGGCGAACATCACCAGCGATCCGCAGGCCATCGAGTCCACCGTGCGCTATCCCGACATGATCCGCGAGCACCTGCAGCTGCTGCAGGGCGGGGTGGACGGGAGCGATCAGGCGCCCACGGCGGCGCAGGTGGAGCAGCAGCACGTGCTCGCGCCCGAGTATCGGGCGGCCCTCACGCGGTTCAACGAATTCCTGACCGGCGGGCTCGCGGCGTTCAACAAGGGTATGGCCGAGCGCGGACTCACGGGGTTGGTGGGAGGAAACTCGCTGGAGCCGTAGTTCGCGTGTGTGACGCAGCGCACAGTGATCCATCACACTGCCAGCAATTCGAATCACATTCCATCTTCCGGTGTAGCAGTGCACGTGCCGGGTCTCCGCGCGGACCCGCACCACCGGTTGGGGTCCCGACGCCGAGGACCTCCGGATGGAAGTTTCGCGCGCCGGCAGGAGATGGAGATGGCTAATACTCGTAAGCTCGTATGGATCTCGGCGATGACGGGCCTCGCCGTTGTCGTGGCCGCCTGCAGCAGCGGGTCCGCCGTGACCTCGCCGCCGCAGCACGGCGCGGTGATGCTGCAGCTTACCGACGCGCCGTTCGCCACCGATTCGGTGAAGAGCGTGAACGTGTTCGTGGTGCGCGTGGACGGCCGGATGGCCGCGGCCGATTCCGCCGCGGCCGATTCGGCGACGATGGGCGACAGCGCGTCGGCCGGCGGCTGGACCACGCTCGCCATGCCCGACACGACCGTGGATCTGCTGGCATACCAGAACGGCAATACCATGGCGCTCGGGTCGGCGTCGCTCGCCGCCGGCAGCTACAGCGGCTTTCGCATGATCATCGACCCCACGCGGTCGAACCTCGTCTTGATGAACGGCGATACCCTGACTGGCACCAGCACCCCGGGGATCATGTTCCCCAGCGGCAGCCGGTCGGGCATCAAGATCAATCTGTCGTCGCCTCTGACCATCACGGCCGGCGATACGACCACCATGCTCCTCGACTTCCAGGTGGGCAACAGCTTCGTGATGCGCGGAGCGTCGATGATGCAGAACGGGCTGATCTTCAAGCCGGTCATCCAGGCCAGCATGCACTAGGGGGGCCGGCGACTCGGCGACTCGGCGACTCGGCGAGCGGTACGGTGCCGGCCCCGGCCGGCGCGGCACCTTGGAACTGCAGGCGGACGGCGGCGGCCACCCCCCACGGGCGGTCGCCGCCGTCTTCGCAATTCCTTGATGCGCCGCCGGGCGACGGGGCATTGGCGCGACCGACGAACCTTGTATCATCCAAGGGCCGTAAATGGCTGTTGGGATACACGGATTGCCACATGACTCGACGCTGGCTGGCCAGCACACATGCTTGAAATGAATGCCCTCGACGGCGACGTGCCACATCTGTCGCTCGTCGTGCCGTCGTATAACGGCGAGAGTCGTCTCGCCGCGAGACTCTGTGAACTGAAGACGTTCCTGGTGGCGCAGCCGTACTACTCCGAGCTCATCCTGGTGGACGACGGAAGCGCCGAGGGCGCCGCGACCATCATGCGGCATTTCGCCGCCGCCAACCCGTCGGTGACGCTCATTCGCAACGATCCCAACCGGGGCAAGGGCGCGAGCGTCGCCCGCGGCATGCTCGCCGCGCGGGGCCGATACCGGGTGTTCACGGACGCCGATCTGGCGTTTCCACTGCCCGAAGTGAACAAGATTCTCCGCGATCTCGAACAGGGAGCGGACGTGGCCATCGCCTGCCGCGTGCTGCCCGAATCCCGGTACCAGATGAGCCCGAGTTTCTTCCACTATCTGTACACGCGCCACCTGATGAGCCGCACGTTCAACCGCATGGTGCGCACGGTGCTCCTGCGCGACGTGCTGGACACGCAGGCGGGGCTCAAGGGCTTCACGGCGAAGGCGGCCGACACCGTGTTCCCCCGCGTCACCATCCCCGGGTTCGGCTTCGACGTCGAGGTGTTGTACGTGGCGCAGAGGCACGGACTGTCGGTGCGTCAGACGGCGGTGGACTTCCGCTACGACCGCGAGCCGAGCACGGTGCGCTTCGCGCAGACGGCGATGACGATGGCCGGCGACCTCCTCCAGATCAAGCTGCGCGGCTGGCGAGGTCGCTACGGCTAGCCGCGGCGACGGCGCGTCCCCCCATGCGCGGCGCCTGATCATCAATGCCGACGATTTCGCCCTCACGCCCGCGGTGACGTCGGGCATCCTCGAGGCGCATGCGGCCGGCACGGTCACCGCCACGTCCATGATGGTGGGCTGCCCGGGGTGGGACGACGGCGTGCGCCGGGCCCGGGCGACGCCGACGCTCGATGTGGGCCTGCACTTCAACCTCCTGGTCGGCTCGCCGCGCACGGCGGCCCTGTCGCTGCGCGGGCCGGCCGGTGACTTCCTCGCGCTCGGCGCCCTCGCGCGCCGGGCCCTGCGCGGCGGCATCCGCGCCGCCGACGTCGAAGCCGAGTGCGAGGCGCAGCTCGCGGCGCTGGCCGGCGCCGGCATTCGCGTGACGCACATCGATTCGCACCGGCACACGCACGCGTTGCCGGTGATTCACGGAGCGGTGGCGCGGGTGGCGGCGGCGCGGGGACTGCCGCTCCGGCGCCCGGTGGAGTCGCCCCGCTGGTTCGCCGCCGATGTTCCCAGCCAACTCCATCGCGCCCTGGTCGCGTGGGCGTGGCGGGTGACGGGCGTGGGCGCTCCGCGCACCCGGTCCGCCGATCACTTCGTGGGCATCGCGCTGCAGGGCGGGCAGCGGTTCGCCGGTCGCCTGGCGCGCCTGCTCGACCGGCTGCCGCCCGGCACCACGGAACTCATGGTGCACCCGGGCTACGTGGACGACGCGCTCGGCGCGATCGACGGCTATACGTGGCAGCGGGAGCGCGAGCGCGACGCGCTCACGGCGCCGGCGTTAGGCGCCGAGCTCGGCCGCCGCGGCATCGCGCTCGTGGGATTCGGCGCGCTCTGACGCCTGCTCCGTCGGGATGAGCCCGAACAGCTCGCCCTGCATCACGATCCAGAGCGGAATGAGCGGCACCGTCTTGAGCAGGTACTTCACGTAATAGTCGTCGTACAGCGCGTGGGGCATGACGCTGGTGGATGCCACGTTCACGATCAGGAAACACGCCGCGATGAGCGCCGTGCGCCACCAGACCCGGTCCGACGCCGCGTACCACATGGCCGCGCCGATCATCGCGATGGAGTACGACGGCGACTCCGCCTGGTGATTGAACAGCACGCAGAACACGAGGATGGACGCCAGGAAATTCAGCCGGAACGCGGGCGTCCAGGCGCGGCGGCCGCGCAGCAGCGGCGCCGTCAACAGGGCGACGCCCACCAGCTGCGTGGGCCAGAACGGCCACCGCACGTCGAACCAGACGCGGAACTGCCCCATGATGCCCGCGTACAGGCCGGCGCCGCCCGTGCCGTAGCGCGCGAGCGGCACCGCGTCGCGCGATTCGATGGCGCGCCACGAGTGATACTGCGCGCTCAGCGAACTCCCGTGCACGACCAGCAGCGGCAGGGCGGCGCCCACGATCAGGGCGGCCAGCACCACGAGCGCGAACCGCGCCTTGCGTGGGTGGAAGATCGCGCCCGCCAGGGCGGCGACCGGGAACAGCTTGATGAATCCGCCGGCGACGATGGCGGTGGCCGACGCCCACTGGCGTTCCCGCTCCATGGCCGCCCAGCCGAGCATCATGAGTCCGGCGCAGAGCGCGTTGGTCTGGGCGCGCTGCATGTCGCCCAGCACGGCCAGCCAGGCGATGGCGAGGGCCAGCGCCGCCTGCCGCGGCGGCAGCACGCGCGTCATGCCGGCGAACACGGCCGTGGAACACACCAGCGCCCACAGGACGTAGCCCGGCACGAGCGGCAGCAGCGCGAAGGGCGCGAACAGCAGCGCGAAGGTGGGACTGTACTTGAAGAAGTCCGTATAGGCCGCCGGATACGCCGCG
>Ga0307375_10001168_pt1 | contig 29399 bp, 33 predicted proteins | sample TR1MG_FD_202531 | JGI IMG/M metagenome (GOLD analysis project Ga0307375, IMG submission 202531) | Soil microbial communities from Risofladan, Vaasa, Finland - TR-1 | ecosystem: Environmental > Terrestrial > Soil > Coastal area > Acid sulfate soil | place: Finland: Risofladan, Vaasa | collected...
TCCATCTGTTCTGCACGCCCCAGCAAAGTTGCCGCCGCGCGCAACAGGCCGGTCGGAAAATTGAATGCGCGGCTGTTTCGGCCCAGCGACCGGGCGATCATGTCGACCAACATTGCGGTCGACACATCGTCGCCATCGCTGACCAGATAGGTCTGACCGGCAGCAGCGGGATGTGTCGCACAGGTGATCAGGGCATCCACCAGGTTGCCCACATACACCAGACTGCGCACATTTTTCGCACCCGCCAGCGGCAACGGAATCCCCCGGTCGATCGCAGCCAGCAGTCGGATGAAATTTCCCTTCACCCCCGGCCCATAAACCAGCGGCGGACGCACGATCACGACTTCAAGCCCAGTTTCTTTGGCAATGCGCTGCAATTCCTGTTCGGCCCGCCATTTCGACATGCCGTAAGGATCCTGCGGATCGGGTTCATCCGATTCGGTAAAGGGACGATTCACCGTGGTCTGTTCGCCGTTCACCTTGACCGAACTCACATAGACGAAGCGCTTTACACCCGCGCTTGCAGCCTGCTGCGCCAGATTGGACGTACCGTAAAGATTGATCTTGAGGAATTCCGTCAGCGGATCGGCGGCAGTATCTTTCATCACATGAACGCGCGCGGCGAGATGGATCACCGTCTCCACACCGCGCAGTGCAACCAACCAGTCTGTTTCGCCATCGATTGCGCCGACTGTTACCGCTTCAACATTTTCGACCATCGTATTCTCGGAACGCACTGCCGCTCGGACAGATTGCCCCTGCCGCAGCAATTCTGCGCAGAGTGGACGGCCAACAAAACCGTTCGCACCGGTGACCAATACTTTCATGCGCTCAAGCTCATCGTATTAACTCAAACAGTCGGATCGGAAGCTTCAATGCCAATAGCGGAAAATTGGTATACAAGCCGTTCTCCCTGCATGCCCTGATTACTTCCCTGTTAAGCGTGATGCGCGCCTTCAATCCGCGGCTGCTTACACCACCGGACCGCATGATCACGGTGACCTTGTCGATAAATTCCCACGATATTTTTTGCTTCGTTAACAGCCTGACCAGCATCTCAAAATCGGCGGCGATCCGGTAATCCGTTTTATACATTCCGCCATGAGCGTAACAGGATCTTTTACAATAAAAAGTCGGATGCGGCGGCATCACGCCGATCCGCAGCAATGCTGTACTGAGCCTGGCGACCCGGTATTTGCGCAGAATCTTGCGAGGATTTTCCCGGTCAACGATATCCAGACAGGAAAATATTGCGTCCGCGTTCGTCGAACTGAATTTGTCCGCGATGTCCTGCACCACATCCTTGCCCGAAAATACATCATCGGAATTAAGCATGCCCACATATTCCCCTGAGCAAAGCGATATACCCTTGTTCATCGCATCGTAGATGCCGCGATCTTTCTCGCTGAGCCAATAGTCGATCGCATGATCATATTCTCTCAGGATATCTACAGTCCCGTCGCTGGAGCCCCCATCAATAACGATGAGCTCGATGTTTCCATATTCCTGCCTCAACACGCTTTCAATCGTATCCCGTATTGTTCGCGCCCCATTCAATACCACCGTGACAACCGAAATCAGCGGCTTGCCTGTCAATGAATGCTTGTGACCGCGCCGGGTTCGCGACCCGCCCTCCAGAATCATCAGTGATGCCTCATATAAAAATCAAGTAGCCGGATATCCATGCCTAAGCCTTGCCCGGTGAGTCGACCGAACGTCCGGCATCGGTGCCCCTAGCCATCGCTCTATTCGCAACCGCGACAAAATCACGGGCAAAGCGGCCCTCGTTAACGTCACCCTGAACACGGAGCCGTGCCGCTGCTGAGGTTTTTGTCTCAACGCATGCCTCCCGCAATTTTTCTGCAAGTGCAACTGCATCATCAGGATCAAAATACACAGCCCCCTCTCCCATTTGCTCGCGATGCACGCCGATATCAGACAACAACATTGGAACCCCCAGCGTCCTTGCCTCTTCGACTGTGCTGCTCCAGCCCTCAAAATGCGAGGGATTAACAAGCGCAATGCAGATCCGCATCAGCGAGATTACATGGCGCCGCGGCACCAGGCCCAGAATGCGGAAATTTTCCTGCAAGCCCAGCGACTGGACACGGGTATTCAGCTGATCGAAATAATCCGGGTGTCGGGGATCGTGCGGATTGCCGGTCACGGCGACGACAACCTCGCAGCCTTGCTGCTTCAGCAGACCTAGCGCCTCGATCACGACGATATGGTTTTTGTGTTTCCAGAACTGATTGGGCAGGTAGTAGAAGCGGCTGGGCAACTTGTATTCCCGGACAACCATTCCTGGATCCTTTTCAATCAGTTCATCCGGGACAGGTGCCGCAAAGCGCACAACTTCGGTGTGGCCAACGGCGCCCGGATAAAAATATTCGCAATGTTTGCGCGCATCCTCACTGCTCAACATGATGGTCCTGCCGGATGCGACCTGGGCACGGAAGCCCGCCTCGCGCCGCCAATACGCAGCGAAGCCGAATTGTTCGCGCAGCAGACGATGCTGAAAGTCCGGCATCCATGCGATGACAGGAATGGGGAACCGCCAACCGAAAAATGTCGCGTTCTCAAATATCACATCGATCCGGTAATGCCTGAATAAATCCAGCGCGCCGGAATCCAGGCCGAAGAGCAGCGCGCCGATCAATCGTGACCGTGCATTGTTTACATCAAAGACTGATGAATGGACGATTTCCAGTCCGGCGATCTCACGGAATGGCTGCAGATCATTTTCAAGTGCATCCTCTCCGCAAAAAAGCACGGGTGTGATTTGATCTGCTTGGTATTTTCGGACAGACCGGAACAGATTGAGCAGATAGTTGTATCCGCCCGTCCAGCTGGCGCTTCTAATAAAAGGGAAAGCAACCCTCATGCATTCCTCGATTTGTACCAGCTCACCGCTTCGCGTATCCCTTCGGCAAGCAGAATGCGCGTTTTGAAGCCGAGCTTGGACGCCTGCGTGCAATCGGCAACCAGGCTGGCCGGATCGCCCTTGCGCGCAACGCCGCTGAACTCTACACTTGCGCCGTTTCCCCACGCTTGGCTGACCATTTCTGCCACTTTACGAGTCGATGTGGCAATACCCGTTCCCCCATTTATGGCAGGACAACCCGCTTCGCATCGGGCACGAACCAGAACCAACAGAGCTGCTGCATCGTTCACATGCAACCAGTCGCGCAACTCGCGCCCAGTCCCGCCCAGAACGACCGTGCTGCTTTTAGCCGCTGCCAGCTTGCAACACAAATCCCATATCAGCTGTTTTTCCAGTCCCGCGCCGTACACCGAGAACAGGCGCACTATCGCAACGCGCAAACCGAAGTTCTCTGCATAGGAACGGCACAGACTTTCCATCATCGCTTTGTGTGTACCATATGGCGAATAAGGTGTGATTGCTGCATCTTCGGGAATCGGACCGGCATGTACGGCGCCATAGACCGCCGCACTGGAAACGCCGACTACGCTTGCATCAGGCGCGTTGAGACGCAACCATTCGAGGAGCTGCGCCGTACTCGCTACAGTGCGGCGAAAATCCTCGTGCGGGTTTTGCAACGATGCGCCGACCGATGATCCGCCGGCAAGGTGATAGACAACATCCGGCAGGCCGGAAGAACGCGCCAATTGGCTCAGATTTGCCGCGTCGATTTCACCATTGCTCCAGTTGGAATATCCCCACTTCCCGGCTTCTTCGGCAGGCCACAAGCCGTGCCCGATGCCGGACACGATGTCGCCATTCTCTGATACCTGCCGTGCCAGATGTCTGCCGATGAAACCCTTGCCGCCGGTAATCCAGATGGTTGTCATGATTTCAGGATTCTATGGCTTGCTGCAGATGAACGAATACAAACGTCCGGGCCGATGGTCAATGCGCGACAACAGGGCAAGGGAAACATCCATGATGAACCCGGCATCGAGAAGCCGTCCTGCAATCCCGCCCAGCGGGAATCGGGCGAGCCTGCGCTTGATCTCGTCGCGCAAGGAATCGTGCGTATAGGGCGCATAATTGATCACGCTGTCGAATGGCCGCAATACTCTTAGACGAAAGCCCGCAGAGCGCATCGCATCCATGTATTGTCTGGATCGATATGCATTTTCCCCGCCGTAAAGTTGGTGCAGAGGATGAATTTTCCAGAATGCTGGTAAATCGTCGGAGGATGAAATCACATGGTCACGCACCGCAATGAATTTGCCGCCTGGCTTCAGCACGCGAAAAACTTCTGCGCACAACGCAGTCAGATCGTGCGCATGGTGCAACACCTGACGTGCAAACACCAAGTCGAAAGAAGCGGATTTACATGGTAGACATTCCCCAAACTCCTGCGCTACCTCAATAGGCAACCCTTCGGCCTGAGCGATTCTGCGAATGGCCCCGCCGCCCACCAGGTCGCTTGGATCAGGCTCGACCGCCATCACTTTCCAACCCTCCTTGGCCAGCGCGTAGCTGGCAATGCCTCGTCCTGCACCCAGATCCAGCGCGCGGCCAGGAGCGTCGGGCAAAAAGGCTTTGATTGTCCTCCACTCTTCGCTTTGCCAATAACGCTTCGCCGCCGCTTCCGGCGACGGATCGTAATAGCAATCCCGCACCAGATCCTGCTTGTCGGGTTGTGCCGACAACCAAGCGACCGCTGCTTCCCAGGATATGAATTTATCGCTCATCTGGGCCAAGTTCCCGGATAATTTTGGCAGGATTACCCGCAACAATCGTATAGGGCGGAACATCCTTGCTGACAACACTACCGGCACCCACTATTGCACCTTCGCCTATCGTTACACCTTTCAGGATGATGGAAAGACAGCCTATCCACACATCATTGCCTATTCTTACTGGAGCCTCGCCCAAATTTACTTGTTTTGGATGACCACTGGTAATAATCTTATGGAAATGATCATGGCGTTCAAGCGCCTTAAGCGGATGGGTAAGACTATCGAAGATATTGACGTTATGGGATATCAATACGCGGTCACCAATAACAATGCTCGTAGCCGACCAGATGTGGCTCTGTCCGCCAACATAACAATACTCACCAATCGATATTTCTCCTCCATGCGCGAAAGTGAGCAACTCTCCCTTGATATGCGAATTGGCACCAACTCTTATTGCATCTCGTCGCTGCCTAATATTATGGATTTCCGCCACGGGATGGATGACCGCCGTGGCATCCAGCAATATCCTGCGAGAGCATAAAATGCGCCGTAACAGCCCCGATATCATCACGACTTGGTTAACTCCAGACAGACAACAGACCTCGATGCGGCAGCGAAGTCGGTATCATAGTTTCGTTGATTATGGATATCGAAGTATGTTGCATCCGAGCATCTCTCACGGTCGGCAACAACCCAGCCATTTGCTTCATACTTAAAATAGCGCACTCGCGTTTCTGCAGGCGCAAATTCCTTGATAATTCCTTCTACCATCTCCGCATCGAATATCTGGAACCAGCCATGATTTCGGTGCTTTCCGAATGGCATGCTGAGAAACAGGGTTCCCCCCGGTTTCAGTACCCTTTTGAATTCCAATATTGCTGACAGGTAAGCATCCTCAATGTTTTCTCGCTTTGCTCCATCTTGGGTATACAGCATAGTATTGTCCAGACCGATATGCTCGATGGTGGAAAGGCTCGCTACCCAATCAAAGTAGTCGTTCTTGAAGCAGGAATCACGCAGATCTTCATACACATAAGAAACCGCCTTGCGCCAGTAGCAATCGCTTTCTGGTGCCAACGTGGAAATGAAGATTCGCTTGTTGCGTAAGGAAGATTGTTCCAACAGAAAGTCATAATTCAGCACCGATCCCGCATCAAGCAAATTTCCCTCTCTTTCAGGCAAGCGTGAAAAGAACCAGGGGTACTCCACGGTTCGTTCGTCCAGTCTGAAACCATGGCCTGTTGGCAAATTGCCGTCACACAACACCCCTTTTGAGATCGCGCGCCGAATGTAAGAAAATTTGTATGGCACATACCCAATACGCCATGGTTTCATGCCGGATAATGGGTATAACCAGGCACCATAGGCATGGTAAAGATTTTTAATCAATTTTTTCATTTTGGCTTCATTAAAGTTTTTTCAGTCTGTTTAATAGAGACCGCACATTTAACTTTGGCGCAGGCATCAGCTGCAGTAACTCATCATACTTCTCTGACACTGCGATCAGCTTCGGAAACAAGGAGACTCTAAAGGCTGTGTCAATATCAGTCTCTTCAATACTGCTCGCGATGCAATTTATTCCGCTGCCGTCAAAGCCGCGGTTACTTACGAGTGATTTTTTTGGGCATATTATCAAACCACTTTTCAGAAATACGCTTAGATACCATCTGATCGCCCAGGAATTTGTCTTACCCTGTAATTGTGATTGCAACATTTTGAAATAACCGTATCTTCCATAAAGGTCGAAAGCACGTCTCAAATTCTTATCCTCCACCAGCCGCCGAATACCTGTACTTTTCGCATCGAAATGCCGCCAAGCGCGCTGCCAAGTGGCCCAACCCCACGAAGATGTAAACGGCAAGAACAAGGCATCTTCATCAAGCTCAAGATTGACCGGAAACATATATCCGGCAACCTGCATCACGCGATCTTCATGTTCATATCTCGTCAAGGCGTCGTTCATAAAGGCCAAAAAATGCGGTGACGTCACCAGGTCGTCTTCCAACACAATCGCGCGGCCATGTTGTTCGCAAAGCCGTGTCACACCTTCGATGATCGAGTGCGCCAATCCAAAGTTGGTCTCGCGCTCAATGATGTTAACGGATTTGAAACCGGCAATGCACCGAATATAGGACCTGACCTCGGCTACAGCCTGGCTTGTCGCCAAATCACGTGGCGCATCGGAGAATACATAAAGCTCGGACTGGGCTGCTCCAAAATTGGATAGCAACGCCTCCACCGTTTGCCGCGTATGTGTTGGGCGATTATAAACAAACAATGCGACAGGAGCATAAGTCACTTTCCGGCCCTTCTGAATAATCTCCAGCTTCCAACAACAACATATCGTGGCAATGCCCAGAAACGTAGCCACCATGGTCCGCGCATGCTAAAGAACCACAACCGTGATATCAAATTATTTTTTGACCGAAATGAAAAATATTCTTTGGTGATTCCTTGCCTGCGAATATTTTCGTCCGAACTTTCGGGCGAAGTATAAATATCAGCCGTTTTGCTTATGATGAGGTCCCACCCCATCTCGTGGATTCTTGCCGAATACTCCAAATCTCCCAGATAGTGAGGAAATGCGTTTACATTAATATTGCCAGCGTTCAAAACCGCACGCATCGGAAACAGGGTACCTCTTCCCGGCAACGCGTCCACCCCTTCAACCGGATATGGAGCCTGGGCAGGTAAAATACGCATCCCCCAATAATCTATCGTGTAACCGCTAGCTAATAGCGCGCCCGATACTTCATCGCGCTGCGCAGCGCCTATCACCGCACCTGCGTTGGCAACACTATCGCTGACAAGCGCTGAAACATAAGTTGTTTCGACACGCACGTCATCGTTCAACATCAGCAGGTAATCATCCTTTCTGGCAACCTTCATCACATCGGCGATACCCATGTGCATCGCCCCGCCCCACCACAAATCCCCATCGCCGGTAAGCACGGTCATATGGGACAATCCGCACTGTGCCAGAAATTCTCCGGTTCCATCCGTCGATCCATCGTCCACAATAACGATCTGCACCGCTGGATAATCTTGCTTCCTTAGATAGCTCAGACAACGCTTGGTGATTTCAAGGCGGTTGTGGACAGGTATGACGCAATATACCGTTGGTCTCTCAGGCACGATCATCCCCGTTTTTTTAGTTTCATCACCAGGCAATCCCGCTCCGCGAAGGGCAACTCGACAATGCGCAACAACGGCATCAACAGATAGCACATCGGGCGGCTATCCAGCCAGCTTTTGCGCCAGTCCAATTGATTTTCATTTGGATACAAATATGCCTTGAGGTTGAGGCGAAACCAAGATTCCGGTGTGCTGCTCCAACTCTTTACAACATCGAAGCCGTGCTGCGCTGCCAGTTTTGCCAACGTGTCCCGGTTGTAATGGAATAAATGAAACGGCGCAAACCAGCCGCTTACCCAGTTGTCGCCAAATATCTTACGCCAGATGCTTGCCGCATTCGGTACGGCAAGATACAGCGTTCCGTCATTTTTCAGGATTCTGGCAAGCTCATTCATAAAACCATGCGGGTCGCGAAGATGTTCGAATACTTGCATCAGGTAAACAATGTCAAATTCCGCATCTAAAAAAGGAATATAGGAGAAGTCGTTCACCTTATGCACATCGAATCCATTCTTCCGGCATGCTTCGACCACATACTCGGCAATTTCTGCGCCCGATATCGCCACACCGCGATCATGAAAATCACATAAATATCCTGCCAGACCGCACCCGTAATCAAGCACGCGAGCACCTGCCGGAACCTGCACAAAATCGCGCGGATCGACATCACCGCTTAACCGATGAAACAACTTTCTGAGCTTTGGGTAACGGGAACCGCGCTTCCGCGACAGGTCAACATTATCACTCTGGGAATATGCTTCGTAATTCGCCGCCAACTCTTCATCTGTTGGAATGGGGATTATGGAAACTAAGCCACAACTGCCACACTCAACAAGTCGCCAACTGCCACGCAACCCCTTTCGCCGGTCTTGTAACACCCAATGCTGGGCTTCATCAGAAGATGGTTCGCCGCAATTAATGCATGTACGTTTCATTTACTCAAAGTCTCTCATGCCGCTAATTTGCGTACTACTTTTGTGTGCCCCAAGTGACTTCTTTAGGACGATCAGGCATGCTCATAAAACAATAGCGATCAGCACATTAAATTGCCAGAGGAGTTGCTTCATTAAGTAACTCGGCATTTCAAAACCACTTTCAAGCATTCGCAATCGCACCATACACACGTAGAACCAAGTCATTTCCAGCATCTTAGCCTAACTTCAAACTGAAGCAGACGATTCGTTAGTTCCTTCTCGGCAGTATCACGTATTTGCTCAAAGTGCCTCAGGCGCGAGGTTCCATGTTCCACCAAAGGGGCAATAGCCTCTCCATTCTGGACGCATTTCTTCATCGCTACGGCCAACTCTCCGGCATCATCTGGATCCACGCTTATAGCAGCATTACCAGAGTGCTCTTGCAGGTGTGATGAATAAATCAGGGGCTTTCTAACCAGCCAAGCCTCTAGCGGAGGTAAATTAGTTGGCCCAAAATATGTCGGCATAACAACCGCAAGGCTTCCCTCATAAAGACCGCGCATATCTGCAGCCGGAACGAAACCCAGAAACTGCACATGTTCATCAAGAGCATTTTGGCTTACAAATTTTTTGATATGCCTTCTATTTCCTTTATCACCACCTACAAATACCACCCTGTATAAAATGCCCTCATCCCTTAACTGAACAAGTGCCTCCAATATCCGTATGTGATTTTTATGAGCCCAGAATTGTGCGGGATAAAAAAAATAGCCCTCATCCAGATGATACTTTTTCAGAACCAAAGATTTATCAGTTGAAATATCATCTTGCAAATATGGAGGGGCTGACATGGGCATAGCCAAGCAACGCTCGGGATCAACTCCATAGCGGCGCGCCACTAAATCGGACAAGCGCTTTGACTCAGTTATCACAATCAATGCCTGTGTTAGATTGTTCTTAAAGTGACTTTCTCTGGTTTGGAATATTCCGAAATTGCTCACTTCTGGGAATTCAGGAGTATCGCGATGACATAAATCAAAAACCGTCGTAATGAAATTCGTTTGCTGCAAAAATTGCATGCTTGAGGACTGTGTCAAAAAATAAACCAGATCACATTTATGCTGAACTATTTTTCTCTCAAACGGGCCGTTAATCTTCATGCGACTTTGGATACGTCGCCACCATGGCCTTCCGGCAAGACTGGCAACAAGTCTGTCCAAAAATGTAAATTTTACAAGCTGGCAACCTATGCCAAAATTTTCCAGCTCCTGTGCATTCCCAGCATGTATTGAAAAAACCTCAAATTCGAATCGCCCTTCACAAATCCGGTGCATCTGAATAATTGCATTCAACGCCTGATTATATGCGCCGCCACCAGTAATTTTGCTTTCTAATACTGCAATTATTTTCATAGTATTAAATACGGGAAAGCAATTGAATACCCGACCATGAATCCACACTCAACGGCCCATCACTCAACCATTCCTGGCTTACAAGCTCCTTCCAGGATGAATCACGATACCCTTCCAATTCAGGCAAAAATAAATACCTCAATCGATGCTTTTCACTTAACTGTATTATCTTATTTGTGGATTTAGCCTCAATGAACACTGTGTAATTTACCTCTACGATATTGTCGTTTACAAGCAACTCTGGCTCGGCTATGCGTGTTACTTTCACTTCTTCATCTTCCAATCGTTTGACACGCACTTCCGGAAGCTGCGTTAGAACAGCCGGCCCGTACCAGAAATCAAACAGAAATAATCCTTCTGACTGCAAATGAGCCGCGGCCGTATCAAAAGCAGCTCCCATATCTGCATTGGTAGTTTGATAGCTGATCACATGAAACAGCGAGATTACCGCATCGTATTTTTTACCTGTGCGTACCGACCGGACGTCGCCAAGACTGAATGAAAGTCTCGCCGCCACCTCGGGTGGCAGGCCAGCCTTGCGCGCTTCTGCACGGTATAGCATGGCCTCGCTCATGTCCACGCCGTGGATGGTGTATCCCATTCGCGCCAGATATTCGGCGTGCGCGCCCGTGCCGCAACCCAATTCAAGAATGCGCTTTGCCTGCGGCACCTGCTTGCGGATATGCGCGGCAACATACTCGGATTCACCCGCGTAGTCCTTATCACGGTAGAGCAGATCGTAATAGCGGGCGTATGCATCGAAGACCTGGCTCATTTCAGAATTTCCTTCACTGCCGCTGCGGATCGTGTTGTTTGATCATCAGTCAAAGCCATACCACTAGGTATATAAAAGCCCCGACGAGCAATTCTTTCAGCCACTGGGTAGTTCTCACCAGCGAACAAATCCATTTTTCGAAATACTGGTTGCTCGTGCATCGGCCAGAAAAATGGACGTGTACCGATGCCCAGCTTGCCAAGTCGGGCCATTGCCTCCTTGGCATCAAACGGCACACTGTCGTCCAACACCATCCCGTACACCCAATAGATATTGTCTGCGTAATCGGTATGCACAAGCGGCAATTGAATGCCCGGTGTGCCGGTCAGCAACTCGGTGTAGCGCGCACCCATGCGGCGCTTGATACCCACAAACTCATCCAGCCGCTCCAGCTGAGCCACACCCAGCGCTGCTTGCAGATTGCTCATGCGGAAATTCCAGCCCAGTTCGTCATGTACAAAACGCTGCTCGGTCTTAAAGCACAGGTTGCGCAGGGAACGGCAGCGCTCAGCCAGCGCGGCGTCATCGGTCACGATCATGCCGCCTTCGCCGGTGGTGATGTGCTTGTTGGGGTAAAAGCTGAAAGTGCTGATATCACCAAAACTGCCGCACGGCTTGCCCTTGTAGTTTTGGCCATGCATCTCGGCTGCATCTTCAATCACATTCAGGCCATGTTTTTTCGCAAGCGATAGCAAAGGCTCCATATCCACCGGCAACCCAAAGATATGTGCCACCATGATGGCCTTAGTGCGGCGCGTGATGCGTGCTTCGATTTGCGTTACATCCATATTCCAGGTTACGGGGTCGCAATCCACCACCACTGGCACAGCCCCGGCACGCACTATCGCAGCCGCACATGAAATGATAGTGAAAGTGGGCAAGATGACTTCATCGTCTGGCCCAAGGTCCAGTGCAATCACTGCAGCGTCCAGTGCAACCGACCCATTGGAAACCGTCACACCATACTTTCGCCCCACACGCTCTGCGAATTGCTCTTCAAACTTCTTGATGAATGGTCCTTCAGACGAAATCCAGCCGGTGCGTATGCATTCGACCAGATACTTTTCTTCGTTGCCGTTAAGAAGTGGTTCGTTTACGGGAATAAAACCGGGATTGCTCATATGTTACTTAACCAAGCGAATTTGTTCTGAAGAAATAGGAGAAAAACGCGTTTTATCTCCCTCTCCCGCATACGGTCCCTGCTTGACCTCGACAATCTCGCTGGCTTCAATCATCTCGAAGCCGTGGCCACCAAAGGCGAGCAGCACGATATCGCCCTGGTTCAGGATGCGGCTCTCCAGATAGTTCTGGTCATCATCGTAAAAATCCACGCGCACCTTGCCGGATTTGATGATCAGCACCTCCTTGGTGAACTGCACCTCGCGCGCCACTGAATTGTGCACATGCGGAGGGATGACATAGCCCTTTGGGCGATTCATGTAACCCAGTTGCTGTGAAAATTCATCGGGTGTGAAAAACTGTATGCCCTCGGCGCGATAATCGGCGCGCAGAATAACGGCAAGCGTGATGCCCGCAGAGCAGACAGATTCAATCATGAGCTAGCACTCCAATAGTCAAAAACATAAATGAAACCTTTTCATACCCATATGGAACTTTCCACAGTTAATATTCCGGCGGGAGATTCAGCCGCCAAGTACAAATGCGAATCTTGAAGCTAGCGATATTTCAAGCAATTAAGCTTTTGAAATACGCGATAGTTTCACGCAACCCATCTTCTAACGTGACCTTTGGCACCCAACCGTCCAGAGTTTTAGTAGCCAACCTGATGTCGGGTTGCCGCTGCTTCGGATCATCAAGGGGTAATGGCTTGAAACTGAGCTTGCTTCTTGATCCCGTCATCGCCAAAATCTTTTCTGCAAGTTCCATCATTGTAAATTCACCAGGGTTGCCAATATTGAGCGGGCCGGTGAAGTCATCTGCAGTATTCATAGTTCGCATCAAGGCATCGATCAAGTCATCTACATAACAAAAACTTCGGGTTTGGCTGCCATCCCCATAAATTGTAATTTCTTCACCGTTAAGCGCCTGCATGATGAAATTAGATACTACTCGACCATCATTGGGATGCATGCGGGGACCGTATGTATTGAAAATACGCACTACCTTGATGCGTAAATTGTGCTGGCGGTGATAGTCGAAGAATAAAGTCTCAGCACAACGCTTACCTTCGTCATAGCAACTCCTGGTGCCGATTGGATTAACCCTGCCCAAATAACTTTCTGGCTGCGGGTGTATTTCCGGATCTCCGTAAACCTCACTGGTGGAAGCCTGCAAAATCCTGGCACGCAACCGCTTGGCAAGCCCCAACATATTGATGGCACCATGCACACTCGTCTTGGTAGTTTGAACCGGATCATGCTGATAATGTATGGGCGATGCGGGACAGGCTAAATTGTAAATATCATCCACTTCAACATAGAGCGGAAAGGTCACATCATGGCGCATCAACTCAAAGCGTGGGTGATCTAACAGGTGTACCAAATTTCGTTTGCCGCCGGTAAAATAATTATCGACACACAGAACCTCATGTCCCTGCTCTATCAAACGATCACACAAATGACTTCCCAAAAACCCTGCCCCGCCAGTAACCAACACTCGATTGTTTGTTTTCACACTACCTCTTTCTCGCTGACAGGCGATTATTTGTTAAAGTTAATTGGTGGATCATTATTTATCCAGTCGTCAATCTCAACCACTTTCCGAAAATTTCCATTTGCGTACAACTTAAGATCGTAAATGTTCCTCTTGTGGAAATACACAATTTTGGCCGGAAGAAATCGCCACGTTAATCGCCCTATTACTACACGTACAAGCATATTCAATAACATTCCTGGAATACTTACGATATTTCGCTTGATCATTAACGGAATTATTTTACGCCTGTCTCTGTGCTTCCTGTAGGCCGTATATGAATCGCAAAAACCTTGGTTGCCAACCCTGTTGATAATATATTTAAGAGTCGTTCTACTTTTTGGAATGATATGTTGAATAATTGATTTTGAAGTGTAGGCAAACTTATAACCCAGGTCATGGATTTTGATATTAAGGCCGGTCTCTCCATCTCCAATCCAGACCCCCGCAGTGTTTTCTGGATTAAAACCACCGCTTTGAAAAAAAACCTCTCTTTTAATTGCTTGATGGCAGCTATATACCCCGCAATCAATCCTGGACACTACAATATCCTCTTGCTTATTTTTTGCAGTAAGACTCAAGTAACTATTGATAAGGTATCTTTTTACCCATTCCGGTGGTTCAACCTCAAATTTCCCTACCACTAGTCCGGTGGCGGTTCCTATCATTGGATCCATCTCAAATACTTTGACTAATTCTTTTATCAGACACGAATCTGCAATCATGTCATCGTCCGTGAAAAAGAGAATCTCGCCCTTGGTAACCTTTGCAGCGCTGTTACGAGCATAGTGAACGCCTTGACGCTGCTCAAATATATATTTTATGGGTATGCCCGCCTTGCCAAGATATCCCGACACAACTTCACCGGTATTATCCTTGGAGTTGTTATCCACCACGATGATTTCGCACAAATCCCCAGGGTAATCCTGGGCGAGAAAACTATCCAAGGTCAATGGAAGCAAGTGTGCCCGGTTGTAGGTCGGGATGATTATCGATATTGAAGGCCGGCTTTCCATTTAAGATTCCTCTAAAACTACAAGTATTCAAACCAAGCAATTGGACTTTTCATGATCGCGGTCAGCATGCGAATCCTGTTACTCCGTCATTCCGGCACTCGCCAACATGGCAGTTGTTGTCCCGCCTAAATCTTGGCCGTATGGATGTTTTACAATGCCAATAGCCGTTTCACTCTTTTTACAAATAGTTGGTAAATGCCAACTTGCGAAGATTCCTTTCCAGTCTTGAGAGTCTTTTCATACACTCCGATATCCTTCTCATAGCTCAAACGATAAATATCATCCAAATTCGACAAATATTTTCGAGTGAATCGCATTATTTCAAATTCATTCGAATGATGTTCGAACGACTTGGTGCCGCGTATAAATCGGAAATTCCCCAAAATCTTGTCAACTTTTACAAGTTGGTAACGTAGCGCAGCTTCGAGCAAAAACTCGAGATCCATCGCTAAGTGATTTTCAACGTTGAAACCTCCAATCGCATCCTGCACTTCACGCAAATAAAAATATCCGGTAGGGTTATAACTATAAGCATTCGGTTCCCACCAACGGAGCATTTCTCCGAAAGTCAGCTTGGGATCGTTTATAAAGAAACCACCATCGTCTTTTAAAACACGAACCTTGCCGACAACAAATTGGGCCCCTTCCTCAAATGCTTCTACAACTGCAGCGAAAGCATTTTTCTCGAAAAAGTCATCAGCATTCAGATAGACGATTATCTCGCCCAACGACAATTTAAACCCCTTGTTCATCGCGTCCGATTGTCCATCATCAGGCTCCGAAATCCATACCAAATGGGGGTAGTGCTTGAGCATTTCTACCGTTCCATCGGTAGATCCGCCATCGACAATCACATGCTCGAAATTTTTATACCCCTGCAGTAGCACGCTATTGATTGCATGTTCGATGAAGGAGGCTTTGTTGAATGACGGAGTGATTATGGAAATTTTAGGATGCATAAGATATATTTCAAAATTGGGTATTTCAAAATAATCGAACTCGTAACAAGGCAGAATAAATTCGGCTATGGTTTAACCGACTTTTGATTCTCATCAACTTGTTCATAATAGCTAGATAGAATCGATAATAAAGGGGTTGTTGCTTGCGGTAATATTCAATAATGAGCTTCACTCGTGGCGCATTACCTCCACTTTTATCATCTTCGTATGTTTTGGTTCCCTCTAGATATCGGTAGTTTCCAAAAGTCTTGTCAACATAGATAATATGCGCTCTTTCAAGTGCCTTGAAGATAAAATGGACGTCCATCCCGTAGTGCTCATCCACTTCATACTCCCCGATTTTTTTATGTAATGACTTGTGGTAGAAATATGCAGACGAGTTCATAGGAAAAGCTTCCATAAATCTTCCAAGCAGAAGGTTTCTGAGGGATATCATTTTCGGTCGACTGACAAACCATAGTTTACCTTCATTATCCCAGACGTTACAGTTTCCCACTAGAAGCGAAGGTTCCGGAAGACCTTTGAACAGTGCGAGCACCTCACGTAGCGTCCACTGTTCATAGTAGTCATCGACGTTCAGAAAACCGATGATCTCACCATTCGCCATGTCTATCCCCTTGTTCATGGCGTCAGATTGACCTCTATCTTTTTTCGACACCCAGCGGATATGGGGAAATTTTTCCGCGTAGCTTCGAATTACATCAACCGTGCCATCGGTCGAGCCGCCATCAACAATAACGTGCTCGACATCAGGACAGTTCTGCGCGATCACATTCTTGATGCACGACTCGATGAAGCGCATTCCGTTATACACGGGGGTGATTAAAGAAATCGTGGGGACCAAGGTCATGCTTTCAATAGATAGGAATGAAACTGTTCTATATCGGAAAAGTTATCCACTTGCTGGCTAATTTTTTCGATGGGCCAATCCCACCATTCTGATACCAGCAGCGTCTTAATCTGCTCTTCAGCAAATCGATACCTAATGATTTTCGCTGGGTTGCCGCCGACAACGGCATAGGGGGGGATATCTTTCACCACTACCGCCCCTGCCGCTACTATGGCACCTGTACTTATATGTACTCCTCCCGGAATAATGACATTGGATCCAATCCAAATATCATTAGCCAGAACAGTTTTGGGCACGGCATCATCAAATATCTTATTCTCGCGGAATGTAATGAGGCAGCCGGAATTATCGTTGCTATAAAATGCAGGGCACGTTGACACAAACACCCGTGAAGGATGTGGGGCTAGCCCTATTTGCACATTCGGACCTATCGAGCAAAATTTTCCTATATCTGCATTGCTGATTACCGAATCATTTGAGATATAACTAAAATCAGAAATATTTACTTTTTCCAGAATCGCCCCTGTGGCAATTGCCACGTGCTCACCCAGAACAACATCATTCAGGGCCGTGGTCAAAATTCGGCATGTCGAATTACTCTCTGCAAGCAACTGTAAAGTTTTCACTTTACGCTGAGAGACATTCATCATCGCGCGCATTTCACACAGCCCCCTGTAGATAGAGGAGATAATATTACTCATGATCTGCCTTCCTCTTCTGATTTAGCACCATCAGCGAACAATGCGTCATAATCAACCTTTGGGAAAACATCCAGATAGTGCTTGGGATTTGCATTTGCGTTGTAGATATTTTTTTTTATTGAATAAAGATATTTATATTTTTTGAAAATTTCAGCATGCCTGCGCATCTGAAATTCGCTATCAGCAAAACTCAGATCGCTTTGATCCGGGCGCAGGATATGCTCCTTGGCAGGGTCGTAAAAATATACCAGTACACCATTGAACCAGTCGTGATCAATGCCAACCAAATATATCTTGTCGAACCCAAGATACACAGCCACTGTTAGCGCCAACTCGGAAACCGACCATATCGGAGGCACACACATCAGATCAATGCGCGCATCATAATTCTCGTTCCACGCGTCAGTGTATTCAACCCAATGGATGATACGGTTATTGAATAACCCGTGCCTTTCGATCATCGCCCGGTCACCGATATGCATGAACATTTCCGCCTTACCAGTGGCGATCTCCATCTCGCGCAACCATCCCACAAACCTCTCTTCCGTGTGCAGCTCTCCATGACTCTTAAGAAGCGGCGGCAAAGCATGATAGCGCGGCTTGATGCGGGAAAAATCGGGATGCACAAAAGTGTTGCTCACACTGATGATGAATTCCCCCGCAAGCTTGCTGAGGTCCTGCTCTTTCACGGAAGATCCAGCACCAAGAATGAAACAGCGAGAGTCGACATGGCGGTCTTTCAATTCTTCATTTTCTTTCAAAAGCGCAATATCTTCAGGACCCGACATGGCAGGCCGCAGCTTCTGACCGCTCTTGATCCTGGCCAAAGCACCCCAGACTCCCGGTGGAGCCAGCCATTGCCTGACAAGATTTTTAAACTCGACCATAGATAAATTCAACCTTGCGCCACAGCGACACGCCAATTGTCAGGCCTCCAGCCACTTCACCACCTCGAAAACTTCGGCATATTTCACTCCGATGCGCTGCCCGGCATTCTCCGCTTCGTTCTTGAAGAAGCTGATCCATTTTTCTCCGGTACGATCCACTTCCGTGACGTGCGCGCGGATCGCCTGTTCCTTGATCACCCAACATTGGGTGATATCCACATAGAAATTTCCCCTAAACTCCATCGTGGAGTGGTACCAGTTGCTGCGATACATCAGCAACCTTGGAACATGACGGCAACTGTGCAAGGAGGCCTTGGCAACGGCCTGATGGTCGTGGTGGATATCACCCATCCAATGTGCATAGACCATATCGATCCTTTTCTCCTGCACGATCTTGAGTATCTCGATGTTCAGTGCATCCACGAACTCAACTTCCAGAGTCTGGAAACTGCCGCACAGCAATTCTTTCACACCCAGAATCGCCATCGCATTGCGCGCCTCCTCGAGCGCAGAGTCGTTGGCGCGAACCTCTTGTTTATACTGATTTGAAAAGCCCGAAACGGTTGCGACAAAAACATAGACATTGTCACCATTCCGGACATGGCGCGCCAAGGCACCCCCGCAACCTAGTTCCACATCGTCAAAATGCGCGCCGATAGCCAATATATTCAACCTGCTCTCCTCAATATTTTTCTCGAAGCCGTTATACCATGATTGAACAGCACATCCAGCGCGCTCAGGTAAGGCACGAATTCGCCAAATTGCTGCGTGTAAACCGGGTGGGTAAAGCTTTGCCAGATAACCTCGATGCCCGCCGAGGCAAAAGGCTCCGGTTGAAAATAATCCCGCGCGCCCACGCCGGAAAGGTATTGTGTCGCGGATACCTTTTTCAACAAGTCCACCAGCAATTCGTTTTTCGTTCCGGCCGGTTCCAGGCTACTCGACCATTCCCAAGGAATGCGCACATTGAGCATGTCCATCAGCATCTCGATCGAGGCCATGTTGAAATCGCGCAGCAAATGAAATGTCTGGGCGTACAGGCGCTCGATCATCGGCATCAGTTCGCAGTAGAACGGTGCGTTGCGATAGTTCTGTTCAAGCAAATGCAAGTTGTCCTGCCGCCAATCAATATCGGTAGAAAGCTCGATCTGGTTGATCGGAGTATCTCGCGGAGCCTTTTTGACGCTGATCGTCAGCCATTTTGCGCCCTGCTCCGTCTTGATCTTGTCGCGGTGTGTCCACGCACGGCTGCTGCCATTTACATACTGCACATGATCCAATGCGATATAAAAATCTGCTTGCAGGAAGCGATGAAAAAACCCCAAATAAGGTACAAAGTCGGGCTGGTGGATCACGACGATCTTTCTGTTCATTTGACCAGCTCCATCAATGCAGCTATCACCCGCTGTGTGCCTTGCAGGCCGATGTTGCGCATACCTGCCTGACTCATCTGCTCCAGCGGCAATTCCACATTGAACAAAGACGACTTCAGTGATTCATGATGCCCGGCAAAGAGCGAGCCGCCCAGTCTCTGCAATTCCTTCCCGACTGGTATCTCGAATAGTTCATTGGCGATTACCACACAGGGTAGACCAGAAGCATTGGCCTCAAACGGGGTGATGCCTCCGCCGGTAATCGCCAGATCGTGACGATGGAATTCCTCGATCAGGGATGGTACGTTTCGCTTCAATGTAAAACCCCTGGTCAGCACTTCATCAAGCTTGCCCATGTGCATAAACGCCGGCCCCACTACGATGGTTGCCTTCAATCTCATTTCATTCAGCAACCTAACCGCCTTCACGGTCACACCATAAGTATCGCTGCCGCCCAGCGTCACCAGTATGCTGCCGAGCTGCTTGCGCAGACGCGTGTAGCCGCTTATCTGTGGATTCAATATCAGATAGTCAGCACCGCGCAGCAATTTTTTTCCACCAAGCCGCTCCTGCGCATCGAAGGCCAGCGCGGCAATGTGCAAGTCCGCCAACGCCGCACCTGTTCCCCGGTCATCGAACGTCACCAGAGGAATGCCGGCCACTTTGATTTTTTTTGCATGACGTACGTCGGTATCAAGGCGGTCATTCAGCCACAGTGTTATGCCGTCCTGTCGTATCAGCGATGCCTCCCATTTGCCGGTGAAATCTTCCAGATTCACTAACCGATGCGGCACATCTCGCTCAGCGAGGATTTGCCGTGAAGGCGCGTGATCGTTCAGATAAATCGTATACGCCAATCCGGCATTCGCCAGCCCGTCCGCCAAATTCAGCGCTCGATAAAAATGCCCCATGCCGCGTGCATGGGAGCTTTCTATGCAGAGCGCGAACATAGCTGAATCGCCTCTTCCGTACCTACCCATCGGTCCGGTGCGTGTCCGGTAATGGCACAGGCACGCTGATAATCATCTTCGGTATCCACCGTCAGGCGCAAATCCGGGCGCCGTTTGGTTGCAGGTATATCCAGAACGCCAATCCTGAAAACATCCGGCCGCTCCTGGATATATTCGTTGACGTGCTCGCGGTGATTGGGTGCATGACCTTCCCGCGCGCTTCTTTCCAATGCGGCGAAAGTGAAAATCTCCGCGCCCACACCCAACGGCATCATACCGAACGAGTGGGTGTAATCGTTGTTCTGGTTCAGGTGCAGCGCTATCAAACGCTGCAATTCCTCCATGTCGGTGAACGGATTGTCCGCCGTCAGTCGCACGACATGGTCAAAACCGTTCTCGCGCGCACATTGGCAATATCTGTCCAGTACATCGGTTTCACTGCCACGATATACCGACACACCTTTCAACTTACAATTCCCAGCAATGGAGTTGTCCTGTGGCAGATCGCTGGTTGCGACCACAACCTTAACCGGATAAGCCAACAGCGACAATCTGCCCAACACATGATCCAGCAGCGCCTTGCCTGCAATGGGCTTCAACACTTTGCCGGGCAAACGGGTCGACCCCATTCTTGCCTGTATGATGATGCCAACACTCACGCCAGATCGTTCCAGGTAAGCACGGCATCTTCTTCCATATCAGCGGCCACCGTTCGCCCGATTATCTGTTCGAAGTGCTTGGGGCCGATACCGTAACCGGGGCGCTTGACGGCAATATCCTGCTCAGTCAGGCGTTCTCCCGCTTTCACGCTGCGGCTCAACACCACACTCTTGCGATTGTTACGTCGCGATGTCTTCTCGCTTACGGCTGGGCGCTTGATCCCGCTACCGCGCATGATCTCGAAGTTGCGCACTGCTTCCACCAGCCATTTCATTTCCGCTGGATCAGCAGACAACCTGTGGTCGGGTCCGTCCGCATTTTTATCCCAGGTGAAATGCTTTTCGATCACCCGCGCGCCCATGGCTACCGCGCACAAACATGCGATTGGCGACAGGGTGTGGTCGGAGTATCCGATGTCCAGTTGGGGAAAAGCCTGCATCAATGTCTGCATGGCTGTCAGGTTCACATTTTCGGCATGAGTCGGATAGCTGGTAATGGCGTGCAACAGAATCAGCTTTTCATTACCTTCCGCCAGGATCGCGGCCACTGATTCACGCACTTCTTCCAGCGTGCACATACCGGTTGAAAGCAATACCGGCTTGCCGGTGCGCGCGACATAGCGCAGGAACGGCAGATTGACCGCATCATCCGAACCGATCTTGTGCGCGCCGACGCCGCACTTTTCCAGCAACTCTACATCGGTCTCGTGCGATGGCGTTGAAAACCAGTCCAGTCCTTTGGATTCAGCGTACTTGAATACCTCTTGATGCAGCGCCTCGTTCACTTCATATTTTTTGAACAATTCATGTTGTGATGCCACGCCGGTATTTTCCATGTCGAAGATAGCTTTCGTGCTGGCTACCGTATCAGCGCGGTAAGTCTGCAATTTGATCGCATCCACGCCACAACCGTGCGCCGCATCGATCAGGCTCCTGGCCTGCTCGAAAGTGGTGAAGTTGCCGCCGATCTCGGCGATGATGTAGCAACGGTTTGTTCGATAATTTTTGAACATGATTATTTCCTTAATTCAAAACAATGAAAGGCCGGCTCTTCATCACCTGAAATTTCTTTATCGATTTTAATTAATGGCTCGATAAAAGCCGACATTGTCTGAATCCATTTCTCTTTTATCGAAACGAGTTTTTCAGGGGATAACTCATTTGCCATCTCCAGTAAAACTGGGAAAAGAGGACGCAATCCAATATCCCAAGTCTGAATGGTAAGTTTGCTAAGATGAGTATGGTGGCGTTTGATTTCCAAGCCTGCCTGCTTGAACATGGCCTTCCATTCGGCTAGTGATTTGGCTTGGCGGATATTATCGGCAAACCTTCCACGATCAAGCATTTCCAAAAACTTCCAGTGGGAATCACCGCCTTTTACATACAGCTGGTTATAAAAACTGAACTGTGGGAGCGTTCTATTCGGCAGCATCAGACATGCAACAGCACCAGGCTTCATAATTCTGTATATCTCCGAGATTACAAACTCCGGTGAATCCAGCCAATATACGATATTAGAGAAAATGCTATTAAATGAAGCATCCGGGAAGGGTAGGGACTGATTTGCATCACCTTGTTTAAGCGATCGATATAACCCAATCTGTCCAGCCTTTTTAAGAAGATTTATTTTGTGGTCAAATCCCACATCAATCTGGTATTTGGGCGGCTTAGTAACTGCTGTGCTCAGGCTTTCGTCAAAAGAATCGAAGATATCGACATTCTGGAAGAACTGATCTAACTGCGTTACTGAGCGGAACGCATCGAAACTCATGTCGAACTCGCCACCTGCTCGAATGAATGAATACCCTCCATCGCCGCAGCCCAAGTCCAAGGAAGGCGAGCGCATTTCAAAGGCACTCATAGTCCTGATATCAATCTCACGCCAAAGTGCCGTCTCCGGGCGAAGCCAGAAAATATTGAGCAGCTGCTTCAGTGTGTTGCTAGAACTCATAAGTCATTTCCCTATCAACTGAATGCGATGCACATAGTTACGCACAATAAATGTCCGCTCACCCACTTGTGCGGTTTCATCCTCGGTTTTCCTCGGCAGATAGCATTTACGGCAGACCGCGCTTTGCATGAAGCCGCGTGGCTGCAAGTGCATGTTTCGCACTGCCTGCATCTTCTCGCCATGCCATACCTGATGTACGGTTTCCTGTTTGATGTCACCAACCACTTCGCGATTTTCTTCATCGTTCGAGCACTTCATTACCAGCCCGTCGGCGCCTATTACCAGCCGCTGGTATTGTTGCGGACAGGTGAATTCCTCGAGGTATTCGATGTGGGTATCGTTGGACAGGTAGTCGATCAGCGGATTGAACGCCACCAGATCAGCGCATATCTTGAATGTGTTGTAATACAAATCAGTGCCACTCTCAACAATCCCGGGCCAGATACCTTGCACCTTGATGACTGGTCGCTTCAGCCCATGTTCTTCCTTGTACTTTTTAATCGCTTTTAGTTTAGCTAGCAGATCGTTGAATTTCAGCGGCTTGCGTACGCGCTCGTATGTCTCGCCAACACCATCTGCCGAAACTGTGATCCAGTCTATTCCCGCTTCAACCATCTTCTTGAAATACGGCAGCGTCAGTTTGCCGCCGTGCGTTAGCATAGAGACTTCATTGATACCTCTGTCCTTTGCGTACTTGATCGCCTCGATGAATTTGGTGTGCAAGGTCGCTTCACCACGCAAACTCAGGCGCAAGGCCGTGACCTTTCCGCCGATCTCGTCGATGATTTTCTTGTACAGTTCCCAGTCCATCCGGGTGACATTGACCTGCTTCTTGAACTCGTCGGTGATGGTGTAGCACATCGGGCAGGTGAGATTGCACACCGACGACAGCTCGATATCAACCAGCAACGGGAAGTCCGATAATTGTTGATTCTTCGCATATTCCGACCAGTTGTTCCGGTACTCGGTGTATTCCTGTTCCCAACCAGCACCGCGATTCTTTTCGAACACAGCCTCTCTTTCTGCTGTGTCCATCGAATAATTGCCCTTGTTGATGGGTACATTACGTTTGTTCATACGTGCCTCTTCTCTCGTTCCGAACGAATAATATTTTCTATTCCTGAATGAAAGCTAAACTCGGGTTGCCAACCAAGCTCGTTCCCTGCCTTCGAAATGTCTGCAACCACATCCATCAGCTCGTTGGCACGGGTGACGTTGTCACAAACTACTCTTTTATGCGTGTCCGCGATTCTTTGAATGACATCAATAACCTCTTGCACGCTCAACGAAATCCCTGAGCCAATGTTGTAAACGCGATATCCACCCTGCTTGGCTAAAGTTGCCAGCAACGCAGTCACCAGGTCTTCCAGATAGACGTAATCCCGCTTGGGCACCAAATCCTTCACAACAATATTTTCTGCATCATCCAGCGCCTGACTGATAATCGCGGGAATCAAAAAATTTTCCGCCTGACCGATGCCGTAAACATTGAACGGACGTATCGTGGCCACCGGCAACTCGTATGCGCTAGCATAAAATTCGCAGGCCTCCTCGGCCATCCGTTTTGTCAGCGCATAGGGATTGCTCGGTCGAATCGCGCTGTTCTCACCGATAGGCAAACTATCCGGATGCCCATACACATATGCGCTGACGTAAGTCATGGGGATTTTGCGCTTCCTGCAAAACTCCAGGATATTGACCGTTCCCAGCACATTGACCTGACAAAATGCTTGCGGGTCGTCCCAGCTATCCGGAACAAAGGTCTTGCCCGCCAGATGGAACACATGCGCGATATTTTCATGTTCGAACTTTGCCAAAGTTTTCCGACTTGCAATGTCGCCATCCGTAGAATCCACTGGCACCACATCCATTCCTTCTGCTTTAAGTCTGGCTGTTAGCGCACGTCCGATAAATCCACTCGCGCCAGTAACCAGTATCTTACTCACCCAGAAACCTCTGCTTCATATGATCGAATTCCTCGATAGCCTGAATGTAGTCATCTGGGCGGCCGATATCCAGCCAGTAGCCGGCAAATTTGCGCACGCTTGCAGGCTTCCCCGCCGCAAGCAGGTCCAGCATCAGGTTGTCGAAACCGTAACTCTTGCCTTCCGGGATAAAGTCCATGATGCGGCTGCTTGCCATATACACGCCCATGCTCACCAGGTATTCGGTACTGGGCTTTTCCCTGAAGCCCGTCAACTGGTTGCTCGCATCTACTTCCAGGACACCGTAATCAACCTTCTGTTCGCGCATGTAGGATGAGATGGTAAAGATATTGTTGTTGCTAACGTGTTCCTCAAAGAGCTCAGAGTAATTGAGGTCGCTCAGGATGTCGCCGTTCATGACCATGAAATTTTCCGGGAGATCGCGGATAAGCCTCAGCGGTCCCATAGTGCTAAGCGGCTTGTCTTCCAGCGAATAGTCAATCTTGACGCCCCATTTCGCGCCGTCCTGGAAAAACGCCCGGATGATCTCTGCCTGATGGTTCACCGCCATGGTGATATGGTCAAAGCCATGTTGCACGAGCTGGCGAACGATCACCTCCAGGATGGGGAATTCGCCGATGGGCATCAGCGGTTTCGGCAGCACCACGGTGTAGGGACGCAAACGCGTACCTTTGCCGCCTGCCAGAATGATGGCGCGTTTAGACATTGTAGATATCCGCTTTGTATCGCTTCAGGTTGGCCGGATCAGAAAACCATTCGACGGTTTTTTCCAGGCCCTGGCGCAATGTTGTTTGGGGTTTGAAACCGGTGAGCCTTGCAATCTTGGTGTTATCGCACCAGAGCCGTTCCACTTCGCTCTTTTCCGGACGGAGGCGGATCTCATCGGTCTCGATCTCGATGTCCGCACCCATGATCTCGGCGATCATCTTCACGGTATCGCCGATGGTGATCTCATAGTTGCTGCCGCAGTTGATCACTTCACCCAAAGTTTGCGCCGATTCCGCCACGGCGATAAATCCCTGGACGGTATCCAGTACGTAGTTGAAATCGCGCGTGGGACTCAGTGCGCCGAGCTTTATTTTTCTTTTGCCAGCCGCGATCTGGGTGATGACGGTGGGTATCACCGCCCGCGCGGATTGTCTCGGTCCGTAGGTGTTGAATGGCCGGATGGTGGCTACCGGCGTGTTGAAGGCGCAGTGAAACGACATGGCGATCTGGTCGGCGCCGATCTTGGTTGCTGAATAAGGAGACTGACCTTGAAGCGGATGTTCTTCGGTGATCGGCACGAAACGGGCCGTGCCATAAACTTCACTGGTAGAAGTGTGGACGACTTTATCCACGTTCAATTCGCGCGCTGCCTGGACAATATTCAGGGTTCCCTTGACGTTGGTGTCTACATAGGTGTCTGGAGAATGATAGGAATATGGAATCGCGATCAGCGCAGCAAGGTGCATGACCACGTCGCATCCTTCCATTGCCTTCCTGACGCCGTGGGGATCGCGGATGTCGCCGGCGAACACCTCGAATTTGCCGGCCACGTCGGCTGGGCAATTGTCCAGCCAACCCCACGAGTTGAATGAGTTGTAAAGAACAAAGGCGCGCACATCATAGCCTTGGCGAACCAGCGCCTCGGTCAGGTGGGAGCCGATGAAGCCATCCGCTCCGGTCACAAGAATTTTTTTGTTCGCCAATTTCATTGTATTGAACTCCCGATATTCAGTTTTCGAGTTTGGACCAAGGCATTAAAGTGCTGAAAAAACCGGCCCGCTGATTCCCCCGTTTCGAAGTGAAGTCATCCAGACTGAAACCGCACACAATACCGGGTACATCCACATGAAAATTGTCGGCCGACTGGCTGGCCATGGAGAAATGGACCCTGTAATCCCCGTGCCCCAAGGTTCTTGGCGGCAGAGTGACATTAAAGGTACTCGTCCCGACAGGCAAGTCATCCAGCGGATTGATCGTTACCGCATCGAAACTGTCCGATACCAGAACTTGTGTGCCGTCCGGTTTAAAAATGCCGATGTACCCATACAGTCCAGGCAGTTTCTTGCGTATCTGTATTTCGAATTTGATGTTGATTGGGTTGTCGCAATCGAATTTCTGGGCAACATTTCCCTCTTGATTCAACAGGGTCATTTTCTTCAATTGCGCAACTTTTTTTGGGTCGTGCTCAAAGGAAATTTCACCACTTAATTCTGCTACTCCATTGAGCATGTATTTATTAACGACATCGCCTGTTTGGCCTATGTCTTTTATTCCGCCTTTGTCCAACCACACGCAGGTTGAGCACAGCTGCGATATGACACCCATGTTGTGGCTCACGAGCAATATCGTTCTCCCTTCCTTGTCCGCCTCTTCCATTTTCCCTAGGCATTTTTTTTGGAACTGTGCGTCTCCCACCGCCAACACCTCATCCACGATGAGTATCTCAGGTTCCAAATGCGCGGCCACCGCAAATGCCAGCCTCACATACATACCACTGGAATAGCGCTTAACCGGGGTATCGAGGAATTTTTCCACTTCGGCAAAGGCGACAATCTCATCAAACTTTCTTTTTATATCTATCTTGCTCATACCGAGGATTGCGCCATTCAGGAAAATATTTTCCCGCCCGGTGAGTTCGGGATGAAATCCCGTGCCGACTTCCAGTAAACTGGCCACGCGGCCCTTGATAGAAACCTTTCCAGAAGTTGGCTCTGTAATGCGGCTCAATACTTTCAACAAGGTAGACTTGCCCGCACCATTGCGCCCGATGATGCCGACCCTGTCGCCCTGCTTAATATTGAAACTTACATCCTTGAGCGCCAAGAACTCTTCATGGGTGGGGTCGTTTACCGGTGCTGCAAATGGATGGATCAGTTTATGGGTAAGACGCTTTGCGCCATCCGTCAGGACATCGCGCAATGCGGTATAGCGTTCCTGCTTCTGGTGCCCGATGATGTACTTTTTCGAGAGGTTCTCGACGCTGATTACCGTTGACATCAGATCACGTCCGCAAAGGTTTTTTCCGTTTTACGGAAGAAGAATATTCCCGTGACCATTATCACGAAGACCAGTAAAAGAGAGAGCAAAAATCCGGGCCAATACAACTGGGTATTGCCGCCCAGTATTGCCCAACGAAACCCATCGATCACGCCCACCATCGGGTTGATGGAATAGAGCAGTCGCCATTTCTCCGGCACGATAGAGCTACTGAACCCAACCGGTGAAATGTACAGCCCGAACTGCACCACGAAAGGCACGATGATGCGGAAATCGCGGTATTTGACGTTGAGTGCGGCAAACCATAAACCCGTACCCATCGCGGCGGCAAAGGCCACGAAAATGAATAGTGGCAGGGTCAGCATGCGCAAGTTGGGCGCAAACCCATACCAGATCATCAGCCCCACCAGGATGATCACTGAAATAAGAAAGTCCACGAAGGCGACGATCACCGCACTGGCGGGAATAACCAGACGCGGAAAGTACACTTTCGAGATCATCGCTGCATTGGTGACCAAACTTTCTCCTGCACCGCTAAATGCACTGGAAAAAAATTGCCAGGGGAGCAGGGCAGCAAAAACCAGGATCGGATAGGGCACGCCTCCGGAAGGCAACTTCGCCAGCTTGCTGAACACCAGCGTGAATACCAGCATGGTCAACAATGGTCGGCCCAAGGCCCACACGATACCGATGACAGTTTGCTTGTAGCGCACTAGGATGTCGCGCCAAGCCAGGAAGAAAAACAACTCGCGGTAACGCCACAGGTCACGCCAGTAATGGCGTTCCATTCTGCCTGCTTCGATAACGAGTGTAGCCTGATTTGTTGACATGAAAATTATCTCGCCACTTTACTAAGCGAGTCCCCGCTGTTTTGCCGAGACTGTACTTGCTGCGCCTCTTCTTGCAGGCCCGAAATCTCTTTGGTTAATGCTTCATGCTCCGCCAGCTTGATTTTGAGAAACTCCATCGTGATCTTGGCTTTTTCCTCTATGCCTCGCGGCGTAAGAAGGTATGCGTAACCCTTTTTGTTTTTGCTATTGCGGAAATTGTTGGCTTTCACCAAGCCTTTCTCAATCAGGGCCTGAATGCAATAGTTCACCCGCCCCAAGCTGATGCCCAGATCCCCGGCCAGTTCACGCTGGCTGATCTCTGGATTGGCTTCCAGTCGTTTCAGGATTTTGTAGCGGTATTCGTCGCTTAACATGGCTGTGCGGTTGACCTTTTACCGTTCAGTTGGTGAACGTGTTCAGCGATTGAACGATAAAAATGCTGCTGAGTCAAGTTAAGGGCAGAGGAAAGACACAAGGTGCAAGAGGCAAGAGGCAAGAGGCAAGAGGCAAGGGGAAAGAACGGGTAAGGGGCACCAACTAAAATTCAACCTAATCCTCATGAAGCCTTTCTTTGGATCATTGAAGTGCTTGAGTTAACCAAAATCAATATATTCTGTTAGAACAGCCTGTACGGATTTAATGTCTTTGGCTGATAAATGTCCGATAGTCTTCAAAACCAGGTTTTGGTCCAGAGTGAATAATTTCAAACGTAACTGACACGGCAGTTTCAGCCCGGCTTTCTGCCAATTGG
>Ga0307375_10001170_pt1 | contig 29339 bp, 35 predicted proteins | sample TR1MG_FD_202531 | JGI IMG/M metagenome (GOLD analysis project Ga0307375, IMG submission 202531) | Soil microbial communities from Risofladan, Vaasa, Finland - TR-1 | ecosystem: Environmental > Terrestrial > Soil > Coastal area > Acid sulfate soil | place: Finland: Risofladan, Vaasa | collected...
GTCGGCACGTCAGCGGAGGCGATAGCCCGATATGTTGGCGCACCAGCGGCACCGTTGGGCGATGCCAGGAAGAGGTTAGCCGTCTGTGAGGCGCGTACCGCAGTCAATGTGCCTGAGGTTGTGACGGGCGAGCTGGAAATGGTGAAATCGGCAGGGAGCGATAGGCCGACACTGGTAACGGTGCCCGATCCCGTACCCGCCTGCGCAACCAGATTCCAATAGGTCGCATTCGGCGGGGCATTGTTCGTGTTGCCGAGGATGCAGATATAGGACGATCCGGCATCGCTCACGGTATCATTGATGATGTAGGCGGTCGCGCTACTCCATGCGCCCTTCCATTGATCCCAGCCGGGGCCGGTTGGTCCTGTTGCGCCCGTGGGTCCAGTTGCCCCTGTTGGCCCGGTTGATCCAGTCGCGCCAGTCGGCCCGGTCGCTCCCGTAGCCCCTGTCTGCAAAACGAGATTGAGCGTCTGAGCCGGGGCCGTGCCGGTAATCGTCGCGGCCGCTGGGCCAGCCGTTACCGTGCCGATAGATAGCGAGTTAGCCGGCCCCGTCGCGCCCGTTGGGCCTGTTGCTCCGGTAGGCCCGGTAGCACCCGTTGCGCCGGTCAAGCCGGTCAATCCCGTCAGGCCGATATTCCAGCTTGCGAACGTGCCCGATCCCGTTACCGAGGTCACATTGACCGTCAGCGATGTCCCGGAATAAGCGGTAATCTGCCCGACCATCATGTTAGACGGACTGGCCGAACTGGCGATGTCAAGCTCTTGGCCGACTACCCATGCGATGTTGGCTTGCGTGACGAACGTCTGACTGCCCGTCCCGATAGCGATGCTCGTCAGGCTCGTGCCGGTGATCGTCGGAGGCGGTCCCTGAAGGCGGGAATTGAAGTTACGCAAGTCCGTGATGTTGGCATTTGTGATGCTGGTCACACTCGCCTGGACATGGACCTGGGCGAGTATCAGCGTGCCCTGAGGAATGGTCGGAAGGGTCGGCGTGCTGGCGTTGAGTACCGCGGTCCCTGCGGCGATACCGAGTGCTGGCCCAGCGACCCCGACATAGGCATAGACGGCATCGTAGCGATGGTATCCGGTGCCCGGAGCAGTCGTGACCGTTAGATTCGCGTCAGTGATGATCGAGACGTTTTCGTCGGCCATCAGGAACAGGCCGGCATACACAGCAGCAGCGTTTCCATACTGCTCGATGCGGGCCGGATTCGGATCGACGCGGGACGGGTTCAGGTGCCCCGAGTCCCCCGAGGCAGCCCCCTGGATCGAGAGCGTCATGCCAGTCCCAGCGCCCTGCTGGATCATGCACCCATAGATGCAATTCTGGCCGGCCAAGAGGTATATCTTTCCGTTGTCGCTTGCCCCTTGGATGGCAGCGGCCAGATTCGCTATCTGGTTTCCCTGCGCGACAATCTGATCTACGATAGTTGCCATTGCGTTTCCTTAGGCGGTCGGGGCGTCCGGTGCGGGGGTTTCAGCGGGCTTCGGCTCCATCTCCTTCAGCGCCTTATCGACTTCGAGCAAGATGCCGTTGGCTAGGGCTGTGGTGATCCGGTTGCCCATGTTTTCATTCAACTGCTGGATCAAGGATTGAAGGGCCGGATTCATTGCGACTCCTGGAATGAAAAAACCGCCTCGCGGGCGGCTTAGGATGGAATTTAGAAATTAAAACTTAAGTCGGTGCGCCGTTTGCTGTGATATATGATTGAACGAGATCAGATGCAAACGCATCGGCGCCCGCTTGGTTGTAATGCGGAATATATTGAGAATAGGCGGCGTTCTTATATGCGCCCAGATTCTTGAGAATCTTGCAAACCGCCCCATGCAAGATTTGCAGATTCGAGCACTTTGCAGCGGCCTGATCATAAAAAGTGGCATCCGACTCTAAAGTCGGGAAGGTGACATAGTTACCGTTCATCACGATTTGTGGAAAAGCGATAATTTCAGCTCTTAATCCAATAGCCGCGCAATCATTCCCAATCTGCACTAGATTATTGATCGTGGTGGCAGGGGGAACTCCATTGATCATGTCATGTCCTCCGGTCGAGGTGAGGACCATTGAAAATTGAGACCCGTCGCCCCCGGAAATAACGAACCTGTGAATCACGTTCATCACATCAGCACTTGTGAAAGTGGCGATCTGAGTTGCGAAATTATGGACAGGGAAACCTAATGCAATGAGTGAATTTCCAACGTTAGGTTGGCCTGGTGCTGGGCCAGCAGCCCAAGAATCTCCGAGTAAGGCGATTGGTTGCATTGTTCTTCCCTATGCTTATGCGTTATAGATTGCGATCTTGTACTGTGATGCCCCGCTAGCCAAGATCAAATAAGCTGCAGGCGTTGCCGGTAGCGCTGAAGCCGATCCAGCAGTGGCAGAAGTTGCCGTCGACGTTCCGAGCATAACGGTGCCTGTCGGCGACGTTGAAGGGGTAGCCGTCGTGAGGGAGAGCGTCCTTACGCTCACCACTCCGTAGAAGTTGGAGTATCCATTCACCAACATCGCCGGATTTGTGGCGCTGCCTGATGACGACGTGGCCTCAAATGCGAAGAGGCTAGCATTCCGCGACTCTGCGTAGACGCCCACACCGGAAGATCCCGTGCATATCCCAGCAACACCACTCGCTACGGGGTTGATGCCATAGATCGCCGCACCGCCCACATAGTTACCTGTGGCATACACATAGCCACCAGTGTTGACATTTCCGGCGAAGTTTCCAGACGCCCCGGATATGTCCCCAGCGAACGTCGCCGCCCCGGTAGTCCCGTTCAGCACAAACTCAATCGCCCCAGCATTGACCGCAACGATCCCGTACTCGTTGAAGATAACGCCCGTGCCAGTCGCGCTCGATCCGTTCCAGGTAGCCGTTCCAATTTGAAACGCGCCAGACGTGGTGAAGGTGATGTTACCGCCAAGGACATCGGCAGCGTTCTTGTTCAGCTTGTTGGACAGCCCGGAGTAGGCAGCCGATCCGTAGCTCGCATTAGAGACTACCGTACTGGTCGAAGTCCCAGCCAGCAGAGAATTACCGCCCAGCGAGAGATTCGTGCCGTCCCATGTCAGTTGCGCGCCAGCGGTAGCCCCGAATGTAAAGTTGCCGTTTGCCTCGATGGAAACCGCAGACTGGCACTGAATGAACGGCGTCGCTCCGGTAGCGTCGAGATTCAACCAGGATAGGCCGTCGAAGCTCTGCACCTTGCCGGTCTTGATTACGCCACCGATTATCTGAGTGATCGACGGGTCAATTCCTCCGGCAATCTGCCCGCTGATCGTTCGATGCCAGTCTGCAAAGGTCACTTCGCCGACGATGGCTATTTTGTCCGAGCTGATCAGGGCCGCGTCTTGCGTCAGGAGGATCTGCGAGATTACGGTGTCGGCAGAGACCTGTAGGCGGACAGCGCCTTCGAGGTTAGAGAGGCGAGAGGCAAACCCGGCAATCACTGCCTGAGCGTTCGATATATCGTAAGGGGATGGCGTATAAGGGCTCGGTGCTTGAAACCCGTTCTGCGTAGCCCCTGGCGAAAACTGCTGATTCATCATCAGGGCGCCGATAGCAACGCTCATGAGTACGCCCCCCCGAATGCCAGCGGCACAATGTCAGACCGAATGATCTTGCCGAGAACGATTTTATAGGTCGCGCAATTCAGTGAGACCGACCATCCTGCAGGGATGTTGATATTGACCTCAGCCTGTCCCGTCCATGTTCCGTCCGCGGCTTTTGAAAATGCCAGGGAAGGAATGGGTACGATCACGGTGCCTGCGCCTGGTGCAGGGTAGTAATGCATAGGAAGCCCTGCGGCGCTCATTGGTACGGTCCCCTCAAGGCCTCGGACGCATCCTGTGATATGGAAGTGCCCGTAAATATCTTGAGTGACGCCGGCCCAGCTCAAGACCTCGTAATTTGAACCAGAAACCAGACAGCCGAGACGATAGCTTTCGCCCGGGACTCCGTAGGTATCCGAGCCGTCAATTCCTCTATCGTCATACCACGGGATTTCTACCCAATTGAGCGTTTCCCCAGCCGTAGGCGTTAGATCAAAGGGGGGATTGAACAGGAATGAAGTCGCTGTAACTCCTGTCGCTTTCCGCCATTGCGAAGTCCCGAACTGCGCCCAATACATACTTACTGTGGGAAGGCTCGTATCATTCGGCTGATACTGCGACGTGTTGATGATCTCACCCGCAGTAGAACCTGCCAGGATAGGAATGGTTCCTGAAGCCTCAATCGTCACCGAATCAATCGTTAGATCAGCTCCGCTATCGGTCAGGATCGACACCTGATTAGGCATGTTCGTCAGCGAGTACATCACCGCGAGACCATCCGGTAATGATTCCATCGGTTGGGCGAATCCAGTCGTTACTCTAATCTTGGTAACGATCCCCGTACTATCTATGGCCGCGAACAACACAGGATTCATTGGGTCGATCAAATATTGCCCAATGGGAGGCCATGTCAGTCCGTCGCTTATCGCGCTATGAGTCGATGTCTCTGATGCATTACTGACCGTGAAAACTGCGAAATACTGTTCGCCGGCCGGAGAGGGCGGCGGATTTAGAACCTCAATATCGATAAATGAATTGGGCGTGTAAGGTGTCCCGCTGAGACTTCCGACACTCCCGTAATGAATCCATCCGTTTGGATCAATCTCCGTTAATTGCTGGGCGACTTGGTAATACAAGTCAATCTTAGTGATCGGAATCGAGCTATTCGGGATCGGGCACCGAACGCGAAACTTCGGAATTACCGCACCAGGAGACAAGGCCACAAACGATGCTTTATCCAATCCAGGAAACGTAACAACAGCCGATCCTGTCGCAGAGGGAATTGCTGAAGGCGTGCCCGTACTGGTGCTAGTCGTCGCCGTGGCGACAGTTGAGGCGACCCCCAAAGACAATAGGAATTGATGCCATGCCTCTGTCGGCATCCCTGTTTTTTGATCAAGAAACGGAGTTACCGGATATTTAGCTGGGAAGGCCATCAGTTTGCCGCCGCGGTCGCTTTGAGGTTTGCGGAAATAATCGAGCAATTCACAGGATCGGAAACGGTGACTTCAAAGATGCGATCCCGAGCCGATCCAAGCCGGCGCCAGATAGCGCGATTCTTAAACTGCCCCTGAGCGCCTAGCGTTACCCAATGCTCGCTAGACCACGTAGAGCCGCCATCATCTGACCAGCGCAGCATCGCTTGAGGGTTAGAGCCTTGGCCCGTGCTTAACCCTACTCCCGGTTCAAATTGAATCTGTAGCTCACTAAAGTATTGACGCTGAAAGTCTGTCGTTAAGTGGGGGGCTCTGCGGACTCGACGTACGGGAGTGCCAGCATCCGTCTCCGCCGTCTGGGATAGAGAGTAAATCTTGCCGTTCTCATAATCCCCGATGATGATCTGGCTATTCATCACCGCACAGCAATTTCCACGATGGCGCGTGAATCCCTTCGCGGCGTCCCAATAAAGCCACTTGTGCCATAAGCCAGTGGCGGCATCGAAGACCCATGTCAGATTGATTGAGGGGACGGTCAGAACGTAGAATTCATGACCCTCTAATTGGTAGGTGAATGCGGACGCATCGCTAATAGAAACGCCGACCATGCTATTTTCAATGGCATGCGTTGAAATACGCTCCATGCTATAGCCGTTCATCACACAGACGATCGCTTGTCCTCTCGTATCTTTCGATAGGAGCGCGAACGAATTGCCTAACCTGGAAATAGAGCGAACGGCCGCGCAACCGTGCTGCATGCTCGATCCTGGGATAATCTCAAATGGAAAGGGGAAGGCTCCTACATCTACCCACACTTCGGAGGTGAATTCACCCAATAGATAAACCTGCCGATGATTGACAATCAATCCGACAAGGTTATCTGACGACCCAAACTTCGACGCGAAACTGAGTGCCTGGGTGGTTGTTGATAACGCATCAGTCGCGGCCCACTGTTGACTATTGGGTCGCGCATAGGCGAGGAAATTATCCACCACGTCGACACATGATCCCCCGACGAATGCACCATCGGAATAAGGGATCATCGTTAGAGTATTCGTTGCCAGATCCACCGAATAACGGGAATTGACATCAACGATCATCGCAGATAGTACGTTGTCTGAAATCCCGCAATAGCCGGAGTTTGAAAGCAGTTCTCCGATATAGGTCGCGTTGAACCCTGAATTGATCAGATAGACGCTTGAACCGCAGACCGTAAGAATCGCTGTCGATCCCGGAAGCGTATGCATGGCACGGATGGGGCCGACATTCGGCAGTTGAATCTCTGTCACTAATCCCGGAGTGGGATACAGTGCAATCATTCCCCGTTGCTGTGGCATGCCCATCTGTGGCATGCCGGGGTTTTTCATGGGGTCAACTTCTGGATAGTAGTTGATGCACTCTTGGTCGGACTGATAAATACTGGGTGCGGTATAAGCGGCCCCGACGAATTTGAAGTCAGCCATTTCAGTAGAAACCGCCGCTCAAGATAAAGCCCGCATCAAGCGCTTTTCCGGAGAACAGAACACCATCGAACCGGGAACTTTGCTGCGGCCTCTTGTTGGCAGATTTGATCACTCCCTTGAAACGCGTGGCATTCTGATGAATCATCTGCGCCATCATCTGGTCATTCTTTCCCCATGCGGGCATCAGTAATTCAGCCAGTCCCCAGCGGATCGCCATGTTGTAGCCTTGGGGCAACGTGATCGTATCGTTGAGTGTGTTGAACTGATTCAGGATCGTGTCACATTGAAGGTGCATTTCTCCCATAGAAGGGTTCGGCCAATAGTTCAGAATTCCAACCGGCTCACTCGGCTGGTAATAGACGGCTCTTGGCCACGGGCCAGGAAGCGTCTTGATCCCGATCAGCTCATAGTTTTCCAGATTGATAACAGCGACCGGATAATCTAGCGTTCCCGTGATTGAATTCACCACACGAACGAAGGCGGAATTGATGCGCAGCGGACGTTGTGCTGAAGACGTGACGGACCCAGACGCGAGCGATAGAGACGTATTGAGATTGTAGGTTCCAAGTGCCGCGGCTCCATTCCCCCCGCGGCCGGTCCCATAACTAGTAATCGAGACAAGCCCGGAGATTCCAGCAGCGGAGAACGTTTGCCCAACCGCTAAAGCACCTGAAGCAATTGCCGTCACCGTCAATACTGAACCGGAAATAGACCCGGTGAAAGAGCAGCCAAGATCACCGCCTGGGCCAATCGAATAGATATACTTCCCCGCGATTAATTCGTGGATGACATCTTGAACGGCATACACCATTAGCGATTCATTGCTCCACGAATCGAGCATATCGTTCAGAGTGTTTAGACAGTCATTGGCATCAGAAGCCGCGATCGTTTCGCCAGCGGCCGCGCCTCCGACGTCTTGGAGCGCTTTCGTAATCAGTTTCAGTGGAGTAGTGATCGCCATCTCAATACTCCAGAATCACGATGCCGGGGCCACCATTTCCACCCGCACCTCCGACCACAACCGTAGCCGTTAGCGCAATAGATGACGGAGGGAACCATTTGATAACGGTTGCGCCGCTACTCCCTTGTGTCTGGTAATTTGCCCCTGAAGTCATGGGACCGCCGTAGCCGTATCCAGTGGGAGTAATACACGGCCCTATCAATCCTCCACTCGATCCGGTAGAGCTTCCGAGCGAGCCATTGATGTTGAGATCGCCACCAGAGGCAGCTGCATTCCCTGCGCCATTCACACCGCCTGCGGCAGATAGCGTGACGCCGTTATAGACGAGGGACGATAAGCCACCAGATCCCGGAACTTGGCTACTCCCGGAACCGCCCCCTTGTACCGTGGCCTTGAAGGCGAAACCTGCGGGCACCGTCTGCGTGCCACCGGTGGTGAAGATGATGACTCGATTGGTTGCCGAGAACGGATAGACGGGGCCAAATGACGGATTTGTGAGTATCCACGATGAGAAAGTGCTTGACCATCTGAGCTGTAAAAGCGCCCCAGCTCCTGCAATATCTTCAGATACAAGAGGCAAGTTGTTGTACTTGACGATGGGGAATGCGCCGGTATTCGTAGAACCCAACGTTAAGGCGAAGGTAGGATTGACGAGCGTATTAGCTGCGGTGGCTTTTACTTCTACCTGAAAATCATCGGCGAGAGTGGTAACAGTCGCCGCCAGAGTCGCAGTTATGGCATCCCCGGTTCCTGCTCCTATGACATACGGAGCAGACCCGATCACCGCCGGATAAGATGGATGGGTGGAATTCAACAAGCCAGGACTTACAACAGTCAAACCGCTATCCAGGCTCGCCGCGTCCATCGTCAATACGACAGTCGTAATACTGCCGTTATAGGTGGAACTGGCGACGGTTCCATAAACCAGTGTTCCCGTAGAGATAGATGCCTCAACTCGTCTCAATGGCTGGAAAGTGGCAACAGCATTCCCGGCAACGGAAAAACTCGTCCCGTTGATGAATGTCGGCGTTCCAGAATAAGCATTCCATTCAGAAATCGTCGGAAAAGCAGGGTTCAGGACGGGATCATTTACCCCATAGACGTTATCGAACGTCGGACCCACGGGATTTCCAAGAGAGTCCTGCAAAATGAACTTGTACGCCTGACCCGCCGTGAGCCATATTTCGCTCGGAGGACGTCCATCAGATCCCAAGACAATGGGATTTGTATTGGCTATACTTCCCGCTGAAGTGGTATAGGTCGCCTCCGGTGTTGAAGTCCCGGCCTGGTAGGCGTACAGTAACCCTCCGGCCAGCACTTGACCGGACGCATTGAAGCCCTGCCATGCGTTGAAGACCGGCGACAAATAGACTGTGGTCATGTACTTTCCTTTAGGCGAAAAAATAGCCGCTCTGGGCGGCTAGGAGACGAGATGGAAACGTTTAGCACGTGGCTGATAATCAGTTGGCTTTTGAAGAAGTGGGACGACAAGAGGATTCGTTGGTATAAACCAAAGAACCCGACTCGATTACCTGGGGAAGTCAGAAATCTTGATACCCGCCCCTGGCTTAAGTGACCGATTCAACATCTTTGAGGTTGAGCGATTTTCCAGCCCTCTACGAATCAAAGAGCCGACGGGCACTCCTCCTGCCTTCACATTTAAAGCCCCCTCTGCTGCCGACTTTGCGAAATCCATCGCATGAGCCGCAACCGTCGTATTCGAGTTATTCACGAATGACCCTCTGGGCTGCTCTTGGGTATAGCGCGCAACATTCCCGAGCGTTTGCACAGTTTTGGCTGTAGTGGGATCGAATACAAGGGGGGTCTTCTGGTCCAAACCTGTGATCGCTTTGTTGAGCGCAGCTTGACTGACGTTTCCTGCACCAGTTCTCGTATCAAGCCCTGATGCAGAACGGAGATGATCCACTACACCTGCTCCGATAATTTGGCGAGCCATCGGGTCCGGGGATAAATTGCTCACCATGTTCCCGACGTTCGCAGTTTTCCCGTTGATGACATACTTTCTGATAAATTGATCCGCTACCGGAGAAGGTTCGCCAATCGGCACGCCATCATTCACGGCCGCCTTATAGGCTGGATCAGTTGCCAATTTATCAAAACGGGCTTTAGCGGCAATCCGAGCTGCATCCGCCAGCGGTTTAAGTGCAGCAGTCCCTTCCGACATCGGGAGGGATTCGAGGGTATTCCGCACAACACCAATTGCATGCGATGCGTTCCCGTCCGTCGCAGCTCTTTGTGCCTGACCAAGTACAGTACGCAGCGTCTCGAATTTATTAAACGTCAGCGCGTTTTCTCCGTCACGGTATGAAGCCAGTAAGTTCTTTACTTCCGCTGGTAGGAAGTATCCGCTGTCATCGGCCGCCAACGCGGTATCTGCCGCCGAAACAAAGTCCTTCCCGCTTAGCGGCATATCGCCACCGTTCGCATCAGCTAGCGCTTGGTATTTGTTGGTGATGTCTTGGCGGATGGGGGAGTCAACCTTTTTGTATGAATCCACCAGCGCCTGGTCGTTGGCTACGCCGGTCGTAGCGACATCAGGCGCGACCTTATCTCGAATCGCGCTAAGGTTTTGAGCAATAGCATTTCCTTGCTGGTTAAATCGCGTGGCGAGTGCAGGAAATTTTCCCCTGTTGTTTTGCTCCAGAGAAATCAGGCGGGGGTCTCCGGTAGCCTGGCCTGCCGTAAGCTCAACTGGGACGGGCAAAGACGCAGCCTCGGCATGCCGACCAACAGCCGTTGTATTTGCCCCGCGGCCCGCTTGTTTTGCCATTTGTTGAATGACATTTTCAGATTCCGTAGGACTGGCAGCGGCGGTTGATGATGGCGGTGTGGAATTGGATCCGCTAGGGGTTGCCGCTTGCGCTGCACTTGCTTGCTGCTGCACTTCTGGTACCGGTTGGCCCTTGCGCATATACGCCGGCAAATCAGGTGTAGTCGGAACAAAATTCTGTGCCTGTTGTTCAACCTGAACCGGGCGCAGCGCATCGAGCGATGAAGTCACAGGGGATGCAGACTTCAGCGCAGCCCTCGCTTCCGCTGCTTTTCCCCCCTTACCGCCGAGCAACATGCTACCGAGGTTCAAAACAGCGCCAGTCCCGGCCCCAATTGCTGCAGCCGTACCGGGAGATGCCCCCTCTTTAAGTGCGAGTTGATTGGCAACATCGCCGCCTTTATTGGCAATCTCGCCAGGGTAGTTCATGGGATTGTAGGGGCTATCCAATAGGGCTACGGCAGTCCCTGAGCCTTTCCCTGGCTCACCTTGGTAGGTGTGGGCTTGCTCGTATTGCGTGACTGCCTGGGCGGCATCCGCACTTGATCCCCCTGTGGCGAGTTTTGCCAGGCCTTGATAGCCGCCGATGATGCTTGAGCCGATCCCGGTTAGGAGATGTGCAGCACCTCCTGCTATCCCACTCCGAACATCATCAAGATTTGCGGGAACATTTCCGATGCCAGCGGCTGCCGTCTCTGGGGATACAGGGGGCGGTGATAGTGCCTTGTTCCCTCCGGCATTGAATTGATTCACCGCAGACAATAAAGACCCTGCGTTGAACGCATTAGGATCATTAGCGGGCGTCGTGTCTTGCGAGGGCGCATTCACACCGTTCATCACCTTGCCGACATATGCGGCCGGGTCTTGATTCTTGAACCCGCCGTATTCCGCAACGGCCTTTATCAAATCCCCACCATTGGCCTGGGCGAGATGTTGCAGATAAAAATCTGCCGCTGCCCGCGCTTGACCTGGGTTGAATGGATCGAACTTCACTCCCTGCTTATTCAACATCGCAACCGTCGAGGGCAGGAACTGATAAGCCCCCATCGCGCCAGTCTTCGGATTCACGGCGTGCGGATCTCCACTGCTCTCGGTCTGTTGGAGATTATCGAGCAGTTTGGGAGGGGTTCCGTATGCGGCATTAGGATCGAATACGGGGGCTACGGTCGGCGCAGACGAAGCATTCCCTTTGATGAGCACATTCATCACGCCATTATCAGTAGGCGTAGTAGGCGCGGACGGCGCAGGGCTACTCCCAACCGCCGAATTGATCGTGCTCAGGAAGTCACTCATTACAGGTGGCCTTGTTGCGCGAGCTTTTCAATGTTTGCCGCCTTCTGAAGCATCGCTTTGAATTGTGGTGCAGACGTATTGACAGAATTTGTCTTCGGATTCCATGCCTTCAGCGATTGAGCGACTTCCTTAATCTCTTCGGGATCGTTGTTCTTCCCGGCGTTATAGAGGCGCATCGCGTTGGGATCGTAGTTCTGGGACCATTGATTTTTGAAGGCCCGAATTGCCGGAATGCCGCCTGCCTTCACTGCTGCTTCTTGTCCTTGGTTGTAGAACTGAAGGCCGCTCACGCCGGCATCATTCACAGCAACCGCAGTCCGCAAGGATGCGGGCGTTTGTTTGATCGATCCCATTGCCGTCGCAGACGTGATCCGGCCGGCATCTGTGCTGACTCCCATCGCTTTTTCATTCGACTGCGTTTGCAGAGCGAGGAAATGCGAAATTTTGTTCGCGTCTGTAGCAAAATCGCCCCTAAGAGGAACGCCGATAGCTCCAGATAAGTTAGCCAATGTTTGAGCATTTGGGCCGGTAGGACTCAGCCAATTGCCTTTAGTTGAGTCCAAAATGTCGATAACTTGACGATTGTTGTAATGCTCGTCGGGAACCTGGGCGGCCGCCTGATTGACGGCGTTTCGATTTTGCTGGAGCGCAGCGTAGGATTGCTGCGTTTCCGTAGGAGGAATAACCTGCGGAGGAACTGGGGCGGAAGCACCTTGTACTGGCGCACCAGCAACGCTAACTACGGCACCATTGGCGTCCTTGGTGGTCACAATAGGATTACCACGTGCATCAGTTCCGGCAGTCTGCACCTGATCCGGGCCAAGCGTCAGCGGCGTAGCCGGACCCTGAACAGTTCCAGGCGCAGCGGCAGCCAGTGCTGGATTCCCTTGCGCGAGCGGAGCGACTGCACCGCCCGTGCTCACCATTGCAGCATTCGGGTACATGGCATCAAGTTGTTTCGATGCCGCCTGGGTCCGCAATAACCCCTGAGTGATAAACGCGTGGAGCACCTTCGGATCATCAGAGGGCGGCATCCCTGCCAAGGCTTGAGCGATCGCGCTAGGTGGTGCACCGGCATTCGTCAATGTACCGGCCAGGGAGCTAGCGATCTTTGCGCGGGTAATGTTTGGGTCTTGGAGCAGGTCGGTTGCCATTTGGGCAGCATTGGAGAGATGCGCCCGCATGTTTGCCAGTTGTTCGGTATTTGCTTGGGCTGCTGCCCCTGTCGCAGCAGATCCGGCTTGGCTGATTCTTGGCTGCTGCGTCTGAGTAGCGACATTGGCATTCGCTGTCGCACCTTGAGCATTCGCCTGTGCGGCCTGGACATCATAGGGAAGCGTCTGCTGCGCCCGCTGAAGCGCAACTTGCTGATTTCCGATGTTCAGCATGTTCCCGATGGTGGTCATCGCATTGGGAACCTGCGCGCTCAGGCTGATAGAGGGATCGATGGGCATAATCAGTTACCCTTGATATGCGGTGTCAAGACTGGTGACGGGTGCGGCCTGTTGTTGAGCCGGCACCCCCATACTGGAATTTGGATTCAACGAACTCAGATAATTCCAGCCAAGCGCATTCTGTCCGCCAGCGTTCAGTGCATTGGCAGATCCAACCGTCCCAGCAGCCTGAGCCGCCGCGCCGGAAGTGAGATAGTTGCTCGAAGCGTTTACCGCGTTCTGCCCGGCATTAGCAGTCGATTGATTTGCCGTCTGACCGAGACCGGCAAGATTCGACAGCCGATTGTAGATGTTCGTCTGGTTTGAGTTGTAGTTGTTGTACGCCTGCTGATAGGCGTTCTGGGCGTAGTTCTGTGCGAAGGTATTGACGCCTTGAAGGGCATTCCCGCTTACCAGACCGCCAGTAGAGTTGATCTGGTTTTTCGTCGCCCCAATGCCCTGGTTGAGCATGAAGTCGTAGTTCGGCGCGAGATTCGCGTTTAGGTCAGACGTGGTGAATTGGTGCGTCATCGAGGCCGGATCGCTCGATGGTAGAGAGGTGAGATTCGCCATCTGTCCCACGGCAGTTCCGCCGGCTTGTCGCCAGGGCGCTTGCTGTTGGTTGATGGTGTTGAATTCGCCGAGCTGCGCTTGTGAAGCGTTGTTCGCGGCGTTGGCCTGGGTGTTGGCGGCGCTTTTAGCTGCGCTTGATGCTAATGCGGCTCCACCGAGAGTGGCCGCCCCCATAAGCCATGTTCCTGCGGTTATACCAGCACTCATTCTGTGATCCTTTCCGTTGGGGCGAAGCCTGCCCCATTAACGCTCATTGCCTGCCGGTAATCTACGCAGATTTCATCGCCAACCTTGATTTCCTTGAGGGCTACAGCCATCAACGATTTATCATCTAGACAAACATATGCAACATTCGGGCGGCAGGAATGATTGATTAACCATCCTGCGGGAGTCCTTTTATCTTTAATTCTGATCGGCACTACACAGCTACCCATTTCAATATTTAAGGTAGAGAATGCGCCGGTTCCATGGATTTTTGAGGGGCCGAAAGTAACGCTAGTGACCTCTTCCGGCATTTCAATCCTATCGCCCTTGTTTTCCACAAGGTGATTAACGACCTCTTGGGTTAGATCGTATTCATCGAGGAATTTTTGATAGTCAGCGCGGTCTGCTATTGCCAATCCGTTCTGCGTCTGGACGTTTTCGCATCCGCCCATTAACTGCGCATTGGTAGATTCCGTTATCTCGAACATCAACTTATCAAGATCGCGCTCATCCCCGACGAGGTGATAGGTGGTCCATACGGTCGTCTCTAACGCGTACCCCACCCGCTTGGTCCCAGGCTTGGAAATGATGGTATGAGGGGCAGAAAGAGTCTTCATTCCGTCATCCGTCGAGACCATGATCGTGCCTTGTGAGATGGTGCATAGATGCTCATGCCTATGTACGGCACCGGTTAGCACAACCCCTCCAGGGATTGTCATTTCTCGCGCATAAATTCCGCCAGCGAAATAATGCCTCACAGGGCAATGCGCTTGCGGCATCGTGTTCAGCTCATTCTCAATAGCGTATATCTTGCCGAGTGAAACATCATTCGCGCAGATCGGTACTTCCATGTGCGTCAATTTCCTACCGGCGTCACATACATAATCGACGGCCCAGCGGCCGATCCGATCGCGCTAACGCAGAAGCCATTCGCCGGCACTTGAACCGTTCTCGGGACGGTCATTCCATGAGGGAGCATGAATGAATTGGGAACGGTCGGCGTACCATCTACCGGGAACGCCAGCGCAGGAGTGGCAGCCGTCGAGTTATACGGAGCAACAACAACGCAAATATCCGTCGCTCCCACATTCAGGAACTCGGCATAGTTATTTTGATCGTTCGATGAAGCCGGAACCCCGACTGCGGCGTGCTGGGCGGCTCCAACCGATAAGGCATATGTCGGCCCTGCCGGGCGAGTGACAATCGTAGTCATAGGGTGCTCACTTTGTTAGGGTCGTTACTTCCGCCAGGCTGGCGTAGCAAGAATTCGTGAAAGTTACCGGGGAAGGCGGCGTCTTTCGAGTGGTGCGTTATGCTCAGATTTGGGATGATCCACAAATCCGCGCCGGTATCGACCCAGTTACGCGAAAACGCGTAGTCCTCGCCCCACCATGTACCCTTGTGAGCGCCGTGATTAAACAGATCGATACTCGGGGAATATCTGGGCCCGTACATCAAATCAGGATAGGCCCGCATGAATCGGTCGATGCCTTCCTTGGTGACTTTCAGGAAGCCAGCGGGCACCTTGTCCGCCTTGACACATCCATCGTCTCGAAGGAATGGGGTGCCGTTACAGTTTGAAATAACGGCCCCCATGTACTCTTCTTCTTCCTTCTTGAATCGGTAGGTTCCTGCAACAACGTCGCCTTCGGTTTCGATCAGTGTCAATAAATCTTGTGGATTCCACGACAGATCGTAATCAAGATAAACGATAACATCGGCTTTAGCGTCGAGCGCTTTCCTGGTCATCGTTGCCCGAGCGGCAGATATATAAGGGCATCCCACTTCCTGGACGTACCCTTCTTCCCATCCCGCCGCGGTGATCAGCGGAATGCTGGCCTCTAACGCTTCAATGTACGGAGCGGTAGGACCAGAAAGCGACGGCGTGCAGAAAACTACCTTCTTCAATTAGGCACTCCCCTTCCAGGCACCGATGGCGGTGAGCGTGTTCATGATCTCCTGCATCGCCGCCAGTTGGGTCGCCCCAAACGAAGACGAGGTAGCGAGATTGGAAGACGCTTGAGCAGAGGATGCGCGTTGAGTCGCGGGAGTGGCACCGTAGAAGCCGACAGTGCTGCCGGAAGCTGTAGTCAGAGATGAGAGGTCCTTGACGATGCCTCCATCAATGTCAGCGGTGCTATCGGCAACACCAAGCATGCGGCCCATTACGCGGCACCTTTCCAGAGGCCAAGGCTAGTCAGGGTATTCATGATCTCCTGAATGATCGCAACCTGAGAGGCACCGAAGCTGGCCGAGGTGACCATGTTGGACGCCACTTGATTGGACGAGGCACGTTGAACTACAGGAGTCGCCCCATAGGCACCAACGAGGGACGATGCGGAAGTGCCCAGCGAATACGGGCTACCCGTACCGAGAGCGGGAGAACTGACCGATGAAGCAGGACCGGGATTTGCCATGTGAATCTCCTAAAAGAAAAAGCCCCGGTTAGGGGGCTTGGATTGTCATGCTACGTGCGCCCAAGATCGGCGCTTTCGGATGTTAGTTATCATGCCTTTGGACACCCCGAATCGTTCGGCTAGTTCGATGCCGGGTTCTGCGCTTGCTCGGATGTAACGCACTTTCTCTTCGTCCAGCTTGGAGCCTTTACCGCGCCGTGATAAGCCGCGATTGTGCCCATTGACGGACTCAACTTCCAAATGCGCCCAGGATACCTTTGCCTTCACGCTCCCAATGGTGGTAGCTGCAACACCATAATCAGCAGCAATCTGTGCATACGGCCTTGGATCGGCCAATATCTTAAGTGCATCCGCTTCGGTCAAAATGGCCTGTGGCGATAATTCACCTTTGGGAATGTTGTGACGATGCTTTGCGATTTTGTCTCGCATGTTATCGCCAGGAGTCCCTAAGAAGAGATGGTCAGGATTCACGCACCTCGGGTTATCACACTTATGGCAGACAAGCGCTTCTTTTGGTACGTTCCGCCGATTGTGGAGGGCCCAAGAATATCTGTGGGCCCGTTGGTACGGAACCCCGTCATATACACCTTTGAAGATTCCATATCCATCTGAGTCTGTCGCCGCAGCCCATATCCAACAATCTTCCGTCGGTTTGAATTGCAGGTTGAATCGTTCAGGAGCCGATAATCCAACCATGTTCCCGCTATGACTCATAGTGGAAAATGGTGAGCCGTACTTCCTATTGCGCTGGTAATGCTTATTGCACATCCCCAACGAGATTACCGGCAAGTTACACCCTTTACATCCGCATACGTCCATTTGCACATCCTCCAGAAGTGAGACTATATTCTAGCCTCATTCTGAAGAATATACAAGATCGCTTAAAACTAGCCAGCGATCCTACATGCAAGCTCGGGGTAGAGGGGAGCCCAGCCGTATAAAACGTCACACCTCGTCGGGATACTATCGTTGTTAATAGTATATTGTCGGACCAAACGAATACTCAGCCCCACATCCTTGTCGCTCGCCCGCCCAGCGAAATGCACGCCGTCAGGAAGTTCCAGGTCCGCCACGGCACAAGTGAATGCGTTGCGGTGCATGAGGATGTTCTGCGGGCTCACCGTACCGATACCCGAGACGCCGGCAGAGAACAGCGTCACAGCAGCAGTAGTGCTGACCGACTGGAAGCTCACGTTCTGGAACTGGCCACCGTAGATGATCGCCGGGGAAACGGTGACAACCATGGTGCCGTTGCCAGTACCCGTGACAGTCGAAGTAACCACGAAATTGCGGAGCTTGTTCGAGCCATACGCTTGGCGGTTCTGCGGATTGACAGCGAGGACGCCTGCGAGCTGGAACGTGTCGCCCTGGTTCAAGGTCAGCGTGGCACCCTGGGTCAGAGTTATGGTCGAGGTCGAAGCCCAGCCGGTTGCCAGCATGCCAGCCGCACCACTGGTATCAGCGGTAAGGGTCGAAGCCGCGCCGCCGGCCCACGAACCGAACTGCTGCGAGACCACGTTCTGGTCCATTTTCCAGTTCATGCCCGCGGAGTCGCGGCCCATCATCCCCTTGCGATACTGTTCGCTGATCTTCGTATCGGGCACAAACAGGCCCTTGAGCGAATCCACGATAGTCGCGGAGGTGAAGGGTTCGACAATCACCGAACGCCGGCCGTCACGCGGAGCGCCTTCAGCATCAAGATACGCCGCAGCAGTGAGGTACGTGATCAGCCCAGCAGGCGGAGTGCCAGGGGTGCCGACGATGTTCGCCACGCTGTTCTTCGCCATGTTCATGCCGTCGCGGTCCATCTTGTTGGCGATAGCGGCAATGCAGGGCTTCAGCACGCGATCGCTGAACGAGTCCAGAGACAGCGCCAGATCCTGAGTGTTGAACTGGGTATCGACGTGGAATTGCGTGGTCAGGACGACCGGGACAGAGGTTTCATTGAAATCCTCGACATTCAGGGCGGGTCCGGTAGAGCCGACGAAGCGGCCCGGGCGGCGGACGTTGACCGTATTACCGATCTTCGCGCCAGTGACGGCGAATTGATCATCGTAGTTGCGGTCGACTTCCGAGGTGAATGTGAGTTCGTTTTCCAAAACCATCAAAGCTTCGTTTGTGATCTTGGAGATGGTAAGCAGCGTATTAGTAGCCATGTGTGGCCTCCATATGAGTAAGCAAACAGTTCTTTGCCCACTGACGCGGAGCCTCACGAGGTGCTAGATCACGCTCTAGCCATCGAGTATTGCTGCGCCAGGATTGCCCTGGCGCGTCTTGCTACGTGTTCTTTACCGAATCTTCCCGGCCTGTCTCTTCGCTTTGTAATCGGCGTAACTCAGATTCTCGCCGTCCGAATTATCTGGGACCGAACCGCCCTTCAACGGGGTGATCGGAGCCGGCGCGGCTGAAGGTTTCGCAACGACCGGCGCAGGTTTCTCGACTACCGGATCAGGCTTCTTTTCCAACTGTGCTTCGATACGGCCCAGATAGCGCAATGCGCCCATCACCGTCATGTCGCGCATCTTGTCCGCCTCGTCCGGGTTCTTGGCGAGGTGATACAGGATTTGCGGGCCGAGATCGCTTTCGATGATGGCGTCCCGAATCTGGTCGGAAACGATCGCGGTGCTTTGGCTCACCACGTCATCAAAATCCGCAACCGATTCTTTGGTCTTGGTGATGCGGCTTGCCCAATCACTGGCGACCTTTGCCGCGCGCTCCGTTTCGGTTCTGGTGCGGTTTTCCTGCTCAATCTGCTGGCGCGTCTGTTCCCGCGTCCAGTCTTCCAGCGCAGTCGAATACTCGGTCATGTCCGTAAATTGCGCCGGATCGGGCTTCGTATTGGACTTGGGCGGCTCCAGTTTCTCCTTGAGCGCCTTAACTTCTGCTTCTAGCGTCCTGGCGTGATCCTGCGCTTCCCGCCGCTCATTGGCGAGGCGCTGCCAGCGCTCTTGATTCTCTTTCTTGCGCTTCTCTTCCTTCGTCAGTTCGGCCTGGGCGCCGGCTTCGGCTTCGATCTCCTCGGATGTCTTGACTTCCTCGACCTCAGGCTCTTTGACTTCCGCTGGATCTTTCGCTGTTTCGTCGGCCTTGTCGGCAACAACCGGATCAACGACCGGATCAACTGCGGCCGGCGCTTCCTTCGTTTCAATCCCCATCGCCTTCGCATTGAACGCGGCGAGGGTTTCACCAGTTACTAATGTCGATGCTTGACGGTCATCAGCCATGAGGTGCAAATCTCCATTGATTCCCATTGACGTGCGGGCCACGGTGTAGAAGCGCTCTACGGGCGTAAAAAACCGGCTAGCGGCCGGCTGTCTTGAAGCGGGGTGAAATCACGAAGCCAGTTTTACCGGACTCCGAAAGTGCCTTACAGCCCACGCAGCTCCAACTAGCGCCTGGGCGGCTTGCTGCTTTTGCTGCATGTTCGTTTCGTTGGTCGGGATCTGGTGCAATGCTTCCCATTTGTCGTAAAAGTCGCGCAGCATGCGCAGTTCTATATCTTCGTCGTTCATGGAACCTCCATGATGGTGGGCCGGCATACGCTTCCGGTGGGCGTTAAACTGCGTTTTCTATGGCCTCTTCTTGAACATCACCCTTTGACGCTTGGTCGATATGAGACAGCAATAGCGCTAGATGCGCCCTAATCTCTTCAACATCCATCGCCTTCTTGTAGCCCAGCGCTGCATCATGCGCCCTAGTCGTTACCTGGCTCTCGACATCATGCCGGCGCGTGCGCTCTTCGCTATCGATGTCATGCGCCTTGACCGTGAGCCGCATATGCTCTCGATTCGTCTCTGCAGCCTCTTCCATCTGCTTCAGGTCCGAACGCGCCTTCAGCGTCTGCTCTGCGGCTTGAAGCTGCTGTTGAAGCTGTTGAACCATTTGCTGCATTTGCTTCATCTGCATTTGAATAGCAGGCGGAATATCGGACTTCTCGTCAATCTGCGCGAGAGGATTCTGCGCGGCGAGACGGTCGGCGATCACCTCGGAGCCGGGGAAGTCGCTGTTCCTGAAATAAAGATCTCCGATAACCTTCATCAGTTCTTCGTTCTGCATCAGTGGGGCCATTGCATCGACAGCCTCTTGGCGCTTCGAGTTGTAACCCGGGCCAGTGTCCATAATCACGTCGTACTGGCCGACCGTGACGTTGTTCTCGATCACCTCACCTTCAGCCGTCGTCTTCCGGCCATTGATGATAATCATATCGGGCTGCCCATCATCCCCGATGATTCGGCTCTCGCGTTCCTGGTCGTATATCTTCGGCACGAGATCAAGAATAATTCGCCCGGTGTGCTTGATCGAGCGCGTCAGGTTGTCGTAGAAGTGGAAAGTTGAGTTATCCGACTGCTGCTTCTCGGCGTTCAGCGCCTTCCCGGACACATTCCCGTTAATTCGCATCGCGGGATCATTGACGCCGATCACCTCTCGGAGGTTTCCGGTAGCCTGCTGAAGCGCTTGAAGCATCCCGACAGGAGGCGGCTCTGGCTGCAGCCGCTGCGGAGGTGGGGCGGGTTGCTCCATCAAGTCGGTCTGCTTGTAATGCAAAGTGGCGCGAGAAGATTGATTCGCTTGAGCCCATTCGTTCTCAAATCCTTCATCCTGCCCTTCGGCCATCAGCCATTTAGCCTTCGGAGCAAGCGCAATAGATTCAGTCGCCGCGGTGTTCCAGTAATTCACCATCCGTGCCGGGTCTTTGCCGAACTTGACAATCCCGAATCTGTGACGCTTCGATCCGATGGTGACGACGTTTCCATAGGTCGGGATCACGGGAATCCATCGCCCCGGCCAGATACGCTCTTCCAGCGTCTCCATTGCTGTGACCTTGGCCCACTTGACCTGTCTCTTGAATGAATCCCGATCTCCGACCACTGTCAGGCCGGCGCGCTGCAATATCTCAGGCGGAGGCAGATCGCTCGCCCATAGCGTTTCCTTGTTCGATAGCATCACCAGCTTTGAGCGAACCTGATCGATCTTGAAATATTCAGCGACCCGGACATCCTCTTTGGTCAGCCATTCAGACGCATCATCGCCTGCCCCGGAAAATTGGAAATTGCTGCCATCGTCCGCGCCGGGATACTTCCGCTTAAACTCGTCCTTGGTGATGAAGTCGCTGATCAGGCACTTTTGCTGATCTGAGCCATCAGGGAGGACTGAATTGGGGTCGAAATACACTGTAAAGGGGTTATCAATCGACTGGATGTAGATGTCCTGGTCGAACGAATCCTCCCGGACATAATCTGTGACAACCCGCCAATAGCCCCAGCCAATCTTTACCGCAAAGTCAAAAGCAGTGTCATAGGCAGTATCAGCATCAGAATTGACCTCGATATGCCTGACGAGCCCCTCGATCACGTCGGCAATCTTCTTCTGTGCGAGACTCGAAACGGCATGAACCTTGATTCTCGGGCGCTGCTGCCGCTGCTGGTTGGAAATTTGCCGACAATAACCGTCCATCAGATTGACTGTCAGACACGGGCGAGCTTCCAAGGCGCGGGAATTCTGCATTTCGGCGGGCCATTGCTCACCCGAGACAAAACGCAGGTCGGCCAGCCCTTCCTGCCTATTAGTGCTCTCCGCATCATTGGAGAGCCGGAGGAAGTCCCGCGCTTCGTCGATCAGGTCAGACATTCTTGCGCTCGTACTTCCGCTTTACATGGAGCACCGGACGCGCTGCCGGCTCTATCACCTGCTCAGGCTGCACGTCAGGTATAAACACCTTCCCGGAGACGATAGAATCGGCCCCCGTGAAGTCGCATGGCGTTCCCTTCTCATGCGTATGACCGCAGAGCATGCACGGCTTCACGGGCGCAATTTGACCCTTCCCGGAGACATCAGCGCGAGCGGCGATCATCTCGAAATACGAGAATGCGTCCATTGGGTTCCTTGAAATGAAAAAACCCGCCGGAGCGGGTTCTGTGAGGGTGGGCGACGGATTAGTTAGCCATCCATCCCTGCATATTGTTGCCGTATGTGTTTTCCCGTGGAGCGCGTTTCTTCTCTCTACGCGGATTAACAATCCCTGGAAAGAGTTCAGTCAGCCCCCAGACCAGCGCATCGGCCCGGTTGGGAGATCCTGCCCCGATATAGCCAATGGTCGAGAAGGCGGACAGCTCGTCTTCAAGTTCCGAGAAATACCCAACATGCCGAATCTTCCCTTGCTCGTAAAGGGGTTCAAACGGCTCAGCACGAACCACCTTCCCTCTCGACGCTGTGACCATCTTGACGGTCGTTCTCGGGCGAGTGGCCTGAATCACCGACTGCACCATCGCCCCACCAAAGTTGCTCTCGGCCACGATTAGATCAGCTTGGTGGCGCTCAAATGCGGTCGTGGCAACATTCCCCCATACTGAAGGGGCCGCCTTCACGGTGCAGTCTTCCAGGACGTAAGCGTTGCCGTCCGTCCCTAGTCCAACCACTACAATCCCAATAGCGTCATTGTCGGCGTTGTCCGTATCGCCAGACCCTGACGGATCGACTGCGACCACGATCCTTTGCATGTCCGGTAGCTCCCCGGACACATGCCTCCACTTGTCTATAGTCTCTTCTGAAAAGAGCGCATTCGGGTTCTCGTCAGCAAATTCGCCCTTAAGAAACCGTTTCTGTAACCGGACAGACAGCCCCTGCAGCGTCGAAATATAGGTGGACGGAAGATTTTCTGCATTGTCCTCAGGGTTCATTTGCATGTGCGCGTAATCACCCGGCTTCTGAAGAGAAACCTTCGTTTCCGGGTCAATCTTCTGAACGAACATCTTGTAAGTCCAGTGCCCTTTCCCCGGAGGATTGCAGTCGTAGTACATCTTCAGGGACAGCGTAGCATCAGCCTTATCCTTGACCTTGACCGAACAATTCTGGGCTAATCGAGTCACCGCAGTGTCTCGGCTCCCCTTCGGGATCTGGCTGCATTCGTTGAGGTAGATCGTCGCAAACTCTGTACCGAGAATCTTCTCGGTGCGTTCTTTGTCATCCAGGCCGCCGAACCATATCTGCGAGCCGTTCGGGAGATGAGCAATCCAGTCCTGCTTATCTAGCTTGTACTCAACGTCCGGGAAACAAAGGCTCATCACCTTCGGGAAGGTATCGAGCACAATCGACGCTTTGCAAGCGTTAAACCTAAACCTAAGAATCACATGTCGGCTCTTCGGTGCCTTGACTGCCCGAACACAAACGGCCCGAACCAAGAGAAACGTCTTGCCGCTTCTACTCCCACCGAACAGCATGATGTGCTGCGCGGGCGACGCCAAGAGCCGATTGGCTTCGTTTTGCTTGGTGGTGAGCTTCATAGCCCCAGGTCGGCGTCCGTCATGGCTATCAGGAAAGGTGCGCCGTTCTTGTTCCCGTGTTCCACCTGGGCCAACTTGGGATGAACGTATGGCGCGGCAGCTTTGGCGGCATCCATCCGCGCCTCCCGGTCTAACCCTTCATCCCGCAGGACTTCGAGCATGTAAGCAAGCGGTGTTAAGCCAGACTGCTCAATCTCTGCCACCTTCTTGGCTGTCGCCTTATTGGGCGTCCCTTTTTGACGGCCTCCCTGCCTCACTCCTTTAGGCGATCCCTTACCAGCCATTGCTATTTGATCGCTATTTCAGCAATCACGCTGTCACCGCCAACCCGCGATTCACCGCATTAGCCGCATCTACCATCGCCTGTTCGCATTCCTCGAAGCGCTTGTTCGCGGCTTGCTGCTCTTCCCATGTCCTCGCGTTTTGAACAACCGATCGAGCAAAGGCCAGATCCCGAGCCGCAGACTGAATGCGCTGGGAGATTTCGGGAGGGATGTTCATTACGCCGCCTCTAGTTCCGGCTGGACAATCCCGACCACATCCGGCTCGCGGATCATCTGGTAGTCTTCGCCGCCGTCCCGAATAACGGGCCAATCGAGATAATCACCGTTACCGTACCGCACGGTATCGCCAGCCTTGACGGCCATCGGCTGAGGGTTTCCCCGCTTGTCCGGGAGTCCAGGACCAACCGCGACAACTATCCCGAGATTGTACTTTTCGCCAGAAATGACGATGAGTACCTTAGATTGCTCACGGGGAATAGGCTTGACGACGATGTAATCACGCATGGGGCGGATCATTTACTTGGCACCTCCGGTAACGGATTGGATTGCTTTAACCTGGGCGGCAGCTTCGCGCTCGGCGGCTTTGATGCGGGCTTTGTCGTTCTGGATCTCTCGGGCACGTTGAAGGGTGTTCAGGTCGTCCCTGGCGCGCCAGCTTTCATCGACGCAAGGGGTAGCGATAGACTGGCGCCGGGGAGCGGCCTTCTTTGACATGGAACCTTTGGAAACGACAATTTTAACGGCCATGATGCCTCCTAGCGCTTCTTGCCGAGCTTCTTTTCTGCCTTGGCAACAATCTTCTTTTCCTCGGCCTTTGAGATATTCCCGGCTTTCTCGGAATGCGCAGCGCCGCTTATAGCGTTTCGTGCGTGAGACTTGTTCTCAATCGGGAAAGACTTGCCGGGACCGGCGAATTCCTTTCCTGGGATCTTGCTGCGCTGTTTCGTTGTGAGTTTCATTTTTCCTCCATCAACAAATATCTCTTGCAATACGCACAACGTGCGCTATACTGAAACTGTCATCAACGAACAAGGAGCAGCGAACATGCAAGTCATCATCGCATACGGAGTCCTAACTACCGACCATGCCGCCTCATCTTACGGCCAGCCCGTTTTTATTGCCGGCGGAATCGCGCACGGCCAAGCCGATATTGTCGATCTGGGTGAGGATGCCATTGACTTTCTGCGTTACCAGCCCGCGGCGAAGCTTGTCGAATCTGCTTACTTCCTACGCCCCGAAGATTTCTCCGGCGCTGAATATGCCTTGATCGCCAAGTTTTGCGGTCTCAATGCCGCCGTATAGGGCATCCGACATAATCGCCAACCCAACCCCCGCCGACATCCGCGCCGCCCGCGAGGCTTCCGGCCTCACTCAAGCCGCCGCGGCGAAGCTCATCGGCGCCACTACTCGGGCCTGGTCGGCATGGGAGAGTGAATCCCCATCCTGCCGGCCGATGCCTTGGGCGAAATATGAGCTTTTCCTGATTCTGTCGGCCCACGGGTCGGTCATCGCGCCAAGGCGGTGACTGCGAAATCTTGCCGAGTGACCGCGTCTCGGCGACCCTTGGGCGCAGGCTTGTGGCCGGCTGGGCGGATTGTGGGGTTTATAAATCCCCGAAATTGTCTTGGCTGCGCAGAATTCCCGCTGCGTCGGTCATCGCCTGCCTTTCGGCCCCATCCGGCGCGGATGTCGGGTCGCCTAAAGTCGCCGCGGGGCGCGATTGCTGGCCTTCCCTGTGTGTGCCGCTCCACCGGCATAGCTTACCGCCGGCTCTTCGTCGCCTGCCCTGACTGCGGCCAATCCGGCGCGGATGAATTCCGGCTCCCGGCGTCCTGGCTGCCCGTAGGCAATCGTCAGGATACCGGGGCCAGAAATGAAAATCCCCGCGACCGTTAGGTGGCGAGGATTGGTGTTCTTCAGGGCGAGTTCTTCCATTAATTGGGAGTGGGAGCATCTCGTTTCCGGCTCACAGTCCGGCTTTATCCCTCTACAGGCTTTATACGCTCAGATTTTGAAGGTGTCAATCGGTTGTAACTCCTGGGTAGTGTCTCAGTTTGAAATACCTGTTCGGATGATCATTAAATAATGCGAACAATCGGGTAGGGGACAGGGTTGCCCCTGTCGCCCTCCCACACCACCGGACGTGCGGTTCCGCATCCGGCGGTTCATTGAACACACAAGATCACTGCCAGCGCTCAAATGACTAGCCAGTTTCCCATAATCGACTTTTACACCACCAAGATGATGCTGAAAAAGCTTATCTAAATAAGCACCATCGATGAAGATTGCGCAGCGATCCATTTACTATTCCCCCAAGTCATAAACAACGGGCCGATGAAGCACTCGCTTCATCGGCCCTATATGCTGACCCGACATCCGTTTGAACGCCGGGGAGGATAACAACCCTTAATCCGTTAGAACTAAGGGGAAGATACTTTGCAGACTTTAACACCGCCAACATATTTTTGCAAGACTTCATTTGGTGCGATGCGCACGCTCTTTGATGCTCAATCTGCAAGCTTTGCGATTTCCTCAAGAGTCCACACATGTTCTGAAATTCCCGCTTCCATCGCAGGTGTCACGCGCAGGGTCTTGTGAATGCGCCCAAAATTATAGTGCATGAAGTGCAGCGCCACGGCATGTTCTAGGTTCTCTATCTTCTTGCTGAATCCATTGGTCAGCCGCGTTAAGCGGCGCATGCTCATCCGCATGGTCAAGTTCTGGCGCTCGACGTAACTGGTTGAGACCTCCTTCATATCGGGATCTCCCTTGATGGTGCGTTTCTCAGCCCTCACAAAACCAGCCGGGCTGTAGCGGCGACCGTTCGATGGGCCAAAGTTAGCGCTGGTGACCAAATCGAACCAGATGTGGTCACGGAAGATGAGGTCATAGAGCCAAGTACTGAGATGCCTATTGCCAGGTGGCGAGGCGCGCTAAACATTGTTGGCATGGAAGTCCCGTGCTACGTCCTTGACAACGGCACGAAGATAATTGGGCGTACTTCGGCAACAGAACTTTTAACCGGGATAAAAGGCGGTGGGGCGCTCGAGAAATACATAGGCGTAAAGGCACTAGAACCATACATAAACAAAGAGTTAGTTCTCGAGCGACTTATTCCATTTCGCCTCCTCGAAGTTGAGGGTCTAGAGAAGGCAGTGAAGGGATTACCTGCCGATTTGATGATTGAGATTTGCCAGGGATTTGTTGCCGCCTTGCAAGCATCGTTTGACCCGGCGTCAGAAACCAAGATGACTGATCGCCAACAACAGATGGCAATCAAAGCAAGCATGTTTTTGTCTGCTTGCGCCAAGATTGGGTTAGAAGCACTGATAGACGAAGCAACCGGCTACCAGTACGAGCGAGCAGAAGATGCGCTCCAGGTAAAACTTCGGGCATTTATTGCAGATGAGTTGCGCGCATGGGAAAAAACATTTCCTGACGAGCTTTGGGTTGAGTTTGGGCGGCTCACAGGATGGAAAGGAACGCTGCATAGTCGGCCAAAGTGGTGGGGTAAGCTGGTGATTGAGATGATTTACGATACTCTAGATCCTGACGTGGCTATATACATCAAGACGCATAAGCCGCCCATGGGAGTTCGTTGGCATCGGCAACTTACAGAAAATGTCGGGGCCAGACAGCTTGTATCGCGATGCTATGAAGTTATTGGCATGGCAAAAACCTGCCAAGACATGAGGGAGCTACGTGACAAGGTTGCAGAACACTACGGGAGGCATCCCGTGCAATTCAGAATGTATCTCCCAAGACGAGAGGACTCCTAGCTAAAGGCAGCTATTCGCTTTCCTCTCGAGAAGCTGCCCACCGCGCAGTCGCTGCCTTCTTCGCAATCTCTGACCGCTTTTCAGCGGTCAGTTTTTTTGCTCGGGCCGCGCCGCCCTTCAATCCGCCAAGCCGACCGAGCGCAACCGCAGCCGGGTTCTTCTCCGGCTGTTCCAGCTGCGCGGGTTCCTCTCCCGTGGCCTGATCTACGATGGATTTTGCTAGTTGGCTGAGGTCTAGCCGACCTTTGCTTGAGCGTTTAGGCATGGTGCTTTGAGTATGCACATGCGCCATCCACTCGTCAATCTCAGTTATTTTCAAACTGAGACACTACCAACTCCTGCCAATCGGCCACCAGCCTTTCGCTCTCGACTCATCAATGGCCACACCGCGATGGTAAATAATGATGCCAGACCTGTCCTGAGCAACAATCATCGTTGTATGGCAGTCATCCAGTTGAGCCCCATCACGCATCAGAACAACGATTCTACGTCCTGGACCTGGACGCTGATGCATCGGATTCAGTCGAATCGGCTCAGGCTTACTCATCCGTCAATCTCCCAATTTCCGCCCAGCATCCCCAACCGTCTCGCTATCCCGCGCGCGCGCCCACTTTAACACCTGCTCATATTTCCGCGCCCAGGCGTGCCAATTATCCCTCGGCACCCCAGCAGCTCGCGCCCGCTCCGAATCCGTCCAGCGATGCACGCCGACCCCTCCGCAGGCCGGGCAAACCTGCCTAACACCATCCAAACGCTGCTCAGACGCTCCTTTGCATGACCGGCATTGCCAGTGCATCACCTCCAGGATTGCGGCCGTGGCGAGCCATTTTGACGGCTCCATCGATAGGCGCATGGACTGCCGAGCATGGCGAGCCAGGATGAGGATCGCCCGACGCAGCGCATTGACGTCATAGTCCTTGGCGCGCATCAAGTCCGAACCGATACTACTTGCTCCGGACAGTGCCGCGACATACTCGACGGAGCGGATCTGCTCGTCCTTGGCGCCCAGGTCAGAGGTGACACAGCTCTGTGCTAATATTTCAGGGAAACCCATCACGTCCTCTCTTTCGGGTAAATTTTATCGGCCACGGTGATCAATTCCAGGGCAAGCGGTTCTGGTAAATCGGGATCGTTCAGATCCACAAAAAAACACCGGCTATGCCGGTAGAGTCGCCATCTCACGTTGTAGGCGAAATAGGGTTGGTTGATGAATGGCGCCAGGGCGCAGCGCGGAGGCTTGGGCGAATTGCCTGACTTCATGCAACCTCCGCAGGATCGAGATACCAGATCGGCATCCCGCGCTCGCCGGCAAAGGCAATCTCTTGCTTGATGCCTGCGCTTTCCAGGAAGCCAGGAAGCAGTAGGACGCAAAGCTCGTCCGCTTTCGCCAGCCAGGGAAGGTCTTGCGCCATCCAGAATTTCCCCGACTGTTGCGCGTCGAACCCATGGATTTCGACAGGGTGAGAATGGGCAATTGGCGAGAAGACGAATAGCCCTTGGCGCATGAGGTGAGCGGCTGCGCGGCAGGCGTCTATCCAGCGCTGGTGACGGATGGATTCGCTGGGGTGACTGTAGGGGCTGCCGAGATAGACCAGCTTGCTCACGAGATCACCTTGTAGGCGATGATGTTCTTCCAGTCAGCTCCATCATGATGCCTCCAATCCCATATGGACGCCCGCCTTGTTTTAGTGCTCACTTCTCCGCTAGCAAATTTCACGGAAACATTCGGGTCACCGGAAACAGGGCATTCCCCGCCATTCCACTCTATCCAGCCATCGGCCGCCGGCTCATCATGCACTGGGATCGGGCCGAACGAATCCGCAAAAGTATCGACCTTCCGCCCCAGCACCTCGCCGAGCTTTTCGAGGTAGTGCTGGGC
>Ga0307375_10001171_pt1 | contig 29329 bp, 27 predicted proteins | sample TR1MG_FD_202531 | JGI IMG/M metagenome (GOLD analysis project Ga0307375, IMG submission 202531) | Soil microbial communities from Risofladan, Vaasa, Finland - TR-1 | ecosystem: Environmental > Terrestrial > Soil > Coastal area > Acid sulfate soil | place: Finland: Risofladan, Vaasa | collected...
CAAACGGTCAGCCTCCGGTACGCTGATGTATAGCCGGATATGATCGCGATTGAAGCGCTGCACACTCAACCACAAGCGCTGGATGCGCTTAAGATCTCCAGCGTAGGATTTGCAAAATAGCAGGAAAATGGGCGTAGACATTGTATTTTTTGAATGCAGAAGTAATCAATTTGTTAAATAGCTTAAGTTGCTGATTACGATTTATTAATATTATACGCATTGTGCAATTGTTCGCGGCAACATCGGCAGACTGGGCATGTCCAAATTTGCTGTAAATTTTCTACAATCGGATCATTAACGTTTGGTTGTTATCCGGCGTGCGCAACTACATTGTTCCAATTACTCGCCGCAGTTCGTGTGGCAGACGCTCCGCAATTTCGTACCACTGCAGCCTTCTCGCGCATTACCCATAACAAGCGACGCCATTGCTGAATCCGTTGATATAATGGCCGCTAAAATCGTTTCCTTCATCAGGATTTGTCGTTTCACGGGTTATTATTCCTTAATTTTTTACCGCGGCGGCGGCGTTGGCTGTCGCCACCCACAAATCATCCAGCCAGGGTTCAGTTATGTTTAGCGTCATCATCCCCACATGGAACAATCTGGATTTTCTGAAACTGTGTGTTGACAGTATCCGCAGGCATTCCCAATCCGATCACGAAATCATTATTCACATTAATGACGGATCAGACGGTACGCTGGAGTGGGTTAAAGCACAGGGCATCAAATACAGCCATACCGCAAAGAACATCGGTATTTGCCTTGCCGTTAATCACCTGGTTGCCCAAGTCAGCCACGACTGGGTGCTTTACATGAATGATGACATGGTGGCCTGCCCCGGTTGGGATACGGCATTTGCCAAGGCTATAGAATCCAGCGATACCGATCTGGCGCTGTTCTTTTCCACCATGATCCAGGCCGAAAACGGCAGGAATCCCAACATCATCAAGAACGATTTTGGCTCAACCCCGCAAAATTTTGACCAGTCCCGCCTGCTGCAGGAGTACCTTTCAGAACCAAGGAGTGACGTTGAGGGCGGCGAAGCTCAACCCACCTTGTTTCATCGCAAATGGTGGACGATGGTGGGCGGCTACAGTTTGGAATTCAGTCCCGGCATGAGTAGCGATGATGATCTGTTGATGAAATTCTGGGTGGTGGGCTGCCGCCATTTTCGCATTGTCGGTGCCAGCCGTTTCTATCACTTCTCCTGCAAGAGCACCGGGCGCATCCGGCGCAACAGGGGAGGGCGGATATTTGTGATGAAATGGGGCATTACCCAGAGAGAGTTCAAACAGCACTATCTGGGATCGCTGCGCTCGGGTGATCCGTCAAAGTTTGCTGCCCGCCACCACAAGATGTTTCCGCGCACCACGTTATCCGGCAGGGTTCGCCGGACAGTTTATGGCTTGTTAGGTGAACACCCGCTGCGGGATATCGAGTTATGGGACGCGGAGCCCGGGCAAGAACCGGGGCACTCCGATAATACCGGAGCGATCCTGAAACCCCCTAACCGCATACTGGTGGTCGTCACCTTGCGCATCGGTGATGTGTTGCTGTCCACGCCCGTTATCCGTTCGCTGCGTCTGGCGTGGCCACTGGCGAAAATTGACGTGTTGGTTTTCGAGGGTACCGAGGGGGTTCTGCTGCGCAATCCGGACATAGACCGCGTGATCACCGTACCGGCCAGACCCCGATTTTTGCAGCACTTGCGACTGATGCTCAGCTTGTTTCGCCGGTATGATCTTGCGCTTACAACCCTGCTGGGTGACCGGCCGACCCTGTATACCTGGATCGCCGGAAAGACGCGAATCGGCATGCAGGATGGCAGCAAAAAGGAGCACTGGAAGCAATATCTGCTCTCGCGCTGGGCTAATTTTCAACACGTCGATAACCATACCGTGCTGACGAATCTCGGACTGGTGGATTTGTTGGGTATCAAACGCAACCATGAAGTGGTTATCGCCTGGAATCAGTCAGATGAAATCTCGGTTGCCGCAGCACTGCCGTTTGATATTCGAGCAGAGACCTTTGCAGTGCTGCACATGTCACCCAAGTTCACCTACAAAATGTGGCAGCGGGATGGATGGATCGAACTGGCAAACTGGCTTGCAGGAAATGGTATCCGTTCAGTGCTCACCGGAAGCAACGACCCTGCCGAGTTAACTTACGTAGATCAGATATTCCGTTCCATGCCCTCAAGCACTGTAAACATGGCCGGCAAACTAAGCCTTTCCGAAAGCGCTTTTCTTATCAGCCGCGCCAAATATTATGTCGGGCCGGACACGGCGCTGACCCACATGGCGGCGGCACTGGGCACACCCACCATTGCGCTGTTCGGCCCGTCCAATCCGGTGAAATGGGGTCCATGGCCAAAAGGATACGAAGAATTTCGCAACCCCTATGGAATGAAGGGCACACAGCGCGTCAACAATGTGGTTCTGGTGCAAGGCGCGGGTAATTGCGTGCCGTGCATGGAGGAGGGCTGCGATCGTCATAATGCCAGTTTGAGCGATTGCCTGCAGAATCTTCCGGCAGCCAAGGTCATTAAGGCAATCCAGGACTTGTCAGTTGAAACGGAAAGTTTAAAAGTCGCCATCAGTGCCTAGAAGTATATTGCAGCCTGGCCATCCGTTTCGATATTAAAAGAATGGGATCACCAAAGGATTTAGACAGCATGTTTTCGATACTCATCCCCACCTGGAATAATCTTGAACTCCTGAAGCTCTGTGTTCGCAGCATTCGCGAGAACTCAACTTTTGCCCACCAGATCATCGTTCACGTCAACGACGGAAGCGACGGGACGCTTGAATGGGTGCGGGCGCAACAGCTCGAACACAGCTATTCTCCGCAGAATGTCGGCATCTGCCTGGCGGTCAATGAAGCAGCGATGCATGCGAAGCAGGATTACATCCTTTACCTGAACGACGACATGTACTGCTGCCCCGGATGGGATGCCGCGCTGGTCAACAAGATGAAAAGCCTGGATACCGATCTGTTTATGCTGTCCGGCACCATGATAGAGCCGGTGCACACCAATAATCCCTGCGTCGTTGTTAAGGACTATGGCCGCAGCCCGGACCAGTTTGCCGAGCAGGAACTGCTATCGAATCTGCCTGGCCATCGCAAGCCGGACTGGTACGGTGCCACCTGGCCACCCACGCTGGTGCACGCCAAGTGGTGGTTCAGGGTCGGCGGCTACAGCAGTGAATTCTCGCCCGGCATGAGCAGTGACAACGATTTTTCGATGAAGCTGTGGCATGCCGGTTGCCGTATCTTCCTGGGCGTGGGCGATGCGCTGGTTTACCATTTCCAGGCAAAATCGACAGGCCGAATCAAGAAGAATAACGGCGGACTGCAGTTCCTGCGCAAATGGGGCATGCGACAGTCGGTGTTCGACCATTATTATCTGCGCCGAGGGACACCCGCTGCAGGCATGGTGCTTCCCGAGCCTGAAGACACCCTGAATTTTCGCTGGCAATTATTGCGCAGCTCGTTGAAGCGGCGTTTGAGCTGAGAATACTTCAAAGCAACAACTTTGACCGGCTTGCAAATTAGTCCTCCAATCAATGGCTCCCTATGCGAAAATTCTTGGTGGATACATCGAAGTTTCACTATCAGGGATGGCTGCCGCCGATAGTCAACTCAGTAAATTAATCAAGGTACTCAATTCATGAGCAAAAAAGTAACGAGCACATCGACCAATGTGGTCTGGCACCACGCAACTGTCACTAGATCACGTCGTGAAGCGCAGAATGGACACCAAGGAGCCATCCTTTGGTTTACTGGATTGTCTGGAGCAGGTAAATCAACATTGGCGCATGCGGTGGAAGAAGAGTTGCATCAACAAGGCTGTCGCACCTTTGTATTGGATGGCGATAACGTACGTCATGGCCTGTGCGGCGATCTGGGTTTTACAAATGAAGCCAGAATCGAAAATATTCGTCGTGTGGGAGAAATGGCCAAGCTCTTCATGGAAGCAGGCATTATCATTATGACTGCCTTTATTTCCCCTTTTCGTGATGATCGTGAAAGAGTGCGTGGCATGGTCAAGAAAGGTGACTTTATCGAAATTTATTGCAATAGTCCTATCGAAGTGTGCGAATCACGTGATGAAAAGGGTCTCTACAAGAAAGCTCGTCTCGGACAGATTTCTGAATTTACCGGCATCTCATCTCCTTACGAAGCACCAAATCAAGCGGAGCTTGTTCTGAATACAGGAAATTTGCCGTTGAATGATTGTGTGCAATCAGTGCTGGCTGCACTTAAGAATTACGGAGTTATTCAAAATTGCTAATATCAAGCCGCACTTTAAAAAAGTGTATTTGCGCGACTGCGTTTGCTGATGATGACTTATTGAAACTGGTTGATCCAAGCAGCAAAGTAAAAGATGCCAAACGGAGGTAACAAAGCGTCTGTCGGCGCGTGATTTAAAATGCGCAGGGTTGTGCATTGCCTGTAAACTTAGCCATGCCTTGAGCATGATTTGATATTGGAATAATTACTAAGTACTCAATTAATGACGTATAAATCGACGTAGAAAATCTTTAATCGCGCTTGGAATGTAGCGCTGCGTCCAGCGTCTAACGTAGAGTAAAAAGAATGGCTTAAGCCCTCCTGAAAATCCTGGAGCGACATTACGTACTTGCTTCAACACCGATTTCAACATGGATTCATAGGCTTCATATATCGGATCAGGCTCATGGCACTCCAATGTGTAGAAGCTTGAAAGGCGGTCGAATCGACCATTGGCGAGCAACTGGAATTGGTGAAAGTGATAGAAAATTAGCGCCACTCCCTGCACCGTGATATTTCCTGCCGGATCTTTTCCAAATTCATATTGATCATAGTTCCAAGGCGCAATTCCGGCCCCAGGATGTTTCAGAATATGGCATGATGAATAACGATCTGGCCATTCATCCAGGTACTTTTGGTCACCCATCCGGCCTTCCTCCAGACGGTAATAACACCACTCGATACATTGGTCACGCCAGCGCGAAAGACAGGCCAAACCCTCCGCATTGCGGCGAATGCTCACCCATTCGACACAGAACCGTCCATTTACTTCGCGGTCAAGTAGCCGAGGGGTGAATCGATGTTCTATTATGGCAATAGAATGGCTGCCGATTTCATCGAAGATCGGCTGGACTGGCGAGTAAAACAAAAGATCTGCATCCAGATACGTAATGAAGTCGATATCCGGATTGTGCTGCAATACATACCATGGCAGACATGGCGATAACGTCCAACAGTATTCTGCCAAACCACGGTTCGCTTTTGCTGCAAGCAACTCGTCGTTTTCAAGCATTGAAAGCGGAATACAAGTGATTTGCGGCAAATCCAATTTTGAAAGTATATCTTGCGTCTGCGCATCCATGCACAGTACGTGAACATGGGCGCCCGGACAGTTCCGGTACAGCGACTGCAACATCGCCACGCCTTTCAACAAATAGTTACTATCAAATAAAGTACAAAAATAGTGCTTGGTCATAGTTTTTCACACACATAAGTCCTGCCTGCACTCCGCTCGCCATTAACCACGTCTTCGCTTAGGGTAATGGTATTGAGCAGTTTGAATCCGTGCTTGGTTAGTAAACTGACAAACTCAGCCTCATTAAAATGGATTTCCACCGTCTCCACGCCATACGCCTGCTTTTTAAAATGCCGTGTTGGCTGTTCCAGTAACACCGGCGTCCGATGGAAAATGGCGTAACGCCCGGCAACACGCGCCGTTTCCGCAATGGCAACCTCATATTCAGGAATATGCAGAAGACAGCAACCTGAAATCACAATATCAAACGCCGAGTCCGCGTAATTCAGTGAACAGGCATCGGCCACATCAAAACGCAATTGTGGATATCGATCTCGGGCCATGCTTATAAATGCCGGAGAATAATCGCATCCATGATAACTGAATTGAAACCCGGCTATATCCATCACTTCAGAATAGAAACCACTGGAACAACCGATCTCAAGAACGCTGCGTAGCTGTGCAACTTCGGGGATGCAACGAAGCGCCTTGACCAGCACATCAAAAACATCTACTGCAGTACCGGCCCGAAACCGGTTCAACTGTTGGTCAACCAGCATCCGTTGTTTCAGCGGCAAGGAATCAGACTGCCATGCATTGCGCAAACGGGCGCTTTCAGTGTCCACCTTATCCGTTTGCAATGGCTCATAGTGCGAGGATACAGACGTCCCGCCTATTCGACTCCGCAACTGTTTTAAACACGACTTCAGTCGGGGAAACCTCCTCAACAATGCTCGAACATGATCAGCCATAACGCACCCTGGAAACCTTGTACATACGCTTAGCGTTCCAAGTAATGCTGCAATAACGGCACCAGCTCTTCCATACGATTTCTGTATGTATGCTCGGACAACGTCCGGGCTTGGCCCGCCCTGGCGATCTGCTCAGCCTCATCCGGATGATCAAGGTAATAACGAATCAAGTCAGCCGCCTCTTCAGGCGTCGAATATGCCACAACCTCTTTACCCACCTCGAATAGCTCACCAAGGTTATCCTTGCGGTCGGTGATCAGCAGTGTGCCAACCCCTGTCGCCTCAAACAGGCGCATATTGTTGGCATTGTTTTCTGCCACATTGATATGCCGGTTGAGCGTGATCTTGCTTCGCGCCAGTGCCCGATACATATCGATCCCCCAAACCTCGCCATGATGCTTTTTCCTTATGATGGAACGGCGCGGCAAGTTCCGCGCACCATAGCCAAAAAACTGGATCGGCGTTTCTGCTGCAAGGTATTCAAGAAGCGGAATGGCTTTGTTGTGATTCCGGCTGATTCCGCCCACAAAACTGACTGGAATATCTTTTTTTACCTGGCCCAGCAAATCCAGCACCCGCGGATCAAAACCAATCCGGAAATATTCGGAGTGAATGCCCATGGCGCGGATGCGGTCCACAAAATGCGGAAACGATGTAAGAATCAGATCATAGCTTTTCAAAAACGACTCGCTTGGCAAGGGACATGCAATCTGGCCAACGACAAGTCCAATATCCTTTTTCAGACTTTGCAAAACATCGCCGGGGAAAAAGCTCAGATCCTGGCAATACAGCACATCTGGACGAAATGCCCGAATCTGGGCGATCGCCACATCTAGCAACCCCGGTAATGCCGCAAGGTGACGACCGACAACGGGTAGCCGATATAGACGATGCGGAATCTTGAGTGCCAATTCGTGAAAAGATACGCCGTGAGCTCGTGCCCAGGTCGCCTGCAAAGGAGCGCAGTTAGAAATCAGATCGATCGCTTCGCACCCGAGCTGATTCAAGTGTCTTGAATAAAAATCCGAAGTTCCGAACGAGGCCGCAAGAAGCGAGGCCAACTGCGTTGAGTAGTCCTTTTGTCTCAAGCCTTGGTGCGACGCATAATGAGCGGCTAGAAACCGCGCATAATAGGTGTCCACAATGACAATTCGCATGGTTGTCGGTCCGAAGCTATTCGTGCTAATTTCTGCGCAGTTCCACCAACAAGCTGTCGCCCTGACCCAGCGCATCAACAAGTCGATTCAATGCAGCAACAGCAATAGACAGCACTTTTTGTAATCGTCTTCGCAGAGCATTTTTTATCCTCTGCAAAAAGCCCGGTCGCCCGGCCCGACCATGGCTGCTGGACCATGAGGAGGACGGTTGCCCCTCTTCAGGCTGTTCGCTCAGCGCCTTAATTTGCAATAGAGTCCATAGATTTGGCGTAATCGTCCGCGCCTTTACGACACGAAACCCGGCCCGCTTTGCCAGTAATTCGAATGAATGTTTGTTAAAGTGATGCTGATGATATGGCACATGCCAGTTTATCCAGCGCGCCCCGGACAATGCACGTGCCCAAGACCCGGCATTGGGAAAGGACAATACGAATTTACCATCGGGCGCAAGATTTTCTTTGACGCATTCAAGCAAGGCTAGCGGCTCAGGCACATGTTCTATCACCTGGTTGAGCACTATCAAGTCAAACATCTCGTCTTCGAAGGGGCGATCATGAATGCTGCCGATATGTACCCTCAAATCATAGCGGTCAGCGATCGTCCTGACGTTGGGATCCGCCTCTATCCCCCAAGCATCGATGCCCATTTTGCGCAACTCCAGCAGCGAAAGACATGAGCCACTGCCAACATCCAGTACCTTCTGACCCGGGCGTGCAAAATAGTGGCCCTGGTTATCAGTACCGTTCAGCCAGCGCTTCAATTTGGAGAAGGGAGCTGTTACCAGAGTTGCCTCTTGCTCTAGAGAATCAAAATCGACCTGCCGTCTGGGATAATACGTGCTGTAAAGTGCTGGCAAGTCCTGTTCACGTAACGGCGGTGCCGTTGCCATTTGTCCACAAGAAGAGCAGCGCTCTATGGTATAGACGCCAGGACACCCGTATCGGTCATCCCATATCCGGTCAATAAACACATGCATAGAATCGCCACAGGCAATACAGGTATGTTGTTCAGACACGCTCATATCCAAGCATTTTCATAGTTAAATTCATCTAGGCAAGCTGCGCAAAATGGCAAAGCATAGCATACGCAAGGGTGCCGTTATGCGCTGCACGAATGAGCCAACCAGCAAATAGAACATCAACCCGTGCACAATATTGCTGGATGAGCGGATACTGAAATATCGCTGCCACAAGCCGATTTTTGATACGTCATTTCCATATACCGGGGGTGAAAACACCACCGCCTCGGTACTCACCAGCAAAGGGATGCCTGCACGGCCAAATCGCATAGCAATCTCATAGTCTGCCATGTAATGAGGCAGCAGGCGTGTATGCATTCCGCCGTAACGTCGGAACAGGATCGCTGGATAAAGAGTGCCTCGACCGGATAATGCATCCACCCGGTAGGTTCTTTTTGGATCGCGCTGTTCCTCCGGGCTTAGCTGGCTAAGCAAATCCCACACGGCTAGGCGATTGATGTTGATTTTCGGACCGATGCTTACAAGCGGTGGGTCGTGCCCTTCTTCATGGATCGCGCTCCCCACCGCAGCACCGCCTGCTTCCCGGCTGATCCGGATCAGTGTTTCGACATAATCCGGAGCGAACCAGGTATCGTTGTTCAAAAAAAGAACATAATCCTCATCATTCCCTTGGACGTAGACGTAATCAAGACCCATCTGGATGGATCCGCCCCACCAGAGGTTGCCGTCGCCTCGCAGTTCAATCACATCCTTTTGCAGCTGCAGATACTCTGCTGTTCCATCGGTTGATCCATCATTAATGATCACTATGTGCAGATTGTCGGCTTTGGTTTGTTCGCGCAGCGCCTCAATAATTCGCTTTGTATGATGCAACCGATTGAAAACTGGTATCAGAACAAAAATCGACAAATTCACTTTTAAGTACCAAGCTTTTCAAGTACCTGCCCGTGCAACACGGTTAGACCTATTTCGTACAACAAGTGGTGTCCATGGCGAAAACATATGATTTTGGGTCATCAGGAAGAAAAATATCCGTCGTTGATATGCAGGCAAAACAAATTGAATTGGCAAAATTTGGGGAGCAATTGATGCATACGATGCTAAGCCCAGCATCTTCTTCTTGCAGAAAATTGAAGCAAACGATTAATAAGTTCTGTTTCACTCCTTTCGCGCAGCTGATCAATTTGGTTCAGTCGCAATGTCCCCAACTTTACTAATGAAGATGAAATCTCCGGGTCGGTACAGGCCTTCATCGCCTCGGCCAATTCCGTCGCGCTGTCAGGATTCGCGTAAATTGCGGCCTCGCCGGCATGCTCTTTTAAATGGGCCGAATAAATTAGGGGTTTGCCAATCATCCAAGCTTCGAGTGGTGGCAAATTGGTAGGGCCAAAATACGTGGGCATGACGACCGCAGTGCACCCCTCATATAAAGCGCGCATGTGTTCTGCCGGAACGAAGCCTAAAATTTTGACGTGTTCGATTAACGAATGACTGACAACGAGGTCTTCAATATAGCTCCGATTTCCTTTGTCGGCTCCAACGAAAACTACTCTAAGATTAACCCCTGCTTCGCGAAGCAAGAGAAGTGCTTCCAAAATGCGAACATGGTTTTTATGCGACCAGAATTGCGCAGGATAGAAGAAATATCCTTCTTGGAGGTCGTACTCATTCAAAACCAAACTTGTATTAACGACAAATTCATCCTGAAGAAAATGTGCGGGTGCCGTCGGTATCGCCAAACAACGCTCATGGTCAACTCCATATCTTTGTTGGAGTAGGTCAGATAAATGCTCAGACTCTGTAATTACAAGTAAGGCTGGAGTCAGACTGTTATTAAAATAGTGCTCTCTGTTCTGGAACTGGCCAAAATTTCTAACCTCTGGAAACTCCGGAGTATCGCGATGGCAGAGATCAAAAGCGGTCGTAATGTAATTAAGCTGTTGAAGGGATTCCGGGCCTTCGGAATGCGTCAGGAAATATACCAAGTCGGCGCCGTGCTCTATCAATTTCAACTCAAGTGAAGCAAAAATACTTTTAGGTTTTTGCCTAGCTTGCCACCACGATAGCAGCTTTGCGCGATGAAAAATCTTATCTAGTAGAGAAGGTTCGGAATTCCCGAACACTACACAGCCGATCCCCAGCTTTTCCAGAAATTCAATGCTTTCAGCATGAGCAGCAAAAACCTCGAATTCAAACCTACCCTTGCATATCCTGTTCATCTGCATGATTGCATTCAAGCCTTGGTTGAATGCCCCCCCGCTTGTGATAGGACTTTCCAATACTGCGATTATTTTCATTTCAGCTTACACGCGAACTAGTATCTGGAACCCACTCCAAGCATCCACATTAAGAGGATCGCTCGTCATCCAGGCATGGCTGGCAGATTTTTTAAATCTCCCGGCACAGTAGCACTGCAGCTCTGGCAAAAACAAATACCTCATTTGGTGTGTCTCCTTGATCTGTTCCATCTGACCGGTCGCCTTCTCCTCGATCAACACTGTGTAATTCACATCCACCATATTCTCGTTCACATGCATTGCTGGTTCGGCAATGCGGGTAACTTTAATTTCATCATCTTCCAACCGCTTGACGCGAACATCCGGGCGCTGCGTTAGAACAGCCGGCCCATACCAGAAATCAAACAAAAACAAACCGCCCGGTTGCAAATGAACCGAGGCCGTTTCAAACGCGGCCTCCAGGTCGGCATTGATAGTCTGATAACTCATTACATGAAAGAGCGAGATTACGGCATCATAAGTCTTGCCTGTGCGCACAGTGCGCACATCGCCAAGACCAAATGACAGCCGAGCTGCCACTTCAGGTGGCAGGCTAGTTTTGCGCGCCTCGGCTCGAGCGAACATGGCATCACTCATATCCACGCCGTGAACGGTGTAGCCCATGTGCGCCAGGTGTTCGGCGTGGGCACCCGTGCCGCAACCCAATTCCAGAATTCGTTTTGCCTGCGGCACCTGCTTGCGGATATGTGCGGCGACATACTCCGACTCGCCCGCGTAATCTTTGTCGCGGTAGAGCAGGTCGTAATAATGGGCGTAGGTATCAAAGACCTGGCTCATTGCAAAATCTCTTTCACCGCAGATGCGGATCGTTCCATTTGCTCAACGGTCAGCGCCATGCCGCTGGGGATGTAAAAGCCACGCCGGGCAATGCGTTCGGACACAGGGTAATTTTCACCGGCAAACAGCCCCATCTTCTTGAACACCGGTTGCTCGTGCATCGGCCAAAAGAATGGGCGCGTACCGATGCCCAGCTTGTTCAACCGCGTCATCGCTTCCTTGGCGTCAAAGGGCACGCTGGCATCCAGCACGATGCCGTACACCCAATAGATATTGTCCGCGTAAGCGGTATGCGCCGGCGGCAATTGAATGCCCGGCGTGCCAATCAGTAACTCGGTATAGCGCGTCCCCATTCGCCGCTTGATCTGTACAAACTCCTCCAGCCGTTCCAGTTGCGCCACACCCAGCGCCGCTTGCAGATTGGTCATGCGGAAATTCCAGCCCAGCTCGTCATGCACAAATCGCTGCTCAGGCTTGAAGCAAAGGTTGCGCAGGGAACGGCATTTTTCGGCTAGCGCGGGATCGTCCGTCACGATCATGCCGCCCTCGCCCGTGGTGATATGCTTATTTGGATAAAAACTGAAAGTGCTGATGTCACCGAAGCTGCCACATGGCTTGCCCTTGTAAGCCTGGCCATGCATCTCGGCGGCATCCTCGATCACTTTCAGGCCGTGCTTGTGCGCCAGCGCCAGCAGCGGCTCCATATCCACAGGCAAACCAAAGATATGCACAACCATGATGGCCTTGGTGCGGGGCGTGATACGTGATTCGATCTGCGCAACATCCATGTTCCAGGTCGCGGAATCACAATCCACCAACACCGGAACCGCACCAGCGCGCACAATGGCGGCGGCGCAGGAAATGATGGTAAAAGTGGGGACAATAACTTCATCACCGTTGCCCAATCTCAGTGCCATCACAGAAGCATCCAGTGCCACCGATCCATTGGAGACCGCCACCCCGTACTTGCGCCCCACTCGCGCGGCAAACTGTTTTTCAAACTTCTTGATAAAAGGGCCTTCGGATGAAATCCAGCCGGTGCGTATGCACTCAATCAGATATTTTTCCTCGTTACCGTTAAGGAGGGGTTCGTTGACTGGAACAAATGCGGGTTGGCTCATAAGTTACTTAACAAGGCGAATCAGCTCAGAAGAAATGGGAGTAAATCGCGTCTTGTCTTCCTCTCCGGCATACGGCCCCTGTTTGACCTCAACGATCTCGCTGGCCTCCAGCATTTCAAATCCGTGGCCACCAAAGGCCAGCAACACGATGTCACCCTGATTCAGGATGCGGCTTTCCAGATAGTTTTGATCATCATCATAAAAATCTACCCGCACCTTGCCGGATCTGACGACCAAGACTTCCTTTGTGAACTGAACCTCGCGCGCCACGGGATTGTGCACATGCGGGGGGATGATGTAGCCCTGCGGACGGTTCATATAACCCAGTTGCTGGGAAAAATCATTGGGCGTGAAGAACTGGATGCCATCGGCGCGGTATTCGATGCGGAGGATCAGCGCGAGGAGTTTATCCACATGCAAGATTTGCTCAATCACAGTACGCTTCCTATCATTGCACGCACCCTGTTTACAGCCATTCTTCCCAATCGCAACGCCAATTTTACCGGCAGTAAAATACATCCTATTATAAACAGTGGCACTATGAAATATATCGGCACAGTCTTCTGTATCCTCACAAGCTTAAGCAAGTCCATCAAGGGTGACAGACTACGAGTATTCATTACCTCTCGCACAATATCGGCAAATAAAAGAAAAACACTTTCATGAATTATTGTAAGCGCCTTAGGCACGTAGCGCCAGCCTGCAAACTGCATTGCCGCAATATGAAATTGCAGCATTTCAAAATCCTTATGATATTGAGACTTGGTAGACCATGTCCCTCCGGAATGGATCCGGTAGGCTGACATATCTTGCCGAATACAATATCCGGGCCCGCGTCCAAGCAACATTAACATTAAAGGATCATCACCTGCGGGCAGCTTAAGAAACAAGGGATATTGAGGGTGGTTAGCCAAATCAAATCGGCGAAATAGCCAACTGTTAGGAATCAAGGGCGTACCATTCAGCGCATGCTTGATAAAAAATACTTCTGGACATGTTTTTCCTGTCAAAGGTTGTGAGCTCAACAGATCTCCATTTTCATCGACGTTTACAGTCCAATGTCCGCAGACCGAATATTCCGGGTATGCTTCCATTACATCGACCTGCTTTTGCAATTTGTGAGGATCAGTCCAGAAATCATCGCATGACAATAATGCAATATACTTCCCGTTTGCATGCGAAAGTGTATCTACAAAATTCCATCGGCCAGTCGCCCTGCCGTTAACATAAATCACATCTTTCCGACTGTGTAACAACACCGTAAATTTGTCAGGGAATCTTTCTTGGTATTCGAGTGCAATTTCCCTTGTTCCATCTGAAGACTCATCTTCTCCAACAATAATCTCCAACTCAAAATTAACTTGCTGTGAAAGTATGCTTTCTATGGCTTGAGAGAAATGTTTTACATGGTTATATGTGATAGGACATACACTTACTAATGGTGTGCAATCAAGGGGTTGTTCATTCATGGCATTTCTGGTTATATTCTTCTTTACCATCTCCAGGTTTCTCAGCTTATGTAATATTCCAAATAAATATGTTAACTGACGTTCCTAATAACCAGCCTATTGTGAACCTCCTCAGCAACATTATCGGGTGGATTCCACATCAACACATCCAGGATGGAAAGTCCAGGTTCGTATTTATACGGCGAAGTGTTATAAATATATTCTGTTGGCTGTGCAAATTGAAGCGAGACGCCGCGCCGGTCGAATGCTGCCGCATCAAAGATGTCCCTCCCGCTGCTTGGGTTCAAATAACTGGTCGCCCCCAGCTGGCTGCAGATTTCCAATGCCCAATCGCCAGGATGCATGATTTCCGGTAAGGTCAAATTCATCTCGGAACAAATCCGGTAGTTGAATGGAATATTCAAATAGCTGCATACCGCCTTCAGACCTCGCACATTAAGTTGTACAAGTGAATCATCATCGATTTCGGAATCGAACACACTATTGATCAATTTGATGACCGCTTCAAAATGCGGAGCTTTCTTTTTGTAATGGCTCAGTTTGCCGACAATATTCGACCTTGCGTCGCCGATACTCAATATCTTCGCTTCGTGTGTTTTGATCGAGATCGATGAATTTGACAAGGGTACTGTAACATACTGCCAACCCGCACTGGGGTGAAGGATTCGGTTGCGGTTCATCCAGGTTTTTGGTGTGTACTGCGTGATATCGAACACTATCCATTCATCGACTGCCGCAATCAAAGAAAAATGCCCTAGATAGGGAAAGAAGTACGGCTGCATGATGCCCAGCTTCATATATCTTGTCCTGCAAAATGAATCTTCAAATGATCGGCGTTTCGCTGGCATTTATCTATAAGTTCGCAAATTGTGATTACGTCATCACTATCGACCAGCGCACCAACGGGAAGTTGTATACATGTTGCGCAAAGCTCGTCGGTAACCGGCAAACTGTCAATTTGTTCAGTCTGATTATTGATGTATCCAACGCTACGATGCACGCCCGGATAAAAATACCGGCGGGCATTCACGTTTTCAGCCTTGAGTACCGCGATCAGTGATTCTCTCGATAAACCAAAATTGCATTCATCCACCTCGCAAACGAGGTATTGATAATTCGAGAATGTCACACCCGCCGGTTTGACCAGCTTTATGCCGGGGATGTGTTTCAACCTGTCTTCATAGATATGATAAAGCGTTTCGTTCTTCTGCTGGTTCTGCGGAAAATCTTCGAGGCTCAATAATGCGATCGCCGCCTGTGCTTCCGACATTCGTCCGTTCGATGTCTTGACCACCGGAACCGGTTTCCCAGCCCCGTAACTGCTGCGGATATTCCTTAGCCGTGTAGCAAGCGCATCATCATTGGTACACAGGCAACCGCCTTCAGTTGCGCTCAGTACCTTGGTCGCATGAAATGAAAATACTTCGATGCTGCCAAAGCGTGCAATTTTTTGGTGCTCGACTTCACAACCAAAAGCATGAGCGGAATCGAAATACAACTTCAGGTTACGGGCCTGTGCAAATTTTTCCAGTGCGACCGGATCACACGCGCCGCCCCATAAATTCACTCCCATTATCCCGGACACCTGGTCGTCGAGGAGCTCATCGATCTTGGCGATATCGATCTGATGGGTAACCGGATCGATATCGCAAAACACTGGTTCAATTCCTGTCCAGCTCAGAGATTGCGCAGATGCAAGAAATGTAAAGGATGGCAACACTACTTTTCCAGTCAGTTCCATTGCTTCAGCCGCCATCATTAGCCCTATCGTAGCATTCGTGACACAGATCACATGCTTTACATCGAGAAATTCCTGCAACTTTGCTTCCAATTGCAGGACGAGCGGGCCCTGATTCGTGTAATAGCGCCGATCAAATATCCCGCGCATCGCCACCTCGTATCGATCCCACGATGGAAAATAAAGCTGACCGACCGGAAGCATCTTTTCAAATGTTGCGGTGCCACCTAACACTGCAAAATCACAGCTCTTCATCTGGATTCCGTTTCTGCAAAACGACGCGCGATTTCGACACCATTGGACTTGATGTATTTCAGAAGCATGATGATTCTGTCGATATCGTCGCATGTAACAAAAGCCCCGCACGGCATGAGCATGAAGCGCCGCGCAAGATAATCTGTTACCTCCAGCGTAGCCGGGATGTGCGGATAACTCATTTGTTTCTGGTGCAATGGAGGCGAATAGTAAGCACGCGCAAGTATGTTTTCGGCATTAAGAATGGCGACAGTTTCATCCCGCTTCAGCGGCCAGTTATCAAGCAACTCAACAACGATGTTCTTGTAACTGGTTTTCGAGGTTTCATCGAATTCGAGCAGTCGAATCCCTGATATTCCCGCAAGACCTGCCTGATAACATCTATAACGCTGCCGATTATCGGTCACCAACTGTTCCAGTTCGTCAAGGTTGGCCAAAGCCATTGCGGCATGGACCTCATTGAGCTTTGCATTAAGTCCACCGGCGAACACGCAGTTGTCCTGTCCTTCGAAACCATAAGTCCGAAGCAATGCCAATCGGTGCGCCAATTCCGAGTTATTGGTGGTTATATATCCGCCTTCGAAACCATTCAATAACTTGCTCGCGTGCATCGAGAAGCATTCTGCGTCGCCAAAACCACCGACCTTTCCCGCGTTGGTTGCCTCATATACTGACTCGACCGAATCAAACAATACTGGTATGCCGCGCTCCTGCCCCAGTTTGACTATGCCTTCGATATCGCAACAATTGACGATGGGATGCACTGCCACTATCAAGGCGGTTTCTGCGTTGATGCATTCACCGACGGTCTGACGGGTCGGCGCCAGCGTGCTTTTGTTAACCTCGCAAAATCTCGGTTTCAACCGGGTCCAGGCTGCAATATCGGCCATTCGACGATAGGTCAATGATGGCATGATGATCTCGGTCTTGCCCTTCAACGCGAGAGTAGTCATCGCAAGTACAAGTCCCCAAAATCCGCTGCAAAAGGCAACGCAATGCCGTGCACCGTGGAATTCTGCAAGACGTTCTTCAAGCATTTTGGCCAGCACGCCATTATTAGTGTAATGCTGACGATCAAAGAATTTTTTTGAGTACTGCAAGAAGTTGTCGAAATCCGGTTGAGCAAGGCTCGAAGTGGATTTTGGTTCGGCAAAAGTCCGGCTTCCGCCAAAGCAGGCCAGATCCTGAACTTGCACTTTTGTAGATATTCCTGCTTTCATGATATTACCGCGAATTGATTATTGCATTGCGAACTGTTCCAGTTCCGTACCCTTGATTTCATTCATGCATGCTGCAATGATCGACGAGTCCAGCTTCTCTTCCCATAGGTTTTTTAATTCAGGATTCTTGAATACCGAATGTTTGTGATCGTCATGTCTGCTATGTGAGAGATCGATAAAGTCGCTCGTCTGCTTTTCAAATAAGATTTGCAGGAACTGGAATAGCGCCCTTGTCTGTTGCTGCGTATTCTTTACAAGATGTTCGTAGCGAATAATCTTGTGCCGATCAGGATACTGTTCGCTGAGTCTCAGCGCCTGAGTAGTCACCTGCTTCCAATCGTCAAACCCCCAGTACTCACCGACCCCATCTTTACGGCATTTCCCGGTTCTCCATTCTCCTGATCGATCCGCGTACTCAGGAAATTCACGGGGATCGCTTAGCCATGAATAAATGGTCGCGCACGGGTGGCGCACAATATGTATAAAATGCACCCGGTCATTTAACTTCAGAATATATGGTGTCAAGTTGTGGAAGCGATTGGATTTTATGATCAGATGCCGGGGGTGCTCGTTCTTATCTGAAAATTTTGGCACCAAGCCATGCTTGCGGAGATGGTCCTGGTCCAGAAACTCTGAATTGGTTTGATAGAGTTCCGTAAACAGTTTGTCCCATTGCTCGGCCGTGCTGGTTTCGTCTAAAGCATTCTTGAATTCATATGAGAACAGTGGGCAGGACTTTAACCTGACATCCGGAGACGAAGCCAGGATCTGCGATAGCCAGGTAGTTCCCGATCTTGGCATACCGGTTATCCACGCAACCTGCATATTTTCCCGGTTGTACTTCACTTGGACAAAATGACGTCGTAGCGGTAGTGGGCGGCATAATACTGGCTGGGCATTTTATGAAATGTCGCACGCCAGCCACAGCTCTTTGCCAGTGCAACAAACTCTTCTTGTGTGCGCCAGATTCCGATCGGGGTATCCGGGTCATTTTCGGTGCCGTGTACAAATGGCCGGTCACCGTAAAATTCCGCCAGCAGATTCCTGTCCGGGCAGTTTCCGATAAAGATGCATTCTAAATTTGGAAAATTACTTTTCAGTAATCGCAGTAACTCTTCTGCCCTTGCGTGCTCGATAAACGGGAACGACCCGTAACAAACCATTTTTGAAAAATTGCCGGGTGTTATCGGATTTTCGCAAAACTCAACCACGTCCTGGAGGAGATAAGTCTGATCAGTCGGGACGGCAAAATATCTGTTTGCTATCGAAATAAGATGCTCGGAAAAATCCACTCCCAGTCCGCCCTTGCAATGCTTGAACAGCAATGTGCTCAAAGCGCCGTTCCCGCAGCATAGATCCAGCAGGGTATCGTTCTGGTTGAGATGCAACCCATCCACAACTGCATCAACGATCATGTCGATTTGTTCCTGCGAGACCGGTTTTCCATTGACTGTGCGTTTTACCTGCCCCCAAAAATCGTCCGGGTCACAAGTTTTGGGATGGTCTTTGTAAAATGTGAATTTTTCTTTATTCATTTACTGTTGTTGAATAATACTTTTCCTTGTATCTGACTCATGATGTAGCTAGTATATTAATCTTTTCTGGCACAATGTTTCGCTCTATCACTGCCCAATGCGCAAAATCAGAAATTATCCTGAATGGATTGAGACCTTGTGCACGTGTTAACACCACTTTAGTATTCGAATCATCCACTCGTATGGTGAAGCTGTACTTTCCAGACGTAAGTTCCATCAATCCCAATGAACCGTGAACCTCCATTATTCCAGGAGGGAAAAAGTTCAGGGTACCCATTGCATTACAAATCGGCATGGCAACCACCATATTCATTGCCGAATCTACTATATTGACGCTTATAGTCGCACCGGAAGGGCTATTGATACGCAATTTTAATCTGATGCCTACCTCTGCACCATGTGGAATGGTAGGTTCGACACCTTCTATGCTCTGATTATTTACTATCAATACCACACTGAGAATTTCGGCTTCGCCCGTTCCTGAAGTCTGTTGTAGCTGTTGTACAAGGCCGTAATATCGGTCAATTCCTTCAGAAGGATTCGGGCTATCCAGCATCACAGCGCCGTGGTTCATTACCATCACCCGCGTACAAAACCTAGAGATTTGGGGCATATTGTGCGAGACAAATACGACAGCTGCATTGTTGGTTATTTGTCTAACTGCATTGAGACATTTAATGGCAAAGGTGATATCACCGACTGCCAACACTTCATCTAGAAACAGGATATCCGGTTCCAATAAAATCGCGGCAACTGCAAATCCCAAGCGAACATTCATGCCCGAGCTGTAGGATTGCACCGGTGAATCGATGAAGTCACGAATCTCGGCAAAGTCGATGATCTCATCTATCTTGCTGTCAACATATTGTTTGCTCAAGCCCAGCACTGAAGCATTGACGAAGATATTTTCTCTTCCCGTCAGGATAGGATTGAAACCGGCACCTAACGCGATCAGCGCACCTACCTTTCCGCGCATTTCGATGCGCCCCTGATCGGGCCTGATTAAACCATTCAATATGCGCAGTAAAGTCGTCTTGCCCGCGCCGTTGTGGCCAATTAGTCCAAGGCATTCGCCACGTTTGAGTTCAAAATTGATGTCCTTGACTGCCCAGAATTCGTCCGGGCGCAATATTCCATCCGAGCCATGTCTCTTGCCCAGCAATTCATTGCCGATGTCCTGCATGCCATACCACATGGATTTCTTCAGGCTGAGACAGAATTTTTTGGACAGGCCATCAACCTTAATCAGCGTTTCTCCCATGTCAGCTTCCCATGCGTTCAATCAGGACCGGCATCGCCAGCCGGAAAACAATCCAGAATATGAACAGCAGCACAACCGAGACCAGATTGACGGCCAAAAAATATCCCAGAAACTCCGGTGTCAGCCCGGTCAGCCAATCGCGTGCTGTCAGAATCAATGGAGTCAATGGATTGAAGCGGAACAAGATGGCAGAAATACCTTGCTTAGGCATCGCGAAAACCACTGGTGTTAGGTACATTAGAAATTGCATTAGCAGCGGGATGCCCTTGCCCACATCGGAATACAGCAAGCCGACAGGCGTAAGGATCAGACCAATTACTGTTCCAACCATAATCAGCGAAAGCAAGCCGATGGGAAACAAACATATGCCCCAACCAGGATAAATTCCGATTGCCCCCAACCCGATTAGCAATAACGCTACTTTGATCAGTGCATTGATCAACGTTTGGTATATTCCGGCAACTACCAGCGCCTCGCGTGGGAAATTGATCTTTGACAACATGCCTTTGGACGCCGTGACCATCTGTAATGGTGCATTCAACGCGTCCATCAGAATCGCCCACAACATAGTCCCTGTAAATACATAGGCCGGATAGGGCAAACCGGTGTCACTTACGTTTACCAAACCGCTGCGGCTCAGGAAGATCCAAACTACCGTATTTGCCAAGGGCAATATGATGGCCCACAGAAACCCAAGGAAAGTTTGCCGATATTGAGCGCTTAAATCTCGCACCGTCAGTCGCCATGCGAGCCCCTGACTATCGGCCAAATCCCGGAACATCTCTCGTCCCAACTTGATTGGATTGATAAGCGGGGAATCAGGCGTGTAGATGGTAGTGCGATGTTCATTCATTAAATTCCACCCATTTTTCGGTAGCGATTACTAGTCTGAGCCATGTCTGATTAGAATTTGCAAATAAGTTTGCAGACATGTTCAATCTCACGGTGTTGATGGCCGTATGAAATTGGCAGGCTCAACTCAGATGTATGAATTTCGTCGGCTATGGGGTAATCACCGGACAATATGCCTTGCATGGCCTGTTGTTTGTGTGGCGGGATGGGATAGTGAACTTCGGTTTTCACCCCGTTTTCAAAAAGATATTGCTTGAGGGCGTCTCGCGCGTGGTGTCGTACAGCAAAGATGTGAAATACATCAAATTCGTCTTCAATGCGGGCTGGCAAATTCAGCCAAGCAGGTAGATTATTGAAATAGATTTCCGCCAAGCTGCGCTTATGCTGGTTCATTTCGTTCAGATGACGCAACTTGACTCGCAAAAAGGCAGCTTGCAGTTCATCCAGTCTTGAATTGACACCGATATAACGGTTTACGTATTTTTGCTTTGACCCGTAATTTCGCAGATGGCGCAAGCGATCTGCTAACTCATCATTGTCAGTCACTACTGCACCGGCATCGCCGAGTGCCCCCAGATTTTTGGTTGGGTAAAAGCTGAAACAACCTGCATCTCCAAAGGTTCCTGTCATTTTCCCTTGCAGCTTGGCCCCATGGGACTGGGCGCAGTCCTCGACCACCTTGAGGCCGTGTTGCCTGGCAAAGGCGCCGATCCGATCCATACGGCAGGTTTTGCCGTACAAATGCGTGACACAGATGGCACGAGTATTTGTGGTCATTGCTCCAGCTATTAGATCTGGATTCAGGTTATATGTGTTGATGTCAGGCTCCACCAGCACCGGGTTATGACCAGCACGTACTATTGCGAGAATGGTAGCAATATAGGTATTAGATGCCACCAGAATATCCGAATTCTTGGGTAAATTCAGCGCTTCGATGGAGAGTATCAACGCATCCAGGCCGTTAGCTACTCCTATGCAATGGCGCGCACCCACAAAGCCGGCATATTCCTCCTCAAAAGCGCCAACTTCTTTTCCCAGAACATACCAACCCGATCGGATAGTTTGGGATGCCGCTGCCTCAAGTTCAGTTATGAATTTTTCATTGGAGCGAGCCAAACTTTCATATTCAATCATTGGCATTTCACCCATATTCTTTGTCGATGTAGTCGCTGCGATCGTAATGGTGTGAGGAAATCACCAAGAGTACAGAGTTAGGAGAAAATGTCATGGTGTGCCAGTCTTTCGGCTCTATCAGCAGGCATCTGTTGGGCGCATTCAACACAATGCTTTCGCTAACCACGCCGTCATTCATGTAAATCGTGATAGTCCCGACAATAGCAATTAACGCCTGCCTAGTCTTATGATGGCGATGACCACCGCGTACCTGATCATCTGCACCATATATCCAGTACGTTCGCACAATCGGGAAAGGCAATGCACCGTCAAGTACAGTAAGTACACCGCGTGGGTCGCTGAAGGTCGGCAACTCGAGAATTGTGAAATGTGTCATAGCTATCTTGCAAGTAACTTAATATCGGAAATTCACATCTTAATGATGAAGGCTATTTAAGCGACTTTACAGAATTCTAACGTAAGTTATTCAATTATTTAATTTAACATTATATAACGCTAATCTTCCCCTTGACCAGATTAAGGAGGCATCTTCCTAATCAGCCTGGGTTGCCAAGTTCTGAATCGGACATAATCAATGGGTGTTTGTCGAAATGGGAGGCACGGTTAAATGCGCTGGAAGAAGGAATAAGCGACAATGCTAGGGTTCCCTAGCTTATGGTAGCGCAAGAAGTGTATTTGAGTAGATTTAGAAAGAGAAGCGATAAAGCAGTTATCAGCCCGATTTATTGGCGCAAAGTTCAGATAATCAGGTTTATTGACCACTTACTCGGATTTACCTCAAGATTGGGAAGGCACTGTGAGCAGCAACTTTTGGATTTTTTATGAATTAATTGAAGAATTAATATCGTGCAAGAGTTAACTGCTTCGAAAATGAATTAGGGAATGGGATACTTGTGAAATTAATCGAAGACACTCTTATGTGCATTAACTGTGAAGGCACGCTAGTTGAAGGTATTACTCAGATATGGGATACGCGTTTTGGCATTAAAAATGTATATCAAATTCGTGTCTGCTCTAAGTGCGGTCTTGAGCAAACCACGCCGCTACCAAGCCAGCTTGACCTGAATAGGCTCTATGAGCAGTTCTACAACTTCAGCGGGGAGCGAAATACTCGCTATACCCAGCTGAGATCGCAATTCATTAACTCATTTTTATATCGAATCTGGCTAGCGATTGACGGCGATATATCCTTTCATCGAATGACAGGTTCAGGAAATTTGCTTGATGTGGGATGCAACGAGGGGCGCGGGCTGGAATTTTATAAGAGCCACGGCTATGCTGCTGAGGGATTGGAACTCAACAGCAAGGCAGCAGTGGTTGCTCGTAGTAAGGGTTTTACCGTGTACGGCAGTACGCTGGAGGGGTTTTCGACGGAGAACAAATATGATGTCGTTGTGTTATCTAACGTGTTGGAACATTCGCTAAACCCCGAAGATATGCTTCAGCATATTCACCGCATACTTAATCCTGACGGCCAAATATGGATTAGTTGCCCAAACAATCAGAGTTGGTTGCGTTCAGCGTTTGGTCGCTATTGGATTAATTGGCATGTTCCGTTTCATGTCGTGCACTTTTCTCCAGATACGCTCAAGGCGGTGTTGAATAAATCTCAATTTAATGTGCTCAAAATTCGGCAGGAAACTCCTGCGTTGTGGGTCGCCCATTCAATCATTGCCAGATTGTTTGCCAAACCCGGCCAGCCAACCAGGCAACTCCGATCGGCAGCATTGGTCGCCGCGCTGATACTGCTGATACGTGGATTATTTTTTCCCTTGTTATGGTTAGGCAATCTGTGCAAACGGGGTGACTGTCTGGTTGTGGTGGCTCGCAAAATTTAGCATGCGCATTCTGATCGTTGGGATAAATTACGCACCGGAACTTACCGGCATAGGAAAATATACGGGTGAGGTGGCCGAGTGGCTTGCCTCACACGGCCATGAAGTGAGGGTAGTGACCGCCCCCCCCTATTATCCGGAGTGGCGTATAAGCAATGCTTACTCAGCCTGGCGTTACCAATTCGAGGAGATTAATGGGGTAAATATTTGGCGCTGCCCGCTGTGGGTTCCCGCCAAACCGTCAGGTCTTAAGCGACTCATTCATCTTGCCAGCTTTGCAGTGAGTAGCTTCCCGATTATGCTGAGGCAAATACTTTGGAAGCCCGATGCGGTGATATCCATTGAACCCCCGCTGATGTGTGCACCCGTGTCTTTACTTGTTTCGCGCTTTGCCGGCGCGAAGGCGTGGTTGCACATCCAGGACTTTGAGGTGGATGCCGCGTTTGGTTTGGGCATTTTGAAATCTGATAGATTGCGTAAAGTGGTGCTGCATATTGAGCAACGGTTGTTGCGCAGTTTTGACAGGGTCTCCACAATATCTCACAAGATGCTGGAGAAACTTATTGAAAATGGAGTGGAGTTGGACAAAGCCATTTCCTTTCCAAACTGGGCTGACCTGTCGACAATTTTTCCATTAGAGCAAGTAAGCCCGTTACGCAAGGAGCTATGTATTCCTGCCGACAAATTGGTTGCGCTTTACTCCGGCAATATGGGCGAGAAGCAGGGATTGGAAATCATTCTGGAGGCTGCTAGTCGGTTGGTGGCCAATCGGGAGATCCAATTTGTTCTGTGCGGTGACGGGGCGGCAAGGGCAAAGCTATTTGAGAAGTACGAAAAATTGCCTAATGTTGTGTGGCTCCCTTTACAACCTTTGGTGCGGCTGAATGATTTGCTTAATATGGCTGACATTCACTTGCTGCCCCAACGTGCTGATGTTGCTGATTTGGTCATGCCCTCAAAGTTGACCGGTATGCTGGCCAGTGGCAGGCCGGTGCTTGCAACGGCACAGGCAGGAACTCAAGTGGCTGAGGTGGTGTGCTCCTGCGGCAAGGTGATCGAACCAGGTGATGTTCAAGGGGTTGTACAAGGATTGTTGGAATTACTGCACTCCCCTCAACAGCGTACAATACTTGGAGCAGCAGCGCGTCAAGCGTCATATGAATGGGATAAATCAAATGTATTGCGGCACTTTGAGGGTCAGCTATATAGACTGTGCAACAGGTAGCAGTTCGCATTAACATCCACCTGTTTAGAACTTTGATGCGTTTATATCCGCCATGAAACAATGCAAGCACGGTATCCTTTACCCAAATATCACGAACGGCAAGTCACACATTTGTGGATTGAGTTTTATGATTGGCTCCACCACGGGACTAGTTATTAGCGACCATGATTCGGCGTCATTTTCAGAAGAGCGCCGCTATGTCTAACGGATTGATTCGATCTCATACCCCGAAAATCTCTGCGCTACAGCGGCTGATGGATGCGCTGCTAATAATTGTTTCATTCCATATTATCGCGTGGTTTTATGAAGTACCAATCGAAAAATATCAGATTGGATTCGCTGTAATCGCTGCGCTTTGTTTTTATGTGCTCGGGCAGGGCCGAGGAATTTATGGCTCCTGGCGCATTGGTACCATCAGAAGCGAGATCGGCGAAATCATTTTAATCTGGCTGTTTGCTTTTGTATTGGTATTGGTATTGGCGTATGTCACCAAGACATCGGCAAATTTTTCGCGGCGTGTCGTATTGACCTGGCTTGTACTTTCCCCTTCTTTGCTAGTTGCAGCGAGGTTGTCGGTACGAATGGCGTTGCACGAATTACGCCGCCGCGGGAGAAATACCCGGTCATTTGCAATTGTGGGAACAAGTCGTGTGGCCCGCCAAATGGTCGAGAGTATCAATTCAATGCCCTGGACAGGGCTAGTGTTCAGAGGCTATTACGATGACTTACCTGCTAAAGGATCGCCAACAGAACTAGCTCCAGTACTGGCGGGTAACTTATCCGAACTACAATTTTTGTCACATTCGGGAGATATCGATGCTGTTTATATTACGCTACCGATGAATGAAGAACAGCGCATCATCGAGCTAGTAAACAGGTTTGCGGATACCACCGTCTCGTTATATTTATTGCCGGACTCCTTTGTTTTTGAATTGATGAATGCGCGCTGGATCAGTTTGAATGGGATGCCGATTATCAGCATCCATGAAACACCGTTTTATGGCGTGGACGGGTGGGTCAAGCGCATGGAAGACATCATTCTGAGTTCTGTCATTCTTGCTGTTATTGCGCTACCCATGCTGCTCATTGCATTGGCGGTTAAGCTCACTTCGTCCGGGCCGGTTTTTTTCAAGCAACGTCGCTATGGATTGAAAGGCGAGGTGGTTAATGTGTGGAAATTCCGCTCGATGACTGTTTGTGAGGACGGGGTTGACATTCCGCAGGCAAGGAAAGGCGATGCCCGTATTACTCCACTTGGGACATTTTTGCGCAAAACTTCACTGGATGAGCTGCCACAATTTTTCAATGTGCTGCAGGGAACCATGTCCGTAGTGGGGCCGCGGCCCCATGCCGTGGCGCACAATGAGGAATATCGCCGCCTAATTCATGGTTATATGTTACGGCACAAGGTCAAGCCGGGCATTACCGGTTGGGCCCAAATCAACGGATGGCGTGGCGAGACCGATACGCTGGATAAGATGCAGAAGCGCGTCGAATGCGATTTGCATTACATTCAAAATTGGTCACTCCTGCTCGATCTGAAAATTGTCTGGTTGACGATATGGCGCGGGTTTGGCGGGCGTAATGCGTATTGATGGAATTTCGAACAGTGCTAAACAGTCATGCTGCACTTCATCTCAAAGTTGCGCCTGCCATGTTTAGTTTGTCGTGAGTCGCTATTGCCAACAAGACAGCCACGGTCAAGCTGTAAAAGGCAGCCGTCATTTTCAAGTCGAAGGTTTCCACGGTCAGGCCGAACACAAAGAAGCCAAGTGTCACGCACATGCCCATCATTGCTGCAACATTCTGTTGATGGATTTTTGACCGTGCCGCCCGCAGAAAAATTGCGAACGGCACAAAATAGACCGCCAGTATGGAAGCCAATCCGAAGATGCCGAAGCGTACCGTGTGTGCCAAAATTTCGTTATGCACTTCACCCTTGCCCAGCCCTGCAGCGACAGGCGTAATAAGGCCGGATGCGCTTAGTCCGTCCATCGCTTTGGCGAACCCGGCAGCACTTACGCCAAAAATTGGGTTTGCTGCAAACAAATGGATAGCCGCATTCCACAACTGCAAGCGTATTCCAATTGAAGTGTCTTCATGACCGCCTGTAAATTTTGATAAATCCGAATAGATCATCCACAAGCGATGGTGTATCGGCTCGATGAATAAGTATCCTAGCAGTCCAACCACCCCGATTGACAACAAGGCCAGCATCAGTTTGTTCAATAACTTGCCGGTTGTTCGAAAATACACGAACACGAGCACGAACACCGGAATCGCAACCCAGCCCCCGCGCGCACTTGATAAGACGGAAACAGTCAATCCGGCGAGCAAACCCAATATCTTGAGCAGCTTCACAGCAAGGTGATCACTTCCTGCCCAGTTCACGCTGAACACCGATAAAAAGCCCAGCAACAAAGCCATGTCCCCCAGATGTATGTGGTTCATGAATGAGGTTGATGCATAGGTTCTAACGTTCGGATTGGTCACCAGTACCGCTATCAATGCCGCAATGGCCCCCAACGGAAAGGCATACTGCATTACCGACAGTATTCTTATATTGATGTGCCGCAAGCCCAGCAATACCGGGATGGCCAGTAGAAAGCGTGAATCCGAATCAAAATATCTTGCAACGATATCGTGGTGATAAATTTGACTAAGCAATATGGCAATCAATCCTGATGCCATGGCTAAACTAAAATATCTATCCGCTCCATCGAGTTTGTTTTTGTACGCTTTTCTGCTGATCAGCAGGAACAGCGCAAGTATCGTCAGCATGAACAATGCGCCATTCATGCCGCCCCTGACCAGGAACAGCAAGGCCGGATAACAAAGCAGAATGGCGCCGAAGATATAGTCCAGCTTGGTGATGGGTGGGGCAAGCAGGTTGCGCGAGATTTTCATTATTGATCTTGGGCTAATTCAAGTTTGGTTTATTGATTATTGCGCTGCTTTGGTCGAGCACAATGTCCTGAGTTGCCGGTACTTCAGGTAAGTGGTCCTGAAATTCATCAGGGCAACATTAAAACCCGCGAGCCCATCCAGAAATCCCAGACGCAGGAAATAGGTTCTGATGAATGCCCAGCCTGCGCGCAATGGTGCATCAGCAATTGTCGCTGTTTTGCCCTTCTTCAGCATCTGCATCGCGCCTGCCCGGGCGTATTGTTCGGTTTTGCGCTGCACGTCTGCTTTGTTCAAGTAGCTGTAATGCAACAGCGGGAAGTTCAGTCTGCCTGTAACACCTTCAATTATCACCCGCTCATGCACCATATCGTCTGAAAACCGGCCCCTGGTTCTTCTGAACAGGCGCAGTACGTAATCCGGATACCAGCCGGAATGCCTGATAAATTTACCGCAGAATTGCGAAAGACGCGGCACGTAATATCCGTCCCTGTTGCCATCTTGCATCGCTTTGATCAGTTGGGATTGAAGCTCGTGAGTCACGCGCTCGTCGGCATCGATGCTGAATACCCAATCATGCGTCGCATAGGACAAGGCGCGGTTTTTCTGCATGCCGAAACCTGGCCAATCATGTTCGTATACATGCGCACCCAGTTCACGGCATATTTCAACAGTCGCATCGCTGCTGCCGGAATCAACCACGATGATTTCGTCTGCCCATTTCACCGATTCCAGGCAAGGACGGATATTTTCAGCTTCGTTCTTGGTGATGATGATGACGGAAAGTTTGGCCATGTCGCCGGTTGCTAACTGAGCGGCACGATTCACAGGGCAGGGGATGCTACGCGTATCGAAGCTTGGGGTGTTGTGGCTTGATATTCCGGCACCCACCTGATGAGCGCTGTGCGCACTTCATCATCATTCCTTTGGTCTGCGGAAACCCAGTTCAGCAATTGCACCAGCCAAGCCGCATCGGCCTGCCGTGCCTGCGCGATGCGAAGTTTGGGATGCGGTGTGGGCAAGGTATGTTCGCTGTCCGCCAACAGTTCTTCGTAGAGTTTTTCACCCGGGCGCAGACCGGTGATTTCGATCCTGATTTCTTCTTCCGTGTAGCCGGACAATCGGATCAAATCCTTTGCCAGATCGACAATTTTCACCGGTTCACCCATTTCCAGAACGAAAATTTCTCCGCCTTTCCCCATCAAGCCTGCTTGCAATACCAGCTGTGCGGCTTCAGGAATCGACATGAAATAGCGCGTAATGTCAGGATGCGTCACTGTGACTGGCCCGC
>Ga0307375_10001172_pt1 | contig 29326 bp, 28 predicted proteins | sample TR1MG_FD_202531 | JGI IMG/M metagenome (GOLD analysis project Ga0307375, IMG submission 202531) | Soil microbial communities from Risofladan, Vaasa, Finland - TR-1 | ecosystem: Environmental > Terrestrial > Soil > Coastal area > Acid sulfate soil | place: Finland: Risofladan, Vaasa | collected...
CTATCGCCATAGGATGCGTCTATCGGAGGGTGCGCATAGTCACTCTATGCAAGCCCGACGAGAGGCGCAGCCTATGGATGAGAGCACAATCACAGCCCAAAGATTTCTGCGGCCCACGCTCCTAGGGAAACGTATCCCGCCGGTGTTCTCAACCGCGGCCGATCCGTTGCCCTACCTGCACCGCCTGCTGCGGTTGCAAAGTGTCCAGTGTGGCGCTGCCTGCGGGCAGCAGCACGATCACCGTGGAGCCCATGTTGAAACGCCCCATTTCGGCGAAGCGTTCCAGGGTCAGGTGTTGGCCCTCGAACGACTTGCGACGGATCGCCGGAGCATACGGCGGGATCACCAGGCCGTCCCACACGGTGGCCACCGACGAGACCAGGATTGCGCCGACCAGCACCAGCGCGAACGGACCGTGCTCGCCCTCGAAGTGGCACACCAGACGCTCGTTGCGCGCGAACAGGCGCGGGATCGCCTCGACCGCGAACGGCGCCACACTGAAGATGCGGCCGGGCACATGCACGGTCTCCTTCAGCGTGCCTTTGAGTGGCATGTGTACGCGGTGGTAGTCGCGCGGCGACAGGTACACCGTGACGAACGAGCCATCGCGATACGGCGTGGCGGCGGCCTCGTCGCCAAGCAGTTCGGCCGCGCTGTAGTAGCGCCCCTTGGCCTGGAAGATGCGGCCATCGACGATCGCGCCGGCCTGGCTGATGCGGCCGTCGGCGGGGCAGAGCAGGGCGGCCGGATCGGCGTCGGCACGGCGTGCGCCGGGGCGCAACTCGCGGGTGAAAAACGCGTTGAAGTGCGGGTAGGCCCGCGCGTCTGGCTGCACCGCCTCGGCCATGTCGACCCGGTAGTTGCGCACGATCGTACCGATCAGCCAGTTCTTCCACGGCGCGAAGGTCCAGCGGGTGGCCCGGTAGACCAGCCGCGACAGCGCGCGATGGGGCAGCAGGTATTGCAGCAATACGTTGAAAGTCATCTCATCAGTATAAGCGGGCAGGAGTGAGTGGAGAGGAGTGAGTGGAGAGGAGTGAGTGGAGAGGAGTGAGGAGTGAGGGAAAAGCATGAGCTGGCGGCAAGCCGCCTTTCTCTCACTCCTCACTCCTCTCCACTCACTCCTCTCTAGCTATACTTGCCGGCCTTTCCGCTTCGGGTGTTGCCGTGACCGACGAACTCGCCTCCATTATCGACTTCATCCGTTATGGCGCCAGCCGTTTCGCGGCGGCGGGCCTCACGTTCGGCCATAGCCACGACAATCCGATCGACGAGGCCACCCACCTGGTGCTGGCCAGCCTGCATCTGCCGCCGGACCTCCCGCCGGCCTACGGCGCGGGCCGTCTGACGCACGATGAGCGAGCCCGGGTGCTGGCGCTGATCGAGCGCCGGGTCAACGAGCGCCTGCCGGTGGCCTATCTGGTCGGTGAGACCTGGTTCGCCGGGTTGAAGTTCAAGAGCGACCGCCGCGCGCTGGTGCCGCGCTCGCCGATCGCCGAGCTGATCGAGTCGGGCTTCGCGCCGTGGCTGGACGAGCGCCACGTCGAGCGCGCGCTGGACCTGTGCACCGGCTCGGGCTGCATCGGCATCGCGATCGCCGAATACAACCCCGAGTGGCAGGTCGACATCGCCGACATCAGCGACGAGGCACTGTCGCTGGCGGGCGAGAACATCGTGTTCCAGCACGTCGAGGGCCGCGTCGAGGCGATCCGGTCGGATCTGTTCGACGGCCTCAAGGGTCGCCGCTACGACCTGATCGTGTCCAACCCGCCGTATGTCACCGAGGACGAATACGCGGCACTGCCGGGCGAATACCGCCACGAGCCGAAGCTCGGCCTCACCTCGGGCCGGGATGGTCTGGACCTGTGCCTGCGCATGCTGGACGAGGCGGCCGATCATCTCACCGACGATGGTTTGCTGATCGTCGAGGTGGGCGAGAGCGAGCATGCGCTGGCCGCCCTGCTGCCGCAGGTACCGTTCGTGTGGATCGAGTTCAAGGTCGGCGCGATGGGCGTGTTCGCGCTGGAACGGCGCGACCTGGTCGAGCATGCGGCGGCGATCGGGGCGGCAGCTGCCGCCCGTCGGCGGGTCTGAGCGGTATCGATGGCATGCAGATCGATACCGCGCGATTGCGGCTCGATGGCTTGCGTCCGAACGACGCAGAGGCGCTGTTCGCCTATCGCGCGAACCCCGACGTGGCGCGTTACCAGAGCTGGTGTCCGGCCAGTGTCGGGGAGGCCGCCGATTTCATCGCGCGCCAGGCCGGTGTCTCGCCGGATCGGCCCGACGGCTGGTTTCAGCGCGCGATCCGTGTGCGCGAAGGCGGTGGCCTGATCGGCGACCTGGGCATCCACATGCCGGGCGATGCCGAGGGTTCGGTCGAGGTCGGCATCAGCATCGCGCCGGCCTTTCAGGCGCAGGGTTACGCCAGCGAAGCGCTGCGTGCGGTATTCGAACGGGTGTTCGCAGGCCTGGGCCGGCATCGCATCCAGGCCTCGGTCGATCCGCGCAATGTGGCCAGCATGGCCTTGCTGCGCTCGCTGGGCATGCGCCAGGAGGCGCATTTTCGCGAAAGCCTGTGGCTGCATGGTGCGTGGGTCGATGATGTGGTGTTCGCGATGCTGGCACGGGAATGGCCATCGCATCGCACCTGACCGGCCCGCTGGACGCGCTATCGCGCTAAGCTGTGCAGGTTTTTATCCGGACGTCCATTCGCCCATGTCCAGCAATTCTTTCGGCAAGCTGTTCACCGTCACCACCTTTGGCGAAAGCCACGGGCCGGCGATCGGTTGCGTGATCGACGGCTGCCCGCCCGGGCTGGCGATCGATGCGCGGGAGTTCCGCCATGACCTCGATCGTCGCGCCACCGGCCGCAGCCGCTTCACTTCGCAGCGGCACGAGGCGGACGACGTGGAGATCCTGTCCGGCGTCTACGAAGGCAGGACCACCGGCACGCCGATCGCGTTGCTGATCCGCAACACCGACCAGCGCAGCAAGGATTACGGCGACATTGTGTCTACCTTCCGCCCCGGCCACGCCGACTACACCTACTGGCAGAAATACGGCATCCGCGACCCGCGCGGCGGAGGGCGCTCCTCGGCGCGCGAAACCACGATGCGGGTGGCTGCCGCGGTGATCGCCAAGAAGTGGCTGGCCGAGCGCCATGGCGTGCGCGTGCGCGGGCATCTGGCGCAGATCGGCGAGATTGTGCCGGATGCTTTCGACTGGGATGCCGTGGAGCAGAATCCGTTTTTCTGGCCCGATATGGCGCAGGTGCCGGTGCTGGAAACCTATGTCAATGCGCTGCGCAAATCCGGCGACTCGGTCGGTGCACGCGTCAACGTGGTGGCCGATGGCGTGCCGCCGGGCTGGGGCGAGCCGATCTACGGCAAGCTGGACGGCGACCTGGCCAGTGCGCTGATGTCGATCAATGCGGTCAAGGGCGTGGAGATCGGCGACGGCTTTGCCGCGGTGACCCAGCACGGCAGCCAGCATCGCGACGAAATGAGCATGGACGGCTTCGCCTCCAACCATGCCGGTGGCATTCTGGGCGGCATCAGCAGCGGCCAGCCGGTGACCGCCTCGATCGTGCTCAAGCCGACTTCGAGCATCCTGATTCCCGGCCACAGCGTGAACCTGGCCGGCGAGGCGGCCGAGGTGGTGACCAAGGGCCGCCACGACCCCTGCGTGGGCATCCGCGCCACCCCGATCGCCGAGGCGATGATGGCGCTGGTGCTGATCGATCACGCGTTGCGCCACCGCGCGCAGTGCGGCGATGTCGGTGTGGTCGAACCGCGGATTCCCCCGGCAACATGCAACACCAACCATCACGGATGACCCCCACCCGGCCACGCGGGCTGCAGCCTGCGAAGTCACTTACCCCTGACGATCAAAGATAAATCCCAATGAGCCTGAAGAGCAGTTACAAAGTCGCCATGGTCGGTGCTACCGGTGCCGTCGGCGAAACCCTGCTGGCGATCCTCGCCGAGCGGGAATTTCCGGTCAGCGAACTGGTGCCGTTGGCCAGCGAGCGTTCGGCTGGCGAGAAGATCACGTTCAACGGCCAGCAGGTTACCGTGCAGCTGCTGGATACCTACGATTTTGCCGGCGTCGACATCGCGTTTTTCTCCGCGGGCGGCTCGGTCAGCCGCGAACACGCGCCGCGCGCGGCGGCGGCCGGTGCGGTGGTGATCGACAATACCTCCGAGTTCCGCTACCAGGACGACATCCCGCTGGTGATCAGCGAGGTCAACCCGCATGCGATCGCCGAGTACACCCGACACGGCATCATCGCCAACCCGAACTGCTCCACCATGCAGATGCTGGTAGCGCTGGCGCCGATCCATCGTGCGGCACAGATCGAGCGGATCAATGTGGCCACCTACCAGTCGGTGTCCGGTGCCGGTCGTTCGGGCATGGAGGAACTGGGCAAGCAGACCCGCGAGCTGCTCAACTTCCAAAGCGTGGAGCCGGGCAAGAAATTCCCTGCCCAGATAGCGTTCAATGTGATTCCGCAGATCGACGACTTCCAGCCCAACGGCTACACCAAGGAAGAAATGAAGCTGGTGTGGGAAACCCGCAAGATTCTCGAAGACGAGTCGATCCAGGTAAACCCGACCGCGGTGCGCGTGCCGGTTTTTTATGGTCATTCTGAGGCAGTGCACATCGAGACCAGCGACAAGATCACCGCCGAGCAGGCCACCGAACTGCTGCGCCAGGCACCGGGCGTGGTACTGATGGACGAACGCAAGCCCGGTGGCTACCCCACGCCGGTGGGCCAGGCTGCCGGCAACGATGCGGTGTTCGTGGGGCGCATTCGCGAGGACATCTCGCATGAGCGCGGGCTGGATCTGTGGATCGTTTCGGACAATATCCGCAAGGGCGCGGCCCTGAACGCCGTGCAGATCGCCGAACTGTTGATCCAGGACTACCTGTAAAGTGCGCCCTGCAAGGGCGGGGCAGCGGGGGGCAGCCATGGCGTGGAACGATCGCCGGGCTGCTGCCGGCGCTGCCGGCAGTGCAGGGGGAAAGTCCGCGAACCGTCGATGAAAGCACAGCAGCAACGAGAATGCACGGCAACAATGTCATGCAAGTATTAGCTGCAGCTATTGTTGATTGGCTTGCATATAACTAAAGTGGCCCCTTGTTTGGGGTAATTGCCGCTATCGCGGTGGCACCGATATCAAGTCGCCTGGGATCGTTCGGGGGAAACACTGATGAATCGTTCGTTGAAGTTGTCGATGCTGATGGCTCTTGCTTTGGGCAGCAGTCAGGTCATGGCGCTTGACCTTGGCCAGATCCAGATCAAGTCGGCCCTGGGGCAACCGTTGCTGGCGGAGATTCCGTTGCACGCCGCCAATCCGGCGGAGTTGCAGAACCTTACGGTGAAACTGGCTTCGAGCGGGGAATTCGCCCGCGCCGGTATCGCCGGGGGGCGAACCACGATCCCGTTGCATTTCAGCATTGTCACCACGGCTGGTGGCGAGCGAGCGATTCGCATCACCAGCAGCGTGGCCGTGGACGATCCGTTCATCGATCTACTGCTCGATGTGAATGGCAAGGCCGGCAAGAGCGTGCGTGAGGTCGCGATCCTGCTTGACCCGCCGGGCACCCAGGCTGCACCGAAGACGCCGGTCGCGAGCGCGCCGGCGACGCGGCGGGCGCCGAGTCCGGCCACCGCTGCCCATGCTTCAGCCACGCCGGGCCCGCAAGCGACCGCCAGTCATGCCGAGATCAAGAACGGTCAGTACGGCCCGGTCAAGCGCGGCGACACCCTCTCCGCGATCGCCCGTGATGCCGCGCCCAGCGGCGTCGACATCAACCAGATGCTGCTGGCGCTCAAGCAGGCCAATCCCAACGCGTTCTATCACGACAACATCAACGCGCTGAAGATCGGCGTGGTGTTGCGTATGCCGACCTCCGTGGAGGCCAGGGCGATGACGATGGCGGCGGCGATCGCCGAGGTCCGTCGTGAAAACAGCGATTGGCGTGCGGGTCCGGCCGGCACGCCGACCACGGTGGCGGATGCGGCCACCCGCGCGTCCGCATCCAGTGCCCCGACCGGCGTAACCAGCGGCACGGGCGATCGTCTGGCGCTGGTGCCGGCCAGGGACATGAAAGGTACGGCGGCACCCGGCGGCAGTACCGGCGGCAAAAACGACAAATCAGCGAGCCTTCGCCAGGACCTGTTGCGGACCCAGGAGAGCCTGGCCAGTTTGCAGCAGCAAAGCAGCGATCTGAAGACCCGCCTGAAAGATCTGACTGACATCAACAACAAGAACGAACATCTGTTGTCGCTCAAGGACAACGAGATCGCCGACCTGCAGAACAAGCTTGCCGAAGCGCGCAAGTCTGCCGCGATGGCGACGACCAGGCCTGTGCCAGCGGCCAGTGCAGAGAAAACCCTGGTTCCTGCCGCGCAACCACAGAACGGTTCGGCACCCGCCAAGGCCAGCACGGCCAGCAGCATGGCACCGGTCGTGGCCACCTCTGCGGCACCGTCGGCTGCGCCTGCCACGGCCAGCAGTGCGCCAGTGACCAGCAAACCGGCAACTGCAGCGACCGCGGCCAAGGCCGCGCCGGCCAAACCGGTCGCCAAACACGCGCCCACTCCCACGGCACCACAGGTATCCGAGCAGCCCTGGTACATGCAGAAATGGACTTGGGGAGCCGGTGCCGTCGTGCTGTTGCTGTTGCTGGGCATTGTGGGTCGTCGCCGCAAGTCGCCAGCGGGCGGGGCGCCGAAATCCTCGTCGCTGGCCGATCGATTCGCAACGACGGCGCCGGTTGACAACGGCAGCGACGACATCGACCAGAACGAGCTGCTCGACCAGCTGGCCGAGCATCCGGACGACATCTACCTGCATCTGGAACTGGTCACGCTCTATTACTCGCGCCGTGATGTCGAGCATTTCGAGGCCGCTGCCGAGGCCATGCATGCCCATATCACGGATCCGCAACAGGACGAGTGGCAGGACGTGCTCCACATGGGCGAGGACCTGGTGCCGGATCATCCGTTGTTCAATCCGCATCGCGAGTCGAGTGCGCATGAAGAAACGCACGAGGAAACGGAAGCAACGCACGAATTCGATATCGACCATGCTGTGGGCGACGACGAGTCGGCGACGGTATCCTCGATGCCGCCACTGCCGCCGCAAATGCCGAAGAAGGTCAGCGAATACAACTACCAGTTCGATCTCACCGGATCTGGCGCCCATGACGACGAACCGGCCGCCGACGTATCGCCAACCGACGACACGGTTGTCGCACCGATCCAGCCGGATACGCATGGCGCGCCGTCCGAGCCGCCGGTCGAACCGGTTTCGAGCTGGTCGTTCGATGAGCAGGAGCATGATCACCAGCCGCCAGGCGTGGGTGTGCATGAGGCGGACGAATTCAGCGATGATCCGGTGGATACCAAGCTCGACCTGGCGCGTGCTTACCTGGACATGGGCGATGCCGAAGGTGCCCGCGCCATGCTCGGTGAAGTCCTCAGGGAAGGCACCCAGGTACAGCAGGATGCGGCCAAGCGACTGCTTGAGGACCTTCACTGATCCCGCCATCGCGCAGCCTGTTTGACTTGTCGGGCCGGTCCAGGAGCCTGCCAGGCCATTGATGGCCGGGCTGCCAATTTTCAGCGTCCGTGATCGAGTTCCGAACCGACTTCATGCGTATCGCCCTTGGCATTGAATACGACGGCACCGACTTCTGCGGCTGGCAGCGCTTGAAGTCCGATCCCAGCGTGCAGGCGGTGGTGGAGCAGGCGCTGTCACGGATTGCCGCGCATCCGGTCGAGATCTGTTGCGCCGGGCGCACCGACGCCGGCGTGCATGGTCGCTGCCAGGTCGTGCACTTCGACACTCCGTCGCAGCGCGACATGCGCGGCTGGGTTCTCGGTGCCTGCAGCAATCTTCCCACCAGCGTGGCCGTGCTGTGGGCGCAACCGGTCGCGACGGAGTTTCACGCACGTTTTTCCGCCCGCAGCCGGCGCTATCGCTATCGCATCCTCAACCGTTCGGTGCGAGCGGCGCTGGATGCCCGTTACGTCACCTGGGAACGTCTGCCCCTGGATGCCGAGTGCATGCATGAAGCGGCACAGGCGTTGCTGGGCGAACATGACTTCAGTGCATTTCGCGCATTGTCCTGCCAGGCCCCGCATCCGCGTCGCACGGTGCTGCGGGTGGCTGTACGCCGTGAGGGCGAGCAAGTCATCGTCGACATCGAGGCGAACGCATTCCTGCATCACATGGTGCGCAACATCGTCGGCTCGCTGCTGCTGATCGGGCGTGGCGAGCGGCCGGTGGCCTGGTTGGGCGAGTTGCTCGCCGGTGCCGATCGCCTGCTCGCCGGGCCGACCGCGCCGGCATCGGGGCTGACCTTCCTCGGCCCGCGTTACGCGGCACATTGGGGCTTGCCGGCCGAAGTCTGCTTGACGGCGACCGACCCATGACGCGCATCAAGTGCTGCGGCATGACCCGGGTCGAGGATGCGTTGCTGGCCGCGCGCCTCGGCGCGGATGCGATCGGCCTGGTGTTTACCGCGCGCAGCAAGCGGCAGGTGACCATGGCGCGGGCGCGCGAAATTGCCGCCGCGATGCCACCGTTCGTCGCCACCGTGGCACTGTTCATGGATGACGATGAGAGCCTGGTACGGCAGGTGATCGACGAGATACAACCCACGTTGCTGCAATTTCACGGCAGCGAGCGCGACGACTGGTGCGTGCAATTCGGCCGGGCGTTCCTGAAGGCGATCGCCATGGGCGAAGGCGTGGCTGCGCTGCCGCGGTTGCGCGATTACCCGCATGCCAGGGGCCTGCTGCTGGACGGCCATGATCGCGGCGAAGCGGGCGGCAGCGGCAAGGCATTCGACTGGTCGTTGCTGCCGGCCGATCTGGCGCAGCCGGTAATCCTGGCCGGTGGCCTGCATCCGGGCAATGTGGGCCAGGCCATACACGCAGCGCGACCATGGGCCGTGGATGTGGCCAGCGGCATCGAGGCTTCGCCGGGGATCAAGGATGCCGGTAAGATGGCCGCTTTCATTGCAGCAGTGCATAGGAGCGCGCTTGCGCGCGATGGGCATTGAGGCAACCCTTTTCGCGCACACGGTGCGCTCCTGCACACAATCGAATGGCAGCATGAACAAGATCGCGGATTTCAACGCATACCCTGACACGCACGGGCGCTTCGGCAATTACGGTGGCAGCTATGTCGCCGAGACGCTGATGGCGCCTCTGGCCGAACTCACCGAGGCGTACCTGCGCCTGCGCGAGGACCCCGCATTCATCGCCGAGCTCGACCGCGACCTGAAGCATTACGTCGGGCGCCCCAGCCCGATCTACCATGCCGAGCGCCTGTCGCGATACGTCGGCGGCGCGCGGATCCTGCTCAAGCGCGAGGATCTGAACCACACCGGCGCGCACAAGATCAACAATACGGTCGGTCAGGCGCTGGTGGCCAGGTGGATGGGCAAGCCGCGCATCATCGCCGAGACCGGCGCCGGTCAGCATGGCGTGGCCAGCGCTACAGTGGCAGCGCGGCTGGGCCTGAAGTGTGTGGTCTACATGGGTTCGGTGGACATCGAGCGGCAGCAGATCAACGTCTATCGCATGAAGCTGCTGGGCGCCGAAGTGGTGCCGGTAACGTCCGGTTCGAAGACACTGAAGGATGCGCTCAACGAGGCCATGCGCGACTGGGTCACCAACGTCGCCGATACCTTCTACATCATCGGCACCGTGGCCGGCCCGCACCCGTACCCGATGATGGTGCGCGACTTCAACGCGATCGTCGGGCGCGAGGCGCGCGCCCAGATGCTGGAAGAATACGGACGCCTGCCGGACGTGCTGACCGCCTGTGTCGGCGGCGGCTCCAATGCGATCGGCCTGTTCCATGCGTTCCTCAACGATGCGTCCGTGCGCATCGTCGGCGCCGAGGCGGCCGGCGAGGGTATCGCGACCGGCCACCATGCGGCCTCGCTGGCGGCCGGTCGCCCCGGCGTGCTGCACGGCAACCGCACCTACGTGCTGTGCGACGACAACGGCCAGATCACCGAAACGCACTCGATCTCGGCCGGTCTGGATTATCCGGGCGTCGGTCCCGAACATGCCTTTCTGAAGGACGCCGGCCGTGCGCAATACGTGGGTGTCACCGACGACGAGGCGATGGAGGCCTTCCATCTGCTGGCACGGCAGGAAGGCATTCTGGCCGCGCTCGAATCCAGTCATGCCGTGGCCCAGGCCATGAAACTGGCGCGCGAAATGTCGAAGGATCAGATCGTGCTGTGCAACTTGTCCGGTCGCGGCGACAAGGACGTGCATACCATCGCCGCGCGCGAAGGTGTGAGCGTGTAGCCGGGAAGTGAGTGGAGAGGAGTGAGAAGTGAGAGAAAGCTTCGCGCTCCGCCGCCGCCCGATTTCCCGATGCTCTCTCTCACTTCTCACTCCTCTTTTCTCGCTGCCGATCCCATGACCCGAATCGATACCCGCTTTGCCCAGCTCAAGGCCTCCGGCCGTACCGGCCTGATCCCATTCGTTACGGCCGGCGATCCATTGCCGGAACACGTGGTGGCGCTGATGCACGCACTCGTCGATGCCGGTGCCGACGTGATCGAGCTGGGTGTGCCGTTTTCCGACCCGATGGCCGACGGGCCGGTGATCCAGCACGCCAGCGAGCGGGCGATTGCCAAAGGGGTGGGCCTGGGCGACGTGCTGCAAGCGGTTGCCGACTTCCGCGTGCATGATGCCCGCACGCCTGTGGTGCTGATGGGCTACCTCAATCCGGTCGAGACCTACGGCTATGCACGCTTCGCGCAGACGGCCGTGCAGGCCGGCGTCGATGGCGTGTTGCTGGTCGATTGCCCACTGGAGGAAGTGGCCGTGCTGCAGCCACTGCGCGATGCCGGCCTGCAGCAGATCATGCTCGCCGCGCCCACCACCGCACCCGCGCGCATGGCGGAGCTGTGTGAGGCTGCCGAGGGCTTCCTGTACTATGTCTCGTTTGCCGGCATCACCGGGGCGACGCACCTGAATACCGACGATATCGCCGTGCGTGTGGCGGATATCCGCACCCGGGCCAGGGCGCCGGTGGCGGTAGGATTCGGCGTACGCGATGCGGCGAGTGCGCAGGCGATTGCCGGCTTTGCCGATGCCGTGGTGATCGGCAGCGCCTTGGTCGACCGGCTTGCCGGGGCCACGGATGCGGCCGACATGGCCGAGCGGGCCCGCGTGTTTCTGGCGCCGATCCGCGCCGCGCTGGATGCGCATTGAAGAGGTTGGGTTGATATGAACTGGCTGCAAAAAATCATGAACCCGCGCACCCGTACCCAGCAGCCGAACGGCGGCAAGGGTTCGGTGCCCGAAGGCGTGTGGGAGAAGTGCGGCGGCTGCGGCACGGTGCTGTACCGGCCGGAGCTGGAACGCAACCTGATGGTCTGCCCCAAGTGCAATCATCACCACTACATCCCGGCGCGCACCCGGCTGCAGGCGTTGTTCGACCCGGGTACCGCACGGGAATTGTGGGCCGGCATGGAGGCCACCGATCCGCTGAAATTCCGCGATACCAGGAAGTACCGCGACCGCATCGTCGCCACCCAGAAAAAGACCGGGGAAAAGGACGCGCTGCTGGCGATGAGCGGCTTGCTCAAGGGGCAGCTGTTGATGGCGGTGGCGTTCGAGTTTGCCTACATGGGCGGTTCCATGGGTTCGGTGGTAGGCGAGAAGTTCGCCCGCGCCGCCGAACTTGCGCTGGCCGATCGCAGCCCGCTGGTGTGCTTCTCCGCCACCGGCGGCGCACGCATGCAGGAGGCGCTTTTTTCGCTGATGCAAATGGCCAAGACCGCGGCGGTGCTGGCGCGATTGCGTGATGCGGGCGTGCCGTACATCAGCGTGCTGACCAACCCGACCACCGGCGGCGTCTCCGCCAGCCTGGCGATGCTCGGCGACATCAACATCGGCGAGCCGAAGGCGCTGATCGGCTTTGCCGGTCCGCGGGTGATCGAGCAGACCGTGCGCGAGACATTGCCGGAGGGCTTCCAGCGCTCGGAGTTCCTGGTCGAACACGGCGCGATCGACCTGATCGTCGACCGCCGCGAGATGCGCGACAAGCTGGCCGACCTGCTGGGCATTCTCAGCCGGACGCCGCGCGCGGCTTGAAGCGCGCCTCGAACAACCCCGATTTGTTTGTGTGTAGGAGCGCGCTTGCGCGCGATGCTCTTGCTTCGTAGGGCGAGCACTGCCCGCCGCCCTGTGCGCATCGTCGAAAAGCATGGCGGGCATTGCCCGGCCTACGAAGGCGGGGCGAAAGAGCATCGCGCGCAAGCGCGCTCCTACAAAGTGCCGAGAGCCGGGTTATTCGAGATAGCCTGAAGCGCCGGAGTTTTCCACAGCAGTTGTGCACCGTGACGGGTAAAGCCTGTGGACAACACAGGCTATCTGTCTGAGCGCAAAGGAGCTTGCCACGGCGTGAGCAGATACTGCTCAACGCAGAACTCATGCCAGTCGTGCGGCCAGTGGCATCAGGTACAGCGACGATGCGCCGAGACCACAGCCGAGGGCGATCGCCGCGAGCACGTCGCTGGGGTAGTGCAGTCCCAGGATGACCCGCGAGGCGGCGACCAGCGCAGTGAAACCCAGCAGCAAGGGCGCGAGTTGCGGATACCAGGCCAGGGCGACGATGCTGAAGCTCACCGCCTGCAGGGTATGACCCGACGGAAAGCTGAATTCGTCCAGTGGTGGCACATGCGCGATCACCCCCGGGCAGACACGGTATGGGCGGGGGCGATGCGTCCAGCGTTTCAGCAGGCGATACAGCAGCAGTGCGGCGAGTCCGGTGGCCGCCATGTGGGTGGCGGAGACAAGCCCACGCTGGCCATCGACCAGCAGCAGCGTCGCCATCAATGCATACCAGAACACGCCATCGCCGAGCCGGCTGACGGCGCCAAAGAACAGCCCGACTGCGCGGCGGGCACCCCAGCGGTTGGCGGCGATGCAGACGCGGCGATCCAGCGCGAAACGCGGCCCGATCGAAAGTTCAGGCGTGCGCAATGGTGACGGCATGTTCATGCAGGCTCTCCTGGGCCAGGTCGCGCAGCAGGTTCTCGAAATCGCGGATCACCGCATCCGGCGAGAGTCCGGATACCCCGACATGAGCCGCGCGGCCCATGTGCCGGATCAGCCCCGGGTTGTCGGCCAGGATGGCGCACGCGGTGATGAATGCGGATTCATTGCCCGATTCGATGCAGTAGCCGTTGACGCCGTCTTGCACGTGTTCGCGTGCGGCGCCTTCGGCATACGCCACCACCGGCAAGCCGGCGGCAAGTGCCTCGAGAATGACGTTGCCGAACGTTTCGCTGAGGCTCGGGAACGGGAACAGGTCCGCGCTGGCATAGTGCCTCGCCAGCGCTTCGCCGCGTTGCATGCCGGCGAAGATGAAGTCCGGATTCGCCGCCTCCAGCGCGGCGCGCGCCGGACCATCGCCGACCCACACATAACGCGCCAGGGGCACCCGCCGCTGGATCGCGCGAAACGATGCCACCGCCAGCGGCAGGTTTTTTTCCGCTGCGATACGCCCGACATACAGCACCACGGGCGTTGCGGCGTCGACGCCCCACGCAGCGCGCAGGGCATCGTCGCGCTGCCGGGGGTGGAACAGTTGCGTGTCCACGGCGCGCCGCAGCAGGCATGCGCTGGGGATACCCAGTGCGCGCAGTTCCTTTGCCAGCGCATGGGTCGGCACAAGGGTAGCTGCCGCGTGCCGGTGGAAATGGCGCAGGTAGCCGCGCACCAGTGGCGAGAGCAGGCTCATGCCGTAATGATCGGCGTAACTGTCGAAGCGGGTATGAAAGCCGCTGCTGATGGGGATGCCGAGCCGCGTGGCGGTTCGCATGGCCGACCAGCCGAGCGGACCTTCGGTGGCGACATAAATCGCATCCGGACGTTGCTGTGTCCAGCGTCGGTGCAGCGTGCGGCTGGCGGGCAGACCGAAGCGCAAGCCGGGATAACGGGGCAGGGCGCCACCGCGTACGCAGAGCACGTCGATACCCGGTTCGTCGTGGTGTGCGGGCCGCTGCAGCGGCCTGATCAGATCCACGCTGTGGCCGTGGCTGGCCAGGCCGGTGGCGAGGCTGTGCACGGTCAGTGCGACGCCATTGACTTCCGGTGGGTAGGTTTCGCTGACGATGCCGATGCGCATGGTGCATACCTGTGCTGGCTTGGCACAGCTTCGCCGCGTGCTGTTGCATGGCCGTGGCGGGTACGTGACGTGGCAGTGACACTGCGGGTGTCATGCCGAACGGTTGTTGTCCCGGTATCAGCTAAAATCAGGACTTCGCTTCGTGCCATTCGAAAAAAAACCATGACCGTACGCACCCGCTTCGCCCCCAGCCCCACCGGATTCCTGCACATCGGTGGTGCGCGTACTGCGCTGTACTGCTGGCTGGAAGCACGCCGTCGCGGCGGGCGGTTCGTGCTGCGGATCGAGGATACCGATCGCGAGCGTTCCACCGATGCGGCCGTGCAGGCGATTCTCGACGCCATGCAGTGGCTGGGCCTGAGCCACGACGAGGGTCCGTTCTACCAGACCCAGCGACTGGCGCGCTACAAGCAGGTCGCCGACGAACTGGTTGCCGCCGGCAAGGCCTACTACGCCTACGAAAGCAAGGACGAGATCGAGGCGATGCGCGAGGCGGCGATGGCCAAGGGCGAGAAGCCCCGCTACAACGGCTATTACCGCGACCGCAACGAACCGTTGCGCGACGACCCGAACCGGGTGATCCGCTTCAGGAACCCGACCGAAGGCGCGGTGGTGTTCGACGACAAGGTGAAGGGCCGGGTCGAATGGAGCAACAGCGAGCTGGACGATCTGGTGATCTTCCGCTCCGACGGCTGGCCGACCTACAACTTCGCGGTGGTGGTCGACGATATCGACATGGGCATCACCGAGGTGATCCGCGGCGACGATCATGTCAACAATACGCCGCGGCAGATCAACATCTACCTGGCGCTGGGCGCCAAGGTGCCGGAGTTTGCGCACCTGCCGATGATCCTCGACAAGGAAGGCAAGAAGCTTTCCAAGCGCACCAGCGCGGTCAGCGTGATGGAATACCGCGAGGACGGCTTCCTGCCGCACGCGCTGCTCAACTACCTGGTGCGCCTGGGCTGGTCGCACGGCGATCAGGAGATCTTCTCGCGTGACGAGATGATCGCGTTGTTCGACATCGCCGACGTCAACAAGGCCGCCTCGCGCTTCGACATCGAAAAGCTGGCCTGGCTCAACCAGCACTACCTGAAGACCGACGATCCGCAGGTGCTGGCGCCGGAGTTCGCGTGGCATCTGGCGCGCGCCGGCATCGACAGCAGCGGCGGCCCGGCACCGGCCGACGTGATCGTGGCGTTGCGCGATCGCGTGCACACGCTCAAGGAAATGGCCGAGCGCGCCAGGATCTGGTACGCGCCGATTGCCGCGTGGGACGACAAGGCGGTCGCCAAACACCTGAAGAACGATACCGCGGTCGCGGTGCTTGATGTGGCCAAGGGCTTGCTGGTCGAATGCGAATGGAAGCCCGAGGCTATCCACCGGGTGATCGAGCAGATCGCCGCCCAGCTCGAATTGGGCATGGGCAAGATCGCCCAGCCGCTGCGCGTGGCGATGACCGGCACGCAGGTGTCGCCATCGATCGAGCACACGATCTACCTGGCCGGTCGCAGCGAAGCGCTCAGGCGCATTGCCGACGCGATCGCCATGGCACAGGCCTGAATCGTTCGCGATGCGGACAAGACACGTCATCGTGATCCATCGAACCCGGCATGGATGAGCTGCTTGCCAGGGCCACCCAGGGCGTCGACCCCGACGCGCCGGATGCGTTCTGGCACATCTTTGCCAACCTGATGAACATGCTGCCGTGGGCAACCCTGTTCTGGTGGAACCTGTTGTTCGTCGCCGTCGGCGCCTTGCTCGGCTGGTGGCGTGGCCGCCTGTACCAAGGCATCGTCTGGGCGGCCGTGCTGGGTCCGATCGGCTGGATCGTGGTGTTGGCAAAACCCCGACCGAGACCGCGCGCGGAGCCGCCGCCATTGCGGCGTTGAGGTGCCGCCGGCCGATGGATGAAGGAAGGCGGCGGTGTATGATCTTCCGATGAGGTGAAGCCCTTGAGCCGTAACGCCGCCGACAACCCGCATGTGCATCATCCGCACGATCACGATGCGGATGATTTCGTGCGTGCGGTGGAGCACGCCAGCGCGCAGCGCGGTCTGCGCCTGACCCCGCTGCGCAGGGAAGTGCTGCAGCTGCTCGCTGCCGCGAACCAGCCGGTCAAGGCGTACGACCTGCTCGATGCCTTGCGTGAAAACCATGCCAATGCGGCGCCGCCCACCGTCTATCGTGCGCTTGATTTCCTGCTCGAGAACAAGTTCATCCACAAACTGGAATCGATCAACGCCTTCGTCTCGTGCCACCATCCCGAGGAGGCACATCAGGTACCGTTCCTGATCTGCGATACCTGTTCCAGTGCGCAGGAAGTCTGCGATGAGCGGGTAGCCGAACTGATCGAATCGCAGGCCAGGGCACTGGGCTTCCGGCCGCAGGCGCAGACGCTGGAAGTGCACGGCACTTGCAAGCGTTGCCGCAAGTCCTGAATCCCGGGTGTTTGCCCCCTCTCCCCTCCGGGGAGAGGGCTGGGGTGAGGGGCCACGCCGCCTGATCGCCTCATCGGAGGAGAGCTTTTTGATGAGCTTCTTCGCAAGTACCAGCTCCCTCACCTCAATCCTCTCCCCAGGGGGGGATGAGGCAACGACGTGCGCGGTGAGGCGGGGCTCCCCTCCTCAATCCTCCCCCGGTGGGGGAGGCGGCGATGGTGTGCGCTGCGCGCACGGTTTTATTTTACAGGGGTGGCAAAACGCAATGTTATAAAGTAACATTGGTTCCCACGGTACAAGATCGCCGCTCTGGCGATGCCGGGGAAGTGTCATGACGGATTCGGTGCAAACGAGCAAATCCCGCTGGTGGCATGTCGCAGACCGCGTAGGCGCGACGGCCTCTTTCCTGTGCGCTATCCATTGTGCGGCGCTGCCGTTCGTGCTGGCCTTGCTGCCATTCGTGGGCCTGGAGTTTCTCGCCGATCATCGATTCGAACGCGGCTTCGTGTTTTTTGCGTGCTCCCTGGCCTTGTTTGCCATGATCCGCGGCTATCGCCGGCATCAGGGTGCACTGCCGCTCATGCTGGCTGCACCGGGATTGGCCTTGCTGCTGTTCGGCGTGACCTATGCCGAAAGCTATTCGATCATCCTGCACAGCGTGCTGGTGACGTGTGGAGGCTTGTTGGTGGCGAGCGCACATTTCGTCAACCTGCGCAGCGATCGTCGCTACTGCCGGGTCCACACGCATGCCCATGTCCACGAGCCGCTGCAAGATGCACAAGGCGCACATTGAACAGGGCGCTGCCGGCAATCGGGTGATTGTGTAGCGCTGGCCATCTTTCCTAGCATGCACGCATGAGCATGCCACATACCCATCACGATCATCAGCATGCGACGCATGCGCACGAGCACGCCGGCTCCCCGGCCGGGCGAAGCAGCCGGAAGTTGCTGTTCGCCTTCGTGCTGACTGCCGCGATGATGGCCGCGGAGGCGTTCGGTGGCCTGTGGTCGGGCTCGCTGGCGCTGCTGGCCGATGCCGGACACATGACGGTGGATGCGCTGGCGTTGCTGCTGGCTTTCGTGGGTGCATGGATGGCCGGTCGGCCGGCCGACGCGCGGCGCAGCTACGGCTATGGCCGCATGGAAGTACTGGTCGGTTTCGTCAATGCGTTGAGCCAGTTCGTCCTGGTCGGCTGGATCGCGTACGAGGCGATCGACCGGTTGCGGTATCCGGGGCAGATCCTGTCCGGCGTGATGCTGGTGGTGGCGACAGTCGGGTTGCTGGTCAACCTGCTGGTGTTGCGCATGCTGCATGGACATGCGCATGACGACGTCAACCTGGCCAGTGCAAGCCTGCACGTGCTGGGCGACTTGTTCGGTTCGGTGGCCGCAATGCTGGCGGCGCTGGCGATTCGCTGGTTCGGCTGGTTGTGGGCCGATCCGGCGCTGTCGCTACTGGTGGCGCTGTTGATCCTCAGCAGCGCATGGCGGCTGCTTCGGCTCTCGGCACATATCCTGCTGGAAGGGGTGCCCGAAGGCATGGACAGCGCCGAAGTGGAAGATGCATTGCGCGCCGCCGACAGCACGATCCGCAATATCCATCACCTGCACGTCTGGCAGCTGGCATCGGGTTCGCGCATGGCAACCCTGCACGCCGAGTTGCACGACGATGCCGACAGTCGGCAGGCCTTGCAGGCGATCAAGGGAATCTTGCAAGACCGCTTTGACATTCAGCACGTTACCGTGCAGATCGATCCGGGCGCCTGCCTGGACCGAACACCGAACTGTGCCGGTCATGGGCATCGGTGACTGTGGCGGCCGGCGGATACGCTGCTATGATGGCAGACCGTATTTCCAACAAATCTCAAGGAGTTCCCATGGGTAAGGGCGATCGCAAGACCCGTCGTGGCAAGATCTATCGCGGCAGCTACGGCAATACCCGTGTGCATGTTGCCGTTGCGCCAGCCGTCGCCGGCGCCAAGCCGACCGTGACCAAGCCGGCAGTCGCCAGGAAGGCCGCACCGAAGAAAAAATCGGCCTGAGCCAGCTGCTTGCGGCTGTATCGAAAAGACCCTCGCTTCGGCGAGGGTCTTTTCGTTTGGTGCGCCCGGTTGGCGTGTTTGCCGGTATATGCAGCCGATAGGCCCAACGGTTCGGAGCTGACAGCCTACCGATTTTCGGGCAAGGATCGATGCGGGCCACTGGCGAGTATGCTGGCCAAGCTACGATAAAGCACATTAATAAAGCAAGATAAGTCTTTGATTCAAATGGTGCCTGGGGCGGGAATCGAACCCGCATAGCCTTGCGGCTGAGGGATTTTAAGTCCCTTGCGTCTACCAGTTTCGCCACCCAGGCAGCGGGCATCGGAGGGTGTTGCGAATACGCCTGCGAGCGGCGCGAATCGTAGCATGCGTGACGTCGGAGGCTGGCTGGAGCCGCTCGCTCAGAACAGGCTGTGCAGGATATGGATGCCGGCGGTGTACTCGCCAATGATGGTGCCCGTGCTGACCAGGAAGAAATTCAGCAGGGTGCGGGCAACCCGGTTCTTCCACCAGCCGCTCCAGTGCACGATGTCGTCGCGCAGGGTTTCGAAATCGGCAACCCGCGGGCGGCGCACCCAGGCTTCGGCCATCGCGCTGATGCCGCCGGCGGGGATGCCGGGGCGAAACGGCTTGATCGGCGCGGCGATGAACGCAGCGATGATGCTGAATGGATGGGCGCCCGCAGCCAGTGCGCCTAGCGCGGCGAAGCCGCCGGTGAACAATACCCAGTCGAGCAGGGCCTGGGTACCGAGTGCGGTGTTGCGGTGGAAGGCATAGGCGATTGCCGCGAATACCAGCAGCACCAGCCCTGCCGCCAGCCATTTCGGCCAGCGTGCCTTGGGCGGCAGGCTGTCGAGCCCGGCCAGCAGGCTGGACGGATTGTCCTGCTGTTCGCGCAGCAGTTCGCTCAGACCCTTGAGGTGGCCGGCACCGATCACCACCAGTACGCGACGCGGCTCGGCCGTCGGGGAACGTGCTGATTCCTCGCGCAGGCGTGCGGCCATGAAGGCGTCGCGTTCACCGATCAGGCTTTGGTAGAGCGGTTTCGACCCGCTGGCGAATTCGCTGAAGGCACTCTCCAGCAAGTCGGCCTGTTTCAGTTTTTCGATCTCGGCCGGTTCGATGTCCTCGCGCTCGAACACGCTGGCCAGCAGGCCGCCGAGCAGGCCGAAGCGTTGCCAGAAACCGACGCTGCGCCAGGCGCGCTTGAGCGTGGTACCGACCTCTCGATCGACCAGCCAGACCGGCAGGCCACGCTGTTCGGCACCGTTCATCGCCGCCTTCATCTCGGCACCGGGCTCGATGCCGGACTGCTCGGCCAAACGTTTCTGGAAGGCCGAAAGCACCAGGCTGGCGGCGACCATGCCGGCCTTGCCCTGGCGGATTACCTTGAACAGATCCATCTGTTTGAGCGCTTCGGGATCGCGCATGCCCTGCGCTCGGCTTTCGCACAGTTCCACCGCCACCGCATCGAAGCGCTCGTGTGCCAGCAGTGCGTCCACCGCCGCCACGCTGAGGCGCGAGACGTGTGCGGTGCCCAGCAGGACAAATTCCACGCCGTCGCGCTGGATACGTTCGATCGGCTGGCCCTGCAAGGCGGGCAACAGGGCAAGCTCGGTTTCGGGAAAGCTCATGCGGTCAACGTATCGGTCGTCGGGGTAGTCCCCAGCATGGGGATGATGGCGGCGCGGAGCAAGCCGAAGGTTGCCCGGCGCGCGTGCGGTTCAGTCGCGAAAGCGTCGCAGCAGGTCGCCGTAGGCATCGATGCGGCGGTCGCGCAGGAACGGCCAGATGCGCCGTACGTGTTCGCTGCGGCTCAGATCGACCTCGGCCAGCAGCAAGGTGCGTGCATCAGTGGGGGCCTGGGCCAGCAACTCGCCCTGCGGTCCGGCCACGAAGCTGCTTCCCCAGAAACGAATGCCTGCGCCAACGCCCGACGGATCGGCTTCGTGGCCGGTGCGGTTGCAGGCCAGCAGCGGCAGGCCATTGGCAACGGCATGGCCGCGCTGCACGGTAATCCAGGCGTCGCGCTGGCGCTCCTGCTCGGCCGGCTCGTCGTTCGGATCCCAGCCGATCGCGGTGGGGTAGAGCAGCAGATCGGCGCCGGCCAGCGCCATCAGCCTTGCGGCTTCCGGATACCACTGATCCCAGCACACCAGCAGGCCGAGCCGACCCACCGAGGTGTCGATCGGTGCGAAGCCGAGGTCACCGGGCGTGAAATAGAATTTTTCGTAAAATCCCGGATCGTCCGGGATGTGCATCTTGCGGTACTTGCCGGCGATCGCCGCCGAACGGTCGAACACCACCGCCGTGTTGTGATACAGCCCGGCAGCACGGCGCTCGAACAGCGAGGCGACCACCACCAGTTGCAGCTCTTCGGCCAGCTGGCCGATGCGCGCGGTGCCGGGACCGGGAATCGTCTCGGCCTGATCGAATACCTCGACCGACTCGTGCTGGCAGAAATACGGGCCGTTGTGCAACTCCTGCAGCAGCACCAGCTCGGCGCCGGCCGCCGCGGCTTCGCGCAGACCCGCTTCGATCGCGTCGAGGTTGGCGTCACGGCTGCCGCGGTCGGTCTCCTGCAGCAGCGCGAGCTTGAGGGTCTTGCGGGTCATCGGCTTCAATCCTCAACGCCATGGTGAGCCGTCAAGTTTAGCCGATGCGGCTGAAGCTCACGCCAACCCCGCCGGCAGCTGCATGGTGATGCAGTGCAGGCTGCCGTTCTGCCAGATCAGCGGACGGCAGGGCACCGGCACCACTTCGCGGCCGGGGTGGGCCGTGCCGATGATGCGGGCGGCTTGGTCGTCGGCCGGATCGCCGTAAGCCGGCACCAGCACGGCACCGTTGACGATCAGGTAGTTCGCATAGGAGGCGGCGAGGCGGCGCCCTGCATCGAGTATGGGCTTGGCCCATGGCAGCGGGTGCAACTGGTAGGGCAGGCCATCGCGGGTACGCAGTGCGGCCAGTTCGCCGGCCATGCGTTGCAGTTCGTCGTGGTGCGGGTCGTTCGGGTCGTCGCAGGCCTGGAATACGATGCGCTGGTCGGGTGCAAAGCGGGCGAGGGTATCGATATGCGCGTCGGTATCGTCGCCTTCGAGATAGCCGTGATCGAGCCACAGCACGCGTTCGGCATGCAGGCTGTCGCGCAGGATCGCGCTCATCTCCTCGCGCGATTGTTCGGGGTGGCGCTGGGCCAGGCAACGCCAGGTGGTCAGCACCGTGCCGGCACCATCGCTTTCGATGCCGCCGCCTTCCAGTGCCCAGTCGATGCGCCGATGGGTGGCATGGCCGAACACGCCGGCGTCCACCAGGCCGGCGATCAGCGCATCGTCCTGCGCGGCACCGAACTTGCCGCCCCAGCCGGTGAAGCGGAAATCGGTCAGCTGAAAACGACCGTCACCGGCGCTGAGCGTGATCGGGCCGGAGTCGCGCAACCAGGTGTCGTCGTATGCCAGCTCGATGAAGCGGACGCGAGCGGGGTCGATACTCGCATCGCCCAGCAGGGCTTCGACGTGAACCCGCAGCGCACGGTTCGCCACCACCACGATCAGGCGCTGAAAGCGGGTCACGGCGGTGGCCAGCGCCACGTAGGTGGTTTCCACGCTGGCCAGTCGTTCGGCCCAGTCGGTGCCGGCATGCGGCCAGGCAATCAGCACGGCGGCCTGCGGTTCCCATTCGGCCGGCAGGCGCAAGGTGGAGTCGGTCATGCGAAAAATCTCGAGGCGTTCGATCGGTTGCGCCATACCAGCGCCGGGCTGCAGAGTGTACGACGTGGGTGCACCGCGATCACCCGCAAGTGTGTGCCCGTGCCGGGGCGTACACGAAAACGCGGCCCGTGTTGCCGCGGGCCGCGTCATTGAACAGCAGCCGATGTCAGTTGACGGCAGCCGGGTTGGTGTTGTTGCCGGCGGGCGTGTTGAGCACCGCATGGATTACGTGGTTGCGCTCGAAATACACGATGAACTTCGCGTAATCCCAGCGGTTGATCACGGGGTGTTTCCTGCTGTCCCCGCCACGTGGCGAGAGTTTGCGCAGCGGGGCGCCCCAGCCCTTCTCGACCTGGCCCATGCTCAGGCCGCGGTGGGGCAGGTTCATGCGCTGTTCCTGCTGCACGCGGTGGATCAGCAGGCTGTCCCCGTGGCCGGGAGGCGCCGCGCGAGCCAGCTGCGGCGTGGCAAACGCGGCGGCAACCAGCATCACGATGACCGGCAGACTGTGTGCGAACTTGACCATGGCTCCCCTCTCCATACAAGGCTGTATGCGGCTTCGTTTTAGCAGAACTGCCCATGCTGCGCCATGCCGGTTTGCGCCGTTTGCGATCGGATGGGCATTCGGCATCGGGCAGCGCAACTACCTCACTCATCGAGAATAGCGCGATGGACGCTATCATGGGCGGCTGAGGGCGACTGCCTGCCCGCTCTGGACAGCTGATCAAGCGATGATTGCCTTTCGACATTTTGCCTTGCGCCGCGGCAGCCGCCTGCTGCTTTCCGATATCGACCTGGTGATCCAGAGCGGCTGGCGGCTGGGCGTGATCGGCCGCAACGGCTGCGGCAAATCCAGCCTGTTCGCGGCCTTGCAGGGCCAGCTGGATGCCGATGCCGGCGAACTGGATCTGCCGGCAAAGCTGCGGCTCGCCTCGGTGGCGCAGGAGACGCCGGCGCTGCCCGACGCGGCGATCGACTACGTGCTGGGCGGCGACCAGGAACTGGCCGAAGTGCTGCGGGCCGAGAGCGACGCGCTGGCCCGCGGCGACATGGAGGCACTGGCCGGCGTGCATCACCGCATCGAGGAGCTGCACGCCTACGATGCCCGTGCCCGTGCCGGGCGCCTGATGCACGGCCTGGGTTTCATGCCCGACACTCACGAACGCGCCGTGAAGGAATTTTCCGGTGGCTGGCGCGTGCGCCTGAACCTGGCCCGCGCGCTGATGGCGCCGTCCGAACTGCTGCTGCTGGACGAGCCGACCAACCATCTCGATCTGGACGCGGTGCTGTGGCTGGAGGAATGGCTGCGGCGTTATCAGGGCACCTTGCTGATCATTTCGCACGACCGCGAGTTCCTCGACGGCGTGATCACCCACACCATGCACCTCAACGACGGCAAGGCCAAACTGTATACCGGCAACTACAGCGCGTTCGAGCGCCTGCGCGCCGAGCAGTTGCGCCAGCAACAGATAAGCCACGAGCGCGAGCAGGCCGAGCGCGCGCATCTGCAGTCCTTCATCGACCGTTTCAAGGCCAAGGCCACCAAGGCCAAGCAGGCGCAGTCGCGCATGAAGCGGCTGGAAAAGCTGGCCGGCACCGAGGCGGTGCGTGCCGAACGGGCCTTCAGTTTCCAGTTTCCGGTGCCGGGACGGCTGCCCGAATCGATGCTGCAACTGGAAGACGTGGTGGCGGGTTACGCTCAGATCCCTCTCCCCCGCGGGGAGAAGGAAGTGGTGGTTCTTTCGGACGTGCGTTTCAGCCTGGAAGCGGGCGAGCGGATCGGCCTGTTGGGACCCAACGGCGCCGGCAAATCCACCCTGGTGAAGACCCTGGTCGGCGAACTCGCGGCACTTGGCGGCGAACGCAAGGCGCACAAGGATCTGAAGATCGGCTACTTCGCCCAGCACACGGTGGAAAGCCTGCACGAGGGCAGCAGCCCGCTCGACCACCTGCAGGCCAAGGCGCCGGGGGTGGCCACCCAGGTCATGCGCGATTTCCTCGGCACCTGGAATTTCGCCGGCGACCGCGCGTTCGAATCGGTCGACGGATTCTCCGGCGGCGAACGGGCGCGGCTCGCGCTGGCATTGATCGCATGGGACAAGCCGAACCTGCTGCTGCTGGACGAGCCGACCAACCATCTGGATCTGGACATGCGCGAGGCCCTGGCCGACGCGCTGGCCGACTTCGACGGCACCCTGGTGCTGGTGTCGCATGACCGCCACCTGCTGGGCATGGTCTGCGACAGTTTCTGGCGCGTGGCCGATGGCGTGGTGGAAAGCTTCGACGGCGACCTCGACGATTACGCGCGCTGGCTGCGCACCCGAGGTACGGCCAACAAGAAGGCGGCCAAGGCAGGCGTGGACAAGCCGGCCGCAGCGGTCGTGCCGGCCGAATCGCCGGAGGAACGCCGCCGCAACGCGGCAACCCAGCGCGAGAACGAGAAAGCCTCGCGGCAACGGGTGAAGCGGATCGAGACCCGCACCGCCAGCATCGATGCCGAACTGGCTGCGCTGGAGACGCGCCTGGCCGATCCGGATACTTACAACGGCCCGACCAGCGAGATGATGAAGCTGGGACAGCGGCAGACCGAACTGCGCCGCGAAAAGGAAGCGCTGGAGACGGAATGGCTCCAGTTGTACGAACAACTGGAAGCCGTGGGGGCCTGAATGGGCGCAAAGCCGGAGTCGTCGCTGCAACTGTGGCTGCCTGCCCTGGCACAGGTCGCGCCGGCCCATCCACTGCGCAAGTGGCTGCTGCGTGCCGATCGGCTGGCCGATGGCGCAGCCGGTTACCTGGCCGGGTTGGGCGATTATTTTCCGGGCATCGACGCAGCGCTTCCGGCTGCCGCGCTCACCCGCCAATTCCTCGCCGGCGACGCGCAAGGCAGCATCTGGTTGTCGGCCGATCCCGCCTGGGTGCAACCCGAGATGAACGGCGTGCGGCTGCTGGCCTGCGGCCGGCTGGGACTGGCCATGGACGAGGCGCTGGCACTGGCCGAGCCACTGCGGGAAGTGTTCGACGAAGCCGGCATGCAACTGGAAATCTCCACGCCGGATCGCTGGCACCTGCGCCTGCCGCCGGATCTCACGCTGCCCGGCTTCGCTGCGCCGGAACAGGCATTGGGCGAGGATCTGTCACAGCATTTGCCGCAGGGTGCGCAAGGCCGCCGCTGGCGCATCCTGCTGAACGAGATCCAGGTGCTGCTGCACCAGCATCCGCTGAACGCCGCGCGCCGCACGCGTGGCGAGCCGCTGGTCAACAGCCTGTGGTTGTGGGGCGGCGGCAGCCTGCCGGGTCCGCTGCGCAGCGACCTGCGCGGGGTGATCAGCGACGATCTGCTGCTGGCCGCACTGGCCAGCCACGCCCATGTCGCCACACAAGCGCGTAGCGCCGAAACGATCACGGCAGCGACCGCCGGCTGGCTGATCGACCTGCAGGATCTGCCGGCTGGCGAGATCGAATCGTCGTGGTGGCCGACCCTGCAGTCGATCATGCATCGACAGGCGGTCGAACTGCATTTCGCCAGTGGCGAGCGTTGGCGGCACAAGCCGTGGCATCGCTGGCGGCTGTGGCGCGGCGCAGGGCGTTGAAGACCTTGCAGATACGGCGCCGGGTCGGCCAGGGCGTGCCCAGTGGCTGGGCCGAATCGGTGCATCCGGTCTTGCAGCAGGTCTACGCCGCGCGCGGCGTGCTGGGCCCGGCGCAAGTGGAACACCGGCTGGCGCGGCTGCTGTCGCCGCTGATGCTGGGCGGCATGGCGCAGGCGGTCGAGCTGCTGGTCGAGGCGATCCGCGACGACTGGACGATCGTGATCGCCGGCGATTACGACGCGGACGGCGCCACCGGCACTGCGGTGGCCGTGCGCGGCTTGCGTCTGCTCGGTGCCCGGCGGGTGAGCTACGCCGTACCCAATCGCTTCATTCACGGTTACGGCCTGAGCCCGGCGCTGGTCGAATCGCTGCAACCGAAACCGCAGCTGATCGTCACCGTCGACAATGGCGTGGCCAGCGTGGCTGGCGTGGCGGCAGCGAAGGCGCACGGCATCCGGGTCATCGTCACCGACCATCATCTGCCGGGCGAACAGTTGCCGGCAGTCGATGCGATGGTCAACCCGAACCTGGTGAATATTGAACAGTGCGGGCATGGATGCCCGCCGTGTGATCGTTGCGCGCACGACGCGCGCTTGAATCAATCCTTCCCCAGCAAGGCGCTGGCCGGGGTAGGCGTGATGTTCTACCTGCTGCTGGCTTTGCGCGCGAGGATGTATCCGAGGGTGTGCTCGGGCGATCGTCCTGATCGCGAAGGAAGCCGCCCTGATCTTGAGACATTGCTGGACTTGGTCGCGCTGGGCACGGTGGCGGATCTGGTGCCGCTGGATTTCAACAATCGCGTGCTGGTCGAGGCCGGCTTGCAGCGTATCCGCAGCGGCCGTGCCTGCGCCGGCATCACCGCGCTGGTGGAGGCCGGCAAGCGCAGCGTCGCGACGCTGTGTGCCAGCGACCTGGGCTTCGCGGTCGGCCCGCGCCTGAACGCCGCCGGTCGCATGGAAGACATGCGCCTGGGCGTGGAGTGCCTGCTCACCGACGACGTGGCGCAGGCGCGCGCCCATGCCGAGCGGCTCAGCGCGATCAACCGGGAGCGCCGCGACCTGCAGGCATCGATGGTGGCCGAAGCCGAGCTGATGGTGGCGGGCGCCGTACCCACCGATGCGGTCGGCGTGACGCTGTACGAGCCGAGCTGGCATGCCGGCGTGATCGGCCTGGTTGCCTCGAAGCTGAAGGATCGCCTGCATCGTCCGGTGATCGCGTTTGCAAGTGATCCCCCGGATCTTCGCGGCTCGGCGCGCTCGATCGCCGGCTTCCATATCCGCGATGCACTGGCCGCGATCGACGCGCGTCACCCCGGCCTGATCGAACGCTTCGGCGGTCACGCGATGGCGGCGGGACTGAGCCTGAAGGCCTGCGACTACCCGCGTTTCGCCGCGGCATTCGACGCCATCGCCCGCGAAATGATCGATGCCGAGCAACTGCAGGCGGTGGTGTATACGGATGGCGAACTGCCGGTCGGCGCGCTCTCGTTGCCGCTGGCCCGCCAGCTGCGCCATGCCGGACCGTGGGGGCAGGCTTTCCCTGAGCCGCTGTTCGACAACCTGTTCGAATGCGCCAGCTGGAAGGTGATGGGCGAAAGCCATCTGCGCCTGCAACTGCGCGACCCGCGCGACGGCATGCTGCATGATGCGGTGATGTTCAATGCGTATCACGGCCAGCCACCGCCGACGCCGTTGCGCGCGGTCTACGAGCTGGGCATCAACGACTGGCAGGGGCGCGAAACGCCGCGCTTGCTGTTGCGGCACATCGAACCGGCGTGAGTTTTATTTTTGATGCCCGGCGCGTCGATGTCCCGAGTCCAAGCGTGCGGTAGTCTTTTTGTGTGCGCCCCCTAATTCTCCGGACTGGCATCCATGCGGCTGTATTTCATTTTCGCGCAGGTGGATGGGCTGCGCAGTCCGCCGAGTAGTCCCTGCACTGAGGAAACCATGGGTGACGCAGGAACCATGCCGGCTTTCGAGATGTCCTCCACCAGTGGTTGGCGCGATTGCGTCGGCCGTTGATGCGCCAGGCGCAAGCGTGGTTTTCAAGGAGAACCACCCATGGCTCGGTGCCGCGACCATTTCGAGATTCGTCGCGGTGTCGCGCTCGGTGCCGCGATTTCGTTCCATATTGCCGTATTGATGCTGGTGCTGAGGCCGGCAATCAACGAGCCGGGCGCTGCTACCGAGCGACGCAGCAACCATCAAGCGTTGCAGTTGCGATTGCTTCGTCGGCAGGTCTCTTCCACGGCCCATGGAGTCATGCCTGCATGGCAAGCCATTGCGCCTGCCATGCACGCTCGTGCAAAACCCGCACCACGCCCTTCGCTGGCGACAACGCTGCCCGCCACGTCGCTATCTGCACTGAAGGCTGACGCAGCAGACACGCCAACCGTGACGCCGGGCAGTCAAAGTACGATCGGCGATGGTGGTTTCCACGAGCGGCTTCTGCAGGCGCAACGCGCTTACGCAATCCATGGTGTTCCGGGTTCAGATACACCCTTCGTGGCGGGTATCCCTTTGATCGACCCCAAAGCCCAGGGGGTAGGTGCTGCGGTTCGCCGGATGCAACGTCTGTTCGGTATTGCCAGTCGCCATTGCATTGATGTCGATGTGTGGCGACACCTGACGCCACGTGAGCTGAGTGCGCGGCATGTCTCGCCGGACGAGGTGGATCGGGTTGATCACGAAAACCATTGCAACCGGCCAGCTGGCCTGAGTTTCTAGGAGCCTGGTCATCGCAAGCGCGTTCGTTCATTATCGTTACCGGGAATCGCAAGCTGGTCTCCGGGGCCGTCATCGTGAACTTGCGTGCCATTCACAGCACCCGGCGCAGACTGAGCAACCGTTTTGCAGAGGAGCGCGCTCGACATGATCAAACAGATTGAGGGTTTGCCCGCGGGCACCTTGGGTTTCCGTGCCAGCGGCCAGGTTACTGCGGCCGACTATGAGCGCGTGCTGGTGCCGGATGTCGAGGCTGCGTTCGCGCTCAACCGCAAGCTGCGCCTGCTTTATCTGGTCGACGAGGACTTCACCGGCTTCGATCCCGGTGCAATGTGGGACGATGCCAAGCTTGGTATGCGCCATCTCAGTGGCTGGGATCGGGTGGCGCTGGTGACCGACGTGCCGTGGCTGCGCATGACCGCGACCGCGATGGGGTTCGTCATCCCGGCCGAGTTCCGCCTGTTCGGGTTGGCCGAGCTGGCTGCCGCCAAGGCATGGGTCGGCGAGGCGGTGGCCTAGGAGCGTGGGCCGCAGAAATCTTTGGGCTGTGATTGTGCTCTCATCCATAGGCTGCGCCTCTCGTCGGGCTTGCATAGAGTGACTATGCGCACCCTCCGATAGACGCATCCTATGGCGATAG
>Ga0307375_10001175_pt1 | contig 29321 bp, 23 predicted proteins | sample TR1MG_FD_202531 | JGI IMG/M metagenome (GOLD analysis project Ga0307375, IMG submission 202531) | Soil microbial communities from Risofladan, Vaasa, Finland - TR-1 | ecosystem: Environmental > Terrestrial > Soil > Coastal area > Acid sulfate soil | place: Finland: Risofladan, Vaasa | collected...
CATGATTCCACGGAGCGAGGAGTTGCAGGCCGATCGGGAGCCCCGTCGGATGCAGACCTACCGGGATCGAGATACCGGGGATGCCGGTGAGGTTGGCGAGTCCGGCCTGACGGACGTTGGCCATGTCGACGGTCGCGAGTCCTGACGGGAGGTTCACCCAGGGGTTTGCGAGCGCTGGCGCGGGGACGGGCGAGCTGGGCCACGCAATGAGGTCCACGTCGTGAAAGGCGTGGGCGACCGATTCGCGAACGGCGCCACGGACCCGGTCGCTCCGGGTGACGTAGGTCGCCGGCACCAGCGATCCCGCGAGGAAGAGGGCCTTGGACGCCACGCTGAGCCGGTCGAAGACCGGTGTCAGAGGTCGTCCGATCTCCGCGACCAACCTGGCAAGGAAGGCGGCCCCAACCAGATCCAGATGCTCGATCTCGATGTCGACGATCTCCCACCCGGTGGCGCGCAGTGCTGCCTCGCAGGCGGCGATGACGTCGGGGTCGCAGTCCTCGATGTAGGGGTCGCGTACCACGCCGATCCGCAGGGCGCCACGAGGCCGTACCGGTAGTTCCCGGTCGAGTAGCGCCCCGGCGAGGAGTCGAGCATCGGCGCCGTTGCGCACGAGCACCCCGGGTGCGCTGAGCGACGTGATGATGCCGAAGTAGCCGTCGTAGGGCAGCGATCCGAAGGTGACCTTCAGGCCGACGACGCCGCAGTAGGCGGCCGGGATCCGGGTCGAGCCGCCGCTGTCACTGCCCACACTGCCCGCCACGAGGCGCGCCGCGACCGCGGCGGCCGATCCGCCCGACGATCCGCCGGCGCAGTGCTCGAGGTTCCAGGGATTGTGTTGCGCCCCGTACACCGACTCGGTGCCGGTCGTACCCATACCCATCTCGTGTTGATTGGCGACGCCGACGATCACGGCCCCGGCGTCGCGCAACCGGCGAAAAGGTCCCGAGGCCCCGGCGGGAAAGAGTTCGGCCGAGGTGGCGCTGCGCGGTCCGCGCCACGGCAGGGCGAACATGTCCTTGATGGTGATCGGGACACCGTAGAGTGGCCCTCGCGGTGCGCTGGCCAACATCGCTCGGCTCTCCTCCTCGAAGATCACCGGGGTGGAATTGATGGCTGGATCACGTTGCGCGATGCGCTCGAAGGTGCCAGTGAGGAGTTCTTCTGCGTCGAGTTCGCCCGATCCGATCGCGGCGGCCTGCTGGGCGAGGGTGAGGTCCTGAACGTGGCTCATCGGACGGTCGGTTCGTGACTCGGATCGACGGGCCGCACCGGAAATCGCTCCAAGTCGATTCCGTCGAGGGCGGCCAGTTGCTGGGCGACCCCCGAATAGATCAGTTCGGCCAAGGCGACGACGTCGCCGTCAACCTCGATGCCGGCGTACTTGCTGGCGGCGAGCGCCCAGTCCGTGAAGTCGTTCATGCTGCAGTCACCCGTCCTGATCGTCGGCCGAACGGACAGCGACGTCGTCTCGATGCTAGCGAGGAGAGTGGGCGAAACATGGTGTTTGACGCTCGAGCGGCCGCGCGGTCGACGGTGCGTTGGAGTCAAGCGCGACCGACACTGGCGCTCCCCACACGTGCCAGTGGTCACGCCGACCGACAGCTACCAGACCGGAGACACGACAGGCTGCGGTCCCCTTCCAACCGGTCCGGTGGCCCTCGGCGACCCCACCGCACCAGCACCGTTCGTCGTACGGACCCGGGGAGGTAGAGGCCAGCGTCAGACGGGAGACGACACGACGCTCGACGGAGGACTCGACGGCCTCACGTCGTCGGTCGAGTGAGCCACCGAAGTGGCTCAGCCACGCCCGACAACTCCAGACGGCGGCGCAGGACCGGATTGGAGGCCGCCTGACTCACGTGGCACGCGATGGCTTGGTGCTGGATGACGCGGTCAGTCGGAATCAGGAAGTCCAGTTGGTCCTGGCGCCGCCCCAGGAACGGCGCACCGAATTCAATATTCAATGCGGCCGCAACTTCCTCGTCGATGACCCACGCCAGTACCGGGATCTCCACGGTCGCCGCCGCGGCCACTGCGACTCGGGTCGCCTGTTCGTGGTCCGGGTGACCGGTGATCCCACCTTCGTCGAAGACGAGCAGGAGGTCCGCCCCCACCTCGTGCGCCAGTCGAACGACGTGCGCGGTGAGTTCCGTGAACGGCTGGTCGACCAAGTGACCATCCGGATAGTCCAGCAACTCGAAATGCGACACCCCAAGGACGTGGGCGGCCTGCGCGAACTCCCGCGATCGAATCGTGGCGAGGTCGCCTTCGCTCGCGTGCAACGTCGAGGCTTCACCGCGCGTGAAGCACAAGACCGACGTGCGCGCGCCCTGGTCCACGAATGCGCTGAGCACGGCACCCAGACCGAACGACTCGTCGTCGGGGTGGGCGCACACCACCAGGACCGACGAGCAGGAGGGCAGTTGAGCTGAGATCACGAACGACTCTTCTCTATGGTGACAACCTGAAACGCGCCCAGGGCCGGCACGGGACGGCCCAGTCGCTCGAGGATCGGACCCAGCGTCCCCAGTCCGACCAACGCCCCTGGCGCATAGAGCGCCGCGTCCATCGTGACGCGACCGAACGGACGAGCCAGCGCCAACAGCTGCGTTCGGGACAGAAAATGTGCTGCCGACCATGGAGGGCGACGCAGTTGACGCCAATTGAGCAGCCCCCAGGGACTGCGAGGGTTGAGGGACCCGACGACGATGCGGCCACCGGGACGGGTGACCCGGGCCAGTTCGGCGAACACCGTGGCGAGGTCATCGGTGAATTCGCACAGCGTCACCGCAACGACCCGGTCGAAGGTCGCATCGCCAACGGGAATGCGGTGGGCGTCGCCGAGGATGAGACGTCCGCTGGTTCGCGTGGAGGCGATGGCGAGCATCCTGGGGTCGAGGTCGAGACCCACCACGGTCGCCCCCAACGCCTCTAGTCGCGCCGACAGTCGCCCGGTCCCACACCCCACGTCGAGGACGCTCTCGTCACCCGACCAGGGACCGGCGGCATCGAGCACGACACCCGACTCGACCTCGAACGCGTACCGCCCCCACGGGCCATCGAACCATCGATCGTACGCAACCGCATCGAGACGTCGCCCGTCCAAATCGGTCGTCGGGGATGCCGTAGTGCTCATGAGCGAGCCCTCGACGCGAACCGCACGAAGAATGGACTCTTGCACGGTCGGTCGTTCACCGGAATCTCCACTCGACGATTGGAATCACGCTGCTCACTCCCAGCCCTCGCATCAAGAGCCGATTCGCGGACTCAGAAGTGAGTCCTCACTGCCCACATGTTCTATCCGACTCGGCCAACTCCCCCGCCGATTCTCATATCCGGTTGGCCCAATCGCGGAAGCATCTTGTGCAGCCGGAAGACAGTTGGTGCCAATCTGCGCCAGAATCGTGCAAATTCGCACCCTAGACCGTGAATCGAGCGGCGATTTGGTCGGATCAAGCCATCGCGTTCGGGCACTCACGTCAGTGCAAACCATTGAGGGTACGCCACACAAGTCATTGGCGTCCCAACCCCAACGGCCGCATCGGTCACTCGTCAATCTGAATCTCGATTGACTCTTCACTCATTACGGGCATTGCTCGTCACCGCGCCGTGATCTACCTCGGCAAGCTGTTCACCGTGCAGCACCGACGCACTCCACCTGTCGAGGGGAGCGATCGCCCGGCCCCCTCGGGTAGCGTTCGGCCCGGTGCCGTCGGCCGGCGCGAAATGCGCCGTCGTTTCATCTTCCGCGTTTCAGCCACGAGATGCATTTGTGACAGACCTCGTCACTCACTCCACAAAAGGACTAAGTCCCCTAATTGCGGCCGGACACGGTCCTCGTGCCAACGTCATGCTGTGGCCATCACCTCGTCGGCCACTCCGGCTGCACTGCTGGAGTGGCCTCATGAGGGCCTCTAGCGGAGGTGGTGCAAGATGCGTACCGTATTCGTCAACCCCGAGCGGTGTATCGGGTGTTTGCAGTGCGAGGTGGCCTGCGCCACGGAGCACTCGGCCAGTCATGATCTCGCACAGGCCTTCCACGAAGCTCCGCTTCCACGAAAGAGGGTGCACGTCGAAGCCGGTCCAGTATCGGGAACCTCCTACCCGAACAAGTGCCGCCACTGCGATCCCGCGCCGTGCCAGCGAGTCTGTCCGACGGGAGCGATTCGTCGCGATGCCAGCGGTGACTTGGTAGTGATTGACGCGAAACGATGCATCGGCTGTGCGATGTGTGCGGTCGTGTGTCCCTTCGATGTGATCACCTTCCACCCGCTCGCGGACGCGTTGACCACCGAGGTCCTGGTCGCGGTGAAATGCGACGGTTGCGAGGCGCGCGTCGGTCGCGGTGAGGAGCCGGCGTGCGTCGAGAGTTGCAAAGTCGACGCCCTCGTCTACGGCGAGATCAACGAGCTGGTGGCGGCCGGACGGCTCCGCAACAGCGGGGCGGTGTTGGCGGCGGCGTGGTCGACGCCGACGGCGGCTCCCGGAGGCGACCCCTTGGCGGGTTGGCGCTCATTTGGCACCGCACGGGCGAGCGTGAACGACGCAGCCCAGCGTGCGTGGGTTCGTCATCCGGGCAGGGATTCCGCGCGCACCGGTGAAGACGGGACCGATTCGCAAGCAGTCGACGGCGCAATGAAAGAGAAGGGGATGTCATGACCACGACCTACGATGGCGGGCGGCAACTCAGCCGACTCACCGTTCACGATGACGCGCAGCAGATGATCGAACGGGCCCGTGATGAAGGCATCGAGACGGTGTGGGATCGCCTGCGCGCCCAAGAGCCACAGTGCGGCTACTGCCAGCTGGGTCTCAGTTGCCGAAACTGCGCGATGGGCCCGTGCCGCATCGATCCCTTCGGCGAAGGTCCCCAGAAGGGCGTCTGCGGCGCTGACGCGGACGTCATCGTGGCGCGCAACCTGGGACGCACGATCGCGGCCGGATCGTCGGCGCACTCCGACCACGGCCGCGACATCCTCGAGGTCTTCCACGCCATGGCTCACGGCGAGACGAGCGGTTACCAGGTGACCGACGAGGCGAAGTTGCGCCGCATCGCGAGTGAGCTCGGCATCGCCACCGACAGTCGGGAGACGAACGACGTCGCCATCGACCTAGCGGATGAGTTGTTGGCGAACTACGGTAGCGCCAAGGGGTCGCTGTCCTTCGTCGAGCGAGTCCCGGCCGCACGCCAGAAGAAGTGGGCGGAACTCGGTATCACTCCTCGCGGCGTCGACCGTGAGAACGTCGAGATGATGCACCGCACCCACATGGGTGTCGACAACGACTACGTGAACCTGCTCCTGCACGGACTGCGCACCTCACTCTCGGATGGATGGGGAGGCTCGATGATCGCGACTGAGCTGTCGGACATCATGTTCGGTACTCCCACGCCCGTGACGTCCGAGGTGAACCTGGGCGTCTTGGCGACCGACCAGGTGAACATTGCCATGCACGGCCACAATCCCCTCCTCTCGGATGTCGTCGTGGCGGCGGCTCAGGACCCCGAACTCGTCGAACTCGCCCGTTCCTTCGGGGCCAGCGGCATCAACGTCGTCGGACTCTGCTGCACGGGTAACGAGATGCTCATGCGTAAGGGCGTGCCCATTGCCGGAAACCACCTCATGCAGGAGTTGGTATTGGTCACCGGAGCACTCGAAGCGATGGTCGTCGACTATCAGTGCATCATGCCCTCGGTCGTCGACGTCGCCAAGTGCTATCACACCAGGGTCATCTCGACGTCGGACAAGGCGAAGTTCCCCGGGGCCACCCATGTCTCCTTCGATCCCCACCGCGGTGCCGAGATCGCTCGGGAGATCGTTCGCATGGCCGTCGAGGCGTACCCGAACCGCAATCGCGACCGCGTCAGGATTCCCAGCGCGCCGGTCCAAATGATGGGGGGCTTCTCGGTCGAAGCGATTCTCGGCGCGCTCGGTGGCACGCCCCAACCACTGGTCGACGCCATCGTGGCGGGCACGATTCGCGGTGCCGTCGCGGTGGTGGGCTGTAACAACCCCAAGTTAGCTCAGGACTTTGAGCACATTGAGTTGACCCGCAAGCTGATCGAGAACGACATCCTCGTGCTCGTCACCGGATGCGCCGCGGTCGCCAACGGCAAGGCCGGCCAGATGATGCCCGCCGCGGCGGATCTGGCCGGACCCGGACTCGGTGCCCTCTGCCGGTCACTTGGCATCCCTCCGGTCCTGCACATGGGTTCGTGCGTGGACAACAGTCGCATCATGCAGTTGGCCGCGGCCCTCGCGAACGCAGTGGGCGTCGACATCGACAGCCTGCCGCTCGCTGGAGCGGCACCGGAGTGGTACTCGGAGAAGGCCGTCGCCATTGGCACCTACGTCGTCGGATCGGGCATCACGACCGTGCTCGGCGTGCAACCACCGATCTTCGGCAGCGCCAACGTCGTGAACCTTCTGGCGGGCGGCCTCGATGACGTGGTCGGCGCGAAGTTCGCGGTCGAGGCCGACCCGTATAAGGCGGCGCTGTTCATTCGCCGCCACATCGAGCAGAAGCGTCAGGCGATGGGCCTCACGTTCATCGCACCGGAGGACATCCGTGATGACGCGATGGCCGCCACTGGAACGACGGCTGGAGGTTGAGAGGTGTGTGACACGTGTGGTTCCCACGAGGTGGCACCCGACCTGAACCCGGACCGGGGTGTCCGGGTCGTCGTCGTCGGCAAGGGCGGCGTTGGCAAGTCGACGGTGACCGCCATGTTGGCGCGGACCATCGCCCGCCGCGGGGCAGAGGTCATCGCCATCGACTCCGACGAGCAGCGCAACCTCGGCGCGACCCTCGGCATCGACCTGGCGGCGATGTCGCAGGTCGTTCCCTTAGCGTCGAGTGCGGACTACATCGAAGAGAAGACGGGCGCTCGGCCGGGCGAGGGTTCGGGCGCCATGCTTCGACTCAATCCCGACACCTCGGACGTCATTGACCGTCTCGCCATTCCCGCGCCCGACGGCGTGCGTCTCTTGGTCATGGGGGGTGTGCAACGCGCTGGTGGAGGCTGTCTCTGCCCGGAGAACGCACTGCTCGCCGCCGCCATTGCCAACATGCGCCTGCGCCAGAATGAAGTTGTCATCATGGACACCCACGCCGGGGTCGAACACTTCGGGCGCGCCCTGGCGCGAGGGTTCGACCGAGCTCTTGTGGTCGTCGCACCGACGTTCAACTCGGTACAGGTGGGCCTGGAGACAGCGCGACTGGCGAGAGAGCTCGGTATCGAAACGATCGACCTGGTCATCAACCAGTGCCGCAATGATGACGATGCCGCCCGCGCACTCTCGAACGTTGAGCGTCTGGGCGGCTTCCAGTTCTCCTCGATCACGGCACTGCCATTTGACGAGGACGTTCTCGTGAGTGAACCCTCCATTGGCGATCTACTCGATTCTTCGCCCCTCGCCACGGCGCTCACGGGTCTTTCCACGGAGTTGTTGAAGGGCGGTCTCAGGGCCCGCGATGCAACCTTCGCCACGGTCGTGAGCCACTGATGCGCGTCGTGATCATCGGCACGGGACCGGCGGGCATCACCGCCGCCGAGACCCTGCGCCGCGAGGATCCGACCGGCTCGGTCATCACGCTGTCGACCGAGCCCTACCCGCCGTACTCCCCCGCCGCCATGGCTGACCATTTCCTCACGGGCCGCGACGAGACGCTCTACTGGAAGGGCGAAGACGTGACGGCGCGCCTCGGAATCGACGAGCGCCGCGAGGCCGTGGTGCGCGCGGTCGACGTCGACAACCGCGAAGTCGTGCTGGCCGACGACAGCCGAATCCCCTTCGAGGGCCTCATCATCGCATCGGGCAGCATGTTGCACGCCCCGTTGGAGGGTGCCGAGTTACCCGGGGTCCTCGACTTCAAATCTCTCCGCATGGCGACGGGACTGATCGACCGGGTGAGGAGCGGAGAAGCCCGCACCGCGCTCATCGTCGGCAATGGATTCATTGGCGTCGAACTATCACTCCTGCTCGCCGACCTCGGGGTCGACGTCACGATCATCGGCCGGCGTCCTTGGATCATGCCCCGAGCGCTCGATACCTCCACCGCAGCCGTCGCGCAGCGAGGCCTCATCGAGCGTGGTGTCAAGCTCCACCTCGGTGTGGAGGCGGCGGCCTTCGTGGGGTCACCCACCGTGAGCGGCGTGCGCCTGGTGGACGGCGAAGTGCTGACGGCTGATCTGATCGTCGCCGCGACCGGTGTGAAGCCGCACGTCGAGTTCCTCAAGGAGACGCCGGTCGTCACCGGGTGGGGTGTGCACGTCGACGACACCTTGGCGACCTCGGTGCCCGGGGTCTTCGCGTGTGGTGACGTCGCCGAGGCTCGCGACTGGCTCACGGGTGAGCGGTTCGTGCACGCCATCTTCCCGAACGCCGTCACCCAGGGTGAAATCGCGGCGCGCAATCTGCTGGGCGCCAACCTGACCTATGACGGTGCCGAAGCCATGAACAGCCTCAAACATCTGGGGATACCCATTGTCGCCATTGGCACCATCGACCAGCCCGACGATGTACTGCGCTGGGAGTCAAAGGGCGCACTGCGATCGATCTACCTGCGCGCCGGCAGGATCATCGGTGCGCAGTTGGCGGGCGACATCCGAGCCGCGGGCGTCTACCGCTCACTGATGCTCCGCCACGCGGACATCAGCTCCTTTGGACACGGTCTGGTTGAGCCGGACTTCAACATTGGCAACGTCGTCTGGGGCGCACTCACCGTCGGTTGAGACTGGCGTCGTCAGAAAAAGTGCGACCCGGGGTATGGCTGCGCCCCCGTGAGTTCGCTTGACGCTCCGAAGGTATAACCGCCGTTGACCTTCGAGACGGAAGTCCCGCTCACCCGGCCGGACGCCGTTCGAACAGCGCGACGATGGTGTTGGTGACCGTGGTCCGCACCGGCGCTGGGCAGTTGGTCACGCTCGAGCAGAATCGCGGGTCAACGACGCACACGTCGTTCCCTGCCTCGATCACGCACGGTGGCCCGGGTCACGTCGTGCCACCTGGTTCCTCGCTCAGCTCCTGCGCGCCGGGCGGGCCTGGGACTGCAGCATGGTCAACTGCAGGTGGCGGGCGATGTCACTGGGCGAAACGATTCCCACGAGTCGACCGGCCCGATCCATGACGACGGCCCGTCCATCCGGCGAACCCTCCATCCGCGCCAGAAGTTCCGTGATCGGCTCGTCGGGGGCGCCCACCGGAACCTCGGCCGCCGGACAGGCGATGTCGATCAATCGGGTCGTCGGACGAAGTTCGACCGGCAACCGACGAATCCGCCCCACTGAGGTGAGGCCCTCGAATGTCCCCTCCGGCCCCACCAGCGGGAAGGTGCTGAATCGGTGCAGGTGCAGCTGGTGGTCGACCAAATCGGCGACCGTGGTCGACGCCGCGAACGTCACCGGCTCGGGGGTCATGATGTCGCCCACGTGCACGTTGGCGAGCGAACTGCGCATCACCGCACCCGTCTCCTCGGCGCGCGCCGCGGTGAGCAGGAACCAGCCGAGAAAGACGGTCCACAGACCGGCGATACCCACGGTGAGGAACTCCAGGACTCCCAGCGTCACCAGCACGAAGGCGAAGGCCTGGCCGGCGCGGGTGGCCGCGTTGGCGGCGCGCATCCGGTCGCCACTGCGCTGCCACAAAACCGCGCGCAGCACCCGTCCACCGTCCAGCGGCGCGGCGGGCATCAGGTTGAAACCCCCCAGCAGCACGTTCATCCACGCCAGCCATCCGGCGGCCGACGCCAGCAACTCCACGTGGCCGAGGACCAGGCCGACGATGCCGAACACACCGGCCAGTACGAAACTCGTGAGGGGACCCACGGCGGCGATACGAAAATCGGCCCCCGGCGTCAGCGCCTCGCCCTCCAACTCCGAGACCCCACCGAACAACCAGAAAGTGATGCGTCGCACCCCGATGCCGTTGCGCCTCGCGATCACCGCATGAGAGACCTCGTGGGCGAAGAGCGAGGCGAAGAACAAGAGGGTGGTGAGGGTGCCCACGATCCAGTACGTCGTCGTCGAGTCGTGAGGGTGATAGCCCGGCAGCACCAGGTCACTCAACTCCCATGCGACGAGGAAGAAGATGAGCAGCACGCTCCAATTGACACCGACCGGAATACCGGCGATCCTGCCGAGTCGAATGTCCTGTTCCATAGCCACCTCGCCTCGTGGGCGGCGCCCGGATGACCGCCCCGTCCCAGCATCGACCAACGGACTCGAGTCCTCGCAGAGTCGAAGTACCTAATCTGCCCATTTCGCCCCCGTTTTCGGCGGGTCATCCCCGTCGTAGTCCGCGACTCCCGGCGCCGAGTGCAACGAAGCCCGTCTCCCCGACGCACGAACGCCGGTAGGGCCGCGCCGACGTTCGCCCGGGCTGTCGTGACGAACCCACGACCGGACCGACGAGGTGAATCACCCGTCAAGGATCGGGAGACTCCTGGGTTGGCTGGTTCGCCATCATCGGACCCTTGTGCTCGCTCTTGGAACCATCATCGCCCGCACCGCTGCCGTTCCAATTAGGTTCGAGCAGATGGAACCAGGGGCCGTCTTGCCAGACGTCGACGTTCGCGCCGTTGTGTCTGCTCGTCACTCTGGACGGTCAATCGAATGAAGCGATCGATCATCGCATTCCACCGAGATGACGATGGCGAGTGGGTTGCGGATCTCATGTGCGGTCATGGCCAACACGTACGTCATCACCCACCGTTCCAGCTTCGACCGTGGATCATTGACGACGAAGGGCGGCGGTCGAGGCTCGGGGCGTTACTTGACTGTCCACTCTGCGACCGAGCTGAACTTCCCGACGGACTCGAACCGATCACGCCGACTCTCCAGTGGGACGAGCGGACGATGCCCGAAGGTCTGCGCGTCGCCCACCGATTGAAGAGGGGCACGTGGGGTCGAGTCCTGGTGCGTGAGGGCCAGTTGCGCTTCGTCGCTCGGACCAATCCCGTCATGGATGTCGTCGTCAACCCTGACGCCCCTCAGGCCATTCCTCCGGATGTCGATTTCAACGTGCAGCCGATCGGAACCGTACGATTCTCAATCGAACTCTTCTCGATCTCGCCGCCGTAGGCACGTCCTTCAGACGTGCCCGCCGTTCGTGCACGAACGGCGGGCACCGAGATTGGTCAGGAATTCATCGTCGCAGTCCGGCGAGACGAAAAATCGCGCCCTTGAGCAGATCGACCAGCAGCAGATAGACGACCGAAGTGCCCAGGACCACACCCAGGGGAAGTAGCCCGATGGGGGTCATCATGAAGCCCGTCCCAGCGAGCAACAACACCACCACCACGTCCACACCACTGGTGATCGCCAGCCAGGTGCTCGGTCGCGAATGCCAGAAGTGCTCCCGTTCTCGGACTAGATAGATCGTTGCCTGTCCCGAGGTGACCAGCCACACGAAGACCATGGTCTGCATGTGGGCGAGGCCGAGGTGCAGCACCACGGTCCCGAACCACCACAGGGCGAAGGAGAGCAGGACGAGCGGCACGGTGAGTCCCAGCGACGCGAGGAGCAGGGACCTCACCCGCCACCGCTGGGGGCGACGCGGTGAGCGGACGTGATCGGTCGCTAGCGACATGGTGGGAAAATCATTGGCGAGCATCAGCAGGACCACCAGGGTGGGGGTCGTGACGAAGTGTCCGAACACCACGAACCCGAGGCCGAGGAAGATCGCGACCTGCAGTGTCTTGATGACTTTGTTGAGGGTGTAGGTGAGCATGCGCTGATGGATCCGACGACTCACCTCGACCGCGGCCACCATGTTCTCGAGTCCGGGGTCGGTCAACACCAGACTGGCAGCGGCCTTGGCGACGTCCGTGGCGCTCGCGACGGCGACGCCGACTTCGGCCAACTTCAACGCGGGCGCATCGTTGACACCGTCGCCCGTCATCCCCACCACGATCGACTCCCGCTGCAGGCTGGCGATGAGTCGCATCTTGTCCTCGGGCAAGACTTCGGCGTAGACATCCTTCCAGTCGTCACGGTCCCAAGGTTGAACGGCCTGGTCTCGGGCGCTTCGCGGTTGCTCGCCGTCAGCGGCCCTCAAGACGTCGGCCCGCGCAACCCGCTCCCCGATTCCCACCCGGGTCGCGATCGCTGAGGCGGTGGCCAGGCTGTCACCCGTCAGCATGACGACGTGGATTCCCAGACGGTGCAGATCCTCGACCAGCTCCACCGCATCCTCGCGTGCGGGGTCCGACAAGGCGATCAACCCGACCATCTGCAACGGGGCGTCGAGTGCCCCTTGGGCGACGCCCAGCACTCGGGCCCCGGTCGCCGCCAGTTCGTCCACACTGCGGAGCAGCGCCGCTGCGTCGGCTTTGGCCAATGCCACGACAATCTGCGGCGCCCCTTTGATCACTCTGAGGCTGCCCTCCGTCGTGACGACCACTGCTTCGGACCTCTTGGTCTCCGGCTCGAAGGGAGAGAAACTCGATATCGCCCCCAACGGCGGAAGCTGGCGCGCCTCCATCGCCGCGAGGATGGCCAAGTCCAGAGGATCCTGGGTGGCCGCGTCGCTGGCGGCGGCGGCGACCTGCAGCAAGTGGGTTTCGTCGAAGGGCTCGGCGACGCGCAACGCCTCAACCGCGAGTTGATTCTTGGTCAACGTGCCCGTCTTGTCGGTGCAGAGGACCTCCATGCTGGCCGCCTCTTCAATGGCGGCGAGCCGGGTCACCAGCACGTGGCGTTCGGACATCTCCTTGCTGCCGAGTGCGGTCGCGAGCGTGAAGGTCGCGGGCAATGCGACCGGTACCGAAGCGATCACCAGGATGAGAACAAACGGGATGAGTTCGTGCAGCGAGGTGCGGCGAACGATCCCGTCCACGGTGACCATCACCACGATCATGACGGAGAATCCAATGAGATACCGGACGACTCCGAAGATGAGACGCTCCATGTTTCCCGGAGCCTGAGCGGTGCTGACCAACTCCGCCGTTCGCCCGAAGTAGGTAGCCGCTCCCACCGCCACCACGACCCCACTGGCCTCGCCCTTCACCACCACGGACCCGGAGTATCCAGGTTCACCGGGCCCAAACCCGGTCGATCGAGATTCGCCGGTGAGCGCGGACTGGTCCAGTTCCACGTGACCCTCGGTGAGCGTCAGATCAGCGGGAACCAGGTCTCCCTGACGGACATGGACCAAATCGCCCTGCACCACCTCACTCGCCGGAACCTGCGTCCACCCACCATCTCTCGCCACCCGCGCTGTCACGTTCAGTCGCGCGCGAATCAGATCGACGGCCTCTTTCGCCCGTCCTTCCTGAGTCGCGGACAACACCGCATTGAATACCAGCAGAAGGGCGAACACACCAGCCTGCAGCAAGTGCCCCAGGATTAATTCCAGCGCCACCGTCAACTCCAGGAGCCACGGGACCGGAGCCCAGAATTTGGCGGCGAGAGCCCTCAGTCGGTTTGCTTCGACTGCGGGAATCGCGTTCGGGCCGTTTGCTAACAGCCGTCGGGCAGCTTCCTCACTCGTCAACCCGTCGGCGGGGGAGATCAATGTAGGCCCGCTCGCGATGTAGAGCATTCGTGGCTGCCGGGGATCGCGTCCGAGGTCCGAAGCGTGGCACGGCGAGAATTCGATGTACTTTGCGTCGCCGTCCTTCGCGCATGATGGGACGCCGCGACCAGGCGACCACCACGCACCAGCCCTCTTTCGGCCACGGTCATCGGCCCTTCATTCATGCCACGACCGTCGACGTGAATTCTCACCAACCGTGCATTGGCCTTTGGTCTACCAGTGGCGTACATCCTTCCACCATTTTGCGACGTGCGGACCTCAAAGGGAAACGTTCGGGCGCGCCGCACGATGCGGCCGCGACCCGATGCGAAGCCCTGGCGTCAACGTTGAGTGCTAGTCCCGCCGACACCTCACCCGCCGAGGACGCCCTTCTTCGTTTCCTTCTTGGCGTGCTTGTCGTTGCGCTTCTCCTTCAACGACTTGCCGACTTTCTTAACGTTGTGTTGGTTGGGTGATTTATCGGCCATGGTGACTCCTCTATCAGGCGACGTCATTGTTGGCGGCGTCGAGATCACATTCAGCGAGCGACTGTCGACGAAGTCGTTTACCTTCGAAGGGCGGCGCTCGCACTTGAGATCTCACCACCGACCCTAACCATTGCCCATCGCTGTTGGGCCACTCCGGCGCCATTCGGAGAATTCGCCGTTGGCGTTGAATTCTGGTGTTTCGCCAGTGAATTCACCGAAAACCTTCGATTCGCAATGCAAACAAGGCGCCATCTGCGTCATCAGACCTCATATCCCAGATGACGCCAGCACCGGGCTCAAATGGCCAATTTTGTGGTCTAGGCCCTGGATTCGATAGGACACCTCCAGTCGTCCTCGACGTGGACGGCTGCACCTGACGACGAAAGATGGACGAACAGGCACCCGCGCGAATGGCAATTTCTGGATCCCAGAAGACCCATCAAGGTTGCTCGCCGGGGAGTGTCGTACCGTCCACTGGTCACTCCACTGGTTCCCTGAAGTGGTGGTTCACAGTTGCGAAGTGCATTGGCCCCCGCTACCCCGGGCGAGATTCTGGCGGGCCGGCTGTACTGGGAGGGGCCAAGTACCATTCTCAAGCGACGGGGCTCTCGACATCCGAGACCGCTTCCTGTGGTGCTTGGGTCGCGAGTGTCAGGGCGGGCAGATAACGAAGGAGAGGCGCGTGGCTGGACGAACCACTGATGGTCAACAGCGAAATGCTTCGTCGACTCTCGAGCGCGGCGCTGACGTGCTGCTGCTGTTCGCCAACTCGGTCGAACCGAAATTGGGTGTGACCCAGATTGCCAACCGACTTGGCCTGTCCAAAGCCGTCGTCCATCGAATCCTCTCTGCCTTGCGAAACAAGGGACTGGTTGAGTTCGACCCAGTGTCACGTCACTACTCATTGGGCCCGATCATCATGAGCCTCGGGTTGACGTACCTGCAGAAGTTGGATGTACGCACGGTCGCCCTGCCGGTGTTGACGGAGCTCTCGCGCGACACGTATGAGACGACCACACTGTCGGTGCGCACCGGCCCGAATCGCGTCTATGTGGATCAAGTGACCCCATTGCGCGAAGTGCTGATGTCGGTCAAGATTGGCGTCCCCTACCCGTTGCACGCTGGGGCGTCCTCGAAGGCATTCCTTGCCTTCCTGCCCACCGAGGAGATCAATCGCTACCTCGAGAATCCTCTGGTAAAGGTCACGGATGGCACCATCACGGATCGCCGCAAGCTGCGACGTGAGTTGGCGCAGATCGCTGAACGAGGATGGGCGACTTCGGTCGGCGAACGTCAGGTCGGTGCTGGTTCAGTCGCGTCTCCGATACTCGATTACCGGGACTATCCGATTGCGGTGGTGAGCGTGTGCGGTCCGGCGAATCGAATGATATTGGAGATGGACACGTGCACCGAGAAGTTGGTCGCGTCCACGTCTCGGATTTCTCGCCAAATGGGCCACAACGTGGCGTCGGTCGTTAGCACCTGACTGAGAGGGGCAATCAGCCTTGCGAGCCCCTCGGACCATCGCGCGACCCACAAGACTTCCGTCACCGTGGTTCAGCGCGCCATGGGCGGGCTCGAGGGCGCTGGCCCCTGCCGGGGGTTCCGTCGACACGCCGGTCGCTTGGCGAACCCGAAGGAATCGTCGTCGTGGTCGGTATTCTCCGGGTTGGCACTGGTCCGCGCCCATCGGGCGAGAGGTACACCGGTCACTGCCATCGCGCATCACGAGAGCACCTTCCCTCGGTCCAAGTTCAGCGAACCCGGTCGGCTGCGGCTCCCACCGCCCCGCTCGGTTTGGGATTTCCAGTGGCACCCGGCACGAGCGAGGAGTGCGGACCGGTCTTCGTCGTCGGCTCGGCTTGGTATCATTTGCGGAACAACGATTCCACCTAACGGAACAAGTGATAATGGTCGAGATTCAAAAGTCACCACTAGACGGGCTGCGCGTCATCGACGTCTCGACAATCTTGGCGGGCCCACTCTGCTGCCAACTGCTCGGTGACTTTGGTGCGGACGTGATCAAGATCGAACACCCTCAGGCGGGCGATGGCATGCGAGGTCACGGACAGCAGAAGGACGGTGTCTCGCTCTGGTGGAAGGAGATCAGTCGAAACAAGCGGACGGTGGGCCTTGACCTGTCCAAGGCCGCGGGGGCCGAGATCTTCCGGAAATTGTCCAAGGACGCCGACGTCGTTGTCGAGAATTTTCGGCCCGGCACGTTGGAGCGATGGGGCATTGGACCCGACGTTCTTCTGGAACTGAATCCGAATCTCGTGCTCCTGCGTTTGACGGGCTTTGGTCAAACCGGACCGTACGCTAAGCGACCGGGTTTTGGCACGCTGGCTGAGGCCATGAGTGGCTTCGCCTACATGACCGGAAGTGCCGATGGTCCCCCGACATTGCCTTCGTTTGGATTGGCTGACAGCATCTGCGGAATCGCCGCGTCGTCTGCCGTCCTCATGGCGTTGCGGCACCGCGACGTCGCAGGTGGTGGTGGCCAAGTAATCGACATGAGCATTCTCGAACCGATCATGACGGTGATGGGGCCCGCCCCAACCGTCTACCAGCAAACGGGTGTGATTCAGCGACGACAGGGTAACCGCTCATCCAACAACGCGCCACGCAACACCTACCAGACCCGGGACGGATCGTGGGTGGCCGTATCGGCGAGCGCTCAACAGATCGCCAATCGTGTCATGCGTCTGGTCGGCCACCCCGAGGTGATCGACGAGCCATGGTTCGCTTCCGGCTTTGGGCGCTACGAACACGTCGAAGAGATCGACCAGTACGTCAGTGATTGGATTGCGGCGCGCGACCGCGATGAGGTCATCGAGGCGTTCACCCAGGCCGAAGCGGCAATTGCTCCCATCTATAACGCTCGCGACATCGTTGAAGACCCCCATATCCGAGAGACCGAGATGCTCGTGGAGGTGATGGACGATGATTTGGGCCCGTTGCTGATGCACAACGTCATGTGGCGAATGTCAGAGACACCCGGACGGATTCACCACACCGGACGTGCACTGGGCGCCGACACCAACAGCGTTCTCGAAGGAGATCTCGGCCTGTCCGTCGACGAGGTTGAACGGCTCCGCGAAGTCGGGGTGGTGCGATGAGTGATTCGCTCCTCAACGCGGTCCAACAAGGCGTCAAGATCTTCGATCTCGGACGACCGATGTTCAAGGGAATGCCGCAGTCACCGAATCACCCGCAGTTCTCCCACACCCTGCCTCGCCGGCACGGGGACATGGTGCGCGCTGACGGCGGTTCGGCGGCGAACGATCTGATCGTGATGGGCACCCACGTGGGCACCCATATCGACGCGCTCGCCCACGTGTCCCACGACGGGAAGCTACACGGCGGCGCCGATGCCCACGAGTCTGGCGTCGGCGGACGGTTCATGGAACTCGGGGTCCACACGATTGCGCCCATGGTTCGTCGGGGCCTGTTGCTCGACGTGCCCAGGGCCCTTGGCCTGGACATCTGCCCAGCGGGCTACGAGATCACTCCGGACGACCTCGACGCCACCGTCGAACATCACGGCGTCACGTCGGCTTCCGGCGACATCGTGCTCATCCGAAGTGGTTGGGGTCGCTACTTCGATGAGGGGACGGAAGCGTACGCGGGACTCGGGTCGGGCGTTCCCGGAGTTGGGGAGGCCGGCGCGCGGTGGTTGGTCGAACGCGGCGTGTTCGCCGCCGGCGCCGACACGATCGCGTTCGAACGCCTCGCGGCCGGCGGAGGCCATTCGCTTCTGCCCGCCCATCGGGTGCTGCTCGTCGAAAGTGGCGTCTTCATCATTGAGGCGATGTCGCTCGACGAACTCGCCGACGCCGGGGTCCATGAGTTCACCTTCATCCTGATTCCACTCAATCTGGTCGGCGCGACCGGCTCACCCGTACGCCCCATCGCGGTGGTGCAGGGTGCCTGAACCCACGCTGGCCCAACAGTTGGCGCGCTTCGCCATCGACAACTCGTTCGACCAACTCCCCTCCGACGTCGTCGACAGCGTCCGCAAGCGGGTCCTCGACATCCTCGGCATCTGTATCGCGTCTTCGACGTTGGACACCAGCCAAGGTGCCCGGGCGTTCGTCGCGAGCCAAGGTGGCCATCCGCAGGCGCTGGGAATCGGCATGGGGAGTCGAGTGCCCACCACGCAGGCGGCCTTCATCAACGGCGTGCTGGCCCACTCACTGGACTATGACGACACCCACCTGCCCTCGATACTGCACCCGAGCGCGACCGTCGTTCCCGCGGCCATCGCCGCGGCGGAAGAAGTCGGGGCGGACGGGAAGGCGCTGATCGCCGCGATCGCGTGCGGGCTCGAAGTATGTGTTCGTCTCGGGATGGCGGGCTACGACGACGAGTCCGGTAATTCCTTGTTCTTCGAACACGGACAGCACGCGACCTCGATTTGTGGTGCCCTCGGCGCCGCCGTGTCGGTCGGACTCCTGTACGGCTTTGACGAATCGACCATCACCCACTCGTTGGGCCTGGCGGGATCTATGGCGTCGGGCATCATCGAGGCCAACCGCACCGGGGGCACGGTCAAGCGGATGCACTGCGGGTGGGCGGCCCACGCCGCGGTGTCGGCGGCGCAGTTGGTGCGTCACGGCTTCACCGGCCCGCCCACCGTGCTGGAGGGGCGGTTCGGTTTCTTCGAGGCGTGGCTCCACGGTCGATTCAACGCGTCAGCCATCACCGAGGGACTGGGTATTCGGTGGGAGGTACCGGGGATCTTCTTCAAGCCGTACCCGGCGAATCACTTCAGCCATACGGCGATCGACGCGGCCGCGGCGTTCCGTCGGCGCGGCCTTGACCTGGATGAGATCGAGTCGATCGAACTCGGTGTCGCCGGCCCCATCGTCCATACGCTCGGCGAGCCCATCGCGGTGAAGCGACTGCCCGAGACCGGCTACATGGCGCAGTTCAGCGGCCCCTACGCGGTGGTCGCTGGTCTGCTCGGCGGCGGGGGCCTCGAAGTGTCGCTGGAGGACTACACCGATGAGCTCGCCCGTGACCCGCGCCGACGTCAGTTGATGCAACTGGTCAGCGTCGTCGAGGACGAGCGCTGCAACGAGATCTTTCCTCACCAGTTTCCTTCAGTACTTCGAATCCGACTACGCGATGGGCAGGAGTTGGTCGAGGAGGCGTTGGTGAATCGCGGTGGTCCGGAGCGTCCACTCTCGTACGAGGAGCTGGCGACGAAGTTCAAGGACAACGTGGGCCGCGAGCTGTCGCCCGAAGTCACCACGCACCTTCAGTCGCTGGTGGCCAGGCTCGAGGAACTCGACGACGTTCGCGAGCTGCTGGCCACTCTCGAGGATTTCGTCGTCACACCATCGCCTGAATAACAACACGCCTGACCGAGCTAACTAAGGAGAAGCATGCAACCACTGGACCTACTCATCAAGAACGTACGCGTCGTTCGACCGGGTGAAGACCCGAAACTGCTGAGCCTGGGTATTCGCGACGGGAAGTTTCAGACCATCGCCGAGTCGATCCCCGACGAGGACGCCAAGGTCGTCGTCGACGCTCACGAACGCCTCGCCTTCCCCGGTGTCGTGGACGCACATCAGCACTGGGGCATCTACAACCCCCTCGAAGAGGACGTCGTGTCCGAGAGCAGCGCCTGTGCCCAGGGCGGTGTCACGACCGGAATCACGTACCTGCGTACGGGCCGGTACTACCTCAACCGCAGCGGCCCCTACTCCGAGGTCCTACCCGTTGCGCTGGAGATGACCGCGGGTCGGGCGTACGTGGACTACGGATTTCACGTGGCGCCGATCCTGCACGAGCACATCAGTGAGATACCGAGCATCATCGAGGACTTCGGCATCACGTCGTTCAAGATCTTCATGTTCTACGGCAAGCACGGCCTGCACGGTCGCTCGAACGACCAGCAGCAGTTCCTGATGATCCCCGAGGATGAGTCCTACGATTACGCCCACTTCGAGTTCATCATGCGTGAGATCCAGCGGGTCCGCGAGGACCCGAAGTTCGCTCACATGGCCGATGACCTGTCGCTGGGCCTGCACTGCGAGACCGCCGAGATCATGTCGGCCTACACGAAGTTGGTGGAGGAGGAGGGGCGACTCAGCGGTCTGGAGGCCTACCACGAGTCGCGTCCTCCCCACTCGGAGGGTCTCGCGATCACCATCGCGTCCTACCTGGCCTACGAGACCGGTCTGCCCAACATCAACCTGCTGCACCTTTCGTCGCGCAAGGCAATCGAAGCGGCCATGTTGATGGCTCAGACCTTTCCGAACGTGAACTTTCGACGAGAAGTGACGGTGGGGCATCTCCTGGCGGACATCACGACCGCCAACGGCGTCGGGGCGAAGGTGAACCCCCCGATTCGCCCGCGCGAGGACGTCGAGGCGCTCTGGGAGCACCTGTTGGCGGGCCACTTCGACTGGGTCGTCAGCGACCACGCGTGCTGTCGTGATGAGACGAAGTTCGGCGATCCCCGTGACGACATCTTCGTGGCCAAGTCGGGCTTTGGCGGAGCGGAGTACCTGTTGGCCGGACTCATCACGGAGGGCTCGAAGCGGGGCCTTCACTACGGAAGGATTGCCGAACTAACTGCGGCGAATCCCGCGAAGCGATTCGGCCTGCACACCAAGGGATCGATTGCCGAAGGATTCGATGCGGACTTCTGTCTCGTCGACCCGAACCAGTCCTGGACGGTTCGCGCCGCCGAGTCGGCGTCCTCCCAGGAGTACACGCCTTTCGAGGGGTTCACCATGACCGCTCGCGTCACCGACACGTTCCTGCGTGGCGAGCCGGTGTTCGAGAATGGGCACATCGTAGGTGAACCTCGTGGCGAATTCGTCCGTCGACCCAGCCATCGGTCGTAGGGGTATCCGGCACGTGAGTCGGGTGCGTGGGGTCGAACAACTCCCCGTGTCCGGCTCACGCGGACATTCGACCAGCGAAGCGGCCGCGCGTCGGGATTCGCCGCCGCTGGACTACCCGTCCAGTTCCTCGAGGAGTTGTCGAGCGCGTTTGACGATCGCGTAGTCGATCAGCTCGCCGCCGACGCCGATGGCGCCGCTGCCCAAACGTTCGGCCTCTTCGAAGGATTCGATCAGATGCGTGGCCCGTTCGATCTGCCGCTGACTCGGCCTGAAGATCTCATCCACCACGGCGACCTGGGACGGGTGGATCACGTGCTTCCCTCCAAAGCCCAGGCGCCGCGATTGGCGGGCCTCTCGGGCGAGTCCCTCGAGGTCACGGTAATTCGTATACGAACCGTCATGAGGCCGCGCCAAGCCGGCAACTCTCGAGGCGAAGACCAGCTGGCTCTTGGCCCACAGCATGATCTCGGGAGTTCCCTCCTCGTCCGGCCAGTCCAGGCCGAGATCGAGGGCGAAGTCGCCCCCACCGAAGCCCAGCCGGCGAAGGTGGCCACCGACTCCGGCGATCTCGTGGATGCGGTGCAGGCCCGCCGCCGTTTCGATGGTCGCCGTGATGTCCACGTCAAGCCCGCCGGGTAGCGCGAACTCATCGATTATCGCGTTGACGCGTCGAAGATCGTCCGCGTGCTCGACCTTCGGTACGACGATGCCCGAGAGATTCTCGTCCATCACCGCCGCGAGATCGTCGGCTGCGTACGGTGAAGAAACGTCGTTGATCCGCACGTGAAGTTCGTAATCACTTCCTGCGCTTCGAATCAACTCGCCGACCAATCGGCGAGCGCGTTCCTTCTCCTTCGGCGGCACCGAATCTTCGAGGTCAAGGATGAACGACCCCGGAGCGAGACTTGGAATCTTGTCCATCATCGCTGGCGAGTTGCCGGGAACAAAGAGCATCGCGCGAAGCGAGCGGTCGGTACTCATCGTCCTCGCTCCGTGTCGACACATGAACAATCAATCGCGGCACTGACCTCCACGAACTCGGCCGAACGGTCGTGACCGGGCCCACGAAGGAACCGGCCCGACATGAGGAAGTCGGTGTTCGCCGGTCGGCGGATCGAGACCACGGGCGCCCCCCGGAACTGCTCTCGGGCGGCACCGGCGACTTGGTCAGCAACGGCGGGGTGAGTTGGACTTTCCACCAGGTTCATCGTAGTGGCGGGGTGATCCGGGGGAATTGAACGACGACCACATTCGCGCTCGTGAGTGGTGACGAACTGACTTACGACGACGTGGTCGCCCCACTCGCTCTTGGGCCCCTCAAGGTACTCGTACCGCCGGCGGCAAGGGTCGTGAACGAGTTCCGGCGTGGGATCGAAGGCCGCCACCCGCCCACCGTCCGGCGTCCGATTTCGTCAGACTGCAGGATCGACTGCGCTCTGCACGACCACCCACCCACCGGCGCTCCGGATCGCCATTCCTTGTCGGTGCCACTTCACGGTCTGGAGCACACCATTAAATACAATCTCTGCCGTATTTAGCCCGGCTGTCGGGATTGGTACTGCAATTCATTGCCTGCAGTGGCCTCAATACTCCCCCGATTCAGCGGATTGCATATAATCTGGGTCATACGGCCGTCCCCTTCCAGAGGAGAACCCCTTGAACATCATCGAAGTCGGACCGCGCGACGGACTTCAAAACGAGCGTCGAGTCCTCTCCAGCGAAGAGAAGATCACCTACATTGAGCTGCTGGTCGATGCGGGCATCACGCGTATGGAGGCGGTGAGTTTCGCACGACCTGACCGAGTCCCCCAGATGGCGGATGCCGAGGCGGTCATGGCCGGGGTACCGAGGCGTGACTCGGTGAGCTATATCGGCCTCGTCATGAACGACCGGGGCCTTGATCGAGCCATCGCATCAGGAGTGGACGAGGCGAACCTCGTGGTCGTGGCGACCGAGACCTTCTGCCAACGGAACCAGGGAATGTCGGTACTCGAGGCTCTGCGTGGTACCGAGAAGATGGTGGGGCGCGCGCTCGCCGGCGGCCTTTCGGTATCGGTCACGATTGGCGCGGCGTTTGGATGCCCCTTCGAGGGAGAGGTATCGACGTCGCAGGTGATGGACATCGTCACGGTGATCGACCAACTTGGTGTCCAGGAGATCGCCCTCGCCGACACCATCGGTGTCGGCGCGCCGACGGACGTGCGGCGCCTCGTCGGAGCAACTAAGGAGATAACCCAGGTGCCCCTCCGACTGCACCTGCACAACACCCGCAACACGGGCTACGCCAACGCGTTTGCCGCGCTCGAAGCGGGCGTGAGTTCCCTTGACGCCAGTTCCGGCGGCATCGGAGGCTGCCCATTCGCCCCCAACGCCACGGGCAATATTGCCACCGAGGACCTCGCGTACCTCATGGAACGCAGTGGCGCGCCGGTGGGGCTCGACTTCGACCGACTCCTGGTGGCGTCGGACTTCGTGACCGCCAAACTGGGCATCGAGACGCCGGCGTTGCTCGGACGCGCCGGTTGGTTCCCGGCGCCCAACTACCCCGACGCCCTCGCCCGCGGCTAGCAGTCGGTCAGCCAATCTAGGGCGGCCCTCCAGGTCATTTGTCTCGCCGGTCCATGCGAGGGACGGACCACGTCGACGTTCGGATACTGCGCGCCGTCGTGCCCGCAGCGCCGAAGGCGGCGCCTGGAGTGATCTCCTAGTCCGAGTGAACTCGGGGCTTTATCCGGGGTCGACGCGATTCGAACGCTTCGATCGCGTCGAGGGAGACCAACGTCGTCGAGATCTCGTCCAATCCGTTGAGCAGTTGCCATCGCACGTAAGCGTCCACGATGAAGTGCTCCTGAAAGTCCTCGCCCGCGAGCACGACACACCGATCGAGGTCCACCGACACGAGCGCGCCCGGGTGGGCGTCGAGATAGTCCCATAGTCGCTCGATCGCCGGCTCGGCCAGCTCGACCGCGAGGAGGCCCGACTTGGCTGCGTTGGTGCGAAAGATGTCACCAAAGCGCGGAGCGATGACGACACGAAACCCATTGCCCTGCAGTGCCCAGACCGCCGCCTCGCGCGACGACCCGATACCGAAGTCCATTCCCGCGACGAGCACCGTGGCGTCGGCGTAGCGGGGCTGATTCAAGACGAAATCGGGAGACTCTCGCCATGCCGCGAAGAGGCCCTCGGCGAAGCCCGATCGCCCAACGCTCTTCAAGTACCGCGACGGCACGATCTGGTCGGTGTCGACGCTACTCATCCGCAGCGGCACCCCGACCCCGGCGTGAACGATAAAGGGCTCCATCACGCCTCCGACTCGGGCCGGCCCGAACCCGGTGTCCACCCACTCCTCGACGCGGGCCTACACACGGCGGTTGTTCTCACGGTCGCCGACCACTAGGTAGTGCTCGAGATTGACGAGTTCGTTCAGTTCGTCGAGTCCGTACATGCGCTCGCGCCACGCCAACGAATCGCCCTCGCGGCGTAGGTCCGTCAGGAAGTCCTCGACCGTCTTGGCGGCCAAACGCAGCGGCGTCGTCGGGTAGATGACCAGGTTGAAGCCCATGGCGTGGAACTCGCTCGCGGGAAGCGTCGGGGTCCGACCGCCCTCACTGACATTGGCCATCAGCAGACCGGGGACGGTCTGGCCAATGCGGGCGAGGTCCTCGCGCGAGCCCGGCGCGTCGAGGAAGACGATGTCCGCGCCGGCGTCCGCGAAACGCAGCGCGCGCTCGAGAGCCTCGTCGATCCCCCGCGGGCCGAGAGCGTCGGTGCGCGCGATGATCACGGTGCTCGGGTCCCTTCGGGCATCGAGAGCCGTGGCGACCTTGCGCACCGCCTCATCGGCGTCGATGACCTCCTTACCGACCATGTGGCCGCACTTCTTGGGCCAGACCTGGTCCTCGATCTGAATGGCCGCCGCGCCCGCCGCCTCGAGAAGCCGGACGTTCGCGTAGACCGAGGTCACGTCGCCGTAGCCCGTGTCAGCGTCGACGATGATCGGGAGGTTCGAGACGCGGCGCACCGCGCTGAGCGCATCCACCAGCTCCCCGGCCCCCAGGAGGCCGATGTCGGGCAGACCATGACGCCAGGCGGCGATTGCGTACCCGCTCAGATAGACCGCTTCGAAGCCGGCGCGCTCGATGGCGAGCGCTTCGATGGGCGTGCCGGCCCCAGGCACGACGAGCGCCTGGTCCGGTCGGTGCAGGAGTTCGCGAAGGGCGGTTGCGTGGTTCATTTAAATTTCCTTTAACTGGTGGGTACTGCGTCGTCTGGGTGGGGCACGTCATCGGCGGAGGGATTACTCGAAGGTGATCACCTGACGCAGCGCCTCACCGTTCTCGAGCGCGTCGAACGCGGCGTTGAGGTCATCCAACGTGATGACCGAGCTGACGAGCCGTTCTATCGGCAGGCGACCCGCGCGCCACAGGTCGACGAAGATGGGGATGTCGCGCGCCGGCACGCAGTTGCCCAAATAACTGCCGATGATCGTGCGGCCCTCGGCCACGAGCTTCAGCGGCGAGATGGTCGCCAGGTCATCGGGCGAAGGAAGGCCCACCGTCACGGTCCGTCCGCCCGGTGCCGTCAGGGAGACCGCAGCCTCGAAGGCGACGGCCCGGCCGACCGCCTCGACGACGAGATCACCTTTCACGCCCGACGCCAACGCATCGGCGGGAACATAGGTCTCGTGCGCACCGAGACTGCTGGCCAGGGCGAGCTTGTCGACGTTGGCGTCGACTCCGATCACGCGTACGCCGTCGTGCGCGAGGCCCACGAGCAGCGCAGCCATCCCGACCCCGCCCAGGCCGACCACGACCAACGTCTCTCCGGCCCGTACGCGGCCAGCGTTCATGACTGCGCCGCCGCCCGTGAGAACGGCGCAGCCCATCAGCGCCGCGACTTGGGCCGGCACGTCACCGCCCACCGGCACGACCGATCGCCGGTCCACGACGGCGTGGTCGGCGAAGCCCGACACACCCAGATGGTGGTTGACGGACCGGTCCGCGTCATGGATCCGCCGGGCCCCGTCGAACAGGCGCCCTTCGGCGTTGGCGATCGATCCCAGTTCACACGGGGTCCGGCCCTCGCTGGCGCACGAGGCGCACCGTTCGCAGCGAGGCAGGAACGACATGATCACCCGCTGGCCGACCTGAACGTCGTCGACGAGGGCACCTACCTTCTCAACGATGCCCGCCGCTTCATGGCCGAGCAGCATTGGTACGGGGCGTGGACGCACGCCACTCACGACGGAGAGGTCGGAGTGGCAGACGCCCGCCGCCTCGATCCGCACGAGGAGTTCATGCTCGCCCGGTTCGTCGAGTTCGAGCTCGCGCACGACCACTGGTCGGGAGTCAATGTAGGGATGGGGCGCTCCCAGTACTTCCAACACGGCGCCTCGGATCTTCATCGAGGTCTCCCCCCGCTCACTCGACGGCCCCGGGACCGTCGAGGTCGCTGGGCGCCGCTAAGTGACCGGCGACGGCCGAGGCAGCGGCGACGGCCGGCGACACCAGGTGCGTGCGGGCCTGTGGACCCTGGCGCCCCTCGAAGTTCCGATTGGAGGTGGACGCCGTGCGCTCGCCGGGCGCGACGATGTCGGGGTTCATCCCGAGGCACATCGAGCAGCCTGCACCACGCCATTCGGCCCCCGCGGCGAGGAAGACTTCGTCGAGGTGCTCCGACTCCGCCTGTCGCTTGACTGCCATCGACCCCGGCACGACCAGGAGGCGAACCTTCTCCGAGACCCGGCGGCCACGCAATACCTCGGCCGCCGCGCGCAGGTCTTCAATGCGACTGTTGGTGCACGAGCCGATGAACGCGATATCGATGGTGACATCGCGCATGGCCGTGCCCGGTGTCAGGTCGATGTACGCCAACGCCCGGGCCGCGGCGGCCCGTTCCACCGGGTCGGCGAAGTCATCGGGGGACGGCACCACGCCGTCGAGCGCCACGCCCTGGCCCGGGTTGGTCCCCCACGTGACGAATGGCACCACACTCGTGGCGTCGAACACGATCTCCTTGTCGAATACGGCCCCGACGTCGGTGCGCAGCGAGCGCCAGTACTCGACCGCCTGGTCCCACGCCTCGCCCACCGGCGCATACGGGCGATCGCGCAGGTACGCCATGGTCGTGTCGTCTGGTGCCACGAGCCCGGCGCGGGCACCCCACTCGATCGACATGTTGCACAACGTCATGCGCTCTTCGATGGAGAGGGCTTCAATCGCCGGTCCGCGGTACTCGACCACGTGGCCCTGGCCGGCGCCGACTCCCACGGTGGCGATGAGCGCCAGCGCCAGGTCCTTCGCCGCCACTCCGGCTGCCAGTCGACCGGTGATAGTGACGGCCATCGTCTGGGGTCGAGCCTGGGGCAGCGTCTGGGTCGCGAGGACGTGCTCGACTTCACTGGTACCGATACCGAAGGCCAGGGCGCCGAGCGCACCGTGGGTGCTGGTGTGGCTGTCGCCGCAGACGATGACCATCCCCGGCTGGGTCAGACCCGTCTCGGGCCCGATGACGTGGACGATGCCCTGACCGGCGTCGCCCAACGAGAGGAGACGGATGCCGAACTCCGCGCAGTTTCGCTGCAGCGTCTGTATCTGGAGTCGACTCACCGGGTCGCGTATCTCAAGGGTGTCGGTGGGGACGTTGTGATCCTCCGTCGCGATGGTGAGATCGGGCCGGCGTACCGTGCGACCGTTCGCACGCAGACCGTCGAAGGCTTGGGGGCTCGACACCTCGTGGACGAAGTGCATGTCGATATAGAGCAGGTCGGGTTCGTCGGGTCCCCGCACGATCGCCTGGTCCCGCCAGATCTTCTCGACCATGGTGAGCGGCGGAACGGCCCCGGGGGCGTCGCGCTCGCTCATCGCGCGTACACGGCAACGGCGAGGTCGTGCGCGTTCAACTCATCACGTTCGATGGTGCGCACGATTCGTCCATCGGCCATGACGTGAACCCGGGTGCACAGATGGGCCAGGTCCTCGTATTCGACCGAACTGATGAGCACCACGGCACCCCCGTGCGCCAGCGTGGTCAGGTGATGGAAGACGTCGCGCTTCGCCCCGACGTCCACTCCCTGGGTCGGTTCATGCAGGACCATCACCGACGGGGTGCCGATCACCCACTTGCCGATCAACACCTTCTGCTGATTGCCGCCGCTGAGCGTCGAGAGCAGTACGTCACTGCGCTGGGGCTTCACACCGAAGTGCTCGATCTGGGCGTCCACGGTCGAGCGCTCGCGCTTGTGGTGGATGAGTTTCGACAGGCGGGTGAACGACGAGATGGTGGGGATCGTCATGTTCTCGATCACCTTGAGGCCCGTCGCGCCGCTCGAGCCCTTGCGGTCGGCTGGCAGCAGCGCGATTCCCTTCGCGATTGCGCGCCGGCTGTCGAGCGCCGTCGCCTCGAGCGTCTCCCCCTTCAGTTCCAGTGACCCCGACGTCGCGCGCAGCGCCCCGGCGACCAGGTAGGGAACCTTGTCATACCCGCTCCCGGGCAAACCGATGAATCCGATGATCTCACCGGCGTTGCCCACGAAATTGACGTCGGAGACCTCGTCGCCCGACAAGCCCTTCACCGCGAACAGGGGTGAGCCCTCGGGTTCGACGTACTCGGGGTACATGTCCTCGGGCGGACGGCCGAGCATGAGTTTGATGAGGTCGCGTTCCGTCTGACCTTCGGTCGGTATATCCGCCGCCACCTCGCCGGAGCGAAAGATGACCGCTCGCGTGCAGTACGCGAGCACCTCGTCCAAGCGGTGGCTGACGAAGAGCACGCTCGTGCCCATCTCACTGAGGCGGCGCAGGACGCTGAAGAGTCGCTCGACCCCGCTCTGGGGCAGATAGGCCGTTGGTTCGTCGAGGACCAGGAGCCGAGAGTCGAGCTGCTCGCCGGACTCGATGTCGGCGAGGCCGCGCGCGATGACCACGAGCGCCCGCTCGGTCACGGTCAGATCGGCCACTTTGGTCCACGGCGAGATGTCGAGGCCGACGATTGACAGGATGCGGCGTACCTCTTTCTCCTCCTCGCGCCACCGGATGCGTCGACCGAGGCCCGTGGCGAACTGCTTGATACGGAGATTCTCCAGGATCGTCAGCGACTCGATGAGCGCGAGGTCCTGGTGGACGAAGGCCAGTCCGGTGGACGAGGGGCCCTCGTGGAGTGCGTGGGTCACGTCGCGGGTTCCGACGTGGATCTCGGCGCCCTCATCGGGCGCATGGAAGCCTGAGAGTACCTTGATGAAGGTTGACTTGCCACTACCATTCTGGCCGATCAAGGCCATGATCTCGCCCTTGTGAATGTCGAAGGAGACCTCACTCAGCACCGTCATGCCGTTAAAGGACTTCGAGACGTTGCGCGCGCGCACGTGCACGTCGGTCGGGGCAATGGTCGAGGCATCTTTGGACATGGATAAGTACCTTTCCTTCGCTGAACGGGCAATGACCTGCCGGCGAGGT
>Ga0307375_10001176_pt1 | contig 29299 bp, 24 predicted proteins | sample TR1MG_FD_202531 | JGI IMG/M metagenome (GOLD analysis project Ga0307375, IMG submission 202531) | Soil microbial communities from Risofladan, Vaasa, Finland - TR-1 | ecosystem: Environmental > Terrestrial > Soil > Coastal area > Acid sulfate soil | place: Finland: Risofladan, Vaasa | collected...
CCCGACAGGCTCCCAGATCTGGATGCAGCGCCGCACCGAAGCGGCGAAGCCGGCGGCTGATTAGTTAGCAGCGTGTCGAGGAATCTCGAATGACCTCGATGTGCGGAAGCGAACTTGTAGGAGCGCGCTTGCGCGCGATGCTCTTGTTCCGTGGCTTACAACCAAGAGCATCGCGCGCAAGCGCGCTCCTACAAAAGCCGCGGCCGCCGCGCGGGTTAGGTCTTCGGCTCCAGCGCCTTGGCGCGTTGCCACAGTTGTTCCTGTTCGGCCAGCGTGCGCTCGCCGAATGCGCCGCCGTCGGCGACGGCCAGTTGTTCCATCAGCCGGAAGCGCCGCTCGAACTTCGCGTTGGCGTGACGCAGTGCGCGCGAGAAATCGACACCGGCATGCCGCGCCAGATTCACCATCACGAACAGCACGTCGCCGATCTCGTCCTCGAGCCGCGCCGGGTCCGCGCCGGCGGCAAACTCGGCACGCACCTCCTCGATTTCCTCGGCCAGCTTGGCCAGCACCGGTTGCGGATCGGGCCAGTCGAAACCTGTACCGGCGGCGCGCTGCTGCAGTTTCAGCGCACGCTTCCATTCCGGCAGGCCCGACGAGATGCCGGCCAGCGCGCTGGTGTCGTGCGGCTCGCCGCGGCCGGCGCGTTCGGCAGCCTTGATGTCGTCCCAGGCCTGCCGCTGCGCCGCGGCATCGGCATAACGCACCCCATCGAACACGTGCGGGTGACGCCGGCGCATCTTGCTGCTGATCGCATGCACGACATCGGCGAAGTCGAATCGCCCTGCCTCCTCGGCCATCCGCGCGTGAAACACCACCTGCAGCAGCAGATCGCCCAGCTCGTCGCGCAGATCGTCGAAATCGCCGCGATCGATCGCATCGGCCACTTCATAGGCCTCCTCGATGGTATACGGCGCGATCGAGGCGAAATCCTGCTGCACGTCCCACGGGCAACCGCGCGCGGGATCGCGCAGGCGCGCCATGATGGCGATCAGGTCGTCGAGACTGTAGCGCGTTGCGTCGGTCATGCCGCGTCGGATTCCATCAGTACGGGGCACGCCCGCGACAACCTTCACCAAATCAATCTTGTGTCGCCGCCTGCCATCGCGCGGCCCAGTCGACGCTGGTGTCGCCCACCGCGATGAACTCGGGGTTGAGCAGCGACTCGCCGCGGTTGTAGCTGAACGCCCGGCCCTGCAGATCCATCACCGCGCCGCCGGCTTCCTGCAGCACGCACTGCGCGGCGGCGGTATCCCATTCGCTGGTGGGGCCAAGGCGCAAATAGACGTCCGCATCGCCGCGTGCGATCAGGCAGAACTTCAATGAGGAACCCAGCGGCACGCGCTGGTAGTCCGCGCCCAGCAATCCCCGCATCATGGAATCCTGCAGGCTGCCGTGCGAACGGCTGCCGGCCAGCACCGGCGGCCTGGCCAGCCCACGCACATGCAGGCGCTGCCAGTCGCCGCCGGCCTGCGCCTGCAGCCATGCGCCGTGGCCTTGCGCGGCGACGTACAGCTCGCCGGTGACCGGCGCCAGCACCACGCCCAGCACGGACTGGTGATTGTCGATCAACGCGATGTTGACGGTGAATTCGCCGTTGCGTTTCACGAACTCGCGGGTGCCGTCGAGCGGATCGACCAGCCAGTAGCGCGACCATTGCCGGCGCTCGGACCACGGCAGCGTGCCGGCCTCCTCGGACAGCACCGGCAGCGCCGGATCCAGCGCAGCAAGGCCGGCCAGGATAACGTGCTGGGCGGCCAGATCGGCGGCGGTCAACGGCGACGCATCGGCCTTGGTGTGCACCGCGAAATCGCTGTGGTAGATCGCCAGGATCGCCTCGCCGGCGGCGCGTGCGATGTCCCCGACCTGTCGGGTCAGTTCCGGCATCGTGCTCATGTCCGCTGAAAGCGCCCGGCGAGATATTCGCGTGCCATGAACAGTGCTGCTATCGAGCGGCCTTCGGTCACGTCATCGCGCCCCAGCAGGGTGTGCAGTTCGGCCATCTTCCAGGGCACCACCTCGAGCTCCTCCGGCTCGTCGCCGACCAGACTTTCCGGATACAGATCCTGCGCCAGCACCACATGCGCCATGTGCGTCATGTAGGCCGGCGACAGCGACAGGTTGTGCAGGATCTTCAGCCGGTGTGCGCCGTAGCCGACCTCTTCCTTCAGCTCGCGCTCGGCGCCCTGCTCGGCGGTCTCGTCCTGATCCAGCCGGCCTTTCGGCAATCCCAGTTCATAGCGGCCCACGCCGGCACCGTATTCGCGCACCAGCAGCACGGTATCGTCGTCCAGCATCGGCACGATGATCACGGCGCCGAGTCCGCTGCCCTTCAGACGCTCGTAGGTGCGGCGCACGCCGTTGGAAAACTCCAGATCGAGCTGCTCGACACGCAGGAAATCGCTGTCGATGACGTCTCGCGTGGCATGGACGATGGGTAGTTTGCGCATCCGCCCATTCTAACCTCTGCGCGCACCGCCTCGCCCGGGCCGTGCCGGCGGCGCTTCCCTGCATGCCACCCTCGAACCACTCCGCACGTGTGCGTATGCACATCGGACCACCCCCATCATTTCGCTTGAACATGTGGCACAAGGTCACCTCGCAATTCTGCAATGCACAACACAATCCACTGATATTCCATGTTTTTTTGTTGACCTTGCCGGAATCACACGGACATACTCCGGCGTACGGGAGACGTGGCAGGCAGGGGCAAAGGGGCGCTTGCGATCGTCGTCGCGTGTCACTGACATCCAACGTACAAAGGGGAATTTCATGCGCATCTTGCCAGCCGCATTGCGGACTGCCGTGGCCATACTGTTGCTCTCGTTCGCGCTGTCGGGCACGGCGCGGGCCGGTTCCGGCAGCGGCTACACGCAAACCCGGTATCCGATCGTGCTGGTTCATGGGCTGTTCGGCTTCGATCAACTGTTCGGCAGCGTCGACTACTGGTACGGCATTGCCGACGGGCTGCGCAGCGGCGGCGCCACCACGTATGTCGCCCAGGTCAGTCAGCTCGGCGACGAAGTGACCCGCGGCAACCAGTTGATTGCGCAACTGGAGAACCTGCAAGCGATCTACGGCTACCGCAAGTTCAACCTGATCGGCCACAGCCAGGGTGGCCTGACGATCCGTTACGTTGCCGCCGTACGCCCGGACCTGGTCGCCTCGGTCACCAGCTTCGGCACACCGCACACTGGGAGTGCGGTGGCTGACGGCATCATCGTGCTGGCCCCGGCCGGCTCGGTGCAGCGCTGGCTGGCGGTCAATTTTGCGACGGCGCTGGGCAACCTGATCAACACCTTCTCCGGCGGCAACGATCCGCAGAACGCCCTCGATGCGCTGGAGCAGTTGTCCAGTGGCGGGGCCGCCCAGTTCAATGCGCAGTTTCCGAACGGAATGCCGACCTCACCCTGCGGTTCCGGTGCGGGCCTGGTCAATGGCATCCGCTACTATTCCTTCGGCGGCACCTCGCCGGTGACCAACCTGATCGATCCCTCCGATGCACTGCTGGCCGCCGGCAGCCTGTTTTTCGACGGCAGCGCGAATGACGGCCTGGTCGGTCGCTGCTCCAGCCACTGGGGCACGGTGATCCGCGACAACTACGGCTGGAATCATCTGGACGAGATCAACCAGCTGTTCGGCCTGCGCGGATGGTTTTCGGCCGATCCGGTCGAGGTCTATCGCAGCCAGGCGAACCGTCTCAAGGGCCTGGGCCTGTGATCCCACGCCGCCACTTCGGGTTGGTGCCCGGCTTGGCGGCGCTGGTTTGCGCAGGGCTGCTGATCGGGTTTTTGCGATCCTCCTCGCCGCCGAGCGCGGTCCACCGCCAACACGCGGCAGCGACGATCACCGTACCGACGGCAGCAGCACTCGCCGCCGAACCGGCTCCCGCTTCCGTGCCCCTGCGCGATCCGGAGCGCGCGCTGCGCGAGGGTTCTTTGCGTGGCACGCTAGCGGATGGCGGCGTCAGCACCGGGTTCGGCGGTCGCCTGAAACCCGATCTCGCGCTGCGAAGGCTGTTCGACTATTACCTCACCCTGCTCGGCGAAACCGATCTGCGCGGCATCCGCCAGTTGCTGCACGAGGACCTGTTGCACCGTCATCTCGACGAGCCGCTGGCCGAAGAGGTCATGCAGACTTTCGATCGCTACGTCCGCTACCAGCAGGCGGCCGCCGAACTGGCCAACCAGCCCGGCCTGCCGCTGGACGCGCAGTTCGCGCGCGTGGATGCCCTGCGCCGGCAGATGCTCGGCGACACGCTGGCCGAGGCGTTCTACGGTGCCGGGCAGGCGTCGCAACAGCAGTTGCTGCAACGGCTCGCGATCGACGCCGGACACAAGCTGTCCGCCACGGAAAAGGCCCGGCAGTTGCAGGCGCTGGACGCCGCCCTGCCTGCCGCCGAACGCGAGGCACGCGCCCAGGCCAGCATCGGCGATCTGGTGCAGCAACAGACCGCAGTGCTCGACGAGACCCATGCCGACCCGGCCACGCGCTATGCCGAGCGTGCGCAGACATGGGGCGATGCGGCCGCGCAGCGGCTGGCGCAACTGGATCAACGGCGCGCCCTATGGCAGGCGCGGCTGGATGCCTACGCTCAGCAGAGTCGGCGTATCCGCGCGAATGACGCACTCGACGCGCGACAACGGCAGGTGGCGCTGCTGCAATTGCTGCATGACAGTTTTCATGGTCCCGAGCGGATCCAGGTACAGGCGATGCAATACGGCACGCTGCCCGGCACGACCGTACGGTGATCGACGACAAGCGCTCAGCGGCGCAGCCGGCGTAACGCCTGTTCGTGTATCGCCGGCGTGCCGGCCAGCACGCTGCGCGTATCCAGCGTCAGCGCCGCTCCATCCAGGTCGGTGAAGACGCCACCGGCCTCGCGCACGATCACCGCCAGTGCGGCGATATCCAGGATGTTCACGTCCGACTCGATCACCAGGTCCAGGCTGCCGCGTGCCAGCAGGTGGTAATGGCAGAAGTCGCCGTAGCCGCGAATCCGGTTGCTGTCGCGGATCAGCGCACCAAGCGCAGCCCAGCGGGCATCGGCGGTCAAGGTCCGGATATTGCCGATGGAAATCGATGCCTCGCCGATCGCCGCGGTATCCGCCACCTGCACGCGCTCGCCATCGAGCCACGCACCGCGCCCGCTGCTCGCCCACATCGTCTCGCCGAAGATCGGTGCGCTGGAGACGCCGAGGATCAATGCATCGCCATCCATCAAGGCGATCTGGGTGGAGAAGAACGGCGTGCGCCGCACGAAACTCTTGGTCCCGTCGAGCGGGTCGACCAGCCACAGCAAGCCGCCGCGCTCGCCTTCCTGGCCGAACTCCTCGCCGTAGATCGATGCCTGCGGCAGCGCCGCCTGCAGGATCTGCCGGATCGCACGCTCGGCTTCGCGGTCGGCGATGGTGACCGGGGTGGCGTCGGCCTTGATCTCCACCTCTACACCGCGTCGCCAGTAATGCCGGATCACTTCGGCGGCGGCGGCCGCGGCCTCGCGTGCGGCGGCCAGGGCCGTTACGGTGATGTCAGTCGTCATGGAATTTTCCGCGTCCTGGTTTGCGGTGGTTCCGGCATGCTGCCGGCCAGGCCACCGCTGCGATGAACATGCACGGCGCCGTCGGCATCCGGTGATCCCAACCCGGTCAGCCAGCGGCGCAGCGAAGGGTCAGTCTGCCGCGGGCGCAGCGTCGCGTCCACCCGCCAGCCCAGCGGACTGAGTTGCAGCGTGCCGTCGACCCGCAGCGGGCCATGGCCGTCGTCATGCAGTTGCACCTCGATCACCCCGCTGTGCGCCTGCGCGTCGGCATCCAGATCGCCCAGCGCCACGTCGCCATCGCGCGTGCGCATGACCACATGCCGGCACTGCGCATGCGCCTGCAATTGCAGCGGCCAGCCGCCTTGCAGCAAGGCATGCCCGATGGTCAGTTGCAGCTCGCCGCGTGGCTGGCCCAGCGGCGACGCCGCGCGTGGCCCCAGTGCGGCCAGATCGATGCGCGCGCTTACTTTGTGCCATGCGATGCGGCCGTCCGGGAGACGCTGCATCGTGCCGGAGAAATCACCTTGCGGCCCCTTGAAATCCAACTGCGACTGCAGCTTCCCGAGCAACAGCCGCCGCGACAACTGCCAGTGCAGTTGCCCCAGATGCCCGCCATCGGCAGTGCGCACGTCATCGGCCCGGCCCTCCCACAGCAGACCATGCACCTGTCGCAGACGCACGCCATGCAGATGCGGCCCGACCCACGGCAGCGCCCAGCGTGCCGGCAGGAACCACAGCAGCGACGCCACGGCGATCGCCAGCACACCGATGCCGATCAGGCTGTTTCGCAGGTACTTCAAACGTCGATTCCCGGGATGATTCTGCAAGGTCGACTTGAGCGTCGACGGCCGAGCGCCGATGATAGCCGGATGATGACGAACGCAAACCGCAACGCCGCGCTCGCCGCGCGCGACCTCAGGCACGTGTGGCACCCGTGCACGCAGATGCACGATCACGAAAGCGTACCGATGGTGCCGATCGTGCGCGGCGAAGGCGCGTGGCTGATCGATGCCGACGGCCATCGCTACCTGGACGGCATCAGCTCGTGGTGGACCAACCTGTTCGGCCATGCCAACCCGCGCATCGCCGCCGCGCTGGCCGAGCAGGCACGCACGCTCGAGCACGTGATCTTTGCCGGTTTCACCCACGAACCGGCGATCGAGCTGGCCGAGGAACTGGTGCGCATCACGCCGCCGGGGCTGGACCGGGTGTTCTATGCCGACAACGGCTCGGCGGCGATCGAGGTGGCCCTGAAGATGAGCTTCCACTACTGGCTCAACCAGGGCCATGGCGAGAAAACCCGCTTCATTGCGCTAAGTGGCAGCTATCACGGCGAGACGCTGGGCGCGCTGTCGGTAAGCGACGTGGCGTTGTATCGCAAGACCTACGCGCCGCTGCTGTTGACGCCTTTCCTGACTCCCTCACCGGACAGTTACGAAGGCGAACCCGGCGAAAGCCCCGCACAGGTCGCGGCACGCCGGCTGCGGGATCTGCGTGAATTGCTGGAACGCCACGCGCATGAGACCTGCGCGGTGATCGTCGAGCCGCTGGTGCAGTGTGCCGGCGGCATGCGCATGTATCACCCCGATTACCTGACCGGCCTGCGTGCCCTGTGCGACGAGTTCGACGTGCATTTCATCGCCGACGAAATTGCGGTGGGCTTCGGTCGCACCGGCACCCTGTTCGCGTGCGAGCAGGCGCTGGTGGCGCCCGACTTTCTATGCCTGTCGAAGGGACTCACCGCCGGCTTCCTGCCGTTGTCGGCAGTGCTCACGACCGACCGGATCTACCGGGCTTTTTACGCCGAATACAACGCCGGCAAGGCGTTCCTGCACTCGCACAGCTATACCGGCAACCCGCTGGCCTGCCGGGTGGCGCTGGAGACGCTGGCGATCTTCCGCGATGAGCCGGTGCTGGAGCGCAACCGGGCGCTGGCCGCTCATCTCGCCATGCGGCTGGAGCCGCTGCGCGGGCACCCGCATGTGGCCGACGTGCGTCAGACCGGCATGATCGCGGCGGTCGAACTGGTCGCCGACAAGGCCAGCCGGCGTCCGTTCCCGGCGTCCGAGCGACGCGGCCTGCGCGTCTATCTGCATGGCCTGCAGCACGGCGTGCTGCTGCGCCCGCTCGGCAATGTGGTGTACTTCATGCCGCCGTATGTGGTGACCGAACAGGAGATCGATCTGCTGGTCGCCGCGGCTGTCGCCGGCATCGAGCTTGCCGTGAAGGGTTGAACGTCACCGATGCCGCAGGTGGCGCGGCGCGGAACCCGTGGTACGGAATTCAGTGCCCGATGCTGATCCTGGGATCGAGCATCTGCAACGCGTGGGCCGTATCCGTGGCGCCGGTGCGCTGCAGTTCGTCCCCGCTGTAACTTTGACCCGGCAACGGCAGGCACCGGCCTTTCCTGGCCCGGATCAGGCTGCCGGTCTGCTGCAGGCAGTTGCGGTCGCCGGGCTTGATCAACTGGCGCTCATCATTTTTCTGGCTGGCATGGACGGCGCTCGCCGGTTTCGGGTTCTGCGCGATGGCGCTCGCATTGATGCCCAGTCCGGTCAGCAGGGCGAACATGGCAATGGGTAATCTGGACATGTCGGTAACCTCGGTCGCGCCCCTGGGGGGCTTCTCGAATGCTGCGCCTGTCGCCTGCGAGAGGCAAGGCACGGTGCCCGACCGTCTCGCGGGCATTCAGCTTGCCGCCACGCCGGTACGGCATGAATCCGGGAGCCCGCCACGCTCGGGTATGCTTGTGTTTTTGCCGCCCGCTGCCGCATGCGCAATATCCGTCTCCATGTCGACTTGCCGCTTGCCGTCGGCGCCGAACTGCCGTTGCCGGCGCAAGCCGCCGAACACGCCACCCGCGTGCTGCGCCTGGTGGCGGGCGATCCGCTCACGCTGTTCAACGGCGACGGCTGCGACTACCCGGCCAGCATCCTCACACTGAGCAGGCGCGAAGTTGTCGTGCTGGTGCAGGCGCGGCAGGTTGCGGACAATGAATCGCCGCTGGCGCTGACGCTGGCACAAGGGGTCGCGCGCGGCGACAAGATGGACCTGATCGTGCAGAAGGCGACCGAACTCGGCGTGGTGCGCATCGTGCCGCTGCTGACCGAGCGTGCGGAAGTGAAGCTGGATGCGACGCGTGCGGAAAAGCGGCTGCTGCACTGGCGCGCGGTGGCGGCCAGCGCCTGCGAACAGAGCGGCCGCGCATGCTTGCCCGAGATCCGTCCGGCCTTGCCGTTGGCGGCCTGGCTGGACGGTCTTGTCGAAGACGGGGCGCTGCGACTGGCCTTGCTGCCGCAAGCCACACAGTCTGCGCGTGAATTGCGCTTCACGACGGCCGCCGGCCTCCTGGTCGTCGGGCCGGAGGGCGGGCTGGGCGAGCGCGATGTTGCTGCGCTGACGCTGGCGGGCTTCGGCGGGTTGCGACTGGGGCCGCGCATCCTGCGCACGGAAACCGCGGGATTGGCCGCACTGGCAGCGTTGCAGGCGCTGCACGGCGACGGTTAGAGGCGGCAGCACAGGGCCTGCAGCCACAACGCTCGCCATACGCCCTTGACCGCCATGAAAACCCACGACGCACAGCCACCCTGCCCGAGGGGCTGCCGTGCCGATGCCGGTTGGTTGAGCAGGAACCAGCGCGGGCGGTCAGCCTGCCACGCCAGAAGACTCGGATGCATCGTCGGGCGCAGGCGATTGCGTCAGGTCCGCGTCATCCATCAATCCCAGCAGTTCGGTTTCGATCCATTCCAGATCGGGGATCATCGCGACGTCGTCGCGCACCAGCACTTGCGCACGGACGCCGGGCGGAAGCGTGCTGCCGTCGTGGGTGGGAATGATCAATTCGGCGTTCAACGTAGTCAGCCGCGGAAAGCCCTGCGTCAGGACGGCGATGAACGGCAGTTTCGGATTGCCGCCCAGTGCCTTGAAGACGGCCACGCGCACGCTCAATTCGGCGTCACCTTCTTCGGCACCGGTCAGACGCGTGAACGACACCAGCGGCACGCGCCAGCCACGCCATGCAATACGGCCCAGCAACCAGTCGGGGGCGCCCGCCACCGGCTCGGGTGCGCTGCGGGTAATCACCTCGGCAATGCTGGCATTGGGCAGCAGCAGGCGCAGATTGCCCACCGGCACCAGCACGCAGCGAATTTCACGCGGCAACGGAAGATCGCTCATGGAAACACCTCGATCAGGTGCGCCGCCAGTTCGTGCGGCGTACCGGAAAAACTGACCAGTCGTTCGGCGAAGATTCCGCTGACCATGTCAGAAAAATGCTCGCCTGACGACGACTCTACCCATACCTGGCCGCCGCGATCATGGATCGCCTGCGCGCCGGCGACGGCATCGGTGGAACGCCCGGCAAAGACGATCGCCAGCGCATCACGGCCGAAGGCATTGGCCGCCATGCTCAAGGTGGCATCGATCGACGGATCCTGTATCGCGCCGTCCCCCTGCACCGTGATTTCGATGCTACCGTCGCGACGCAATCGCACATGCTGGCCGGCCGACATCACCAGCACCTCGCCTGCGCGGGCCACACCCGCGTGCTCGGCCAGTCGCACCGGCAACGCGCAGTGAGCAGACAGTTCTTCCACCAGTGCCGTAGCGGACTGGTTTCCCAGGTGCTGGGCATGCAAAAAAGTCAACCGGGTGCTCGCCGGCAGCCCCGCCAGAAAACCGCAGACGGAATCCATGCTGTCGACCGCCGCACCCAGCAACACGATGCGGTTCAGCGCGCCACCGAGTTCATCGAGCATCATCTCGTTGGCAGGCTGCTGATACTGTTGGGGCGCAACGGCCTCTTCCAGCGAGACCAACTCCAGATTCAGCACGGGCCTGACATCCGGCGCGACCTGTTCGACGTCCGGCGCGAGAAAATCGGCGGCACTCATTTTCTTGACCCCGAAAGCGGCGGGATCGGGTTTTTCGGCAGCCACGTGCCCGGCTTCGGCTGCCAGCGTTTCATCATCGGCCAGCAGCGCCCAGTCATCGGGCGCGCGTGGAGGAGTGACCAGACTGGCGGACGGGATGGCGTCGATGTCGGTGTCGGACAGTGGCGCGAGCGGGGTCTCGGCCAGCAGCGGAACCGACCGATGGTCGAGCTGGGACACGCTCGAGTCGATGGTCGACTCCGCGCTCGACTCGATGCTCGACTCGATGCTCGACTCCGCGCTCGACTCCTGGGCGGGCGCGTCCGGAGGGATCTGCTCGACATCGCGCGATCCGGTCTGGTCCGAGCGCCCCACATCAGCGGTTGGCTCGGTCACCCCGAAAGTGCCATCGTGCAGCGGCGGCGGTTCGCTGCCGTCGGCGTAGCGCAGGCCCGGTCCGGAGGTTTCCTCCGCGTTGTCCTGCAACCCGCCGGTGGCCAGCAGGGCTTCCAGTTCGGCCTCCAGGTTTTCCGAATCGGCGCTGCTCATCTGCTCGCGCTGTCCGTCATCATCGTCGGCAGGTTCCGGCAGAACCTGTTCCAGCAGATAGGGCTCCGCTTCCGCCTCGGTCGCTGCAGCGGCCTCGGTCGACGCGGCCACATCGAACGTTTCGGTCGATGCCTCGTTCGTCGCATCGACCGGTGCGTGCTCTCGCGCTCCCGCGGCGTGCGGTATCTCGATACCCCGGGCATCGTGCGGGCGCGGCGGGTCGACGTCGCCGACCGCCAGCACCTTCAGCGCCAGATGACGGGCCCAGCGGGCACGATCCCAACCGGCCAGCGCACGACTTGCCTGGGCATCGTTGAAAACCACACGCGGATGATCGCCGTCGATCACCTCGTACAACTGATCCAGCGCGTCGTCGCCCGTGTCGTCCAGATTGACCACCAGCACTTCGGCGCCCAGCTCCTGCAGCAGCTCGCGGCTGAAGCTCGATATGCCACCCTCGTGGACAATCCGTGCACCGCGGTCACGCAGTGCGTCGCGCAATTGGCCCCCCAGCTCGGTGTCGTCGAACAGCAGCACGACCGCCAGTGCCGGATCAGTCATGGCCGAGTTCCAGCAAGGCCCGCTGTTCCAGCACTTCACCGATCTGCAGCAGCAGGTCGGCCTCCTGGTATGGCTTGCCGAGATAGCGATCCACACCGATGTCGAACGCCCGTTGCCGGTGTTTTTCGCCACTGCGCGAGGTGATCATGATGATCGGCACGTCGCGCAGCCGCGGATCGGCCTTCATCTGGGTCGCCAGCTCATAGCCGTCCATGCGCGGCATCTCGATGTCCAGCAGCATCAGATCCGGCACGCGCTCATGCAGTTTCTCCAGCGCATCGATACCATCCTTGGCGGTGCCGACTTCGTATTCGTGGCGCTCCAGCACCCGGGTGGTGACCTTGCGCATGGTGATCGAATCGTCCACCACCATGACCAGCGGCCGCACCCGCACTTCCTCGACCACCGGTGCCTGCACCGCGCTGAGACCGTCGGCCAGGCGCTGCTGGCGGCGCGCGACGCCATGGCGCACCAGCGGTGCCAGGTCCAGAATGATCAGCACCGAACCGTCGCCCATGATGGTCGCACCGAGCAGGCCCGGCACCGAGCTGATCTGCGGGCCGACCGACTTGACCACGATCTCGCGCGAGCCCAGCACCGCGTCGATCCGAATGGCCGCCCGCAGGTCGCCAGCGCGAGTCAGCAGCAGGGGTTGCTGCTCGCCCTCATCCAGCAGCCCTGGTGGCAGGCCCAGCAACTCGGCCAGATCATGGATGCCGTACTGTTCATTGCCATACTCGAACGACGGGTCGTCCTCGGTCAGCCGCGCGGCCAGCTCGTCCGGGTTGACCCGTGCCACGCCCTGCACCGATGTCATCGGGATCGCGAACGTCGCCTCGCCGATGCGCACCAGGATGGCCTGGGTCACCGCGAGGGTGAATGGCAGGCGCAGCACGAAGGTAGTGCCCTTGCCCTGCTCCGACTCGATCGACAGCGAACCACCGAGTTGCTTGATCTCGTTCGCCACCACGTCCATGCCGACGCCGCGGCCGGCCAGCTGGGTAATCTTGCTGGCCGTGGAGAAACCCGGCTGGGCGATCAGCGAAAGCAGCTGATGCTCGGTGGGCCGGGCATCCGCGCGCAACAGCCCGCGTTCCACGCCACGCTTGCGAATCGCCTCGCGATCCAGTCCGCGGCCATCGTCGCTGACCCGGATCACCACCTCGGTGGCTTCGCGTGCCACCCGGATACGCACCGAACCTTCGGCCGGCTTGCCGGCCTTGCGACGTTCGGCCGGGGTTTCGATGCCATGCGCGATGGCGTTGCGCAGCATGTGCTCGAACGGCGCCTTGATGCGGTCGAGCAGGTTGCGATCCATTTCGCCGTGCGCACCATCGACATACAGCTGGGCACTCTTGCCTTCCTCCTGCGCGGCCTGGCGCAGGGTACGGCGCAGGTTGGGCACCATCGTGTCGAACGGCAGCATGCGCGTGCGCAGCAAGCCATCCTGCAGTTCCGTGCTGACTCGCGACTGCTGGATCAGCAGCGTCTCGGCCTGCCGGGTCAGTTCGTCCAGCATGTTCTGGATCGACACCAGATCGGAGACCGACTCGGCCAGCGCTCGCGAATACTGCTGCAACTGCGAGTAGCGATCGAGTTCCAGCGGGTCGAAGGCGGTCAGGCCGGCTTCGCGATGTTCGCGCTGGAAACGCGCGATGATCTGGGCCTCGGTCTCGATCTCCAGCATGCGCAGCTGGCTGCGCAAACGTGCGACGGTCTGTTCCAGCTCGACCAGGTTGAAGCGGTAACCCGCCACCTGCTGTTCCAGCCGCGAACGATAGATCGCCACTTCGCCCGCGTGGTTGACGAGGCTGTCGAGCAGGTCGGCACGAACCCGGATCTGCTCCTGGGACGAATGGGCCTCCTCTTCCATCTCGGGCAACAAGTCGGGCAGGTCCGTCGTGCCACCCGCCCTGCCGGCGGCTGGCCGGGTCGGCAGCTTGGCTACCGGCTCCAGCTTGCGTGCCGGCATGGCAGCGGCAGCCAGTTCCGCGTCGTCCGTCAGCGCCGTCTCTCCGGCCAGGGCCAGCAACTGGTCGATCGCCCCCTGCGGATAGTCGACTGTCTCGCCTTGCGACACATGCTGGGCCATGGCGTGCAACAGATCGAAGCTCGACTCCATCGCTGCAATCAGCTGGACAGCCCGGGCCTTGTCGGTCACCGGTTTTTCAAGGAGGGTTTCGATGGCATGGGCCAGGTCGCCCACCTGCATCAAGCCGGTAATCCTCGCACCGCCCTTGAGCGTATGCAGATCGCGCTGCAACTCGGCCACATACGACAACTCGGTCGGCTCGTCATGCCACTGCGCCAGAATGCCATCGGCGTGATCGAGGATTTCGCGCGCTTCGTCGATGAATACCTCAAGCAGATCGGCATCGATCTGACCTGAGCCGGCCGTGACGGGAACCTCCGCAGGCACCGGTTCGGTCTCGATTTCCTCGACCGCATGGTTGGCAGCAGCCGCCTGTTCGGCGGCGGCGCGTTCCTGTTCCTTGGCGGCCTGCTCGGCGGCAGCGCGTTCCGCCGCAGCACGCTCGGCGGCAGCTTGTTCGGCCGCAGCTTGCTCGGCGGCAGCCTGTTCGGCCGCAACTTGCTCGGTGGCAGCCTGCTCCGCCGCAGCCTGTTCGACGGCAGCCTGTTCCGCCGCAGCCTGCTCGGCAGCAGCTTGTTCCGCCGCTGCCTGCTCGGCGGCAGCCTGTTCTTTCGCCGCCTTTTCCTCAGCGATCTTCTCGGCAGCAGCTTGCTCGGCAGCAGCGGTTTCAGGCTCGAATGCGCCCAGCGCATGGGCCAGCTCGGCCTCGAACTGACCATGCAGCGCATCGTCTTCATCAGCCACCTGTGCATCGGCAGCGGCTGCCTCTGCCATGCCGATGCCCGGCAGCCCGTTCACGGCCGCATCGTCGCCATCGCCGACTGCGTGCGCGGCAACCTCGCCCGGACCAGGCTCATACACGACATGCGCCACCTGCGACTCGGGGTAGTCTTCCCGCATGGCAATGATTTGCGCCGTGAGCGCGTCCACCTCCGGCAACTGCGGGTGTTCGACATCGAACTGCGACATCACATGATCGACGACATCGACCATCTGGCCGAGCAGCTTCACACCCTCGGACGACAACGGCACGTTGGCTGCACGCAGCCGTTTGAACAGCCCTTCCAGCGGTGACAGCAGCTGCGTCAGCAGCGGAATGTCGACCATCGCGATGGCGCCGTGCAGGGTATGCACGGCACGCAGCAGGGGCTCGCCGATCGGCAATTCATCATCGCAACCGTGGATCGCCGCACGGATGGTTTGCAGATACTGGGCAACCTCGCTGCGCAGTATTTCCAGCAGCACCGGATCGACCGCCGGCAACGCCGGTAATGCCAGCGAATCTGCGGGCGCGGGTTCGCCGATCTGGCTCGACGCGATGCTGAGTACATCGGTCAGACCTGCTTGCGGAATGGCCTGCGCATCTGCCTCCAGACGCGAAATGCGTCGGCGCACGACACGGCGAACGGTTTCCGTGGCGGTCGATACGTGATCTTCCACCCGCGCCTGGTGGCCGGCCGTCAGCAACTCGGCGGTCCGCATGATGGCGCTGAGCGGCGCACTCGGCGCCCCCTTGCCCTTCAACGCGGCAAGCAGCCCGGGCAACGCGTCGATCGCATGCCGCACCAGCGCCTGCACTCCCTCGTGCGGCTGGATGGTGTTGTCGAGTACGCGATTGAGCATGTCCTCGACTTTCCAGGCGAACTCGCCCAGCACGCCCGCCCCGACCAACCGGCCCGAACCCTTCAGGGTATGGAACGAACGGCGGATGCCGGTCAGCAGGGAAATTCTGCTCGGGTCGGCCAGCCACACTTTCTCGGCTTGCTGGAGATTGTCGATTTCCTCCTGCATCTCCTCCAGGAATATTTCGCGAATCTCGTCGTCGATGCCTTCGGCATTGGCGTTGAAGGCGGTGTTGGCCGCCAACGGATCGCGCACCGGCACCTGCTCGAAGACATCCTCCTCGACCTCGATCCATTCATCGCCCGAGCCCTGCCAATCGCCGCCCGACGGCAGGGGCGGCGAGGTCACTTCGGTCGGAGTCAAGCGCAATCCATCGAGATTCTGGACCGGCCCGGGATGGTCCCTGCTCTCGCCGACGAAAAGATCCGCACTATCGGCACCGGGCAGCACGCTGACTGGTTCGTCCAGTTCCGGATGCTGCTCGTCCGCGATACCGGCATCGGTCTGAACCGGTACGCCTGCGGCGGGCGCGCGCGAAGGCAATGCCCTGGCGATGGCCAGCGGCCAGTAGCCAAGCTGGCCCAAGCTGTGTTCGGCCACATCGAGGATATGATCCAGCCCGCCACGATGCTCGCGCGCGGCCTCGAGGTAGTACTCCAGCGCAGCAATCGCGTCGGCCAGGTGATCCATCTGGGCGCCGCTGGGTATGCGCTGGTCATCCAGCAATTCATAACCGATGAAACGGCCCACGCCTTCGGCCAGTTCTGCCGGGCGCGGCAGGGACAGCATGCGCATGGCGCCGGCAACCTCGTCCATCAGCACCGGCGAGCCGGCCAGACGGCCATGCTCCCAACCGGATTCGACGAAAGCGACGATCGCGTCCTTCACCTTGACGGTATTGCTGATCGCTTCCTGCATCAACGTGGTGACGACACCCAGTGCCTCGCTGCGCGGCAGTCCGTGGGAGATAGTCCCTGCAGCGGACTCGTCATCGGAACCCAGACTCTCGATGTGATCGTCCAGCGAAGCCTCGACGTAGAGCAGGGCACCGGCCACATCGAGCAGGGTGGCCTCGTCCGCCTCACGGGTCCGGTTGGCGATCTCGTCGAGCACCTGCCGTTGTTCGTTGATCACCTTGCGCGGCACGGCCAGTGCCAGCATGCCCAGCGTATCGCCGACGCGGGCAAGGACCTCGCCCTGCACCGCCAGTTGAGCCGGATCGGCACCTTCCTCGCGCAGGAACAGGTCCAGCGCCTCTTTCACGCGAAGCAGGTCATCCTTCAGTGCGCGCGATACCGAATCGAGCAACGCGCGGTTGTGGCCGGCCATCGAACCGCGCGCATGCTCGAGTTCGTCGGCATCGGGAAGCAGGCTGTCCAGCGCATAGGTCTGGCGCAGCAACTCCATGTGCGGGCTGCGCTGCCTGGCCTGAGCCACGAGATAAAGCAGGCTGCAGGCCACATCGTCCGCATCGTCGCCACGCAGACCGTCTTCACCGGATTCGATCAGCTTGCGAATGCTGCGATCGACTCTGCCGAGCAATTGACGCACTTCACCGGCATGATTCTGCAGCATGCCCTGTTCCGACCCTTCCAGCACACCGGCGGCGATCCACCACAATCGCCGGGCGTGCACGTGATAACAGCGCGCCGTGATGGCCAGCAGGGTCTTGCGCATGCCGGTCAGCTGCTGGGCAGCGTTTTGTCCGCGAAACCAGCCCAGCAGCTGCTGCTGGAAGCGCAGGCGCAGGTCTTTCAGCTCGCCGCGATGCGCCTCGGCGTACTCCTCGCTCATCGCTGCCGGAGCCTGCTCGGGCAGGAACGCATCGAGATTGGGATGAAACATCGCCGACTCGGGCAGCGGCGGCTGTTCGCGGCTGGCGCGCAAATCGTTGAGCAGGGGCAGCAACACCACCGGCACATCGCGATGCCCACCGGATAACCGCTCCAGGTAATCCGGCAGTTGCATCAGGCCGCGCATCAGCGTGGCGAAGGCCTCCTCCCGATTGCTTGTCTGATCCGCCAGCAAAGCGGCGCAGAGTGCTTCCATCTCCGCCGTCACCAACGATGCGCCGTACAATTCGACCATCTGCAACGTGCCGCGCACCTGGTGCAGGTGATCGGCGCATGTGCGCATGAAATCGCGCTTGCCCGGGTTCTCGACGTAGGACTCCAAGGCCTCGCGGGCGAGCGACAGCGTCTGGTCAAGCTCTGGCTTGACCCACTGCAGCGTGGTGAAATCGATGTGATCTTGAAGTCTCATGCGCCTCTCTCAGCGGTTTCGCAATGACGCATCACGCAACCAGCGAGACAACCTCCCAACGTAAATCCGATGTCAACCCGGCAGCTTGAAATGGGCTACCGAGCGCCGCAGGTCACTCGCCAATTGCGCCAGCGTACCGATGGAATCGGCCGTCTGGCTCGCACCGTGCGAGGTCTGCGAGGTAATTTCCTGAATCGCGTTCATCGATACCGAAATATCGGTGGCTGCCGCGGACTGCTCGCGTGCCGCGGCGGAGATGCTCTGAATCAGTGCGGACAGATCGTGCGAAACGCGCTCGATGTCGCCCAGCGCGCCACCGGCGTCCTCCGCCAGTCGCGCACCGGCAACCACCTCGGCGGTGGTCTGCTCCATCGAATTCACCGCCTCGTTGGTATCGGACTGAATGGTCTGTACCAGGGTTTCGATGCGCTTGGTCGCGCTGGTCGAACGTTCGGCCAGTCGCTGCACTTCGTCCGCCACCACCGCGAAACCGCGGCCGGCCTCACCGGCCGAGGCCGCCTGGATGGCCGCGTTGAGCGCGAGGATGTTGGTCTGCTCGGCGATGTCGTTGATCAGTTCCACGATCGAGCCGATCTCCTGCGAGGATTCGCCCAGGCGCTTGATGCGCTTGGATGTCTCCTGGATCTGGTCACGGATCGAATCCATGCCGGAGATCGTCTCGCGCACGACTTCGGCGCCGTGGGAGGCGATTTTCACCGAGCGCTCTGCCACGCTGGCCGACTCGGCGGAATCCTTCGACACGATGTCCATCGAGCTCACGATCTGGTTGATCGCGGAGGTCGCCGAACTGATCTGTTGCGCCTGCTGTTCGGCCGCATCGGCCAGATTCCGGGCGGTGGTCTGGGTTTCCTGCGCCGAGGACGACACCTGCTCGGAGGTCTCGTTGATGGTGGTCACCAGTGAACGCAGCTCGTCGATGGCGTAGTTCACCGAGTCGGCGATCGCACCGGTGATGTCCTCGGACACGGTGGTCTTGACCGTGAGATCGCCTTCGGCGAGTGATCCCATTTCGTCCAGCAGACGCATGATCGCCTCCTGGTTGCGCTGGTTCAGCTCGGCGCTGCTGGCGAAACGCTCGCGCTGATCGCGGACCAGCGCGATCACCAGCAGCAGCGAGAAAGCCACTGCCCCGATGGCACCAAGCAGCCCCCACCAGACATTCGGGAACAGCCGCAACAAGGGCAGCTTGCCGATCTGGTCGGACAGGTCGTTGGCGCGCAGCAACACCGTCTGCGAATCCAGCGAAGCCTGGTTGGCCGCATGCTTGACGTCGGCAAAGTTGCCGGCGGCGGCGACCAGCTTGGCGATCGGGTCGCTCAGCTTGGCCCAGCTGTCCTGCATGTCGGTGAGAATCTTGCGTGCATTGGGATCGCCGATCGGTTTCACGCCGCTGTCGGGATTGCCTTCGAGCAGGCCCTTGAGCACCCCGCCATACAACAAGGTATCGCGAGACAGGCCATCGGCCGCCGCCTGGGCGGTGTCGCCCCCCTGCAGGATCTCCTGCACGCGCCGGATGATGCGGTCGGCGGACAACATCTGGCGGGATGTTCCCAGCATCTGCTCCGAGCTGCCGTTGCGCTGCTGCAGGATGTTGACCACCTGCTCCATGCTCGAATTGAGCAGCGGCATCTGCTGCGACAGCGTATTGGCGCGCTGCCCTGAATCAATGATCACCGCCTTGTTGGAAAGGATCTGGCTGATGTCCGCGTCAAGTTGTTTCCATGCATTGTCGAGCGCACTGACGGACCGGCCCGCCGGCGTGGCATTGTTGTCGCCGTAAGCCTGCATGCCGCTGGCGGGATCGCCCTTGTTCAGGCGCTGCACCGCCGAGTCGATGGAGTTGCGGGTGCCCGCGAGTTCCTTGAAGGATTCGGCATTGCCTTCCGCCGACTCCAACGCGAATTTCGCCGTCTGCTGCGACAGCACCTGGATCTGCGTGGTCAGTGCGATCGCCTGGCGATCCTCACCGTTCTTCTGGTTCAGCTGGAAGAAATCCAGCGCCGCAAAAGCTATCGCCACCAGCAACAGGACAATGAGTACGGTATAACCCCGTTCTCTGCCGACGCCCCCTGTAGTACTCATGTTCACCTCGTGTGTCTGCACCTTGGCCCGCGTCGCTTCATCGAAGCGGACACCGGTCGCTGGCTTGCCGCCCAAATTTTCCGGCCACAACGGGCGCCGGCCCTTCTGATAACAGGAATTTCGACCAGAGGCTCAGGCCGCTGCCTGACGAAAATCCGGTGCGCGCACCAGCCGATTCATGCTGAAAATCGCCAGCCGCTGTTCGCCTACCCGGCTCTCGACAAAGCGGGCAAGCCTGGGATCATCTTCGCTTTCGGCCTCGCGTCGTTGCTCTTCATCCACCGTACGCTGACCGAAAACCTCATCCACCAGCAGCGCAATGCTGCCCCCCCCCTGGCGGACCACCAGCAGTCGGGCGCGCTCGGAATGCTGGGTGCGTTCGCCAAACAGGAACCGGGCGAAATCGACCACCGGCACCAGATTGCCTCGTATGTTGGCCACGCCAAGCAGCCATGGCAGGGTTCCCGGCACTGAAGTGAGTGCCGGCACCGCAAGCAGTTCGTTGATTTCATCGATGCCGCTGACCAGCAGACGCGAGCCGACGCGAAAACCGATCCCGCGCCACAAGCCCGGTGCCTCCAGCCTGTCCTGTGCCTCGGAGGCGTTCGCCAGCGACAGCCGCTCGTAGTGGGCCAGGATCTCGAAGGGAGTGCGGTTGGCGGCCTGACTCATGTCGCGCCCGATACCAGATCGTCAATGCAGGCCAGCAGATCCTTTTCGACCACCGGCTTGGTGATGAACGCACGAGCCCCCTGCCGCATGCCCCAGACGCGGTCGGTTTCCATCGACTTGGTGGTAATCATCACGATCGGTACCGCCGACGTGACCGGATCGCGCGACAGGGTACGAGTCGCCTGAAAGCCGTTCATGCCAGGCATGATGACATCCATGATGACGAGATCGGGCCGATCGGCGCGCACGCGCTCGATGCCTTCCTCGGCGGAGCCGACGGAACCGACCTGATGACCCGCGCGCTCCAGCAGCGTGGTGAATACGCGCACATCGGTCGGCGAATCGTCAATGATGAGTATTTTGGCCACCAGTTCCCCCAGAGAATCTGCGTCAGACGTTCGACACGGTGCTGACATGACGATGAATGGCACCGAGCAGCTCATCGCGCGTGAACGGCTTGGTAAGGTACTGCTCGGCACCCACGATGCGGCCACGCGCCTTGTCGAACAGGCCATCCTTCGAACTGAGCATGATCACCGGCGTGGCGCGGAACAACGGATTGTTCTTGATCAGCGCACAGGTCTGATAACCATCCAGCCGCGGCATCATGATGTCGACGAAGATGATCGCCGGTTTCTGGTCGGAGATCTTGGCCAGCGCCTCGAATCCGTCGACCGCAGTCGACACAACGCAACCCTCTTTCTTCAGCAAGGTTTCCGCTGTGCGACGGATCGTCTTGGAGTCATCGATCACCATGACTTTCAGACCGGTCAACCCGTTTTCACTGACGTTCAAATTCACTACTCCCCCTGCGACCCGCTCGGGTTCAGGATAGCCATCAGGGCATGCAACGGCCGTGCCGCCAGGCGTGCATGTTAAAATTCACGCAAATGAACCAACCGAAAACCGTTTCACCTCGGTGCATCCCTTGTTTTGTTGTTTACTGCCTGCCCGCCGAGACTGTCAAGCAATATCATGGGCGTCGCCTGTCGACCTGCCGCATGAGGTGCCCCATATTGGCACCATCCAGCCTCTCGCGTCAGCACCGATCATGCCGAGCCCGTCGCAGACCGGGCGTCCAGGCGGCCATTCACCTGCCAAGATCTGCATCACGCATCCGGCTGACCGCATGGCCGGATCATGTCCACACCAACTGACGGAGAACCCTGATGACCCTTTCGGTCGCCGTGCTGATGGATCCCATCGGTGCGATCAAGATGGCCAAGGACACCAGTTTCGCGATGCTGCTGGAAGCCCAGCGCCGCGGCCACTCGCTGCACTATTTCGAACAGGGCGACCTGGCCCTGCGTGACGGCGTGCCGTGGGCGCGGCTGGCGTCGCTCAACGTGCGCGAGGATCCGCAGCGCTGGCATACGCTGGGCCAGCCACAATGGCGCGACCTGCGCGAACTCGACGTGGTGCTCATGCGCAAGGACCCGCCGGTCGACGCCCAGTTCATCTACGACAGCATGGTGCTGGAAGCGGCTCAGCGCGGCGGCGTCACCGTGATCAACGACCCGCGCTCGCTGCGCGACTGCAACGAAAAACTGTTCACCTTGACGTTTCCGCAATGCATCGTGCCGACCCTGGTCGCACGCGATGCCGGCGAGCTGCGCCGGTTCACCGCCGAACACGGCGAAGTGGTGCTGAAACCGCTGGACGGCATGGGCGGGCGCGGCATCTTCCGGGTCAAGGCCGGCGACAGCAACCTCAACTCGATGCTGGAAACCCTGCTCGGCGGCGGCGCCCACGGCGAGGGCCGGCAACTCACCGTCGCGCAGAAATACATCCCCGAGATCACCGCCGGCGACAAGCGCATCCTGGTCGTCGACGGCGAACCGGTGCCGTATGCCCTGGCACGCATCCCGCAGGGCGACGAGTTTCGCGGCAACCTCGCCGCCGGCGGCCATGGCGAAGGCGTGCCACTGTCCGAGCGCGATCGCTGGATCGTGACGCAGGTGGCACCGGAACTGCGTCGCCGCGGCCTGCTGTTTGTCGGCCTGGACGTGATCGGCAATTACCTGACCGAGATCAACGTCACATCGCCGACCTGCGTCCGTGAACTGGACGCCCAGTTCGGCCTTAATATTGCGGGCCAGTTGTTCGACGTCATCGAACAGCACGTGACCGGAAAACGCAACGCGTGAGCACCACTGCCATCGTCGCCGATGCGCCCGACCCGATCGGCGCCACCCTGCTGTTCTCATTGCTGCTTCACGGCGTGCTGTTGCTCGGCATCACGTTCCACTTCGCCCAGCCAAGGCCCAGCCTGCCGACGCTCGACGTGACCCTGGTCAACGTGGCCAACCGGGAGGCCCCGGACAAGGCGGATTTCCTGGCCCAGGCCAACAACCGCGGTGGCGGCCGGAGCGACCGCGCCGCGCGGCCATCGCAGATGTTCTCCGGCGCCCTGCCCAAGCCGGATCCGGGCATTGCGCCGCGGCCGGTCGAGACCGCTACGCCAAAACCGCGCGAGGCCACCCCTACCCGCATGGTCACTACCAGCGGTGCCACCGATTTCAGCGTACGGAGCGATACCGCGCAGACTGCGGTCGATCCGCAGGATCAACCGCCCACGGCCGCCGAGTTGCGGCGCCAGCAGGCAATCGCCCAGTTGGCCGCCGAATTGCGCCGACAGACCGAGGCGCTGGCCAAGCGGCCAAGGAAGAAATTCATTTCGGCCAATACGAAGGAATACATCTACGCCAGCTACATGCGCGGCTGGTCGGACCGGGTGCAGCGGATCGGCAACCTCAATTACCCGGAGCGGGCGCGGCGCCACAAACTGTACGGCGACCTGCTGCTCACCGTGGGCCTGAATCGCGACGGCAGCATCAAGAGCATCACCGTCATCAAGAGTTCCGGCAAGCCGCTGCTGGACAACGCCGCCGAGCGCATCGTGCGGCTGGCGGCACCGTTCCCGCCATTGCCCGCGGACGCCAAGGTGGACGAGCTTTACATCACCCGCACCTGGGAGTTTCTGCCGGGCGACGTGCTGCGCAACAAATAGGCGTGCGGAACCGCGAATCCGCGCGGGCGGCCCGTACCGGGCTTACAATATCCCCATGCACAGCATCGCGCCGAGCACCCTCACCGGGCATTTCCTGATTGCCATGCCCAATCTGGCGGAACCGCCGTTTTCCCGTGGCGTGGCGTTGCTGTGCCAGCACGATGAGCACGGCGCGGTCGGGCTGCTGGTGAACCAGCTGTCCGAGTACCGCTTCGGGGACGTGCTGGCGCAGATGAAGCTCGAGTGCGCGGACAGCGAACTGGCCGATGCACCGGTGCTGATCGGCGGCCCGGTACAACAAGAGCGTGGCTTCGTGCTGCACCGCGAACCCGGTTACTGGGAATCCAGCTACCGGATCAATGCCGAGTGGTCGGTCACCACGTCGCGCGACATCCTGGTGGCGATGGCCTCCGGCGAAGGCCCACGCCAGGCTGTGATGGCCCTCGGTTTCGCCGGCTGGGACGCCGGCCAGCTGGAACAGGAGCTGCTGGCCAATGCCTGGCTCACCACCGAAGCCTGCGGGCGCGTGGTGTTCGACACCCCGCTGGAAGAACGCTGGAGTGCCGCCGCCGGGCTGGTCGGCGTCGATCCGCGGCAGTTGTCCGGCTATGCCGGCCACGCATGAACTGCGCACTCGGTTTCGACGTGGGCAGCCGGCTGATCGGCGTCGCCGTAGGCCATTCTTTCACCGCCAGCGGGCGGGCACTGACGACGGTGGCGATGCGTGACGGCGAACCGGACTGGAGCCGACTCGATACCCTGCGCGGGCAATGGCTGCCCGATACCCTGGTCGTGGGCCTGCCACTGACCCTCGATGGCACGGAACAACCCGCCAGCCGCATCGCGCGCCGTTTCGCTGCCCAGTTGCAGCAACGCTACGGCTTGCCGGTGGTCCTCGTCGATGAACGCCACAGCTCGCAGGAAGCCGCCCAACGGTTTGCCGCCGGTCGCGCCGCCGGACTCAAGCGCCGACGCGATGCTGCCGCGATCGATGCGGAAGCCGCCGCGGTGATCCTGGAGCGCTGGCTGATCGAGACGGCAACGCCACCACCCCTCGCCGGTTGAACGTCCGGCCTCCTTTCCCCAAACAGAGCGTTGTCATGAGTCCTCGCCTGCGCCACCTCACCACCCTGGAGAACCTCCCGCGCGCCACCATCGAGCGCCTGCTCGATCGTGCCGAGGCCCTGCGCGACGCCTGCGCGCATGGCACCCGCAAGCTCAATGTGCTGGCCGGGCGTACGGTGCTGAATCTGTTCTTCGAGCCCTCCACCCGCACCCGTACCTCGTTCGAACTGGCCGCCCGTCGGCTCGGTGCGGACGTGGTCAACTTCGATCTGGGCTTCTCCTCCACCAGCAAGGGCGAGGAGATGTACGACACGCTGCACACGCTCGAAGCGATGCATCTGGACGCGATCATCGTGCGCCACAAGCAATCGGGTACGCCCGACGCGCTGGTGCGCCATGCGATGAGCGGCGTATCGGTGGTCAACGCCGGCGACGGCAATCGCGCGCATCCCACGCAGGGGCTGCTGGATGCCCTGACGATCCGCCAGCACCGGCCGGATTTCGAGAATCTCAGGGTCGCGATCTGCGGCGACATCAAGCATTCGCGCGTGGCACGCTCGGACGTCCACGCGCTGAGCGCGCTCGGGGTGAAGGAAATTCGCCTGTGCGGGCCGGCCAGCCTGATGCCGGAGCAGGACGAATTTCCGCATGGCCTGCGCTTCGACGATTTCGACCAGGCGATCGCGAATGTCGATGCCGTCATCATGCTGCGCCTGCAAAAGGAACGCATGGACAGCATCGAACTCCCGGATGAAGCGGCGTATTTCACCCGCTACGGCCTGGACCAGCGGCGCCTGGCGCTTGCCGCCAAGGGTTGCCTGGTGATGCATCCTGGCCCGATCAACCGCGGCATCGAGATCGCCTCGGACGTGGCCGATGGCGCGCAGTCGCGCATACTGGAACAAGTGGGCAACGGCGTTTTCGTGCGCATGGCCGTGCTCGACGAGGTGCTGGCCCGCTGAGTTGTCCTCGTGCGGGCGCGTCATCCGGTGGTCGCACCCCCGGCGCCACCGCCCCGCCCCTGCCGGAGCAGCGCCATGCCATGGCGCAACTGGCATAATGGGCCGCGTACCATCCATCACTGCCGGGGACCATCATGCGACCAACAATGCGCATTCTCGCGCTGGGCTTTGCCGGCATCATGCTCGCGGCCTGCGCACACAAGGACAAGAATGCACCGCTGGCCTTCGTCCCGGCGGACACGCCGTACGTCGTGGCCAACCTGGACGTGCTGGACGACAAGACCCGCCAGGCCCTGCTCGCCCAGGCCGATACCCAGTTGCCTTCGCAAGTGGCCCAGCTCGACGCCATGGCCATGCAACTGGCCAGCAAGGATCCCGCCGGCGCAAACGTGCTGCGCGCACTCAGTGCCGAACTCAAAGGCAAGACCATCGAGACCTTTGCCCGGAACGCCGGCCTGAATCTCAAGGGTTATTCCGCGTTCTACGGCCTGGGCCTGGCGCCGGTGCTGCGGGTCGAACTGAGCGATCCGAAAGCGTTCGACGGCTTCGTCGGCCGGCTGGAGACCGCCTACGGCAAGAAGCCCGATGTGGTCAGCATCGGCCAGCAACATTACAGCCGGTTCCCATTTGCCGCATCGGGTACCGAGCTGATCCTGGCGACAGTCGGCAAGCAGGCCGTGATGGCGCTGTTGCCGGCCGATGCAGCGCCTGCCATGGTGCGCCAGGCTCTTGGCCTGGATCGGCCCCACAAAAGCCTGCAGGACGATGGCCGCCTGACGAAACTGGCCAAGGCCAAGGGCTACCGGAAATGGCTGGTCGGCGAGCTGGACCTGACCCGCGCGCTGCCGCTGGCGATGGGTGGCCAGGATCCGCTGTTCCGGGCCATCCTCAAGGCACACGCCGAAGCCGAGTCGGCCAAGACCGGCGAACCGGTCGCCAATCAGCTGCAGACTCCGCCCAGTTGCAGCGTCGAAGCCGGACGCATCGCCGCCCGCGTACCCGCGGTCAGCTTCGGCTATACCCAACTGGATGCCAGGCAGCAGGACGCGCGTTTCGACGTGGCGCTGGCCGATGACATCACCAAGGCCTTCGCCGGACTCAAGGTGGCATTGCCCGGGCTGGGCAGCGCCGGGACGGCGCCGTTCGATCTGAGCATCGCGCTACCCGTGGCGCAGTTGCGTACATTCTGGTCCGACCAGGCCGATGCCGTGACCGCCAAGCCCTTCACCTGCCCGGCATTGAGTGACCTCAACGAAGCCTTTGCCAGACTCGGACCGGCCATGCAGAAGGCGGCGATCCCGCCGTTCGGCGACATGCTCGGCCTGCACATCGCGCTGGACACCTTCACGTCCGGCAGCCACAACGGCATGCCGACGTTCACCGGGCGTCTCCTGGTAGGCACCAACAACCCTGCCGGCCTGCTGGCGATGGGCCAGATGATGGTGCCGGCATTGGCCCGGCTCAAACCCGCCGCCGACGGCACGCCGCTGGCACTGCCGAAAAACATGAGCGCCATGTTCGGACAGCCGGCATGGATCGCCATGGGCGAGAAGGCGCTCGCGCTCGGCGTGGGCGCCGGCGAAGACGGCAAACTCGCCGATACGCTGAAGGCGCCCGGCGGCGATGCGGGCCAGATGTCCCGCATGCACCTGAGCGGCGCCATGTACCTGAACTGGGTACAGCTGATGGGACAGAAGCTCGGCAGCCTCGCTGCCACCACGGCAGCCCTCGACGGCGGCACCGGGCCTTCGGCCCACGGCAGTCATGCCGATGAAGCGGCGCAGCAAGCGGCCAATCTGGCACGCACCAGGGCGCAATTCGCCGTCATGAAGGCCCAGGCCGAGCGCGTCGACAGCATCGATGCCGAAATGCACATCGACCACGACGGCATGGTGATCACCAGCCAGACCGCATTGAAATAGCGTTCTGGCCGGGCCGCCATGGCGTAGGAGCGCACCCTGTGCGCGAAAAGCTCTTGTCCAGGAGCCTGGGCGCCGGTAAAGAGCATTCGCGCACAGGGTGCGCTCCTACCAGATATTGCATTGCACCGCTTCAGCGATTGAGCATGCTGTTGCCGCCGCCGAAGTTGCGCGTATCGCTGGTCTCCTCGACCTCCACGCCATCGAGCCCCTGCGACAGGGTGTGGGCGTCGCCGCCTTGCGCCAGCTTGATGGCCAGGCGCACTTCGTTGGCACTGTCGGCGTGACGCAGCGCGTCCTCGTAGGAGATCTCGCCGGCGTGGTACAGCTCGACCAGACTCTGGTCGAAGGTTTTCATGCCGAGCAAAGTGGATTCCTTCATCACTTCCTTGAGCTTGTGGATCTCGCCCTGGCGGATGTAGTCCTGCACCAGCGGCGTCCCCAGCAGCACCTCCACCGCCACCCGGCGCGCCTTGCCGTCCGGGGTGGGGATCAGCATCTGCGCGATGATGCCCTTCAGATTCAGCGAAAGGTCCATCAGCAACTGCTCGCGACGGTCCTCGGTGAAGAAGTGCAGGATGCGGTCCATCGCCTGGTTGGCATTGTTCGCATGCAGCGTGCACAGCACCAGATGGCCGGTTTCGGCGAAGGCGATCGCGTGGTCCATGCCCTCGCGGGTACGCACCTCGCCGATCATGATCACGTCGGGCGCCTGGCGCAGCGTGTTCTTCAGCGCATTGTCCCAGCTGTCGGTGTCGATGCCGATCTCGCGCTGGGTGACGATGCAGCCCTCGTGCTTGTGCACGTACTCGATCGGGTCCTCGATCGTGATGATGTGGCCGGTGGAATTCTGGTTGCGGTAGCCGATCATCGCCGCCAGCGAGGTCGACTTGCCGGAACCGGTGGCACCGACGAACACGATGATGCCGCGTTTGGTCATCGCCAGTTGCTTGAGTACCGGCGGCAGGTTCAGCTCCTCGACGGTCGGGATCTTCGACTCGATTCGGCGCAGCACCATGCCCACGCAATTGCGCTGATAGAAGCACGACACGCGGAAGCGGCCCACGCCCTGCGCGGAAATCGCGAACTGGCACTCGTGGGTCTTCTCGAACTCCTCGCGCTGCGAGGGCGTCATCACGTTGAGCACCATGTCGCGCGACTGCTGCACCGACAGCGGACTCTGCGTGATCGGCACGATCCGGCCCTGCACCTTCATCGACGGCGCCACGCCTGCGGTGATGAACAGATCCGATGCCTTCTTGTGCACCATCAGTTTCAGGAACGAGGTGAAATCGAAATCGCTCATGGCTTGAACTCCTGCGGGACCGGGGACCAGGGACCGGGGACCAGAAACCAGACCGCGTTTCGTTTCCGCCGGAACATCAAGGTGCAACCGCCACGCTCACGTGTACTCGAATATCCGCTTTTGCCGGTCCCCGGTCCCTGGTCCCGCCTCACTTGAATGCATCCTTGTTCTTGGCATAGCCGAACGCCTGCTGGCGGGTCACCACGCCCCGCTTGACCAGATCCTGCAGGCACTGGTCCAGCGTCTGCATGCCGAACTGCGTACCGGTCTGGATCGACGAATACATCTGCGCCACCTTGTCCTCGCGGATCAGGTTGCGGATCGCCGGGATGCCGACCATGATCTCGTGCGCCGCGATACGGCCGCCGCCAACCTTCTTCAGCAGCGACTGCGAGACCACGGCACGCAGCGATTCCGACAGCATCGAGCGCACCATCGGCTTTTCGCCGGCAGGGAACACGTCGATGATGCGGTCGATGGTCTTGGCCGCCGAGCTGGTGTGCACGGTGGCGAACACCAGATGACCGGTCTCCGCCGCGGTCAGCGCCAGCCGGATGGTTTCCAGGTCGCGCAGCTCGCCGACCAGGATGTAGTCCGGATCCTCGCGCAGGGCCGAGCGCAGCGCCTCGTTGAAGCCCAGCGTGTCGCGATGGACTTCGCGCTGGTTGACCAGGCACTTTTGCGAGGTGTGCACGAACTCGATCGGATCCTCGATCGTGAGCATGTGCCCGTATTCGGTCTTGTTGACGTGATCGACCATCG
>Ga0307375_10001177_pt1 | contig 29288 bp, 40 predicted proteins | sample TR1MG_FD_202531 | JGI IMG/M metagenome (GOLD analysis project Ga0307375, IMG submission 202531) | Soil microbial communities from Risofladan, Vaasa, Finland - TR-1 | ecosystem: Environmental > Terrestrial > Soil > Coastal area > Acid sulfate soil | place: Finland: Risofladan, Vaasa | collected...
CTGGTACATTCGTAGACGTAAACGGCGACACCATGACTGGTGCGCTTGGCATTATTGCTGGTAGTGCTGCAGCCCCTGGCGTATTTTTCTCCGGCGACACCAACACCGGCATCTACAGCCCCGGCGCCGACCAAGTAGCGGTAGCAACTAATGGGACTGGGAGGTTGGTTATTGATGCAAATGGCACGGTTACCTGCACATCTGCCCAGCCAACTGATGGAAGCATACGGATTAGCAACACAACCACCAGGGCGCCCGGCAACAAGTATGGTATTCGTTTTGCTGACAGTGCTTCTGAGACGAATGCCGCCATTTATGCGGAACAAGCCAGTTCAGGCAACAATGCATCAGCACTTGTTTTTGGGACGAATGATGGCACTGGCGGTGGTGTACTTACAAGTGCTGCCGAACGCCTGCGCATCACCCCCGCAGGGCTCGTTGGCATAGGGACTAGTGCACCTAGTGAAGCATTGCATATTGCCAGTGGCGGCGCAAGAATCTCCAGCAGCTTGATTGGCGGAGGCGCTAGTTCACTTGGCCTTGATTACGAATCAAGTAATGCCAGATTCATTAGTTATGGCCCTGACGTTTCAACGCAAACCGGGCTTATTTTCTTAACTGCAAATAGCACAGCCAGTACTTCAATTGAACGCCTGCGCATCACCTCCGCAGGGCTCGTAGGCATAGGGAATAGTGCACCCAACTATCAACTCCATGTCACGACAGATTTTGCTGTTGGCGCTAGCGGTTTTAACCAGCAACTGACATTCAGCAATGACACTATCCAATCGTTACTGCTTGGCACTGGCTATACGGCGCTAAAACTTAACCCTCTGGGAGGCAATGTTGGAATTGGCACTGCGAGCCCTGGGGACAAGCTAGATGTATTGGGAATTGTTAGAGCTACCAATACTACCGACAGTAATTTTTACAGCACATTTAGCAATCCTGACGGGCTTACACGGATTCGTGCTTACGGAGGTGGCTCATCAATATGTTTTGATTTGGGAACCAGCGAAAAAGCCCGCATCGACTCCAGCGGCAGGCTCTTAGTTGGTACGTCTAGTAACTCTGGTGGCGCAACATGTCAAGTTTCAGGCAGTGTTCAGGCTTCTAACACTTTTCGTCTTTCCTCCAATACTAAAAACGGTGGCACTTGTAAGCCTACTGCGATAGAAACAATTTCTACTGACGGAGGAACAAATAGTGCTACTACATACGGCAATAACAGGTACGGAGCGGGAAAATGGGTTTTACTCGCCGCGTTTAATGCATCAGGGGATGCTGTTGGGGTGAGCGATGTCGTTGGCTCCGGTGCTACTTTTGTATATTGCATAACTGATGCCGCTACTAACTTCCCCACCACCTAAGCGCGTAGTCCCCTTCACTGCTATGTCTGACACCACCGCTTGGGAGGGATACTGCGAAGCCAGCCTTGGCCTGAGCAATCAGGATGACGTTGGCGACCCAGTAGAAGAGCCTTCTGATGCCGATTAGTCTTTGACGTTACTGGCCCACTGGCCTACACTATCCCCATCACTGATCGCCTCATGACTACCACCACTGAGTACACCTGGGGCATTGCCCAGATGGAGCGCCACACAGCCGATGGCATCGTCATCACGGTGCATTACACGGTTGACGCCAACGACGGCACCTATTCATCTGGTGCATACGGCAGCGTTGGTCTTGAGGCACCTGAAGGCAACGTGATCCCCTACGCCGACCTTACCCCTGAAGTCGTCATCGGCTGGGTGCAGGACAAGCTTGGCGGTGAAGAGAAAGTTGCCGAGATTTCGGAGGCGCTCCAAAAACAGATTGATGAGCAGCGCACACCCACCACTGCTGCCGGAGTGCCGTGGTCGTAAAGTCCAAAACCGGCACCGCACCATTGCAACACCTGCCAGGGAAGCCCAAGCTGACGAGGCAGGGAAATGGCGCTAGGAGCAAGCCTTCCCATGGCAGGAAGCTCAGTCGCGGCCAGGGTAAGTAGGTAGACTTACACCATGATCGAGGTCGTCGCGGCTATCGCTGGAGCATCCATCAGCGTGGCTGCGATGGGTGCTATGGGCTTCGGTAAGCGCAACGATGAAGCGCGTGATGCCGTCATTCGCCTTACCTCAGCGGTGGAGCACATCGCCTTGCAGCTAGAGGCAATGCACGTTGACATCAAAGATGACCGCCGAGAAACCTACACACGCCTTAACTCAGTCGAGCAGCGCGTCAGTAAGCTAGAAGCACAACCGCGCATGTAACCGTGGACTTCCTGTCCCATCCAGCATTTTGGATCATCATCGCCGCAGCATCTGAGTTGATCGCCTTGTCCCCCCTTAAGGACAACAGCATCATTAGCTTGGTGTTTCATGCACTGCGTGCCATCCAAGCAAAAAAGCGTTAATCAGCTTCGGTAAGCCCGGCTGGCAACGCCGGCTGGAGCAAGCCATCCGCCAGTGGTGGTTTGAAAAGACGCTACCGGCCAAGCTCGATAAAGCGGAAGCTGACTGGCACGCAACGCAACCCAGCGCCACCCCTCCCCCTGTTGTGCTAGAGCACCCCGTAGACCCCCAGTTACAAACTGGTGACAGCCGCTTGCTGGGTGGCGGCATGAGTATCCACGCACCGTGGAAACGCGATCACTGACTCAACCACAGCTTGATCGCATCCTCTAGGTGCGGCTCCCAAAAATGCTGTATACGAAACCACTCCTGCCAATCGGGAAGACTTCCCTTGGACATATTGCAGCCGTAACAGCAAGCCACCAGATTGGACCGCCGAGTTACGCCACCTTTGGACTTGGGGCGCACATGATCCAATGTGCCTGACCGCCCTAGTGGCTCACGGCAATATGCGCATTTATTGCCCCAGAAATCAAAAATATGCTGCCTAAATTTTGCCTTAGCTTCCTTTTTGCTAAAAAACTCGGTGCCTTCGATGTGGTGTTCCATAGAAGGAAGGCACTGCAACCAATTTAGCTACTAAGCCTGTCCCCCACTTGCCCTCACCTCCCTAAGGAATAGACTCACACAAAAGACGAGTATTTTACGTGGCCTCCAACAGCATCCGCCTACTGGATTTATTCCGGTACTACAAAGCCGGCTTACCCCACCAGATGGCCGCAATCACTGAACTGGAAGAGCTTATCAATAAAGCCAACCCCAACATCCTGGGCCGCAACCAGTCCTGGTTCAAAACCTGGAGTCAATCCGGCAAACAACAGGATTACACACCTGCCACAAAACTTATTAAAGAATTTGAGGGCTGCCACCTCACCGCATACGCCGACCCCCTGCACGGCTGGGACGTAGCCACCATCGGCTGGGGCACCACGCGCTACCCCGACGGTCGCAAAGTATCCCAAGGTGACATCCTTACTGCCGGCGAAGCAGACCGCCTACTGCAACAAGAAATCGACACCATCGCCAAACGCCTCGCTACCACCATCCCGCACTGGAGCGAAATGCGCCTCACGCAACAGTCAGCTTTAATCAGTTTCGCTTACAACCTCGGCAGCGGTTTTTACGGCAGCAGTGGCTTTGAGACAATCAGCGCCCGGCTACGTGACAAAGCATGGTCCGATGTCCCATCTGCCCTCAAGCTATACCGCAACCCTGGCACACCAGTAGAAGCCGGCCTATTACGTCGCCGTGAAGCAGAAGGTGCCGTCTGGTCCCAGAACACCACAGTTCTACCCACTACCTCCACCTCTACATCGGTCAGCCTAAAAGTCCCCTACGAATACCAGCTAGACAACGGCCCAACCGGCTACCGGGAGTGCTTCAGCTCCAGTTGCGCGATGGTTGCCCGCTACTGGGGCAAGATTGCCGGCGACCACGAATACAACCGAGTTCGCCGCCAATTCGGTGACACCACCGACCCCAAGGCCCAAATCCTGGCCCTGAAAACCCTGGGCCTCCGCGCCACCTTTGAGATGGAAGGCACCGCCGCCTTACTAGAAAACGAAATACGCTCGGGCTTCCCCACTCCAGTCGGCTGGCTACACAAAGGCCCATCAACCGGCCCAACCGGCTCCGGCCACTGGACCGTAATAAGCGGCTTCACCCCAACCCACTTCATCCACCAAGACCCAAACGGTGAAGCAGACATGGCAAACGGTGGCTACGTTAACCACAAAGGTGGCGCCAACATCGCATACTCCAGAAGCAACTGGCTACGTCGTTGGCTAGTCGATGGCCCCGAATCCGGCTGGTACTTAAAAGTCCGCCCCATCTAACTATGAATCCCATCAAACAACCAGTCGAGCAGTCACTCAGCCAGAACGCCCGCGACCGCTGGCTGCACGACCGCTACAAATCCAAGGACTGGAGCGGCCTACTAGAAGCCGCCCTTCTCCTCAACGAGCTATATCACATGGAGCGCACTGCGTCCCACTGGGCAATCCGCGAAGCCGCCTCAAACCTCTCCAGCATGTACGGCCTCGACCGCGACTCCGCCTAACGCCTCCTGGTACAACCCGGTATACAACGAGTGCATCGGATGCCCCACCTGATCCCGTCCAGACTTCCTGTACAACTCCTCCAAATACTCATATCTCTTCTGATCCTCCACCACCCTCTCCCAGGGGGCTTTACAAGTTGTTTCAATTAACTCAGACATTTCCACAAGTGTGATAGGTAATTTAGAGACAGCTCTTTCCCGTGCCCTTCGCGCTACAGAAGGACTGGTACTGGAGCGAAGTAGGCGAGGTTTAGCCTGAGCAGGCGGCGGCACCTCAACTAGGCACCCACCATACGCAGCTTCCGCAAAAGCGACAGCTGCCTCGACAGTATCTGCTTGGAACAACTGGCGCAGTGGCCCACGACCAGGCAACCACACCAGCAGCTCAAAGTGGTTAGCGGCAGACGGGCTCAACCTGCTTTACACCAGCTGCGGGGATAGTCAGGCTCGTCCACGCCATGAACAGTGACGAAGCCACCAAGAGATTCAGCAACAAGTCGCGCCGCTTCGACGGCTCTCTCATACGTGACCCAGGTTCCCGCATCATCCTTTTCAACAGTCAAGCCAATACCAGAACCTTTGGAACCGTACAGCGCAGTGACGTACTGCCCATCCGCGACTACCAGATAACGAGTCATCAAAATAAGTTAACTACTGTGCAACACTAGCCCCCAAGGGTAGCTTCAGTCAGACTTGTTACTAATTACAACTGAGTCTCATGAGTCTTGCGCTGTACCTGACCCATCTTGCCTGGAGCGTTGGCGTCCTTGCACCCGTCGCTTTACCGAGTCTGCCCACGCGGCATTATCTGCAGCTTCCGCAGCTCTGTATTCCGACAGCGGCAGTGCCTTTTCCAGTGCCGAGTACACCATCTCACGCAGCAGCGCCGTGGTCCGTTTGCCTTGTTGCTTAGCCATCTCGTCCACCAACAGGTAGCGGTGGCTATCCAAGAGCAACTGGCAGTAGAACTTTTGCCCGTGGCGTAACGGCATGGTAACGTGAGTCTCTTTTGCTACACACTAGCACGGCTCTACCATCTCACATCTTCATCCACGGTCTTCTTCCACGCTTGCCCCTGTGCCTTCCGTGCCCCAGCCCTCTGCCTGGAGCACCCTCGCCTTACATCCCATGCCCACTCCAGGAACATGGCTGCCCGCTGCAGATCAGCAGTAGTAGCCCGCCGCATAGCTGCATGGAGTCGCTCCAGCACAATTTCCCGGCCAGTGCGACTCACCCTGTCACCAATCTTCTTCCTTAGTAATTCTGACAAGTCGCAGTGCCGGCCACAGTTCCCGAATGGTGTAGTGCGCTGCAACCATAGTGTCAGCACATATCGTGGCTTTCTGCAGTAAGCCGCCCGGTGTTCGTAACAGGGCAACGTACTTCACGGGAGGTTTTATCATTTGGCGTCTACCCACGAATCGGCAGCCTTCGCCTCAGCCAATGGCGGCACAGGCCCCAACCACTCGGCCTCGGCGTCCTGCATTACAGCAGCGAGTTGATGGCACCAAACATCCGCGTGTTCCTCGCGCACCAGAAGAATAACTTCGTCATGAACAACACCTGAGATGCGGACCACTTCTTCGCCATCAGCTTTCAAGAGAGGCCAGAGTTTACCGAGGGTGCGCTTGAGCACTGCGGCGCCGGCCCCCTGGATTGGGGTGTTCGAGCGGACCGTAAGCGAGTTGTGGTCGCCCGGTAAAATCCGCCGCAGCCCGGAATTACGAATGCGGATAGCGGCATCCGAACGATGGCGATTAGCTTGTGCAGCATTTTCGCGTTGCCACCTGCTGATCCCTGTATAGACGGCGTGGAATTTGGCGCGGATCTCACCAGCCTCAGCAAGATCCATTTGTACCCCCATGCCGGCCGCATAGTTGCGTAGTCCCCTGGCGCCTGAGCCATAGAGCAAACCGAAATTCGCTGATTTACTGATCTGGCGCATCTCTTTAGTAACTTCATCCTCTGATACTCCATAAATTTGCATCGCCGTAACGGTGTGCAAGTCCAGGCCATCCTGGAAAGCACGAATCATCAACGGATCTTCGGCCTCGGCGGCTGCCAGCCGTAACTCCATTTGGGCGTAGTCCGCCACTACCAGTTTCCACCCTTTTGGCGCCCGCACACAGGCCCGAAACCTGGAATCCCGAGGGATTTGCTGAAGATTGGGACCAATACATGACATACGCCCCGTATCCGCCCCCAACTGCATGTAACTTGCCTTAATAAACCCAGTGCTACCAAGGTGTTTCAGTAACGCTTCTACCATCTGGCGCCGTTTCTCCACCCGCTTCCAGGCCAGGTACTCAGCCACAACCCTGTGGTCCCCCACGTACTCACGTAACGCAGCCCGACTGGCACTGGGTTTCCCTGTATTGTCCACCGGAACCGCGCCAATCAACGTCGTAAACACATCCAACAACTGCTTGGGACTGTTCAAGTTGAAACCTGCAGGTCTATATGTGCCAGCTCTCTTACTACCTTCAGCCTTAGGACGTGTATTTATTTCACCAGTAGGTACAGATACAGTTTTAACTAAATCTGGCGCTGTTTCTAACACACTTATTTCTGCATACCAACGCTCGTAATCTTCGTCGTCGTGTCCCATTTCAGTAACTTTGTCGCGTAACCATTCCAGTCGCTTAAAGTCTCTAAAAGGACTGTAGTAAGTACGCTTGCGTGTCTCTTCATGTACTTCTTCGTTTTCCCTAGCCAATTTCTTTTCCAAAGGCAAAGCCTCGTCAAGATTGTAGATAAACGCCTCACGAAGTTTTTTATGGTCTTCTGTTAGCTCTCGGCTCAACTCCTCCAGAGCTAGACGTTCAAACGGCATCCCAGTCCGCCATAACTGCGCCATGGTCGGCAGTGCCTTGCACTCCAGGAACCAAGCCTTGTGCAGATTGCCTTCAGCCATCCGCTGGTTGATCGGCCCGTCCAACTGGGTCAACAACTCAACGTCATAGGCCGCGTAGTCCAGTTGGCTAGGGGTTAGGTCACCAGTCCAGTCACTTTTCTGCTCTTCCTTTGAGATCTCCAGCTTGAGGTAACGCTTGACGACGTGCTGGAGTCCGTGCTTGAGGTTGGGCAGCCCATTGGTAAGGATGCGGCTTGCCAGCATGGTGCATAGCACCTCCCCTTCCGGGTAAATCTCATGCTCCTGTAGCCAGCCCAGATCAAACACAGCGTTGTGGGCTAACCAGTAACGCTTGAGGGAGAAAAACTCCTCCAGATCTTGCCAGTGGTGATCCTCCAGATCCCAGCAGTCAATGACCACTGGCATCCGATCCAGTGCGGCCAACTGCAATAAACGTAACCCCCCGTAAACCGGCTGGAGGCCAGTCGTCTCGCAGTCAAACGCCACCGTGGTGGCATTAAACAAGGTGTGCAGATGCTCGATTCCTTGTAGGTACTTCATATCTGCTCAGTTGTGGAGGGCCATGTGCTGAGCATGAGCAGCCGAGTGCATCTCAGCCATGGTGATCGGAGGCTCACCACCCATCTCTTCATCAGAAGGCTCGTACTCGATAGAGGCAATCACTTGCTCCAGTACGGGCAGCAACTCGTCCTCAAGCAAACCCATGGTGCTGAAGTCGATGTGGGCGTCCATCATGTGGCGCGACCCATCCCTCTCAACAATCACCTTCAACTTGTCCTGGAACTCGGCAACGAGCTGTGAAACAGCGTAAAAATCGTTGGTCATGGTCTGAAGCCTCTGGTAGGGCGTACTTGTTTACTGTAGCAGGTTAGTCCCCTCAGATGTGAGACCACCGCCTGCGTTTCACGATTCGATACACAGTGTCTTTGTGTACGCCAAATCGTTTTGAAATTTCGGCGTACGTTTGACTGGTACTCGCAAGCCTTCTGATCTCTAAAACATTTTCCTCGGTTAATACAGATGTGCCAACTTTTTCACCTTTGACACGGCAATTTTCATGTTGCTTTACTCCTGGTACGGAGCCACGTTTGGGTATGGCATACGTCTCAATAGTTTTGAAACGAGCCTCACAGTCAAGACAGCGACAGTAGCGATGGGTTTCATTACCCTGGTGCTGCGTGACAGTTACGCGAGTCTGCGTTGAACTACAGTGCCTACACTTCATCGCTCAATCGCCGGTAAACCTGCGTAATCGTGGTGCGGTGATACCCGCAGCACTGCAAAAAGTCAGTGAACGACTCGATTACATCACTTGCTTTTACCCCCACAACTTTCGTGGTGTGGCAAGTAAGAATCTGAGCCGAGTCGTCCGACCGAATCATCTGGAACTTGTATTGGTCACTCACTGTTTGTACTCCGGTTTGTCCAGCGTAGTAATCAAGCGGTTGAGGTAGAACCGCGCTTTTCCGGCATCCAGTGCCGGATCATCCTTAAGCCACAGGCGGCTTAGGTACTTAAGCACTTGCCACTGCAAGCCGCCGACAACCGCATCGGGTGCCTGCTTAACGCAGTCCTCAATGAAGTCAATGACTTCAATGCGTCCAGCCGTGTAGTGACTGGGATGGTTCACTAGATCCTGGTTCATAGTTTAGAAGCAGTAACTTGTTGGTCAAAGTTGTAGTGCCCGACTACGGAGTAATCCTCCGCAGGCGTAGCTGACATGACGTGGAACACCAGCTGCCCAATCCGCATCCCAGGCCACAGCTCTACCGGGTGCAGGGCACGGGCGTTCTGTAGCTCCAGTGTGAGCTTGGAGCCCCTCCAGCCCGGATCACAGTAACCAGCCATCAAGTGCTCAATCCCAGCGCGAGCCCTGGAACTTTTAAGTGCAAACTGACCGGCCAGAAACGACGGCAGGAAAAACGTCTCCACAGTTTCCGCCAGGATGAACTCCTTGGGAAACAACAGAAATGGGTTGTCCTCAGTGTGCTCTGCAATCGAGTGGGGCTGCATATGCGGACTCCACTCGACCTCAACCAATAGATTCTCACCGAGTCTCACATCGAGACTGGCGGGGTTGACTAGGGCTGGATCGTACGGATCAACAAGGCCCTCATTGCAGAGGGCCCGGATCTCGGAATCACACAGGATCACGACTTAACGGCAGTTTGCTGAAGCTGCACGTGCTTCCACGTCTTGCCGTATTTGATCGAGTTGATCGTGGTGATATGCACCTTGTAGTCACGGCTGATGGCAGTAGCACCTTCACCAGCAGCAAGCCGGGTCTTGATCTGAATTACCTGCGCTGCGTTCAGTGCGTGGTACTTCCTGGGGCTAGACTCACGGGTCTTACTTTGAGACTCCCGTTGCTTGACTGGTGCGGGAGCTTTAACTGCTGCTGTAGGGCCGTCAAAATTTACGGTCTGGGACGAATCCAAAATGCTTTGGATGGTCTTGATGCTGTCCGACAGAGTACGGACTTGTGTGTCAGAAAGAATGGTGAGCATAGAGGTTGGTAAAGCGTTGGTAGTGTAGTACCTAAGGAGTGTTTGAGGGGTACTGGGAACGCAAATTCAACAAAGTTTCTTCAGGTAGCTGAAGTATTTGCTGCATTGCCAGTCGAGCCAATACCTCATGGTTGATGCTCTCGCTGCTGACGAAAGCATCTACCAAGCCGACGAAGAGCTGGTTCAGAGTACGAGGTCTGACCCAGCTCGTATCGCAAGGAATGGGCTCAGTCCCGTAGGACCAGTCGTCGTAAGAGTCCTCGTTGCGGAGGCTCTTAGCCGTCGTCTGCCCAATACGAGCAATCCACCAGTTCCCAGTTGTTGATCCGTTCACTAAGGAGGCGTCGCATTCCGGCATCGGTCGCAGGCATCACGTCATCTTCACAAAGGTAGAAGGAGCCTCGGCACATAGCAGGGCCCCACTCAGCTGGGTCGTATTCGGTTTGAGGAATGACCACAACAGAGTCCTCCACAACAGCTTCCACGTCACAACGGCCATCAGGATTAAACCTAATGTCATAAATTTCGAGGACATCAGGATTCACTTGACCACCTCAGCAGGCAAGAGGCTGGCGCCCATGTCATCCATCCAGACATCCCAGGACATCTTCAAGAACTGCTCAAGGTCGCGCAGCTGCTCCATTTGCAGCTCGTCGTACGCGCTGGACAGACCTAGTTCTTGGGTGTACTTGATGGCTTCTTCGGTACGCAAAATCGAGTAGCGGACAGCGTAGTACCAGACGCTGAGCTTTTCGTTGGGCACGGAGGTTTGGGTTGCCATAGTCGTGTAAAAAGAAAAAGGCGTGGGGGCTGTCGCCTCCACACCTATAGTGTTGCACACAAGCAGCTCTTAGGCTACTACTTCAGTTGTAAAACTTCACATCCGCTTGGTGGGGGTGCGCCAGGTGTAGGAGGCGCTGGTTTTGGTGGGGTGGTCGAGGGCCTCGTAGATGCACTTGGGGGTGACATAGACGGCGCGGGCTGCTGCGCTGATCGAGGGGTAGGTGGTGCCAGTTTCTACGCAGAGGACGGGGCGGCGCTGCTGGTGCTTGGGCAGATCGAGGGCGGCGATCCTGGCTGCGAGCTTGGAGTCGTCAAATAGCTGGGTGAGGTTAGAAATGGGCAGTCCGCCAAAGAGGTGGGGGTGTTCGCAAGCTAAGGCGCAGATGCTGGCGCGAGTGAAGTAGTAGCGATGCCCCTGGGTACTACCAAAACGCTTGCCGGCTATTAGGCCGTTACGCATCCAGGTCTGCACGGCCTCGTAGCTGATGTCCATGAGCTGGCAAATCAAGCCGGCGTTGACCCACTTACCTATGGCCGCCCGCTGCAGGCCAAGGTCGTTGCACTTACGGCGTAAAGCCGTACCAGTGCGACGGGGGTAGCCATGCTGGCGGACAGTATTCCAATAGATCTGGGGCAGCGCAGGCCACGGCACGTCACCAGCCAGCAGCTCAAGGGTGTCAAGCTCCTCGCTTGACCAGACTTTACCGCCCATCAGTCATCCGCCACCTCAAGCAGCTCCATCAGTGAGAACATGTACGCGGCAAAGGCGACGTGGGTCATGACTGCCTGTGCGTTGGGCGGGCGTCTGTACGATTCCTCCCACCAGTCACGGAAGGCGGCTTCGATTTCAGTAGTGTCCATGGTTAGGGGGCTGAGTGAACGCTGTTACGGTATCACAGTACAGCTGATTTAGAAGATTGTACAGAGCCTGATACCCTTGTACAAGTAGCCGTAGTCGCGGGTTGCGGTGACGACGGTATCGGCATCACAGACATCGCAGGTGTCGGCCCAGTGTTGGCCGGCACCAGGCCGGTAGGTGCCGTACTTTTCGCCGCAGTCAGCGCAGCACTGGTAAGCAGCCATGAGGCGCTCCAGTAGCTCGGAATTAGGGTTGGGGGATGCCAAGGGTCTCAGCGGAGTAGGTGGTCACGACTGACACGTCGGCACCAAGCTGCAGGGCTTGACCGACCGTGCCATGAAAAATAGCAGTGGCGTCCGGGCACTCCAGGATCTGGAACTCTTCCACCTCGAACGGCTGGCCCTTACGGAACCAGCTCATTCGTACCACTGCAAACACGTCAGCGGGGATGGTTCCCACGATGACTGCCAGCGTGGGGCGTCTCGGCGGTCTCGGCTTGGACTTAGTTGCAGACACCGGATTACTTTGCAGCAACAGCCTCGTAACAATACGTACGAGGTCTGCTACAAAATTAAACGGTCTGAACGTCACACGCAGCACCAGCTTCAGCAGCGGTAGAAGGATCTGCCAAGTCTGCCTTAGCTAGGGCGGCATCTACCAAATCCCGTATGCAATGAGAAATAGATTTACCCGGACATTTTTGCTGTAAAAGCCATTGGTACTGGTCGGAACGAAAGTGAATAGCTATGCGGTGCATATCAGGTAGGGCTTGTGGCAGGTAAAGAAACAAAAGAACGGAACGGATCTGTTTGTGCGGGTCTAATAGATTTTATAGGTTTACCAACCATAAAAGCAAAAGCGGCGGTTACGGAGAGCCTGTATTCGCTGATTGTGTTCCAGTGTTTCTTTTGTGAGCGGCGCATATCGTACAACCCTTTAAGACGAACAGCAGCTGTATCGTATGCAAAATTTGTTAGCGCACGATCTGAACCTCCCTGTAGGGTCAGCTCCACAAAATGTATTGCTCTATCTAAGGGTCCCATACCGTGGGAATAAGTAGCAGCTTCAGGCAAAAGATTTCTTTTTAAGTTTTGATACCGCATTTCGGTGTACATTTTTGCTGCGGCAGCAGCAAAAAAAGACGGTCTAAGTAATTTTAAGTCTTCTAAAATATCAAAAAACACTGCGTGTTTTTCATACATCGAATAAACAACGGAGTCGTGGTGTTGTTCCGAGTATTTAGCCGTTCCTACGTGATTATCAGTGTAAACTGTCATGCTATTACGTACAACAGAGCACAAAAGTTTGCTCAAATCTTTACCTCCTATACAAAGACGTTCGTCCATCGTGCGTTTTTTGCCTACATCTATTATCTGTGCAGACTGCACAGGTAAATTTCTTACTACAATAAAAGGTTGTGATGTTTTAGTATTTATAACAGCCGTTAGTCTGTGCTGTCCATTTATAAGTCTACCTCTTGTATCGAATCCGATACAATCTGTACTTATAGACCACGACCCTTTTTGCATAGCAAGCGCAAGTTTGCTTACATTGCCCCCTGTAATGCTTCTGTTTCTACAGAAATTTCTTTGTAAGTAATTGTGGGCAGATTCAGGAGAAACTAGTTCTACTGAGACTTTCAAATTGTTGCTGTGAACAAGATTATGTATATCTTGTTCAGAAAGAGAGAGAACGTTGTTCATGTTGGGTAAAAGGTACAGGAGAGTGACTCCTGTACCAGAGTAGCAGCTAACCGGCGCCTGTCAAGCGCCAATACGGCATCAGTCCCATGCTTCGTTGGCCTGCTGTACCAGCCGCCCCAGCTCCCCCGGTGTGCGCTTATCCCTTGGGGAGTCCTCCGAAACCTGTCCAGTTAGGGCAGATCCACTGGCATCACTAGGTAAATTGGGTGGACAAGGGGGTGGGGTGTCCAGGGAGTGTCCAGTTTGTTTGGCCTCGCCGGTTTCTAACTGGACAACACCAGACACGTCCAAGGCTTGTCCACCCAATTTATCCAGTCCCTCACTGGGATCTGTACTAATTGGACAACTACTTACACACATATCACGCGAGAGGACAGCCGAGTAGGTCTTCACAAGCCGACTACTAACCCGGCGCTTCCCGGCAACCTCGATTAACCCCCTAGACGTAAGACGCTGGAGCGCCTTGCTGATCGCCGCCACCGTGCCACCGCACAGAGGGTCCGCCGCAAGATCACTCAAGGTCATGTCCCGAGGATGAACCACCCGGATGCGCTGGAGCACTTTGTCCACGATGGAGGCTGGGTTGTTGCTCTCCTGGTCCTGCTCGACGTAATCAGTCAGGGAGAAGGTCAGGTCGTCTTCCAGCTTCATAAGCAGCTTGGAACCATCCCGCCCAGCCCGAGACTTCTCCACGGTTATCAGACGGGCATTGTGGAGCCCCCGCTCCTGTTGCCCCTTATCGGGCCTACGAAGCCCCCACACCTCGTCCACAGCGTCCCTAATGGCCGTAGACCCCCTGAACCCGCCGGTCTTGTTGGCGTGGTGGATCAGCAGGATGGTGCAGCCCGGAAAAAGGCGCCCATTGTTATTGCTCAACCAATAAATAGGCCCTGCAAACTCCTTCTTGTTCTCGTCGAACGCCGACCCCCTACTACAACCGGTGATGGAATCAATGATGACTAGTTTGGGCTGGTGCTTTTCAATCAACTTCACGAAACGGTAATACCAGTTCAAATCCCAGCCCATCACCACCGTCACCGGATCAGACGACACAAAATCCAGGTCCCTCAACTGTTGCTGAACCTGCACCTCGCTCTGGTCACCATTCAGGATCAAAACAGGCCCAGGCTGCACTGGAACAAGATCGCCCCGTACAGAGAACGGGATGCCCCGAGCCACATGCTTGGCAATAGTCCAAGCCGACATAGATTTGCCGTCACCCCCAGCCCCGTGGACCATCACAGTTCCAGGGCAGGGCAGCAAATCAGGGATCAAGTAGTCAAACCTCAAATCTTTTTCGAGTAGGCGACTCAAAGTCATCTCGTCGTCCTGCTGCTCAAACTGCATCTGGGCAATAAGCAGCCGCTCCAGTGCCCCGGCATCACGGTATCCGGCCTCAAGGGCCAGCACGTTCATGGCATGGGCAGATTCCGCCGGATTTTTAATCTGCTGGATCTCTTTGGCGCGACGTACAACTTCGGCATAAGGAATAACAACCTGCCGCGTCCGCGTAACGTTGTCTGCCTCTACGTCGGTCACAACCTTCCGCAGATCCTCGGACAACCACAGCCGGCCCGGCAGTTGCTGATCGGCCAGCCAGAACAGAGTCCCCAGGCTTACCGAACCCTTCTTAAAGCTCTTCCAGGCATCCTCACAAGGGTTCCCGTCAGTCCAGTCATCAGCAAACTCTGGATCGTCCGCTGACCACGCCGACCACAACGCCAAACCAAGGTCGGTAGGCAACTCCGAGTGGATGGCCATGCCCACCTTGATCCAGTGGTCCCGGCTGCCACCGCCTTGCCCTGGAATCACCCGTAAAGCAGACTGAATAATTTCAGCCACCTCTTCAGGTGCCCGATCCGAAAAGTCCAACGCCTTGCGGTTTTTGATGAAGCCACCATCAACCGGGCCTTTGCCGGCGTGGTCCTTCATCTCAGCCAGCAACCAAGCTGGAGCCTCTGGAATAGCCTCCAGATCACCCTCAAAGCCGTAGAAGCCTTCAGCCCCCTTCCCATCACTGGAGCCCGGATAGGCCCCGTAGAGCAGCCCCTGGCGCCCCCAGAGCACCTCATAGCCGGCCCCGGTATCCGACAACCCAAAACCGCTTACCTCGCCCCACAGAGCCTCTGGGACGCTGTACAGGTACTTCGCCGCGTTGGCCTTGGTACTGGTGACCTTGGGTGCCCCCTCCAGGCTGCTACCCCACTTCTTTGTCAACTTGGACAGGTTGCGATCCACGTCCAAAATCACAAGCCCCCTGCTACGGGGCCCGGTAAAGACTCCCACCGCCCGAAACACATCCGGCCTGCGCTGGATCTGGAGTGCCACATCAGCCGGCGTCATCACGGCATGGTGCGACTTCTCCAGAGGCGTCTTGCCCTTGCTGACCTTCCCGGACTGGAGCTTGGAACCTTTGACGTAGATGGGTGCGTAGGCAAAGCCCTCAGGCAATTGCGCAACAAAATTGAGCAGGTCTTGCGACTCAGTAGACACAGTGTTAGACTCCTACAAGAAAGAACAAACGACACCCTGGGGCCCTCAGCCCTGGGGTGTTTTTCTATGGTAGACCAAAGGTCAACCCCGTGTTACTGTGTCACTGTTGCCAACGCGGCGACACCCAAACACCCCCTAACTGAAATGGGATTCCTTTCCAAAAAAGCCTCCACAACCATCAATGCTGGCTCCAGCGGCGGCGGTTACTTATCTGTCAGCAAGCTGCCCGATGGTGGTTCAGTCCGCTTTGCCCTACTAGTTGCCCAACCACTGGAGGGTTATGAAGCCTGGGGCGCTAACGCCGAAGGCCAGTCCAAGCCATTCCGCTTTGATTTCGAGCCTACCCGCGAAGATGTAATTCAAGAGCTAGGCGAGTATGAGCCCCGCGAAGGTCGTGGTGGCCCTGGCACAGTGGACGTTAAGTTTTTCATCGCTGCCCCGGTCTACAACTTCGATTCCGGTTCCGTCCAGGTGATGAGCCTGACCCAAAAGTCAATCATCAAGGAACTGGATCAGATCAGCCAAATGGACGACTATGACGACTTGCTTGCCTGGGACTTCAACCTCAGCAAGAAAGGCTCGGGCCTACTCACCGAGTACACCCTGCGTCCCGTACCCCGCAAGAAAGGCAGCCAAGAGCACATCGACGCTGCCTGGATCGAAGCAAGAGCTGCCGGTTTCGACATCAGCCGCCTATTAACAGGTGGTAACCCCTTCAAGGCTGCCTGATATTGAGCCCCCTTCACCGGGGGCTTTCATTCACTGGGGCATCGAACAGCGCGGTAAAGGGTCGCTGAAAGCTGTTGCCTGCGTAAAAAAGTACACTGGTCGGACCAACTGGTGTGTTCCTAGTCTTTCGAGCGCAGATAAAGGTTCCCATCGAGGACATGACGTGGCACCCGCCTGTCACACGGTAAATCGGCGTCATGTAAACAGCCCTTCGAGTAAGTCCCCACCCTATTTTCATGGTATATTGAGAGTGGGAAAGAGTATCTCCGTGCCAGCTAACACACAAGACACACTGGCAAACCTCCGCAAATGGAAGCTGGTACAAGACAATAGTGGCCCATTCAGGGTCTACCGGGACGCTAAAGGTAACGTCTACAGTAGTGTTACACATATCCTTAGTCAAACTAGCGACCGCACAGGACTGGAGCAGTGGGTAGCCCGCACAGATAAGTTTTACGGCGCTGGAGCAGCCATTCAAGAGCGCGACACCGCTGCAAAGCGCGGCAACATGGCCCACAACCAGGCTGAATATCTCCTGAAGACAGCCCAGCGACTGGCACGTTCCACTGCAAACAAGCGCAACGCTATCAAGTGGGACAGCAACGGCTTGGCGCGTATCCCACCCCCCATCACACAGTGGGCCCTAAAGAAAGTTCACGAAAACCTACCTGAAGTTGGCTGGAGCGCAGCAGGATACGCCCGAGGTTTAGCCGGCTGGATCACCGAAAACGTCACAGAAATTTTCGCTTCAGAATTCAGCATCCACCACCCAGCCGGCTTTGCCGGCACTTGTGATGCACTGGTATCCCTAAAGGGTCACAACGGAATCACGATTTGTGACTGGAAAACCAGCAACAACAACAAGCTGCCCTACATGAACTCGGACCACCAGTACGTCCACCAGCTTGGAGCCTATTCCCTAGGTTTACAAAACTTAACGTCCCTTAGGGTTGATGGTGGTGCAGTGGTGCTAGCTAGGCGTACAGGCGAGCCGAACGTGTACACCCTGACCCAGGACGAGCTGGTGCAAGCAGAGGATGCGTACTTGGCGCGGGTAGTCCAGTACCAGTCTCGGGCTGCGCCCTCGACGTAGAGCACTGGAACAGCCCTATATTGGGGGTAACAGTTTGTGACTGTACGTACAGTGACCGAAGACAGCATTCATGAAGTCGGCGGAGCCGACGACGACATCGAACCGATTGACGGTGGAGTGAAGCCGGAAAAGTCCGGCAGGCTGCCATCACCATTCAGTCGTGCTGAAAACCGCTATTCCAAGGGTCGGCCAATCACCGAAACCCAGATGCAGGAGCGCGTCAATGACGCCTACATGCTGATGCTTGGGGGTGGAGCATACCGGGAGAATGCCTGCCAACTATCCACGCGATATGGTGTCAGCTACCGTCAGGCGGAAAAATACATTCATGAAGCCAAGCAGTTGATGAAGCTGGATTTCGCTGGAGAGCGAGCCGAGTTTCTCAATCAAGTCAACAACATGCGGATGCACACCGTCAAAAAAGCACTCAAGCGCGGAAACTTCCAAGTGGTGGCACAGTTACTTGATAGCCTGGGGCGGGCGATGGGGGAGGGGAGTATTGAGGAGGCCGCTAACGCCGCACCAAACTTAAATATTACGATTGAAGACAAGCGCGGCAGCTAGTAGGTCTCTAGGTTGAACTCGAAGGTTTCGCCATTAACGGTGAGCTGGCGCAGCTCGCCATCAGCCTTGATGAAGTGAACTGAAACGAACTGGCTGCCGGCTGACTGGATCAGCTCACGGATGCGGGTGGCTTGTGTCATTGAACTGGAGCGAGGGGCCTAAAGGTTGGGCTTGTGCGAGTTTCTGACACTTTTGTAGTGCAGGCGTACTAAACCTCCGAAAACCGGAGGGCTGGTGGTTTTGGTGATGTGGTTAGTCATGGTTAGCTAAGTGTTTTAGGTGTGCGGGGTTTGTAGCTGGTGCGGGTTTTGCCGGCGTCCGAACGTGGTTTTCGCGGAGCACCGGGGGCTTTACGGGTGGTGTTTTTTGGTCGGGTAACCGGAGCGTGCGCGGATTTTTTGAAGTTAATTTCGGCTTTAATTTCAGCGATCCAATCAGGCTGGAGCGATTCAGGGCAGGGCACCCCACCGTTGAGGCGTTGGGATTGGCTCCAGTAGGGGATCAGTTCCAGCCACAGCTGACTGGGGCCCTCCTTGCCGTACTGGTGATGAAGGGTGAGGAGATCAGTCCAATCAGACTCCTTGAGCCTGGAGCGCTCAGCAGACCACCGCAGATCCCGGAGCATGCGTTTGGCTAGGCGGACTTGTTCCCGCTCAAGTTCTCGGGCATCAGCTGCCAGCTGCTTGCGCTCGCGCGTGGTGTTCCATTCTCCTCCGGCCATAGGTAAGGCTTGCAAAGGTCAGTCCATACCCTTGCACATAACAGAGGCAAAAGCAACCCCACCGGCCAGCTTGTTAAGTTACACAACAGAGCAGGCGGATCAGCTGGAGCTGCTGGCAGTATTGCAAGGCAATACAGCACCGGCACACCCACCGGCGGAAAGCATGGTCCGCGTACTCCCACCCCGCAAGCTGATCTATCAGCGCAAATCTGCCAAGGTCGCGCAACTCACAGTGCTGACATGGCGCGACTCCATCAGCCTGTGGGGTTCCGAAAACTACAGCGTTGGCACTGCTGCTAAGGTATCGGCCACCCTGTTGCAATGGGTGCGGCATCTGGACAATACGGGCCAACAGTTCACTTTGCTACAGCAGGACTACCGGCGGCAGACCTTGCCGACCTGGCCGCAGATTATGCACGACGCCAACTTGAAATCTTGGCACGCTTAAAACATTTAAACCGCATTCACACCCATGGCATCTGAAATCGGATCATTCATCGTTGCAAACTACGAAACTGCACAGCCAGTTGAAATAGCTTATGACTCTACACCTTATTGTTGGATCGTTGAAACCAAGAATCAGCCAGCAACAGATAGGCGAGTAGCCAGGATACGTGCAGACCTGGCTGGCCGCCCAGGGCGGCAGCGCCATTCACAGGCTAATCATGGCCTACGTGAATCTTATCTGGAGCATACAGAAGCTGCCCTGGAATTTATGCGGGTTTATGTTTTAGAGTCCGGCAAGGATGCCCGCCTTTTGTATAAAGCAAGCAGCAAGGATGGTATGATGTTTGTTTTCTATTGACCATTCATGCATTCATGTTGGCCATTCATGCGAGCCATTCACCTGGAGTCATTCACCTGGAGTCATTCACCCTGGAGCATACGCTAGAGCGCAGCACAGTAAGGTAGGCTAACCTACCAGACAGTAAGGTATGCTAACCTACCGCACAGTAAGGTATGCTAACCTATAGTGTAGTAAGGTATCTGCACACCCTACCGGCCCAGATCCTAGCGCCTGAGGCGATAAGTTATTCTAATCTGTCACAATAGGGGATCTAGGGTCGACAGGGGATCTAGCGCGTGTATTGTGGGAGAGAACCACACCGGCATATCAGCCATGGCTCAGCTCCACTTCTCAAAAGGCAACGCCAAACTTACTAAGCGTTTGGTTTTCAGCTTACCGGCAGGCCGCACCTGTCCCGGTGCTAACATTTGCAAGGCTTTTGTTGGCATCGATTCTATCACCGGCAAACGTTCAATCATTGACGGTAAGGACATGTTGTTTAGATGTTTTGCCGCATCATCAGAGGTGCAATATGAAGCAGTCTATGTTAACAGAAAAGAGAATCTAGATTTAATTGTAGCAGCTCTGCAAACGGGAACCGCAGTAGATTTAATCAACGCTAGCATCCAAGAAAACAGGTCAAAAGGTATCACCCTTGTTCGAATTCATGAGTCTGGGGACTTCTTCAGTGGCGCTTATCTAGATGCCTGGCTTCAAGTTGCGCTATTGAATCCGGATCTTAAATTCTACTGCTACTCTAAAAGTCTGCAGCTGTTTTATTTACTTAAGTTGCCAATCAACTTCTACCTTACTGCAAGCAAGGGCGGTAAGTGGGACAATTTAATTGAAGCGGGATATTTTCCCCGGTTTTCAGTGGTAGTAAAAGATGATGCTGAAGCTGCAGCGTTAGGCTTGGAAGTTGATCACGACGATTCTCACTGTTTTGGTGATAAACCGTTTGCGTTATTAGTGCACGGGACGCAACCTAAAGGGAGCGAAATGGGAAAGGCTATTCGTCAGCGTAGGCTAGAAGGCAAGCATGCCGGATATAACGCCAAAAACAGAGTAGCCGCATAATGAATAAAACTACTTCCGGTTTTCTTAACTGTTACGAACTGGACGAGTGGCTCAGTTCAATAGAAGAAGAAGAAGAAGAAGAAGAAGAAGAAGAAGAAGATGATGAGTTTATACAAAGTAGATTTTACGGGGACTGCTTTTAGGCCCCTCGCTTCGTCAGGGTCTCGCCAGTCTCAACCGGTGAGATCCTATCGATTAGCTAACCCTTAGCCAACCTGCTTAACCAACCCTTAGCTAACCTAACGAACTATGACGAAAACCATTGCAGCCGCTTGTTTCGTAGGTGCCACGTGCACCGCATCACTGCCGCTGGCGGCTGGCCTGCTGGCGGCTGGCCTGATCTGTGCTACAGTAGACTTGTTCAATCAACCAGCCTGACCTGTGGCAACTGTATTAACCGGACAGGACATCACCGACTACCGAGCCCGTGTTTTATTGTCCGCTCTAAAATTAGAGTGTTTGGGTATGAAGCGTAACGGTCCTAGTGTATACTCTATAGTCAAGCGAGACTATAATTTAAAAGGTAGCAAGCAAAGTGTATATGATCAGCTTAAATCTATCTTAGGTTAATTAACCCTTACCACCGGCCTCCCTTACACTTAGGGGGGCACGGTTCAGTATATTTAGCGCGTGTGCGGGGCCCAGGGAACCTACTGGTACAACCCCATTTCTCTTTACTGTTACACAGCCACGGGGGTAGGGGGTCAATTCCTGTGATACTGTAAACAGGTACCCCCTAAAAAATGAGCGACACACCTTCGCTGCAGCTGCGCTGGGCCCAGGGTGAGGTGTTTTCAAGCCGTAAACGCTTCAGAGTCCTGGTTGCAGGCCGCCGATTCGGCAAGAGCTACCTCTCTTGCATCGAATTGCTGCGTGGAGCAATCGAACGTCCGGGCGAAACCTTCTTTTACTGCGCCCCGACCTACCGGATGGCGAAGGATATCGCCTGGAAAGCCTTAAAACGCCTTGTCCCCCGCGCCTGGATCAAGTCCAAAAACGAAACCGACCTCAAGCTGGAGCTAGTCAACGGCAGCACCATCGAATTGAAGGGCGTAGAGAACGCAATGGCGCTCCGGGGCCGCAGTTTGGCCGGCGTAGTCCTCGACGAAGCCGCCTTCATGGACGCCGAGGTCTGGTTCGAGGTAATCCGCCCGGCCCTCGCCGACAAACAAGGCTGGGCCCTGTTCATTTCCACCCCGGACGGCACCGCGAGCTGGTTTTACGACCTCTGGTGCTACTGCGCCGAGGGCGAAGACCCCAACTGGATGCGGTGGCAGTTCACCACAATCCAAGGCGATAACGTCCCACCAGAAGAAATAGAAGCCGCCCGAGGCCAACTCGACGTTCGCACATTCCGCCAGGAGTTCGAGGCCAGCTTCGAGAACCTTTCCGGCCTAGTCGCCATCTCATTCTCCGACTCGAACATCGACCCAATCGTCCAAGACCTCCCCATCGTCCCCCTACTAATTGGGGTGGACTTCAACATCGACCCAATGTCCGCAATCTGCGCGGTGAAAAAGGGCAACGACCTGTGGGTATTCGACGAAATCATCATGACGGGCGGCGCCACCACCTGGGATCTGTGCGAAGAAATCCAACGCCGCTACGGCGTGGAGCGCCGAATCATCGCCTGCCCAGACCCCACGGGTGGCGCCCGCAAAACCTCTGGCGTGGGCTATACCGACCACACCATCCTAAAAAAATCCGGCTTCAAAGTCTCCAGCCCCCGCTCTCCCTGGAAAATCCGCGACAAAATCACGTGCGTCAACACCGCCCTCCTCGACGCCACGGGCAACCGCCGCCTCTACATCCACCCGAGATGTAAAGAATTAATAAAATCTCTCCGCACTCTCACCTACGCCCCCGGCACCGGCCTCCCAAACAAGAACTTGGGCGTGGATCACGCCTTCGACGCACTGGGATACATGTGCTTACAGGTTTTCAACCTCGCCAAACCAGAAACTATGCACTCGACCGACTATCGTGTGTGGTAGATGCACCTCTGTCATGCCCGGCCATTACGGCGACAAGACCATGCCCAAGAAAGGCGCCAAAAAGCCCGGCAAAAAGGTTAAAAAGTAATGGCCAAGCCTGGTCTGTACGCAAACATCGCCGCAAAACGCAAGCGCATCGCTGCCGGCAGCAACGAAACCATGCGCAAACCCGGAACTAAGGGCGCCCCAACCGCCGCCGCCTTCAAAGCGTCCGCCAAAACCGCCAAAAAGCCCAAGAAAAAGTGACAATCCACACCTTCCAGGGCTACCCCACCTACATCGAAGTGGACGCCGAAACTGGTCGCACTGCAGTCACCTTCGACTTCAAAACGCCCGGCGAAGCCCCGCTATTTGCCGGCTTCATGGGCAACATCTTCAACGGCGTAGAGGTCCTAGTGGAAATAGAAGAGGACATCGAGGAGGACCCCGATGACGATTGAATACTCTGCCAAAATAGGCAATAAGTAGGAGCATCATCGTGGTTTACAGCGCCAACGTCCCCCCAACTGGCGCAATCGTCAGCGAATCCCCCTTCGTCCGATCACTAGAAGTGATTGGCATGATGCCGGACTGGAAAGTAGTAGCTGCCGTCACCAACGGCACCAACTACATCCGCGATCTCGCTGAGTTGTACCTGCCACAAGAACCTCGTGAAGACGACGAAGCCTGGCAAACCCGCATCAACCGCAGTGTCCTCTCCCCGTACACCAGCCGGCTAATTGAAACAGCAGCCGGCGCCGTCCTCCGTAAACCAATCCACATCGAAGGCGACCCGTACTGGAGCGAATTAGCAGAAAACATTGACGGCATCGGCTCCAGCATCAACGAATACGCCCGCCGCGCCCTAGTCAGCAGCCTGACCTACGGCCACAGCGCAATCCTGGTTGACTTCCCCGCAGCAACTGGAGCCCGCAACCTGGCAGAAGAACGCGCCATGGGCCGCCGCCCGTATTTCGTCCACGTCGATGCCCCCCAGATCTGGGGCTGGCGTAAGGATGCCACCAACCGCCTAACTCAAATCCGCATCCACGACTACGAATATCGCCCGCTGAACGAGTTCGGGGAAGAACAGGTCGAGGTAATGCGCGTGATCTACCCAGGGCGCTACGACCTGTACACCTTGGGCCGCAGCACCGAAACAGTAGACCTAACAGAATCGGGCGGCTTCAGCCTGGACACCATCCCTGTAGTCCCGATTTACAGCAACCGGCGTGGCGTCCTGATCTCCCAGCCCCCACTGCTCGACATCTCCAACCTAAACATCACGCACTACCAACGCCAAAGCGACCTAATCCACGCCCTCCACATCGCGGCCATGCCCACCCTCGTCCTAGAGGGCTACAGCCAAGACAGCAGCGAGGCCACCATCGGCGTGAACTACGCCTTGGGCATGGAGCCAGGCCACAAAGCCTATTACGTGCAGTCGGACGCCACCAGTTTCGACGCCCAAATGAACGAACTCCAGTCACTGGAGGGCCAAATGTCCACATTGGGCATCACCAAGCTATTCGGCCAAAAATTTGTAGCCGAATCTGCCGAGGCCAAACGCATCGACCAAGCCCAATCCAACAGCGTCCTCTCCATCATTAGCCAAGAACTGGAATCCTGCCTCAACCAAGCGTTCGCCTTCGCCGCCCAGTACGTCGGCATGGAGCCTCCGGTCATCACAATCGACCGCGACTTCGACTACTACCGCCTAATCGGCCAAGACATCGCAGTCCTCGCCCAACTGAATGAGTCCGGCAAAATCAGCGATACAACGCTGCTGGAAGTCCTAAGGCGTGGCGAGATCCTGCCCGACAACATGGATATAGAGGACGAACTGGAGCTACTATCAGCACCAAATCAGCCACCCACAGTGCCTGAGCCGGAAATGTTGACGTAGACTTAACGGTAATGCGGTTCGTACACACAGAAGACCAATGACTACGACAGCTTTCATTGGTGCCAACGGGTTCGTTAGCAACGTTTCCCCCTCTACTCCGTTGCCGGTAAACATCGGCAGCGCCACGCTGAGTGTGACTGCGGATGGCGTCGAAATCAAAAACGACGCCGGCAACCCAATCCCGGTTAGCGACAACAGCAGCAGCCTCACCGTTGACGGCAGGGCATACCGCACCACCGCCACCATCACCCGGCCCAGCAACACCACTGCATACACCGCTGGCGATGTGGTAGGTGACACAGGCGGCAGCGCCATCATCAGCCTTACCTCCGCTGGCCCGACTGCTGGCTTCGTCATCATCCAGAGCATCTCGCTGGTGTTTTCTGACAGCACGGTGCCATCTGGCATGGGTGCGTTCCGCGTTCACCTGTATTCCGCCTCACCTACCGCCATTGCAGACAACGCCGCCTTTGACCTGACCAGCGGCGAGCGTGACACCTACATGGGCTTCATTGACCTACCCACACCTGCAGACCTCGGCAGCAGCCTCTACACGCAGACTGACTATCCCGGCAGGCTGATCAAGCTGGCTGCCGCCAGCACCACTCTATTTGCTGAGCTTGAAACCCGTGGTGCGTACACCCCCGTTAGCGCCAGCACGGTGAGCATCCGCGTGAATCTGCTGGAGGCAGGACTCTGATGCGTGGCTCCGCAGTATTTCGTACCGGCGTTGCTCCTGGTGGTGCATTAGCTGGCCCATGGGTGCAAAACTCACTGTGGGCTCGTGCTCGCGCAGTGCCATCACTTGATCTGCGTTTTGCCGACAACAAGTCACTAGTCGATGCCACTACTGGTGCTCAGCTCGTCACCTTCACCCGCGCCAGCAGCGGCACGTACGTCGGCAGCGATGGGGTGCTGCGGTCGGCGGTTACTAATTTGGTGACGTATAGCGAAGATTTTAACGAATGGGTTCTAACTAATGTTGATCTCAATCCAGATCAAGTTGTAGCACCAGATGGTACTTTGACGGCTGATGAAATGCTTTCTACGTCAGGCGTTACAGGGGTTCACAGGGTTGCCAGTGATTATACGTTTAGCAACGCAGGCGACAAAACAATTTCTGTATATGTTAAAAATAAAGATGCAGATGCAATACGAGTAAATCTCTACAATCCAACTGATGGTAATGTAGCACTTGCAGATATAGATCTTTCCGATTTTTCTGTTGAGTCGGGATCTGCAACAGTTTCTCCAGTGGGAAATGGTTGGCACAGAATTTCCTTGTCTGGATCTTATAGTGCTCTTTATTCTCAATTCTTTATCCAGCTTGTCAAGGGTGGCGATAACAATTTCACTGGTGACGGAACAGGTGTGTACCTCTGGGGCGCCCAACTAGAGCAGTCCAGCACGGTCGGTGATTACGTCCCCACCACCAGCACGATCAACAGCGCCCCACGCTTCGACCATGACCCACAGACGGGTGAAAGCCTGGGCCTGCTGGTGGAAGAGGCGAGGACGAACAGTTTTGCGTGGTCAAACAGTGCAACACAAGGCGAAACTTGGAACAACGTCGGGAATCAGCTAAATCTTGCCAGTGGTCAGTCCGATCCAGCAGGCGGTACGGCGGGCATCCGAGCTACAGACGCAAACAGCGCCAGCGGTGGCACAAGTCTACAAAGAACTAATCTGGCAAATTTAACAGCCAGTACAACAGTAACTTATTCTATTTGGCTGAAACCTATTGATTGTCCAGACAATTTTATCAACCTTATTATTTTTGCAAACACGACAACTGACTCAATCAATGCTACTTTTTTAGTTTCCGGCACGGATATCACAGCGGTCTCAACTTCTGCTAATGGCACTGGAGTAGCATCGGGCGCCAGTTTTGAAGTATTTCCAAACGGATGGTATCGCTGCCGATTAACAGGCGTACCTTCAACAGTGACGATGGCTGACGTAAGGGCAAGGCTTAGCGTTGGCTCCTACCAACGCGCAATAGGCACTGCCCGATTTGATTGGTACGGGGCACAGTTTGAGAGCGGCGCTTTTGCTACGTCGTATATCCCCACATCTGGAACTGCCGCCACCCGCGCCGCAGATGTGGCCAGCATTACCGGGTCGAACTTTAGCTCCTGGTATCGGCAGGATGAGGGGACGGTGTTTGCGGAGTTCCAGCCTCGCGCAAATGCAACTGCTGGCGTTGCCTATCTAAACGCTGGAAGCGTCAACGAAGCAACGCGCATCTTTTATAACTCAACGATTTCAAACTATACGTTTTCTGTTAGGGCTGCTGGTGTGGAGCAAAGTTCAATAAACAACTTAGGCGCCTATGTTTTGCAGTCTGAGCGGATTTCGGCTGCTTACAAGGTAAACGATCTGGCTGCATCTAGAAACGGCGGCGCTTCTGTTTCGGATGTTTCGGCAACTTTGCCAACCGGAATAGACCGCCTTAATCTGGGCACGACTCAAAGTCCAAATTATCTCAACGGCACCATCCGCCGCCTCACCTACTGGCCCACCCGCCTCAGCAACGAAGTCCTACAACGCATCACACAATGACCGACACACTGACAGCTATCGAAACCGTGCCGATGCCCATTGGCCCGTTCTTCCGCTTCCCCGATGAAGCCACCGGCACTGCTGCCTTAGATGCTGCTGGTCTACTCAACGAAGACGGCGAGTACATCACCGCTTCCCACACCCACGCATTGGACGTGATCGGCGTCATCACCCGTGGTGGTGAATGGGATGACGAAGGCAACGTCATCACCCCACCTGAGGTGCTCGATGGCTGGCACGTCAACTACGTCGGCAACTTGCCTGATGGGTGGGAGGAGTTTGCGGTGTATCCGGCAAATCCTGTCAGGGTGTGGGCTTAAGCGTTTAATCCGGCCAACATAATAGGCGTACGCTATTAGAAGCCCGCGTTACGGCGCTTAAAGCCTGATGACAGGCACTAACTAAACCCAATTTTAGTGTAGTATTAGATTGTTAACTCTAGTAACTACCTCGTGTCCGAAAACCAGATCCCGGAAGCCACTCCTGTGGATGGCGCTTCCCAACAGCCTGTGGCTGTCCCTGGTACACAAGACCTCGCCAGTCAGATCGAGGCTTTGCGTTCCAAAAACGCAGAACTGATTTCTGAGCGCCGCAAGGACCGCGAAAACCGCGACACCTTGCAGCAACAAGTAGAGGAGTTGCGTTCTGCCCAAGAACAGGCCAAAACCACAAAACTTGCCGAATCCGGCGAGTACAAAACTTTGTGGGAAGAGGCCCAAAAAACCGTTGCCGAACTCAAGCAACAGTTGAACACCAAAGAATCCGAAGTGGAGCAAATCCGCCAAGGCTTCACCCAAGAACAGCTTCGAGCTGGCGCCATCGCCCAACTTTCTCAAGCTGGTGCATTGGCTCCCGATCAGCTGTATCGTTTGTTGCAGGAGAACCTACGCGCTAAAGAAGGACAGCCTGTGGCTGTTGCCGGCGGCGTCGAAGTTCCAATTAGCGACTACATCGCCAACTTAAAAAATCCGGGTAGCGGTTACGAGCATCATTTCGCTGCAAGTAATCGTTCCGGTATGGGTGTAACGAGCAGTGCCCGTTCCACCGCCGTCCCAGGTCAGGCCAATCCTTGGTCTAAAGAAGCCTGGAACGTTACCCAGCAGATGATGATGCTGGTTGATAACCCCGATATGGCCCGCCTCCTGAAATCAGAAGCCGGCGCCTAGCCCCTGTGGGGCAAACCCATAAACCTCACTGGAGCTAATCCATGTCTGCCTTTAACGGCAATTATTCGGGAGGAACATTCCTCTCCAACCTTGTATCCCGCCCCGAGTTCCTTCAGTACACCGCTGAAGGTATCTTCGAGCAGTCGAAGTGGGTTCAGTCCGGCATTGTGCAGCGCAACGCTGCTCTTGATGCCCGTGCTGGCGGCACCCGCGTGCGCGTCCCCTTCTTCGACCCCATCGCCCCGACTGAATCCCAGATTCTGAGCAACTCCACCTGGGGTGGCGGTGGCGGCTACCTGGTGCCAGCAAACGTGACTGCCGACGAGCAGATCATGACCTTGCTGCACCGTGGCTTTGCCTACGCCGCTGATGATCTCAGCAAGCTGGGCTCTGGCGCCGATCCTTTGGCCCACGTCCGCAACCAACTCACCGCAGCCATCAACAAGCTGAAGACTGCCACTCTGGCAGCCCAACTGCTTGGTCTGTTCGGCGGCATCTCCGGCTCTGGCGTCCTTGGCCCCAACCAACTGGACAAGTCCTTCGCTGGCGTCCCTGGTTCAATGGTCGAGGCCAACTTCCTGAACGCCGCCAACGTCGTTGGCACCAAGGTGAAGTTGGGTGAGCGCGGCGATGAACTCGATTCGATTGCAATGCACTCGAACGTGGCTTACTACCTGCAGCAAGTCGGAATGCTGGTCTTCAGCAGCTCCGCGTTGTCTAGCGGTAGCGCAATCACCTTTGCAGGTGGCGGCGTCGGTGTTACCCAAACCGAAGTACCTTTCTTCGCTGGTTTGCGTGTCGTCATCGACGACCAACTCGTCGCCCTCACCGGCGGCACCGCAACCCACGCCAAGAAGTACCCCGTCTACTTGTTCAAGTCGGGCGTAGTTGCTGAAGGCATCCAACAAGACCTACGTCTTGCTGCCGACCGCAACATCCTGTCCATGCAGGACGTTCTGGCTGTGGATTACCACTACGGTTACCACGTAACCGGCACCAAGTGGGCTGCCGCCACCGACAACCCCCTCAACACCA
>Ga0307375_10001178_pt1 | contig 29283 bp, 19 predicted proteins | sample TR1MG_FD_202531 | JGI IMG/M metagenome (GOLD analysis project Ga0307375, IMG submission 202531) | Soil microbial communities from Risofladan, Vaasa, Finland - TR-1 | ecosystem: Environmental > Terrestrial > Soil > Coastal area > Acid sulfate soil | place: Finland: Risofladan, Vaasa | collected...
TTTTGCCTGTTAATAGTGTAGAACTTTTAAATAAAGCTATGGTTCAGGAGGAGTTGTTTAAAAAGCTGATTGCGCACTGCAAGGAGTATGGGTTTATTTTTCCCTCAAGTGAAATTTACGATGGGCTAAGCGCCGTATACGACTACGGTCAAAATGGTGTAGAGCTCAAAAACAATATTAAGCGCTACTGGTGGGATGCCATGGTAAAGCTCAACGAAAACATTGTTGGACTCGACTCTGCAATATTCATGCACCCCGAAATATGGAAGGCCTCGGGGCACGTGGGAGCGTTCAACGACCCGCTAATCGACAACAAGGACTCCAAAAAACGGTACCGTGCCGACGTCCTCATTGAGGACTACATGGCTAAAATTGAAGATAAAGTTGAAAAGGAGGTAGAGAAAGCTCGCAAGCGTTTTGGCGAGACTTTTGACGAAGCCATGTTCCGCCAAACTAATCCCCGCGTACAAGAAAACCTTCAGAAGATAGAAGAGGTTAGAATGCGAATGGTGAAAACTCTTGGGGAGAATGACCTCGAAGGTGTTCGGCAGCTGATTATCGATTTGGAGATTGCCTGCCCGGTTTCTGGTACCCGCAACTGGACCGAAGTTCGGCAGTTTAACCTCATGTTCGAAACGAAGATTGGATCGGTAAGCGAGGAGGCAAACGTAATATACCTAAGGCCAGAAACAGCACAGGGAATTTTTGTGAACTTCCTCAACGTACAAAAAACAGGACGTATGAAGCTCCCATTCGGAATTGCTCAGATTGGGAAGGCATTCAGAAATGAGATAGTTGCCAGGCAGTTTATCTTCCGCATGCGCGAGTTCGAACAGATGGAGATGCAGTTCTTTATCCGTCCGGGTGAGGAGATGAAGTGGTATGAGTATTGGAAGCAATTCCGTATGCGTTGGCACATGGCACTGGGCCTTGAGTCGGCCAAATATCGCTTCCACGATCACGATAAGCTGGCGCATTACGCCAATGCTGCTAGCGACATAGAGTTTGAATTCCCCTTTGGATTTAAGGAGGTTGAGGGTATTCACTCCCGCACCGACTTCGACCTAGGTAACCACCAGAAGTTCTCCGGTAAGAAGCTGCAATACTTCGATCCAGAAACCAACGAAAGTTATGTGCCATACGTGGTAGAAACCTCCATTGGGGTTGATAGAATGTTTTTACTGGTACTCTCTGCTGCCTATGTGGAAGAGAAGGTGGACGATGGTGTGCGGGTAGTGCTGAGAATTCCTCCCGCCCTTGCTCCAGTTAAGGTGGCTGTGCTTCCATTGGTGAAAAAAGATGGCTTGCCGGAATTGGCTCGCAAGATTATGGATGACTTAAAGTTTGACTACAACTGCCAATACGAGGAGAAGGACACCATTGGCAAGCGCTATCGCCGTCACGATGCCATTGGAACACCTTATTGTATAACTGTTGACCACCAATCGCTGGAGGATGGAATGGTTACCATTCGTGAGCGTGACACAATGGTTCAAGAGCGCATACCTATTGAGCGTGTTCGCCAGATTGTGGAAGAGCGGGTTAGCTTTAGAACAATATTGACAAAACTATAGCCATATTACCATGGCATAGGCCGGAGGCTCTGTTGGCTTCCGGCTTGTTTTTACCCATTTGCTGAAGCCTCTTTAAGTATTGGGAGAAAGGATTAAAATGGAGAAAACATTGCGCAGAGTATTGGTGATTACCTACTACTGGCCACCGGCTGGAGGTGCTGGTGTGCAGCGCTGGCTAAAGTTTGTGAAGTACCTCTCCATGATGGGCTGGGAGGCGCTGGTCTATACTCCACTCAATCCCGAAATTCCCGTTGAGGACAGGTCGCTGCTGGATGAGATTCCACCCGGAACAACCATTATTAAGACCCCCATTCGAGAGCCTTACAATTTCTACAAGCGATTTGTGGGAATGAAATCAACCGACCGTGTTGCTGCTAACTTTATTTCCGATGGCAGTAAGCCAAGTTTTGCCCAAAAGGTATCGGTTTGGATTCGGGGCAATTTTTTTATTCCCGACCCGCGCATATTTTGGGTTGGACCATCTGTGAGATTTCTTAAGGAGATGCTGGTCGAAGACCCGGTAGACCTTATCGTTACCTCTGGTCCGCCACACAGCATGCACCTCATTGGTCGTCGTCTGAAGAAGTCGCTGGGAATACCGTGGGTGGCCGATTTTCGCGATCCTTGGACAAATATCGATTTTTACCATGAACTCATGCTTACTTCCATTGCAGATTCAATTCATCACCGTTTAGAGCGTAAGGTTGTTCAGATGGCTGATTTGGTTATTACGGTGAATAAGGCCATGGAGGAAGATTTTCTTAGTAAAGGGGCAAAAAGTGTTGTGGTTATTTCCAATGGCTTCGACGAAGCTGATATGGTGGAATCCACTGCTGTTTTTGGCGATAAGCTATCTTTTGTCCACATTGGAACATTGGGCGAAACCCGCAATCCACTTGCCTTTTGGACAGCACTGGGAGAGTTGGTTCGCGAGCAACCATCAATAGCTGAGCATATTTTGGTGAAGTTAGTTGGTAAAGTTGACCACTCCGTTACCCAGGTTGTGGAGAAAAATGAACTCGGTAATCTAGTGGAGTACGTTACTTACATACCTCACATGGAGGCCATTAAGGAGCAGCGAAACGCAGGGGTATTGCTTCTACTGGTCAACAACACACCAACGGCAAAAGGCATTGTGACGGGAAAACTTTTTGAATACCTTGCAACAGGGCGGCCCATTTTGGCCATAGGTCCCAAGGACGGGGAGATGGCAGATATTTTACATCAGACAAAGGCGGGGAAGATATTCGATTTTGGCGAAGTGAATGAAATAAAGCAATATATTGTAGGCGCATTGGAGCAATTTAGGAAAGGGTTGCTGGTTGTTGAACCACAGGGCTTGGCGCCATACTCCCGAAAGGAGTTGACCCGCAAGCTGGCACAGGTAATGGAGCAGGTGGTGGAGCAGCATAAGTTGAGATGATACCATTCCTGTAATAGTCTTTTTTTCAAGGATTGATTATTTTTGATATAGTAGATATTTTTTAGGCAAATTGTTATGCAGAAAATTCTTACCGTTGTTGGTGCCCGCCCCCAATTTATTAAGGCTGCTGCAGTAAGCCGCAGGCTTAGAGAGGTGGGCATAGAAGAGGTGCTGGTGCATACGGGCCAGCATTTTGACAAAAATATGTCGGAGGTTTTTTTCAACGAGATGGAGATTCCAAAGCCACACTACAACCTCGATATCCATAGCCTTTCCCATGGTGCCATGACGGGGAGAATGATGGAGCACATCGAAACGGTTTTGCTGAAGGAGCGTCCCGATGGTGTAATGGTTTTTGGCGACACCAACAGCACCCTTGCCGGAGCGCTGGCCGCACGCAAGTTACACATACCCGTAGTGCATGTTGAGGCGGGTCTCCGTTCGTTCAACATGGATATGCCGGAAGAGATTAACAGGATACTCACCGATCGAATTTCTAACGTGCTGTTTTGCCCAACCGACGCAGCGCTGGCAAATCTCAAGTTGGAGGGATATGACCACTTCAACATCAAAATTGAGAAGAATGGCGACGTTATGCAGGATGCTGCACTCTATTATTCAGAGAGAGCGGCTCAGCTCTCAAACATCATTCAACGGTTAGAGTTGAAGGGTAAGCCTTTTGTGCTTGCCACAGTTCACCGTCAGGAAAATACCGATAACCCAGAGCTGCTGCACTCGTTAATTGGTGCATTGAATAAAATAAACAGGGAAATTACCGTTGTGGCACCCCTGCATCCTAGAACACTTGGTATGACAGCCAAGGAGAGGATCAAGCCAGAGTTTGAGGTTATTGAGCCGGTTGGCTACTTCGACATGGTTGAGTTGCTTAAGGCCTGCAGCTTGGTTATGACCGATAGTGGCGGTGTGCAGAAGGAAGCCTTCTTCTTTGGAAAAAACTGCGTGACACTGCGCGAACAAACAGAGTGGGTGGAGTTGGTTGAAGGAGGCTACAACATGCTTGCCGGTGCCAATGATGAACTCATCTACAAGGGATTCAAGGAGATGATGTTGAGGAAAAATGATTTTTCTGTGAATCTTTATGGGAAGGGGAAGGCTGCACTTAAGGTTGCTCAAACTCTCTTAGCATGGACAGCGTAACTGCCAGCCCGACATACTAAAGAACCATCACTTAAATAATATTCCGGTAATCTTAATAATGGTTAAATATCGCCAAAAGTTAAATTGCCAATGCTTAGGCGAGTAAAAATAGGTTACCTTAGTATGTTGAAAACTGAATAATAATGCAACGGGTTGATGGCTTACCAACTGCTGGAAAGCGTTCAACTTGAATTTTTTACTGTGGACACATTGTTGAACAACTAACCTGTTACTAGCGTGAAAAACAACCTGCTTAAATCATTTTGGCCACACATTGTTGCCGTTGCAAGTTTCTTGGCCATTTCGTATGCCTACTTCTACCCTCAGCTCTCCGGACAAGTGCTCAGTCAGCACGACAATAAGATGTACATTGGTATGTCGAAGGAGATTAGCGACTTTAGAGCAAAAACTGGCGAGGAGGCATTGTGGACAAATAGTATGTTTGGCGGAATGCCAGCATACCTAATCTCTACCGTTTACAAAACCAACCTTTTAAAGTATGTCGAAAATGTTATCCAGATAGGGCAACGTCCCGCAGCCTACATTTTTGTGACCATGCTAGGGTTTTACATCCTGCTGCTTGCCTTTGGTGTTGATTGCTGGCTTGCGCTGGTGGGGGCTGTCGCATTTGGGTTTTCGTCGTACTTCTTCATAATACTGCAGGCCGGGCACAACTCCAAGATGGATGCCCTTAGCTACATTGCCCCCATGATTGCGGGAATATGGCTTGCCTATCGGGGGCGCTACCTGCTGGGGGCCGCATTGGCCGGTCTCTTTCTGGGGCTTGAAATTAATGCAGGGCACCTGCAAATTACCTACTACGGTGCCATTCTTGTGCTGTTTTTAATTGGCTACATCGTATACCACACCGTTAAGCATAAAACATGGGATAAGTTTGTTAAGGGCTCGGCGGTTCTTATTGTTGCTTCAATTTTGGCCATAGGTGCCAACTTCTCGTCGCTATGGTTTACTTACGATTACGGAAAGGATTCTATAAGGGGGAAGAGCGAGCTCACCCACAACAAGGATAACCAAACCTCTGGGCTCGACAAGGATTATGCCACCGCCTGGAGTTACGGGAAGTGGGAAACCTTCGACCTCTTTATTCCAAACCTGATGGGAGGGAGTTCCATGAACGGCGTGGGTACCGACGGCAAACTATATAAAACATTGTCTTCAAGTGGTGTGCCTAATGCTGCTGAAATTGCACAATCGGTACCTGCTTACTGGGGCCCTCAGCCTATGACTTCTGGACCTGTTTATCTTGGAGCCATTGTGGTCTTTTTCTTCTTTTTCGGAATGTTTTTCCTGCGTGGAAGCCTGAAATGGTGGCTGCTAGGTGCTACTGTTTTGGCCATTATGCTTGCGTGGGGAAATAATCTAATGCCTCTTACCAACTTTTTCCTCGACCATGTTCCCGGTTACAATAAGTTCCGAACCGTTAGCATGATTTTGGTGATTGCCGAGTTCACGGTTCCATTTATTGGCTTTCTTGCCTTAAAGCCAATTGTTTCAGGCGATTTTGACAAGAACCAATTTCTTCATGCATTTAAGTGGAGCCTTTCTATAACAGCAGGCATTGCACTTTTCTTCCTGCTATTTGCAGGTGGCATCTTCGACTTTAATACCAGCTTCGAAGCACAATGGCCGCATAATATCGCTGAAGCGCTGTGGTCCGATAGAGCCTCCATGCTCAAGGCCGATGCTTTTAGGTCGCTTGTATATGTGCTGCTTGCTGCAGGATTGTTGCTGGCCTATGTTTACAAGAAGGTAGATAAAAAGGTGTTTATACTAGGCTTGCTGGCGCTAATTTTAATGGACATGTGGACCATTAACAATCGCTACCTCAATAGCAAGAATTTTGAGATGGCCTCGCAGGCAAGTGTTCCGTTTACCCCTTCAAGTGCAGATTTGCAAATTCTAAAGGATACCAGTCCCGACTACAGAGTTTATAATCTTACCGTTTCCCCATTCAACGATGCCTCCACCTCCTATTTTCATGAATCTATAGGAGGATATCATGGTGCAAAGCTTCGGAGATATCAGGAGCTCATCGACCATCAGATTTCTGAAGGGAATATGGCTGTGCTCAATATGCTCAACACGCGTTACTTTATCGTGAAAGGACAAAATGGACCAGAGGCTCGGTTTAACCCCGCTGCACTTGGCAATGCTTGGTTTGTTGATACCCTCAAGGTGGTTCCCAATGCAGATGAGGAGATGGATGCACTTACCCACTTCAGCCCGGCCACAGAGGCGGTGGTTGACCAGCGTTTTGCTTCCCAGTTTACAAAGGTTACTTTTGCAGCAGATACGGCAGACCATATTGAACTTACAAGCTACGAACCCAATAAGCTTGACTACAAATATAATCTCGCAGCTGACCGTCCGGCGGTATTCTCTGAAATATACTATGCAAAAGGATGGCATGCCTCCATCGATGGTAAACCAGCACCGCATTTTCGTGTAGATTATGTGCTACGCGCCATGATGCTGCCAGCTGGAGAGCATCAGGTGGAGTTTGTATTTAAGCCGAAGATGTTTGCAATTGGTAAAAATATCGACTTGGTTTCGAGTTTAATTCTTATTCTGGCTGTTTTTGGAGCACTGGGCTTTGAGTTGTTTCGCTACCTTAAGAATTAGGAATAATTTGTTAGAAAATGAGAAAAGGCGAAGGACAGCAGGTTAATGCAAAGAGAAGTTTACGGTCCTCATACTTGAGTTCTATAATTAGCATAGCCTTGGTGCTTTTCACGTTGGGGGTTGTGGGGCTTTTGCTATTGCACGCAAAGCGGCTCTCCGATTTTGTAAAGGAGAATATTAGTTTTTCTGTGGTGCTGAATGAGGATGTAAAGGAAGTTGATGCTGCCGTTCTTCAGAAGTCACTCGATGCCTCGCCCTACGTAAAAAGCACAAACTTCATTTCCAAGGACGATGCGGCCAAGATAATGAAGGAGCAGCTTGGTCAAGACTTTGTTCAATTTCTTGGCTACAATCCGCTGGGGGCATCAATTGAGGTACGCTTAAAGGCTGATTACGCTAATACTGACTCAATTTCAGTAATTGAAAAAGACCTTAAGGCGTTCAATCAGATAAAGGAGGTAAACTACCAAAAGTCGCTGCTCGACCTTGTAAACGATAATGTGCGCGAGATAAGCTTGATTGTTTTGGCGTTTAGTGCGCTTTTACTTTTTGTGTCGCTGGTGCTTATCAACAATACTATTCGGCTCTCTGTGTATGCACGACGGTTTTTGATTAATACTATGCGGTTGGTTGGCGCCACCAATGGCTTTATTCGACGTCCTTTTCTTTTGCGAGGCATTTTGCACGGTGTTTATGCCGGTGTCATTGCCGATTTACTTTTACTTGCACTAATTTGGTTTGGGCAGGAGCAGGTGAAGCAAATTCTTGATATTGCTGATCTGAATATACTTATGGTCCTTTTTAGTGCAGTTTTGTTTGTTGGTGTTGCCATAAGCTACACCTCAACTTTTTTTGCCGTTCGTAAATTTTTGAGGCTCAAAGTTGATGACCTCTACTACTAGTATGTTAACTTTGTAAAAAATATTGCTATGGCACAGAAGGAGATTAAGAACAATGAGGTTGAGGGTAAGAAATTTGATTTCGCCCTTGGTTTTGAGAACTACAAGTTGCTACTCATTGGTTTTGCAATTATTATTCTTGGTTTTATACTCATGTATGGCGGTGGTAGTAAAGATCCCAAGATTTTTAGCTACGACATCTTCAGCTTTAGGCGAATAACCCTTGCCCCTATTGTAGTTATGTTTGGCTTCTTGTTTGAAATTTATGCCATTATGAAGAAGCCCAAGGAGGAGAAAAAATAAATTGATCGTCGCTTCTTGTATTAGATAAATATCTCCATTTAAATAGGAGATTATAGGCGTGTCGCGTTAATTCCGGCTTGCAAGGATAAGGATTTGAAAGTATTAACCGGAACACTTTTTTTGAAGTGTTAAAATGAGGGGCACTAGCAGTTTGGGAACGGTTGAGGATGTTAATTTAGTGGAGTACGAGGGAATCCCGGTCAATACGGTCGGAGCGAACGTTCAGGAAACAGGCGCATTTCTCATTGTAGATAAACCCTATAGGTGGACCTCCGCCGACGTAGTGCGTAAAGTTAAAGTTTTGCTGAGGCAGCACTACGGATTGCGAGATGTTAAGGTTGGCCATTCTGGCACTCTGGATCCGCTAGCAACTGGAGTGCTTATAATCTGCCTCGGAAGAAAAGCGACTAGGCTTGCCGAAACACTTCAGAGTCACCCAAAAACTTACTATGCAGGTGTTATGCTTGGTGCAACAACACCTTGTTTTGACCTTGAGAAGGAGGTCGATAAAGTTTACCCATGGGAGCACATTACTCGCGAAAAAGTTGAGGCGGCTCTCTCATCCTTAGTTGGGGAGCAGGAACAGGTACCCCCCATTTTTTCAGCCAAGATGGTAGATGGTCACAGGGCCTATAAAATTGCGCGCCGAGGCGAGGAAGTTGAAATGAAGCCAAACCTCATCACCATTTGGGAAGCGCACATTGATACCATCAATCTGCCATTGGTGAATGTGGTTCTAAGGTGCAGCAAAGGGACCTATGTAAGAGCTTTTGCTCGTGATTTAGGTGAGAAGTTGGAGAGCGGAGCACACCTCGTTTCGCTCCGCAGGTTGTCGAGCGGACCGTTTACCGATGCGAGGTCGTTATCGCTTGAGGTGCTGGAGAAAAAATTTGCAGAAAAATTTACAGCTGAGTGAAACAAGTGAGAAAACTCCTCGTATAACGCTCAGTATATAAAAATACAAATTCAACTTTTATGAAATTATCCCAATTTAAGTATAACCTGCCGCCAGAACTTATTGCCAAGAATCCGGCCGAGCACAGAGACGAATCTCGTTTGATGGTGCTTAATCGTGCAACAGGAAAAATGGACCACCTCATCTTTAAGGAGATAATTAACTACTTTGACGAAGGTGATGTGATGGTTTTCAACAACACGAAAGTGTTTCCTGCGCGGTTATATGGCAATAAGGAGAAAACAGGGGCTGAAATAGAGGTATTTCTGCTTCGGGAACTCAACCGCGAGCAGCGACTTTGGGACGTATTAGTTGATCCCGCTCGAAAAATTAGAATTGGAAATAAGCTCTACTTTGGTGAAGACGATACGCTGGTAGCCGAGGTTATCGACAACACCACCAGCCGTGGCAGAACGCTTCGCTTCTTGTTTGATGGAAATTATGATGAGTTTAAGGCCACTCTCTACCGCTTGGGGGAAACTCCGCTTCCAAAGTTTATTCGACGCAACGTAGTCCCAGAAGACAGGGAGCGCTACCAAACCATTTTTGCTAAGCACGAAGGAGCCGTGGCTGCCCCAACTGCTGGATTGCATTTTAGCCGTGAGTTGCTTAAGCGCCTGGAGATTAAAGGCGTTAATATGGCTGAAATTACACTTCACGTTGGTTTAGGAAATTTTAGAACCGTTGATGTTGAAGACCTAACCAAGCATAAGATGGACAGCGAGCAGATTCGTATTTCTGAAGATGCTGTCGCAACAGTAAATAAGGCCAAGGAAAATAAACGAAATGTATGTGCCGTTGGAACCACCGTGCTTCGTACGTTGGAAACTTCCGTAACCACCGATGGATACCTGAAACCGTATGAGGGATGGACCAACAAGTTTATTTTCCCTCCATATGAAGTTCTAGTTCCAAACAGGATGATCTCCAACTTCCACTTGTCACAATCGACTTTACTTATGATGGTGTGTGCTTTTGGTGGCTATGACCGCATAATGGAGGCCTATCGAGAAGCGGTGAAGGAGAAGTATCGGTTTGGAACCTATGGCGATGCTATGCTAATTATTTAGCAATTAAATATTTCCCTTATTTAAATTAAAGATGCTCTCCCGGGCATCTTTTTTGTTTTTTCTATGTGAACGAAATAGCATGGCAGCTGTTTCTACGCCGACATATTTGTTTAATTGTATGCTAAACATTCCAATAACCACACAAAAGCGCATCGTTATTGTTGGTTCCGGTTTCGCTGGACTAACCCTTGCTCAAAAATTGAGATACTCGGGCTACCAAGTGGTGCTCATTGATAAGAACAACTACCACCAGTTTCAACCCCTACTTTACCAAGTGGCCACTGCCGGATTGGAACCTAGGGATATCTCATTTCCCCTCCGGAAGATTTTTCAAAAGTTTAGTAATACGTTCATTCGTATTGCTGAGGTAGCGAAGATCGACACTCAGGAAAAGGTGGTTACCACTTCCCTTGGAACGGTACAATACGACTATCTAGTCTTAGCCAATGGAGCATCAACCTCGTTTTTTGGGATGAAGAGCGTTGAGGAGCACTCCATTCCCATGAAAAGCGTGGTGGAGGCCTTGGAATTACTAAACAGCATTTTACACAATTTTGAAGATGCACTGGTCACCCCAAATCATGAGGTTTGGGAGTCGGAAATGAATATTGTTGTTGTTGGGGGTGGACCAACAGGCGTTGAACTCTCCGGTGCCTTGGCTGAAATGAAACGGTATGTTTTTCCGAAGGACTACCGTGAGTTGGACTGCAGCAAAATACGAATAGTTTTAGTAGAGGCCGCCAACCAATTGCTCAATGGGATGTCGGCCGCCTCATCAAAAAAGGCTGAGGAGTTTTTAAAAAAACTGGGGGTAGAGATTCAGCTATCTACGCAGGTTGTAGATTATGATGGACAGATGGTGTCTTTTAAGTCTGGTGAGAGCATACGGACAAAAACGTTGGTTTGGGCTGCAGGTATTACAGCAAACTTGGTGGAGGGTGTTCCCACGGCATCGGTGGTGCGGGGAAGGCGCCTGCTTTGCGATAGCGTTAACCAACTTCAGAATACCAACGATATCTTTGTTCTTGGTGATGCTGCTTATATTACTAACGAAAAGTGGCCCAATGGGCATCCTCAGGTTGCACAGGTTGCCATACAGCAAGCGCGAAATTTGGCGCGAAATTTTGTGAGACTTAAAAAAAACCAGCCACTAAAACCATTCCGATACAGTGATTATGGCTCCATGGCTACCGTAGGTCGAAATAAGGCAGTGGTGGATCTGCCCTTTGCACACTTTCAAGGGCTTTTTGCTTGGATCCTTTGGATGTTTATTCACCTTCGTTCCATATTTGGGCTGAAGAACAAGATTCAGATATTTATCAATTGGGTGTGGAGCTACCTCACTTATGACCAAAGCCTTCGGCTAACCTTTCTACCCAAAGATTTTCGATTTAGAGCGAAGAACTAGTTGCTAAACGTCTTTTGCAGTAAATCCTTAAATTCCATCGCAAACGATAGGAGATTGTTGGCACCCTTGAGTTCTAGCTTCTGGGAGATGTCGGTCCAGTGATTCTCAATAGTTTTAGGGCCGTTGCAAAACACACTAAATTCATTTCACCCCGTTTTTGAAGCTCAAAAAAAAGGCCCAAAGAGTTGAAGCTGCCAACAAATCATTCTGGATCGGCTACCAAAATCAACTTGGTGTGGATGCCATCTGGTTTAAAACCAACATGGAGTGGCAGGCCGCAGTGGCACAACTTCAACAGGTATTGAAATGATATGGAAGACGGGGTAACATCCCTTTTCATTATTTACTGGAAAAGCGTCCGCTTTCGAACGACCACTGGCTGTTTTCGCACACCGGATACCATACTAATAAATTACCAACAGAATGTATTACAGTCTATTAAAATGTGCGGCCTATGAATTGGTAATGTGTGGGGGTAACTGAATGTAGCCATGATACGAAACTATTTTACTACCGCCATAAGAAGTATTCAGCGCAGCGCCGGCTTCTCTTTCATAAACCTCATAGGGTTAGCCATTGGACTAGCCAGCTGCATGTTTATCGCCCTTTGGATAAACGATGAGTTGAGCTATGACCGCTATCTTCCCAATACAGATAGAATTTACAGAATAATACTTAAAGATACACGATGGAGTCAGCCTCGAACACCGCACCCCATGCCTCTGGCCATGGTGGCCGATTTTCCTGAAGTGACTAACGGTGTAAGCATCTCTCCAATTTGGGGGACAGGCCTTACCCGGCCTGAATTTACCGTTGAGTATAACAACCATAAGTTTGAGGAGAAGGGGTTTATGTCGGCCGACTCCACCTTTTTTCAAGTATTCCAATTCCCATTTGTTGCCGGTGACCCTGCTACTGCGCTAAAAAAACCAACGGGAATAGTTATTACCCAAAGTATGGCCAAGAAGTATTTTGGCGATGAACCAGCAATAGGAAAGGTTTTAAAGATTGAAGGCACCTTCAACCTTGAGGTTACTGGAGTAATCAAGGATGTACCAGCCAATACGCACTTTACCTTCGATTTCCTAATTTCGTATGTAAGCCTCAAGGCCCGCGATAGAATGAACAATAATGGCACTCTTTCCGACTACTACACATGGAACGATTTTGGCCACTACAACTACATTGAGCTTGCTCCAGGCGTCGACCCCAAAACGGTGGAGAAAAAGATGAACACTTGGATTTGGACCTATATAAAACTCACTCCAGAGCAGCAGGAGAGTATTAAGGAGAATAATACCCAACTTCTACTTCAGCCGATTACCAGTATTCACCTACACTCCAATATGATTTGGGAGCTGGGGAAAAACGGCAACATGGCTTATGTTTACGCTTTTTCAGCCACGGCACTTCTTATTTTGCTTATAGCCATTTTCAACTACATGAATCTGGCCACGGCGCGGAGCGAAAAGCGTGCCCGCGAAGTTGGCGTGCGCAAAACCTTAGGAGCGAGGAAGGATCAGCTGGTGAGCCAGTTTCTCATTGAATCAATACTTCTTGCTTTAGGAGCCGTACTGTTTGCCTCCCTGCTGGTCGAACTTTTCATGCCGATGTTTAACCAACTTACCGGGAAGCACCTACAGTCGTTATTTGGACACTCTATATACATACCATTGGGTTTACTGGTTGTGGCGGCCGGAGTCGGATTGCTGGCGGGAAGTTACCCAGCATTTTTTCTCACAGCCTTTAAACCGATAGCCGTGCTTAAGGGTAAAATTTCGGTGTCGCGCTCAAACATTAACCTACGAAAGCTGCTCGTTACCTTTCAGTTTGCCATCTCCACCTTTCTCATAATATTCACCTTAGCCATCTCCGGTCAAATTCAATTCCTCAAGAATAAGAATCTAGGGTTTAACAAGGATCAAGTGGTGGTGCTGCCCATAAAGGTGGATGCCATAAAGCACCACTTCGAAGCCTTTAGGTCGACCTTGGAGCAGGACAAGAGCATTGTACTAGTGGGTAGAGCATCGAACATTCCCGGAGGCCAGTTCAACAACAACAGTATCCAGTGGAAGTCCGACCAAGAGGAGGTGAATGCCTCTGAAATGTGGGTCGACGATGATTTTTTCAAAGTGCTCGAAATAGCGATGGCAAAGGGACGCGCATTCTCCCAAGAGTTTGCATCCGATTCCGTGGCCACCTTCATTCTCAACGAATCGGCCTGTAAAAGTCTAAACATGGCCGATCCCATTGGTCAACAGATTACTTGGTATGGTGATTCGCCAGGCACGTTGAAAGGAGCAGTGGTGGGCGTGGTAAAGAATTTTAACTTTCACTCGCTGCACGAAAATATCGGTCCGCTGATTATCCAGCATGGAACCTACGACTGGCAGTATTCCTACGCCCTAATTCGGATTAAACCTAGTATGGTTGCGCAGGCACTCTCGAAAATTGAAACCACATTTAAGCAGTTTGCACCACAGGCCATATTCAACTACAGCTTTCTTGACCAAGATTTTGCTGCTCAGTACGAAGCCGAGAACAGAATGGGAACCATCTTTACCATATTCGCCATTCTGGCTATTTTGGTAGCCTGCCTTGGCCTCCTTGGCTTGGCAGCCTTTACAGTTGAGCAAAAGACCAAGGAGATTGGCATACGAAAGGTACATGGAGCAAGTTCATTCAGCATCTTCAGTATGGTTTCGAAGAGCTTTGCAGGATTGATTCTGCTCTCCACCCTACTGGCTTGGCCGGCCGCCTACTTCTCCATAAACAGCTGGCTAAACGACTATGCCTACCGAATCACCATTAGCCCTTGGTATTTTGTGCTCGGAACCGCCATGGCGCTACTTATTGCAGCCCTTACAACGGGTTACCAAAGTTTGAAGGCCGCACGCCAAAACCCCATAGAGTCGCTGAAGTATGAGTAGCAGTTAGAGGATTAGCGAGTTAGGTTAATAGTTGTTTGTTTGCCTTTGGCGACCTGTCCGGCTTCTTGACGGAGCTCGCATTGCTCGGTTCTAGTTACACAGGGTAGCACAGAAAAAAGCGGTAGGCGGTAGGCTGTAGCCAATGTACCGCTCAAGTTGTTTAAATTCCCAAGGGATGACATAACATCTACAAAAAAAATCAATTGGTAAAAAAATCCCCGAAGCAATTAACCTTCGGGGATTTACTGTTTATAAATGAGTGTTGGCTAATCCTTAATCTTTGCCATTAAAAACTCGCGGTTGAGACGGGCAATGTGCGTAATGGAGATATTCTTTGGACACTCCACCTCGCAGGCGCCGGTGTTGGTGCAGCCGCCAAAGCCCAGCTCGTCCATTTTGGCTACCATGGCCTTAGCCCTGCGGGTAGCTTCAACGCGACCTTGCGGCAGCTTGGCCAGCGACGACACGCGGGCAGCCACAAACAGCATGGCAGAACCATTTTTACAGGTTGCCACACAGGCACCGCAACCAATACAGGCCGCAGCATCCATGGCCTCGTCGGCATCTACCTTGGAGATAGGAATGGCGTTGGCATCGGGTACACCACCAGTATTAACCGAAATGTAACCGCCAACCTGTAGAATTTTGTCGAAAGCACCACGATCCACAATCAAATCCTTGATAATGGGAAATGCTGCGCTGCGCCATGGCTCAACAGTAATGGTTTCGCCATCCTTGAACTTGCGCATGTGCAGCTGGCAGGTGGTAACGTCATCGTCGGGACCATGTGCCCTGCCGTTGATGTGCATGGAGCACATACCGCAAATACCCTCGCGGCAGTCGTGGTCGAATGCCACCGGCACTTTACCATCCACTATTAGTTTGTCGTTGAGAATATCGATCATCTCCAAAAAAGAGGTGTCCGCCGATATTTCGTCAATGTTGTAGGTTTCGAACCTACCCTTGCTTTTGGCATCCTTCTGACGCCATATTTTGAGTGTAAACTTCATGGCCAAAAATTTTTCTGAACAACAATAAAAACCACTACTTATAGCTGCGCTGCTTGAGCTCAATGAATTCGAACTTGAGGTCCTCCTTGTGCAGCTGGGGTTCGGCATCGCCCTTATACTCCCAAGCAGCAACGTAGGCGTAGTTCTCATCATCACGCTTTGCTTCGCCCTCCTCTGTTGCACTCTCCTCGCGGAAGTGCCCGCCGCAGGACTCATTCCTGTTGAGAGCATCGCGTGCCAACAGGTCGCCCAGCTCAAAGTAGTCGGCAAGACGAAGTGCCTTTTCCAGCTCCTGATTGAGATCGTTAGCCTCACCAGGAACTAGCACATCCTTCCAGAATTCAGCCTTCAGCGCCTTAATCTCCTCAATGGCCTTTTGCAACCCTTTAGCATTGCGAGCCATACCCACGTTGTCCCACATAATAATGCCCAAAGCCTTATGGAATGAGTCAACCGTGCGCTTACCCTTAATGCTCATAATTTTGTTGATGAGCTCCTTGTGCGCCTTTTCAGCCTTTTCAAACTCCGGATGGGCGGTCGAAATTTTCGGCGTCATAATCTCGTTGGCAAGGTAGTCGCCAATGGTATAGGGCAGCACAAAGTAACCGTCGGCTAAGCCCTGCATAAGCGCCGAAGCACCAAGCCGGTTTGCACCGTGGTCGGAGAAGTTGCACTCGCCAATGGCATACAGACCGGGGATGTTGGTCATCAAGTTATAGTCAACCCAGAGACCGCCCATGGTATAGTGGATGGCCGGGTAAATCATCATTGGTGTTTCGTATGGATTCTCGTCGGTAATCTTCTCATACATCTGGAAGAGGTTGCCGTAGCGCTCCTCGATAACGTGCTTGCCAAGTCGCTTGATGGCGGTGGCGAAGTCGAGATACACGGCCAAACCAGTTTCGTTCACACCAAAGCCTGCATCGCAGCGCTCCTTGGCGGCTCGTGAAGCCACGTCGCGAGGAACAAGGTTTCCGTATGCCGGGTAGCGACGCTCGAGGTAGTAATCCCTATCCTCCTCCGGAATATCGATGGGCTTAATCTGCTTCTTGCGCAGCTTCATCACATCCTCCATCTTCTTGGGAACCCAAATACGACCATCGTTGCGCAAGCTCTCGCTCATAAGGGTGAGCTTACTCTGCTGGTCACCGTGAACGGGTATGCAGGTGGGGTGAATTTGGGTAAAGGATGGATTAGAAAAAAAGGCACCCTTCCGGTATGCAGTCCAAGCGGCTGATCCGTTGGAGTTCATGGCGTTGGTGGAGAGGAAGAATACATTTCCGTAGCCACCGGTTGCAAGCACCACGGCGTGAGCACCGTAGCGCTCAATTTCTCCAGTAACAAGGTTGCGAACAATTACCCCACGAGCCTTCCCGTCGATAACGATAACGTCGAGCATTTCGCGACGAACAAAGCTCTGCACCTTGCCTACCCCAATATTTTTGTTGAGCGCAGCGTAGGCACCCAGCAGCAGCTGCTGACCGGTTTGTCCGCGGGCGTAGAATGTGCGGCTAACGAGCACTCCGCCAAAGGAGCGGTTGTCGAGCAATCCGCCATACTCCCGGGCAAAGGGAACACCCTGAGCCACGCACTGGTCGATAATGGAGCCGCTGACTTCGGCCAAACGGTAAACGTTCGCCTCGCGTGAGCGGTAGTCGCCACCCTTTACGGTGTCGTAGAAGAGGCGGTAAATGCTGTCGTTATCGTTTTGGTAGTTCTTGGAAGCGTTAATACCTCCCTGCGCTGCAATGGAGTGTGCACGGCGGGGGCTGTCCTGAATGCAGAACACCTTTACGTTGTAGCCCAGCTCGGCAAGGGAGGCGGCAGCCGAAGCTCCGGCAAGACCGGTTCCGATAACCACAATGTCGAGCTTGCGCTTGTTGGCGGGGCTCACCACGTTAATATTGGCCTTATGCTTGGTCCACTTTTCGGCCAGCGGGCCTGATGGAGATTTAGAATCGAGTATACTCATGGCAAAAATTTTTTCTTATTCAACTTCGCGTTACCAACTAGGCTAGCAGCCAGAAGTAGAGGCTTATTACGCTAAAACCACCGGCAATCACAACGGCATATAGGTAGGAAACCACCTTCAACCGCTTAATCCAAACGCTGTTGTTCCAGCCAATGGTTTGAAATGCCGACCAAAAGCCGTGCGACAGGTGGTATCCCAAGGCCAATGCACCAATAATGTAAAGTGGGTTGATCCACCATACCGTAGTAAAGAGCGAAGAAACCAGCAGATAGGTATTGTGCATTTCAACGCCATCGACAGTAACGGTAGGCACGGCACCGAACTTCAGCTGCCAGAAGAAGTTGGAGATGTGAATAACCAAAAACGTGAAAACAATGAGTCCTAGCACGTACATGTTGCGACTTTGCCAAGAACTGGCTTGGCTCTGGTCAACAGTCTTGTAACCCTGAGGACGAGCGGTCTGGTTCCTTAGCGTTATGATGGTTGCATAGGTAATGTGAATTACAAACCCTAGACCTAGAAGGGGCTCCATGATCTTGATTATGGGGTTGGTTCCCATAAAGTTTGCGGCTATGTTAAATGCATCGGACCCAACCAGCAGCAGCAGGTTTATGGTGAGATGCAACGCCAGAAACAGGAGAAGGAAAAGGCCGGAAATACTCATTACCAACTTTTTCCCGATGGACGAGCTAAAGATATTTCCCATAAATCGGATTTTTGATAATTATTTAAAAGTTACGAATTACCAACTAATAAAGGGAAGCAAAGCTAACAAAGGAAAACGCTCGATCCAATGTTACAAAACAGCGCACCAAATACCCGCTCCCGGTAGCAACAAAAATAACAAATCATTTGAAGTGGCGTGGATTTTTTTTTGGAACCTGTGGTTTGCTTTTGTAACATTTTGAAATACAGTTGCATACCTTTGATGACAGATGAATTTGAACATATATTTAGAAGATAAGCGTAAAATAGTGTTTGAAATATTTTTTTATTAATTTTCAAAATGTATAACCCCAACTTTAAAATTGGACAGATAAGAGTTGTTTATAACCTTAAACCATGAAATTTTCATTCAGTTGTAAGTTGCTGGTTGCCATTGCTGTTGTCATATGGCTGGGCTATGCTAAGCTAACAGGCCAAGATGTTAAAGACGTTGATGGGAATATTTACACCGTGGTTAAGATTGGGAACCAAGAATGGATTGGCAAAATTTTGTTGTTATTACTGCTTTTGCTTATTGCTGAAGGTTAAAATTGTATTCATAATTAACCAACCCATGAGCATTCTAAAAATAATAAAATAAAACTAATACAGTATGGCACATAATTTGTTATATTTTTCCGAAATTAGAGTGATATTTTTTTCAGCATTATTATAAATACGGTTTCCCCTGCTTTAGTTTATAATTCTGAAAAATAAAATGTTGCATAAAGTTAGAACCATATACTCCTTATAACATTCAAACTAAAACTTAATATTGGCACCTATGAAAACAAAACTTATGATTCTGGGGATTATCATATCGGCTGGTATTTTCGGATGCAAGAAAGAGAGTCCAAAACCCCTAGTGTTTGATAATTTTTCGATTTTGTATCAGGTTGGGTTTTCACCAACCAACTATCTTTATGAAGTGGTCATTGATAATACCGGATTGATGCAAATTACATCGAGTGTGAAAGAATTTAATAATCAGTCAAATTATCATCTCACTGATGCTGACCTAGCACTAGTTAAGGAGAAGCTAGGAGAAGTTACAACCATAAATTTTGAAAAATGCTATATTGGTAATATTGATGCATATGATCTGCCTGGTAGCTTCATTAAATATAGCGTAGATGGTAAAAAGGATTCAACCTCAATGCATAATGTCAACCAAAACCAATTGCCAGACAAGTTAGCTGCCCTGCTAACTACTATTGGCAATCTAGTTGAGGCAAATGATACGGTTAATTACTCTATGGGAAAATAGTGATTGCATGGCAAGCTATAGGTTTCGCTACCCTGTGGAATAGTTTGCCTTGTTGAAAGGGAATAAATTAACCCACGCTGACCCAAACAAACAACGAAACTCTCGGGCGGAATTGCAAAAAAGTTGATAAGCATGCTGGACAAGAGCGCGGCTATTGATTTTTCAACTAATTTGTAATACGATTGAACCATGATACTTATTGGTTTAGGATTTTTATTTGGTGTTTGCTCTTTTATTGCAGGGCTACATTATAGCCATATTAAAATCGTCAACAAAAAAGAGTGGCAAAAATATTATAAAGCTATTGTAATTTCTAGATATTTAAGTGTTGTTTTCTTTATAACCGGATTGTTTTTATTGCTATTTAAGTAGTTAATGAGGACTCCCTCGGCTTGACAAAGTCTGTGACTTCACCTTAATTATATAGCGATCTCTAACTGTATATATGGTAAAGCAAGCCCCTTCTGTTTAGGGTGGATTTTTGTGTTTAATATGGTGGCAACATTTTTTGAAAAAAATCCTTACACTTCTTGTTGGTAGCATAATTTTCAAATTTGTCTCATTCTCAAAACTTGTCCGGTCATTGCCGGATTTCCAAATTGCTCTGCCGTACCTTCGGCACTGGAACCACTTTGAACGCTAATCTGCTACCATACTGTCGTCCCTTGCGGGACTTGTTTTTCAATTGGCATAATGGCTAATTGGCACATTTTTCAATTTCCAAATTGTCTCATCTTCAAATTCTCAAATTACTATGTCTTCCCTCACGGGACTAACTTTGCATATTCATTGAATTCTATGGTTAATCCAAATGGTTTGTTTAAAAATTAGTTCATGTTTTTCTGTTTTTGATTTTGTAAACAAAGGAATATGCATGACGGCCAACCTGCAAGGCCACGCCCTACGGGTTTTTGATAAAATCTCCACCCTCCGTGAGCTGCGGGTAGTATTTTTTCAAAAAGTCTTGCCAGTCGGCCTTCTTGCATACAAGTATGGTTTACAAAATCACCACGCTAAAAATATATCAAGCTGCCTGCAGCTGGGAATGCGTAAAGTTTGGATCATACCGCTTTTTATCCCGAACAACGGCAAACATCCGGTGAACTAGCTTGTTGCGAACGTTGTTAATGATCACCCGGTCGTGCTTTCCTTCCTCCAGCTTGCGGAGGTAGTAGGCCCTGAGCAGGGGGTCATGCTGGACGGCTGTTCGTGCAGCCAGGGTCAGCAGCACCTTCATTTTTTTATTGGCCAGCTTGCTGACCTTATCCCTTCCCCTGATGCTGCTGCCCGAGCGATGCTCAAACGGGACAACGCCGCAGTAGCTGCCCAGCTTTCGTGCGCTGGAGAACTGCGTAAAGTTGCCGGTAACCACCAAAAACACTATCGCATTTAGCATTCCAATCCCTTTTATGGAGGTCAGTAGGGCATAGTTTTCGAGCAGCTCAGCGTCGGACTGCAGGATATCCTTCATGCTTGCCTCCACGCGCTTAATGCGGGCATCTAGGTTCTGGATTATGTCCTAGCTATCATCGTATATGAAGGCTACAGCTGCCTGATCTGCCTTCACCCGTTGCAATTCCTTGTTGGAAATGGTGAGCGATTTCTTATACCCAAGCAGCCGGTTGCGGTAGGCAACTAGGTCTTTCAGGCCACCTAGCGCGGCTGAAGCCACGCGGTAGGGCTTTACCTTATCCTGAAAGCGGTAGGCGTATTCCGCGATATACCCAGCGTCTATTTTATCGTTCTTGCCACGAGTCATACCCTTGGATAGCTTGATTTGCAACCCTGGCTCATGGCACATATCAACGCCGCTTGCACATACATAGTGGGATAGCGCCACCGAGTATAGGCCGGTGTGCTCCCCGCAAACGAGCCAGCCGTCGTGGCTGACGTCGGTGATCGAGGCTATCCACGCTAACGTCTGCTGGCAGCCATCGAGGTTGTTCTCGAATACGTTACGGCCCAAGTACTCCTTCGTAGCTCCCTCGAACACCGCTACATCAAACTTTAGCTTGGAAAAATCAATGCCAATAAAAATCCTTTTCATAGTTTTGCTCCCGCTTTTTATTGGGATTAACCGACAGCTGCCTGCGCCAATACTCTTAATGGTTTATACCAACATTCTATCTGGTGTCTTGCAGCTTGGCTGTGGAAGGTCTAATTCAATGGATAAATTATATTTATGGCACATTATAGTTTACCTTCTACAGCCGGTTAATCCTCCCTTTTATACAACAAAAGAAGAAAATTAACCTCGCTTATCAAATCATCGTTGCTGGTACAAACCTAAGAGGCACTTTGCCTGATTGGATTATTGGCACATTTTCCCTTCACTACAAAAGGGTGTAACTATTTGATGAGAAGTTTTCCAAATCTGTTCGGCATCCAACAATTTTCGTTCAACATTACATAACAACGAAGTAATTGTCGTTAACCCGATTCACAATTTACTGAAATCATTGGCTTGACTGCTCTTGGTTGAAACAAATCAAGAATATCTTGCACGAGAGGGGTAAGACATTGCAAATACTCAATTGTATAATATCCCTTTGAGAAAAATGGACAGCAACGCAGAAAAGCCATTACCATTCTAATTTCAGGTAACTACCAAAATCATTCGACATATTTGTGAGCCTAGTTCTGTAAGGGGAAGAGATCGATCCCTCAACGAATTCTTATATTATGTCAACATCTGCTCGTAGATATTCTTCCCATAAAAAAAACATCTCGTTATCCATCAAAAATGGATACCTTTGAGTATCTGATTTTTCACTTGCATTTTAGCATAAAAATCACCTGCCGCGCAAAGACCTTGTTTATCATTTTTTAAATATGCATCTACGCTCGTAGGAGCATTAAGAAATAGTATACCGTATTAAATCAAGTTGTTAACTTAACCTTAAAAAATGAGAAAATTTACCCTTACAATGGCAATGGCGTTGCTTGCTGCATTCAGCTTAAATGCGCAGGTGCTGAGGCTTGACCAAAAAACAACAGGATACAGTGGACTGACGGCCGCTACTGTAAATACCCCCCTGAAGGTTGCGGAGGATGCTATAATCGTAAAGCAGAATAACCACCGCGCCACCCGAGGCTCGGTGTTTTCGGAAACCTTTAGCAGCGGTAGCCTACCCAGCGGCTGGTCCAACGTGGATAACAACGGTAATGGTGCCTGGCAGTTCACCAACCCTGGCGGCAGGACCTTAAACTCCACCACAGGCGCTACCGGATTTGCCATTTTAGATAGCGATCACTATGGTTCCGGCATTACGGAGAACGCCGACTTAATCACCCCCCCCATTGATTGCTCCACGCTAACAGCAGTAACCCTTTCATTTGAGCACTACTATTATGCTTATAGTGGCCAAACTGGTCAAGTTTCGGTGAGCGGCGACAACGGTACAACCTGGACTTCGCTAAAAACCTGGACTTCCTCCACTGCTAACGCCGCTCTTGCGGAGTATGATATTACGGCCGTGGCAGCTGGCAAGTCACAGGTCAAAATCAAGTGGAGCTTTCAGGGAACTTGGGGCTGGTGGTGGGCCATTGACGACATCAATGTATTTGAAACTGACGCGCACGACCTTGCCGTGGGCTCAATTACTGCTCCAGCAACAGTATTCAGCGATAGTATCGTTTCACCGGTGGTTACCATTTTAAATAAAGGTTACTCTACAGAATCCGCTTACGACGTTTCACTTTCGGATGGTGCTGCGTACAACGAAACAATAACTATAACTACTGCTATTGCTCCTGCAACATCCCATGGCGTGACCTTCCCAGACTGGACACCTACTACAGGAGTACATACCTTAACGGCAACCGTTACCCTAGCCGGTGATTTGAATGCAGCGAACGACAGCAAAACCCTTGCTGTTACTGCAGCGCCAGCCAAACATGACCTTGCTGTAAATTCAATTAATGCACCCACCTCAACATTGAGTGACAGCATTGTTATCCCCGTTGTTGCCATTGCAAATGCTGGCGATTACATCGAATCAGTTTATTCTGTTACTTTGACAGATAATGCTGGTTACACTCACACCGTAAATGTTACGGCTGCAGTTAATGTCGGTGCAACCTACAATATTGCCTTCCCAGATTGGACTCCTGGCGATGGAACCTATACTTTAACAGCAACCGTTACCTTAGCAGAAGATGCGATAGCAACCAATAACACGAAAAGCATTACCGTTGTTGCTACACCTGCTGAGCATGACCTTGGGGTGTACACAATCAATGCTCCTCAATTTGTGCTAAGCGATAGCACTATTTCACCTCAAGTTGTTATTGCTAATTATGGCAATTACATAGAATCTATCTATTCGGTTTCCCTAACAGATGGTGGAACATATTCCCAAACTGTAGACGTTACTTCTCCAATAGGAATTGGTACAACAACCAGTATTTCCTTCCCTGATTGGGCTCCAGCAGAAGGAACCCACACCTTAAAGGCAACCGTAACATTGGCGAGCGATGTTAATGGTAGTAACAATAGCAAAACCCTAATCGTTACGGCATCGAATGCAAAGCACGATCTTGCCATTGGCGCTATTAATGTTCCACAGGAAGTCCTTAGCGATAGCCTAGTTTCACCGGTGATTACCATTACAAATACTGGTAATTATACCGAATCAGCTTATTCGGTTTTGCTCTCCGATGGAGGAGCCTATTCTGAAACGGTAAATGTTACCGATTTAATTGCCAATGGAGCTAGCTATAATGTCACTTTCCCCGACTGGACTCCAGCAGAGGGCAGCCATACATTAACAGCCACGGTTACCTTGGCTGGTGATATGGAAGCAAGCAACGACACCATGTCTTTGGCTGTTACCGCATCGGCTGCGAAGCACGACCTTGCGGCTTTCTCTATTAATAATGTTCCATCGAAGGTATTTAGCGACAGCCTTGTTTCACCTATAGTTTCCGTTAAAAATACCGGTGATTACCCAGAATCAACCTATTCGGTTTTGCTATCGGATGGTGGTGCCTATTCCGAAACGGTTGATGTAGTTACTCCTATTGCTTCCGGTGCCACTTACTATGTTGCTTTCCCTACTTGGACTCCAACAGAAGGGAGCTACACCTTAACGGCGACAGTTACCCTGGCGGGTGATGCGGTTGCCAGTAATGATAACGATACCCTAACCGTTGTGGCATCAAAGGCAGTGCACGACCTAGCGGTAATTGCTCTACCCAATGCGGTTGAGCGTGGATCGACTATAGCGCCGGTGGTTACCGTAAAAAACACCGGTAATTACCTAGAATCAACCTATTCGGTTTCTCTATCCGACGGGGGTACCTACACCCAAACCGTGAATGTTTCTTCTACCATAGCCATTGGTGTAACCTATAAAGTTACATTCCCCGACTGGACCCCTGCAGATGGAACCCACACTCTGACGGCAACGGTTACCTTGGCCGGAGATGAGGTTGAGAGCAATAATACAATGAATCAGGAGTGTAGAGTTATTGATGCCAGAATAGCATACGTCTCAACATTTAATTCAGGTAGTGTAAACGGCACACTGAATGTCCCCTTTGACAAATTTACTGCCATCGGACGTTCTTCGTCCCAAATTCAAAGCCTAGCATGGAAGGATAGCATGTTACTTGCGATTACCTACGATGGTAAATTTGGCAGAGTGAATACCAGCGATGGATCCTTCACGTTGATTGGTTCAACCCGAATATCCGCCAACTTCTTTACCAGCTTAGTATGTGACCCTACTACTGGTAAAATATACACTACAACCCTTACGGGCGGCTATCCCAATTTTAGCATTGGACTCTATTCAATTAACCAAACTACCGGTTTAGGAACGCTGGTTGCAACGTCCCCACAAATAGGAACCTTTGCTCAATTTGCTTTTGATAAGGATGGGAATCTCTATTCAATTGAACACAGGCCAGGATTAGATGGTCTTTTCTACTCTGTGAATAAAGCAACTGCCGAAATGACCTTCATAGGCGATTTGGGTGGAGTTGTATCATCAAATTTCCAACCAATGGCATGGGATTTCTATAACGATGTTATGTATTTCCAAGCATCGGGAGCAATGCAGGGTAGCTATGCTATTGACCTAACCACCGGGGCAGCCACGTTAGTGGGAACTCCATATGCTGGTCAGATACTTGCAATGGCAATGCCCATTTGGGATGCAAATTTATTAGACTTAAAGGTTGGTGGAATTACCGTTCCGAACTTCTCGCCTGGTAAGTATACCTACAATGTTTTGCTACCATCCGGAACCGTTACCGTTCCTGCTGTAACCGCTACTCCTGTTTACGCTCAGGCAACAAAGGTTATTACCAATGCCTCGGCCGTTCCAGGTATCTCCACCGTTGTTGTTACGGCACCAGAAGGTCCCTCGAAAACCTATACAATCAATTTTACCGCAGTGGAAAATAGCGATGCAACCCTATCCAATTTAATGGTAAAAGGAGCGACCGTTGTTGGCTTCGACCCCTCAACGCTTACCTATAATGTTGTGCTGCATTCAGGATCCTCATCCGTTCCAATGGTCACCGCTACCACAACCGATGCCAATGCAACAATGGAAATCACCAGTGCCCCAGCATTACCAGGTGCAACCAACGTTGTGGTTACAGCAGCTGACGGTACTACTCAGCTGACCTATACCATTAACTTTAGCGTAGCTGCAATGACCGATGCTACATTGACCGATTTAAGCGTTGATGGAACTACTGTGGCAGGATTTGATCCTGCCACCTATTCTTACGATGCTGAGTTGCCTTACGGAACCACCATCTTCCCAGATGTTATTGCAACGACTAACGATACCAGAGCGGTAACGAGCATCACCAATGGTGCTGCGCTTCCGGGGGCAACCAATGTTGTTGTTACTGCAAATGATGGAGTTACCCAGCTCACCTACATGGTTAACTTTACCATTGCTCCACCATCCACCGATGCTACGCTATCAGATTTAACCGTCGATGGCGCTACCGTTGAGGGGTTCGATGCGGCAACGCTGACCTACACCGTTGACCTACTTCATGGAACTACGGTAGTGCCTGCTGTTGGGGCAACCACCAGCTATGCACATGCCTCAACGGTTATTACCAATGCGTCTGCTCTACCAGGAACAACCACGGTGGTTGTGACTGCTGAAGACGGTACCACCCAGCTCACCTACACGGTTGAGTTCACGGTAACTTCTGGTATTAATGGAGTAAAAGATGATGTACTGAGCGTTTACCCCAACCCTGCTATTGACGTAGTGCATGTGAAAACAAGCGCTACCATTTGCCAAATTGCAGTGGTTAACGTTAATGGCAAGGTACTCATTCAGTCAGACGCTAAGGGCTACGAGGCAACTGTAAATACTACTGCTTTGAGCAACGGCATCTACTTCTTGCGCATTGTAACCTCCCAAGGTGTTACCACCAAAAAGATTCAAATTATTAGGTAATACCGAAATACCGCTATTGATAAAGAGGCCACCCAAGCAGGGGGCCTCTTTTTTTATTGGCAGATTCTTCATTGTTCTTCTGGAAAAGTTCGCTGATCTTTTTCTTGGTGAGCATGGGTGAATCGAAATAGAACATGTAACTTTCTTTGATATATGCCAGTCAGGGGGTGACTATTTTGCTAACGCAATCAAGTCACCCCCTGACTAGGGTGTGGAGCAATTTTCCAAATTACCCTGTAGTTTCTCTCGGGACTGAATTCTCTTTATTCAATTGACATATTGCCGGATTGGCTAATTGGCACATTTCAAAATTGTCTCATTCTCAAAACCTGTCCGGCTGCTGTCGGGTTTCCAAATTGCTCTGCCGTGCCTTCGGCACTGGAACCACGTTGAACGCTAATCTGCTACCATACTGTCGTCCCTCGCGGGACTTGTTTTTCAATTGGTAATCTGGCTAATTGGCACATTTTCAATCTTCAAATTGTCACATCTTCAAATTTTAAAATTACTCTGTCTTCCTTCGCAGGTATGGCTTCTCTTTTTTCATTGGCAAATTGTCTAATTGGCAAATTGACCCATTGTCGCACTGTCACATTTCCCCGTCTCACTACTTTCTCTCCTCCTTTGTGTTAATTTAACGCTATCTTTGCCAAAATTTTTTGCATCCATGAACCGGAAAACGGATTTTCTGGTAGTTGGCTCAGGGATTGGAGGGCTTAGCTTTGCCCTCAAGGTGGCCGACTACGGAAAGGTTATCCTGATAACCAAAAGTGCACTCGACGATACCAACACCGCCTTTGCACAGGGAGGAATAGCGGCAGTAACCTATTCGCCCGACGATACCGAAAAGCACGTTAACGATACGCTTATCTGCGGTGCAGGGCTCTGCAACGAGGAGGTGGTGCGCATGGTGGTTACCGAGGCCCCGGAGCAAATTAAGGAGCTCATTCGGTGGGGGGTGAAGTTCGACCGAACCCCAGATGGCCAGTACGACCTAGCCAAGGAGGGCGGGCACTCCGAGCACCGCATTCTACACCACAAGGATAACACCGGCGCCGAAATTGAGCGGGCGCTTATCCGGCAGGTAAAGGCCAACAAGAACATTGAAATACTCGAAAACTTCTTTGCGCTGGAGCTGCTCACGCAGCACCACTTAGGCAAGCTGGTAAAGAAGAACGACAAGGATATTGAGTGCTACGGTGCCTACGTGCTCGATCTAAAAACACAGAAGGTGTTCACCTTTTTGTCGAAGGTTACGGTGCTGGCAACGGGTGGCACGGGCAACATATACTATACCACCACCAACCCTCCCGTAGCCACCGGCGACGGCATTGCCATGGTTCATCGGGCCAAGGGCGTTATCGAGAACATGGAGTTTATCCAGTTTCATCCCACCTCGCTCTTCAACCCCGGGGAACGGCCATCGTTTCTGATAACCGAGGCCATGCGTGGCTTTGGTGCCATTCTTCGTACGCAGGACGGGAAGGAGTTCATGCACGACTACGATAAGCGTGGGTCGCTGGCTCCCCGCGATGTGGTTGCCCGTGCCATCGATAACGAGATGAAGATTCGTGGGGAGGACTTTGTTTACCTCGACTGCACCCACAAGAATCCCGACGATATTAAGGCACACTTTCCAAACATATACCAGAAGTGCCTCTCCATTGGTATCGATATTACCAAGGATATGATTCCGGTGGTACCTGCTGCCCACTACCTCTGCGGCGGCATTAAGGTGGATATTAACGGGCAAACCACCATTCACAATCTGTATGCCGTTGGCGAAACTACTTCCACCGGATTGCATGGAGGAAATCGCTTGGCATCCAACTCGCTTGTAGAGGCCATTGTGTATGCCGAGCGAGCTGCAAGGGCTACCGTCCATCGCTTTCAGCAAGCCGTTCTACAGGAAGCCATCGCCGATTGGGACCACGAGGGAACCACCCACATGGAGGAGCTGGTGCTTATTACCCAAAACTACAAGGAGATGCAGCAAATAATGAGCAACTACGTGGGTATTGTGCGCTCCAATCTTCGACTCGAAAGGGCCATGAACCGGCTGGAGATAATCTACCGCGAAACGGAGGAGCTCTACAAAAAGTCGATACTTACGCAAAGCCTGTGCGAGCTGCGAAACCTCATCAGCGTTGGTTACCTCATTATTCGCATGGCACAGAACATGCGCGAGAGCCGGGGGCTTCACTACTCTATTGACTACCCTGCTGCTAAAACTGGGTTTGAATTTTAGCAATCAAGAGTTTCCAAGATAGCCATCGCGAGAGCATTAAGCGGTACCAATAAAAGAGAAAACCTCGCAGCGTTTGTAGCTGCGAGGTTTTGCTTTGGCACCAATGGTTGGGGCGAATAGTTTTTGGTAACTACAGCATCATACCTCCCGAGGCTTCAATGCGCTGTCCGTTGATCCACCTGGCCTCCTCGCTGCAGAGGAATGCGACCACGCCGCCAATGTCATCGGGTAAGCCAACACGACCTAGGGCTGTTACACTAGCAATGTTGTCGTTTACCTCCT